>Ga0126305_10000968_pt1 | contig 12592 bp, 9 predicted proteins | sample Plot26_FD_92536 | JGI IMG/M metagenome (GOLD analysis project Ga0126305, IMG submission 92536) | Serpentine soil microbial communities from UC McLaughlin Reserve, CA, USA - Plot26 | ecosystem: Environmental > Terrestrial > Soil > Grasslands | place: USA: UC McLaughlin Reserve, Lake County... | reverse complement strand
CTGGCCCGCATCCGCGCGGAGGCCGAGCGGACTGGAGCCCTCGCCGCCTACGACCTCCTCCGAGCCGAGGCCGCCAGGGCCGGACAGGCCGCCGAAGAAACCAAGGAGCTGCTCGCCGGAGCGGCCGCTTCCTACCAGCTCGGCGAGTCCGGGCTGACCGATCTTCTCGATACCCTGCGCGCCGCGCTGGCGGCCCGGATCACCGCCCTGGAGGTCCGGGAGGCCGCCCTGGCCGCGCACCGTGACCTGGAGGCCGCCACGGGGCGGCCCTTCACCGGAGACTTGCCATGAGCCGTTTCTTGACCTCGCTGCTATTGACCACCGCTCTCCTGGGCCTGCCGGCCTGCGGGCGCTCCGTTCCGGACGACCACGCGCAGCACGCGCAGGCAGAGGAGGCGGAGGGCTGGGCGGTGACGGCCTGGAGCCCGCACTACGAGCTGTTCGCCGAGACCGATCCACTGATCGCGGGCCGGGAGGCCCCCTCGCACGCGCACTTCACCTATCTCCCGGATTTCTCGGCCCTGAACGAGGGCTCGGTCACCGGCATCCTGCGCGGAGCGGATGGCCGCGAGGAGAGCTTCCTTTCCCCCAAGCCTTTGCGGGCCGGGATCTTCAACGTCCTCTTCAAGCCCGCCCGCGAGGGCACCTACGACCTGATCTTCCGGGTCCAGAATCGGAAAGCGAGCGAGGACATCCCCGCCGGCAAGGTGCGGGTCGGGTCCGAGGCGTCCCCTGGACGCCTCGTCGAGCTGCCCCCCGGCGCTCCGAGCGAGGAGGCCGCGGCCGGGGAGCCGGTCGGTTTCCTGAAGGAGCAGCAGTGGCGAACGGAGTTCGCCACCGAGTGGGTTCGCGAGGGCGCGCTCAAGCGGGCCCTTCGCGCCTCCGGCAAGGTGCTCCCCCCAGCCGGCGCTGTGGCGACGCTGACCGCGCCGGTGGACGGCGTGGTGACCGCCGCGCGCTGGCCCCACCCGGGATTGGAAGTGGGGCGAGGGGCTCGGCTGTTCCTGCTGACCCCCCGGGTCTCGGCCGACCAGAGCCTCGCCGGGCTGCGGGCCGACGTGACGGAGCTGGAAGCCGAGTTGGGAACGGCCCGGGCAAGGCTCGACCGGTTGCGGGAGCTGCTCGCCGTCGAGGCCACGAGCCGGCGCGACTTCGAGGAGGCGGAGACGCGGGTGAAGGCCTTGTCGGCTCGCCTGGACGCCGCCCGCGGCGAGCGCGCCGCGGCCTCGGCCCTCCGCGGCGGTGGAGCGGCCGGGCCGGAGAGCTTCCGGATCGTCTCGCCCATCGCGGGCCGGGTGGCGGAGGTGGCGGTGAGCCCCGGCCAGTTCGTCTCCGCCGGAGCGTCCCTGGGCCGGGTGGTCCGGACGTCTCCCGTCTGGGTCGAGCTGGCGCTCCGGCCGGATCAGGCCGGAGCTCTCTCCCAAGCCCCGGCGGGGCTGTCGGTGCGGCGATGGGCGGGGGAGGAGCCGTTCCTCATCCGAGGTGAAGACCTCCGCCTGGTGTCCCGGGCGCCGGAAATCGACGCGAGCGCCGGCACCCTGCCCGTGATCCTGGAGGTCCGGCGGAGCGCGGATCTGCTGCGCCTGGGAAGCCGCATCGAAGCCGAGGTGCTGCTGCCGGGTGAGCTTTCCGGAATCGTGATCCCGGCCTCGTCCCTGGTGGATGACAGCGGAGTCGAGGTGGTCTACGTCCAACTGGGAGGGGAGAGCTTCGATCGCCGGGAGGTCCGGGTCCAAGCCCGCCAGGGACCCCTCGCGCTGGTGACCGGCATCGCGTCCGGCGAGCGGATCGTGACCCGGGGGAGCAACGCCATCCGCCGCAGCTCGCTGCTCGGCTCCGGCGCCGTCGAAGGACACGTCCACTAGGGGGCCGCCATGCTGAATCACATCATCCGGTTCTCCCTCAGCCACCGCGGCCTGATCCTGCTCGGGGCCGGCCTCCTGCTGGTCTTCGGCTCGTTCTTCGCCTTGCGCCAGCCCCTCGACGTCTTCCCCGACGTGAGCGCGCCCACGGTCACGGTGGTCACCGAGGCGGGCGGCATGGCTCCGGAGGAGGTCGAGGTGCTGGTGACCTTCCCCCTGGAGTCGGTGCTCAACGGCGCTCCCGGCGTCCGCCGGGTCCGCTCCGTCTCGGCGGCCGGCATCTCGGTCGTCTGGGTCGAGTTCGGCTGGGGGGAAGACGTCTACCGCGCCCGGCAGGTGGTGTCCGAACGGCTCCAGGGGGCACAGCTCCCGGCCAGCGTCGACCCTCCGCAGCTCGGTCCGATCAGCTCGGTCATGGGAGAGATCACGTTCATCGCCATGACCTCCAGGACCGTCTCGCCCATGGAGCTGCGCCGGCTTTCCGAAACGGTGGTGCGGCGCGCCCTGCTGTCGGTGCCGGGCATCTCCCAGGTGGTGCCGATCGGCGGCGACGTGCGCGAGTACCAGATCGAGGCGGACCCCCTCGCGCTCGCCCAGAGAGGGGTCACCGTGGACGACCTCATCGATGCCCTGGAGGAGTCGAGCCGCAGCTCCGCCGCCGGCTTCCACGTCGACCGCGGGCAGGAGTACCTCGTCCGCGGGCTCGGGCGCGCTCAGGGTGCCCCGGATCTCGCGGCCACGGTCCTCAAGCTGGAGAATGGAGCTCCGGTGCGGATCGGCGACGTGGCCACGGTCCACGAAGGAGCCGAGCCCCAACGCGGCACCGCTTCCTACAAGACTCAGCCGGCGGTCATCCTGTCCGTCCAGAAGCAGCCGGACGCCAACACGCTCGAGCTCACCCGCGAGATCGACAACCTGCTCGCCGGCCTCTCGGAGTCGCTCCCCAAGGGTGTGAGGATCGAGACCGAGAACTTCCGGCAGGCGGACTTCATCGAGGTCGCGATCCGCAACGTCGCCACCGCGCTGCGCGACGGCGCCATCCTGGTGGTGGTGGTGCTCTTCCTATTCCTGGGCAACTTCCGCACCACGTTGATCTCGGCGCTCGCCATCCCCCTCTCGCTCGTGGCGGGGGTGCTCGTCCTGTCGCTCTTCGGCTTCACCCTCAACACCATGACCCTGGGCGGGCTGACGATCGCCATCGGTGCCCTGGTAGACGATGCGATCATCGACGTCGAGAACGTCTTCCGGCGGCTCCGGCAGGAGAAGGCAAAGCCCGAAAGTGAGCGCCGCTCCGCGTTCGAGGTCGTCTTCCGGGCCTCGTCGGAAGTCCGGGGCGCCATCCTCTTCGCGACGCTGATCATCGTCCTGGTGTTCCTGCCGCTCTTCGTGCTGCCCGGCATGGAGGGGCGCCTGCTCCGCCCCCTGGGCTTCGCCTACGTCGCGGCGCTCCTGGCGTCCCTGCTGGTCTCTCTGACCGTGACGCCGGTGCTCTGCTATCTGCTCCTCCCCCGTTCCAAGGTGCTCGACCGGCCCGAGCCCTGGCTGCTCCGCGTCCTCCACCGCGCCTACCGGCCCCTCCTCGAGGGGTCGCTTCGCCACCACGGAGCGGTGATCGCCGTGACCGTCCTGGTGACCGTCGCCGCCGTCGCCTCTCTCTTCTTCCTCGGCCGGAGCTTCCTGCCGCCCTTCAACGAGGGGGCGCTCACGATCGCCGTCGTCAGTCCGCCGGGCATCACCCTGCAGGAGGGGGACGCGCTGGGCCGGCAGGTCGAGGCGGCCCTCCTCGACTTCCCCGAGGTGGTCTCGACCAGCCGGCGCACGGGCCGGGCCGAGCGCGACGAGCACGTTCAAGGGGTCAATGCCTCCGAGATGGAAGTCGTGCTGAAGAAAGGGCGCCAGAAGGAGGAGCTGCTCACGGAAATGCGGAAAGCCGTGGCGACGATCCCCGGTGTCCAGGTCACCTTCGGGCAGCCGATCAGCCACCGCATCGACCACATGATCTCGGGCAGCAAGACGAACCTGGCGGTCAAGATCTTCGGTCCCGACCTCGCGGTCCTGCGCGGCCTCTCGGGACGGGTGCAGACGCTGCTCTCCTCTTCCGTGCCCGGGCTCGTGGACGTCTCCAACACCGAGCAGGCGAGCGTGCCGCAACTGGTCATCGATTTCGACCGCGACGCCCTGTCGCTCCATGGCCTCACCCCCGCCAGCCTCTCCCGCTCCGTCGAGGCGTTGTTCCAGGGCACGGAGGCCGGCGAGATCGTCACGGGGGGCGTCGTCTCGCGGGTCGTCGTCCGTCTGCCGGAGCGGCTGAGGGAGTCTCGCGAGCAGTTGGAGGCGCTGCCGGTGCCGACCCCCTCCGGCCAAACGGTCCGTCTGGGGGACGTGGCCCGGCCACGTTTCGACCTCGGACCGGGCCTCGTGCGGCGTGAGAACGTCGAGCGGATGGCCATGGTCACCGCCAACATCACGGGCGCCGATCTCGCGGGGACGGTCGAGCGTGTGCGGCGGGCCCTGGAGACCGGGATCGAGCTGCCGGCCGGCTACCGGATCACCTACGGGGGGCAGTTCGAAGAGGCCGCGCGCAGCCTGCGGAACCTCTCCTATCTCTCTGGGGTGGCGCTGCTCGGCATGTACGGGTTGCTCTTCTTCGCCTTCCGCAACCACCGCCATGCCCTGATCGTCCTGGTGAACCTCCCCCTGGCCCTGGTGGGCGGCGTCTTCGCCGTCGCCCTGGGAGGCGGCGTGCTGTCCGTCGCCTCCCTGGTCGGGTTCATCACTCTCTTCGGCATCGCCACCCGCAACGGGGTGCTGCTGGTCTCGCACTACCAGCACCTCATGCAGGAGGAGGGGCTGCCGCTCCTCGACGCCGTCAGCCAGGGCTCGCGCGAACGGCTGGCCCCGGTGCTGATGACGGCGCTCACCGCCGGCCTGGCGCTGATTCCCCTGGTGCTCGCCGGCGGCCAGCCCGGCAACGAGATCCAGAGCCCCATGGCTCAGGTCATCCTCGGCGGCCTGCTCACCTCGACGTTCCTGAACCTCGTGCTGGTGCCGGTGCTGTTCGCCCGATGGGGAGGCACCGGATCAGGGCTCTCGGAAGAGAAAGTGGGGTAGGGGGGCTGCGACCGCGAAGTGCGTCAAGGAGGCCCTAGGTGCAGGGTCGAGGAGCCAGATCGTTCGCGCTTGCGGCGGTTGCTCGCTCTCGGAAGGTCGTCTCCGTGAGCCGGATTTCCATGGTGCAGTTGTCACCTTCCATGTTCGCCAGCAACTGATCGCGGGACTCTTGGTACGAACCCCCCGGTCGGATTTTCGATCGGATTCCTCTTCGCCGTGTTGACGGCGGTGCCTCCCTTCCAAACCAGAGTCCTTCCTCGTCCAGGCGCGCTGCCGGCTGATTGGCCGGCAGTGCACACCGAGGTTTGTCAGAAAACCGAGGCGGCTAGCGAAACCCTATATAGCAGGCCGGCTGGCGGAATGGACCCCCCAACAGGCATGAGAATCTCGGCATAGTGCCACAAGTACGGTGATCTCTTCACCTTTTCGGTTCCCAAGCTAGGAGGCGCGTATGGCGACGAGCGGCGTTCCACAGACGACAGATTTCACTCGCGACGTTCTCGGCCGCTTCATCTGCAACGGCATGGATGAGGCGTTGAGGAGCACCGACCGGAATGTCCGGCGCAGCGACGGCACCCCCCAAAGCGACGCCAGGCCTTTCGACGTAATCGTGATCGGTGGAGGCAGCTTCGGCGTAGCGATGGCCCAGCATCTGCACACCGCAGACAAGACACACAGCCACCGTATTCTCGTTCTGGACGCGGGCTCGTTGGTGCTGACCGAGCACGTGCAGAACCTGCCCGTGCTGGGTCTCGGAGTTCCGGGGCCGACCGAGACCGATCCCTTCGTGCTGCGGGAGCAGGTCTGGGGTCTGCCCTGGCGCTCCGACGTACGGTCTGGCTTCACAGGCCTGGCCTACTGCCTCGGCGGTCGCTCGGCGTACTTCGGTGGATGGTCCCCGCGGCTGCTGGAGGAAGAGATGCCGGACGCGCTGTGGCCTGCCACGGTCAAGAGCGACCTCAAGACCCGGTATTTCGACGAATCGGCCGCCCAGATCGGCACCGACGCTGCCAACGACTTCATCAACGGCCCCATGCACCTGGCGCTTCGGCAGGAGCTTTTTGCCGCCATCGAGGCGGGGAAGGTGACCGAGGCGGTGCCTTTCAGACAACTCCCCCTCCATCTCAAGGACGTAAGGCCGGCGGAGAAGGAGATCTCCAAGCTGGAGGCGCCGCTCGCGGTGCAGAGCAACACGGCCTCCGGACTCTTCCCGTTGAACAAGTTCAGCTCGATACCCTTGCTGATCGCGGCCTCCCGGACCGCGGCTTTCGACGCGGCGAAGGGGATGCCCTCCGTCGACGACGTCAAGAAGCGCTTCATGGTCGTGCCGCACTGCCGGGTCATACGGCTGACCACCGAGGTCCAGGGCGGTAAGGGGCGCGTCACCGCGGTCGAGACGGAGATCTATCAGCCGGTCGGCGGCGACAGCTCGAACGTTCAGAAGCAGCGCGTGAGCATCCCGGTCGGGGACAACGCCAACGTGGTGATCGCTCTGGGGACTATCGAGAGCGCGCGGCTGGCTCTGCTGTCCTTCCAGGGGATCTCCAATTACGACCGGATCGGGCGCAACTTCATGGCCCACCTGCGCTCCAACCTGACGATCCGGATCCCCCGAGAGAGCCTGGCCGGTCTCGATCCAAACGTGAAGGCGCTCCAGGCGTCCGCTTTGTTCGTCAAGGGACGCCATGTCCACACGGACGGGACCCGCGGCTCGTTCCACCAGCAGATCACGGCGTCCGGGCTGGACCGGCCGAGCACCGACTCCGAGGCCGAGCTGTTCAAGAAGATTCCGGATGTCGACACGTTCGATGCGATGCTGCGGGTCAACGACACGCAGATCGTGATCACCATCCGGGGGATCGGCGAGATGCAGCCGGACAGTCGGGACAGCCGGATCACGCTCAGCGCGGAGACGGACGAGGTCGGAGTGCCGCGCGCCTTCGTCCACCTGGTACCGTCGGAAAAAGACCAGACGCTCTGGAATGCCATGGACCGCATGGGCGACGAGATCGCGCAGGTCTTCTCGGGCGGCAAGCCGTTCGAGGTGCTCGACGCCGCGGGCAATTGGGTCCTCGCCCAGCCTGGGGACGACCTCAGCAAGGTCCTCCCCTACACCGGCCGGGCGGACGGCGGACGCCGAGACGGTCTGGGCACGACGCATCATGAGGCCGGCCCGCTCGCCATGGGCGAGGACCCCGCCACCTCGGTGACCGACGAGAACGGACGTTTTCACTCCGTCTCGAACGCCTATGCGATGGGGCCGGCCCTTTTCCCAACGGTCGGATCGCCCAATCCGATGTTGACCGGCGTCGCCCTGGCCCGGCGCCTGGCGGACCGGATGGTGGTACCTCCGTTCACCGCCGAACCGGGATTCGAGCTCCTTTTCGACGGCGCCTCGACCGACCTGTGGCGCATGTCAAAGATCAAAAACCAGCCGGGCAGGGACAACCCGGGGACATTCCTGGTGGTGGACGGCTCGCTCGAGTCACTTCCGGGAACGGACCTTGGCCTCTTCTGGTGCATCAAGCCGACGCCGAAGAACTTCATCCTCAAGCTCGAATGGCTGCGTTGGCGGGACGACGACAACTCGGGAGTGTTTGTCCGTTTCCCCGATCCGAACGGCAAGGGATACGACAACACGGCCTACGTGGCAATTCACTTCGGCTTCGAGGTGCAAATCGATCAGCTCGCCCGCGACGACGGCGCGCCGATCCACAGGACCGGCGCCATCTACGGCCTAGCTGCTCCTGCCGATCTTCCCGTGAAAGGAATCGGCGAGTGGAACGAGTACGAGATCAACGTCCAGGACCAGACCTACGCCGTGTTCCTCAATGGCGTGCAGATCACGAGCTACAACAACCCGGACCCGAACCGGGGCACCGGCAGCTTCATCGGCCTTCAGACCCACACGGGCCGCGTGGCGTTCCGCAAGATCCAGATCAAGGAACTGATCTAGACGGCAGCAATGGGCCATGCGAGTCCTTCATCTGACCGCCGAATTTCCTCCTTACATCTGGGGAGGGCTGGGGACCGCCGTAGGCGGCCTGGCCACGGCGTCTTCGCGCGCGGGGCTCAACGTGAAGGTCCTGCTGGTGGCGGGCGATTGGTTCTGGAGTTATGGTCACCGCGCCGAGACTCCGGAGGGGCTCCGGCGCGACATGGTGAAGAACAGCCGCTTGGAGATCCTCCCCGCCCGCGAGGACAACGCCGTGGCCACAGCGGTCCAACTCGCCGAGCGGTGGCGGCCCGACATCCTCCACGTCCATCCTGTCGAGCTCTGGCCGATCGCCCGCGAAATCCGCGAGCAGACGGGAATTCCGATCGTCTACACGGTTCATTCCCTGAACTGCGCCGAGTACGAGATTGGCCGTGAGCCTCCGCAGATCCTGGACCTGTGGCGTCACCAACAAGAGATGATCGCCGGGGCCGACCGCATCCTCGCGCTGACGCGCGACGAGAGAGATCTCCTGCTCCGCTCGTGCCCGACTGTCAGCAACCGAGTGCGGGTGCTGGGCAACGGAATCGATGAGCGCGTCGGGGCCGGGCCGGCGCGGCGCGGCGCCCGCAAGCGGGATCTGACCGTGCTGTTCGCCGGCCGCTTCGTGGAGCGTAAGGGGATCCGCGAGCTGTTCGCGGCTATCCCCTTGATCCTGAAGAAGGCTCCCGCGACCCATTTCGTGCTCGTGGGAGGGCACGGCACCGGAGCGGCGGTCGAGGAGGGGCTCCCTCCGGAGCTGGAGCATTGGCGCGACCGTATCCACTTCACGGGGTGGCTCGTTCCTTCTGAGGTCACTGCGTAGTATCAGTCCGCGGACATCCAGGTAATCCCAAGCTGGTATGAGCCGTTCGGAATGGTTGTCCTGGAGGGGATGCTCCACGGCTTGGCCCTCGTGGCCTCGGACCTCGGGGGGCCGGCCGAGATCCTTGAGCACGAACGGACCGGCCTGCTCGTCCCTCCGCGCAACTCCGAGGCGTTGGCGGCTGCGGTGCTGAGGCTCCTCGAGGACACGAAACTGCGCCGGTGCCTCGCCGCCGCCGCCAAGGCGGAAGTTCGCCTTCGCTGGCTTTGGCCGCGGATCGTCGAGCAGATGCGGACCATTTATCTGGAGGCGGTGGCCGAGAAGGAGCAGCGAAAAGTGCCCAGGCCTGTCCTGCAGACGGCTGCCTCTTGATTCGTAGCGTCGCCCTGAAAGGGCGGGATCTGAACAGCCCGGGGTGGGCAACCCCGGGAACGGTAGCCGATATCCTCTCAGCCCCGAAGGGCCGGCAGATCTCGTCGACGAGCCGGAACCGCCCGGCAGAGCCAAGGTCTGGCTTCCCTTCCACCGCTCGACGGAATGTCGGCCCTTCGGGACTTGGTACGGGAGGTGGGACCTGCGTTCCCGGGGTTGCCCACCCCGGGCTGTTCAAATCCCGCCCTTCCAGGGCGACGTTTGCGTCACGACTGCTCGTGGAGTTATCGGCCCCATCCCTCTGGTACCCTCTGGTAGCATCCGGCAAGAAAGGAGATTCCCATGAAGAAGCTCGACAAGAAGCTGCGTCTCCATCGTGACACCGTCATCCGCCTCGACTCCCAGGTGCTGGGCAGGAACGACCTCGCCAAGGTCAAGGGCGGCATCGACTGGACGGGTTGCGATTCCGCCTGCACGGAGTGCACGCAGCAGGTCGCATTGGACTGACAGTCGTCAGGAATGCAGAAGCCCGGCGGCCGCAGCGTGCCGCCGGGTAAAGCATGGACGGCCCGTCCAACTCCGGGACAGCGCGCAGCAGGTGCGCGCGCAGCAGGTGCCAGGCGTTCCGGCGGGCAGGGACGGCCGGCCTGGGTTGATGAAACCGCAACTCCCCATAGGAGATCGACGTGAGCCAATACCAGATCCTCGTCGTGGTCGGCAGCCTTCGCCGTGATTCGTTCAACCGCCAGCTCGCCAACGCGATGGCCGCCCTGGCGCCTCCGGAGCTCTCCTTCACGTGGGCGCGGATCGACGACCTGCCGCTCTACAACCAGGACGACGACGCGAGCCCGGCCGAGCCGGTCCAGCGGCTGAAGGGGGAGATCCGGGCTGCCCAGGGCGTCCTGTTCGTCACGCCCGAGTACAACCGTTCGATCCCCGGTGTGATGAAGAACGCCATCGATCACGCCTCGCGTCCTTATGGCCAGAGCGCCTGGGCGGGCAAGCCCGCCGGGGTGATGGGGGCGTCGGTCGGCGCCCCCGGCACCTCGATGGCCCAGCAGCATCTCCGCAACATCCTGGCGTACCTCGACATGCCGACGCTGGGCCAACCCGAGGTGTTCATCCAGGTGAAAGACGGGCTGTTCGACGAGGGCGGCAACCTCGTCAACGCGGACAGCAAGGCGTTCCTGCAGACCTGGATGAATCGCTATGTCGACTGGGTGAAGAAGCACGCCGCGTGAAATACAGGAGGGCGGTCCCGACCGTGCCGGAGGAGGTGCAGATGACTGCCCGTCTGAGATCGATGGATGCGAGTCGAATACCGGCCACGGCGCGGCGTCTCTTCGGAGGCATGCCGTCGCCGATGAAAGCCGAGGAGGCGGTGGAGCTCGTGGCGGCGGTGCAGGTTTGGACGATCTGCCCTTCGAAAAGACGGCCCGTCCGGTCGGCATCCTATAGGCTCCCGTTCCCTGATCGTAGTTTACGTACCTTTTGCGCATAATGATTCTTCCACCACAGGCAAATGCAAGGGTAAGGTATACGTGATAACAGGGACAGTGATATCAGCGCTTACGGCTGGGCTTGACAATAAACCTTTAACGAATCCAATTAACGTTAGGCGTCAGCAAACGGAGAGAGTCGTGATTGAAGCCCTCATTGGTGTCGCAGTAGGTGTTCTCACCATAGTCTTGGCACGAATCATTCATGGGCAGCATTGGTTGTATTCACTAGGGTTGCTCACTCTGCCCAGCTTGTACGCATTTTTCGCTCTGCAAGCCGGTGAGCAGGCCTTGGGCGTCAAAGAAATGATGTACGGCATTCCGTTCGTGGTAGCTGGCCTGGTCTTCGCATTTGTAAGCATCCGCCAGTCAGCGGTAGTGGTCGGCGCATTCTGGATACTTCACGGGCTGTACGACTTGATGCATAGTCGGTTAGTAACAAACCCTGGTGTGCCTGATTGGTATCCCGTTTGGTGCTTCTCGGTTGATGTCGTGATTGGTGCATACCTACTATGGCTATCCCGCCGTGTCCCTGATGCAAATCTTCGCCGGGCGTAGGTCGTAACCTTCCCAGACTTGGAGATTGGCGCGCGCGTTTCATTGTCTCTGCCCGCAATGGCGCTGACGCCTAACCCTTTGCTCGAGCGGACAGCCACCGGCAAGGCACTTGGCCCGCGCGGCGCTCACTGTCATCATTCGCCTCGCGGGCCAAGCGCCTTCCCGGCGCCTGCCGCTCAGCTCAAACGTTGGCCGCGGTTAAAGGAGGCTATGTGCAAGGGCCGGGCGGTCCAGGAGGATTCGAAGGTCAGAACGAGCAGAGCATGCCGCAGGACCCGCAGGACTTCACACCGTTGCAGGTGGTGCAGAACTGCTTGCCAACTATGCCACCGCTGCTGCATGACTGGCACGAAAACGTGCAGGCCATCGGCACCGGCGCCGGCGCCCGACCGGCGCTGGTCAGAGCCGGCGCCTCCGGAGCCGTCGCAGCCTGCGGAGCCTTAAGGCTGGCGAGGAAAGCCTCGTCGCCCACTGAAGCCGGGCTGGCAAACACCATCGAGGAGGTCAGGAGAGCTACAGCCATGACGGCAAGCGACGCGAGACTTTTCAACATCCGCAATTCTCCTTAAGGTGTTGCTGCGTTAACTTGAACACCAGCTGTAAAACTAGCAACCCTCATGCGCAGGTGTCAAGAGGTTCGCCCGGGAGCTCCCCCGCATTAGGAGCTCGCATTAGGAACCAGCCGATTAGAGAAGATGGCCCTCCGTCGAGCGATAGGCGTATTGGCTGTTTGGCACCTCCGCTACGCTCCGGTGCCAAACAGCTTGGAGGCGTGCTCGAGTAGAGAAAGCCCCGCCACACCCCACCGCGTGGCCCTTTCCAACCAGCGCCTGGTCCGCCTCGAGGGTGAGGAAGTGACCTTCACCTGGAAGGACTATGCGCAGGGGCAACGCCTCCGGGAGATGACCCTCTCGGGCGAGGAGTTTCTTCGCCGGTTTCTCCTGCACGTCCTGCCGGATCGATTCGTGCGGATCCGCTGCTACGGCCTGCTGGCCAACCGCCACAGGGAGCAGGCCTTGGCTCTCTGCCGTGAAGTTCTTCCCGGTCCTCCAGCACCGCCGAAGCTCACGAAATCCGATTGGCAGTCGCTGCTCCAGAGTCTTACTGGCGTCGACCCGAGGACGTGCGAGGTCTGCGGGCAGAACGCCCTTCGCCTCGTCGAGGAGCTCGCGCCCCAGTCCGCACCTCAAAAGGAGCCGAGAGCGCCGCCGCAATGATCTTGTCACTCATGGCCCTATCTCTCTATTTCACCGCTCTCCTTCAGAGACAGGGATTCGTGTATCCCAACCGGCTGTTGCGGTATAATCGCCGACACGAAATCGGGGTGAGGATCGTGGACATGGGGCAGATCTCTTCGTTGAGCGGCATTCTGGACTTTCTGCGGCGGCTT
>Ga0126305_10000967_pt1 | contig 12598 bp, 11 predicted proteins | sample Plot26_FD_92536 | JGI IMG/M metagenome (GOLD analysis project Ga0126305, IMG submission 92536) | Serpentine soil microbial communities from UC McLaughlin Reserve, CA, USA - Plot26 | ecosystem: Environmental > Terrestrial > Soil > Grasslands | place: USA: UC McLaughlin Reserve, Lake County... | reverse complement strand
GAGTACGGCTTGCGGCGCACGGCCTCGGTCAGCTGGCCGCCCTCGTCGTAGCCGATGTAGCCCGGAGGCGAGCCGACCAGGCGGCTGACCGCGTGCTTCTCCATGTACTCGGACATGTCGATCCGGATCATCGCCTCCTCGTCGCCGAAGAGGAAGTCGGCGAGGGTGCGGGCGAGCTCGGTCTTGCCGACGCCGGAGGGGCCGAGGAAGATGAACGAGCCGGCCGGCCGCTTCGGGTCCTTGATCCCGGCGCGGGAGCGGCGGATCGCTTTCGAGACGGCGGTGATCGCGACCTCCTGGCCGATCACGCGCTTGTGGAGTTCCTCCTCCATCCGGATCAGTTTCTTGGTCTCGGCCTCGGTCAGTTTGAAGACGGGGATGCCGGTCCACATCGAGACGATGTCGGCGATCTCCTCTTCGCCCACCTCGGGCCGCCCCTCGCCGTTCTCGCCCTCCGCCCACTCGTCTTCGAGCTGGCGCTTGCGGGTCGTCAGCTGGCGCTCGGTGTCCCGCAGGTTGGCGGCTTTTTCGAACTCCTGGGCCTCGATCGCGCTCTCCTTCTCGCGCCGCGTCTTCTCGATTTCCTCCTCGAGGTCCCGGTATACCGGCGGCGTGCTCATGCTCTTGATCCGCATCCGCGAGCCGGCCTCGTCGATCAGGTCGATCGCCTTGTCGGGCAGGAAGCGGTCGGAGATGTAGCGGTCGGCGAGCTCGGCGGCGGCTTCGAGAGCGTCGTCGCGGATCGTCACCCGGTGGTGCTGTTCGTAGCGCTCGCGCAGGCCCTCGAGGATTTTCACCGTGTCCTCGGGCGAGGGCTGGTCGACCCTGATCTGGGCGAAGCGGCGCTCCAGCGCCGAGTCCCGCTCGAGGTACTTGCGGTACTCGTCGAGGGTGGTGGCGCCGATCGTCTGCAGCTCGCCGCGGGCCAGAGCCGGCTTCAGGATCGAGGCGGCGTCGATCGCGCCCTCGGCGGCGCCGGCGCCGACCAGGTTGTGGAGCTCGTCGATGAAAAGGATGATGTCGCCGCGCTGGGTGATCTCTTTCATCACCTTCTTCAAGCGCTCCTCGAACTCGCCGCGGTACTTGGAGCCGGCAACGAGGGCAGCCAGGTCGAGGGTGTAGATCTGCTTGTTCTTCAGCAGCTCCGGCACCTCGCCTTTGTTGATGCGGGCCGCAAGACCCTCGACGACGGCAGTCTTGCCGACGCCGGGCTCGCCCAGCAGCACCGGGTTGTTCTTGGTCCGGCGCGAGAGGATCTGCATGATCCGCTCGATCTCGGTTTCGCGGCCGATCACGGGGTCGAGCTTGCCCTCCTCGGCGAGGCGGGTGAGGTTGCGGCCGAACTGGTCGAGGAGTTTCGAAGACTTTTTGCCCTCGCCGGCGCCACCACCGCCACCGCCGCCCTGACGACGGCCGCCAGGGCCGGAGAGCATGCGGATGACCTCGTTGCGGATCTTGTCCGAGTCGGCGTCGAAGTCGAGCAGGATGCGAGCGGCGACGCCCTCGTTCTCACGCACGAGGCCGAGCAGGATGTGCTCGGTGCCGATGTAGTTGTGGCCGAGCGAAAGTGCCTCGCGCAGCGCCAGCTCCAGGACCTTCTTGGCGCGCGGGGTGAACGGGATCTGGCCGGAGGTGACCTCCTCGCCGGAGCCGACGATCCGGACCACCTGAGAGCGCACCCTTTCGACGGTGATGTCGAGGGACTCGAGGACGCGGGCGGCCAGCCCCTCCTCCTCGCGAAGGAGACCGAGCAGGATGTGCTCGGTGCCGATGTAGTTGTGCTTGAGCGTCCGGGCCTCCTCCTGCGCTAGGACGACGACCTGGCGAGCTCTCTCAGTGAATCGCTCGAACAAATGAAGACCTCTTCCTGGTTGAACAAACCCGGGATACCCGGGTTTGTACCGCCGGACGCCTTCTTCCCCTTATCGGGAAGCGCCCATCTGTCCCTTAACTCTACCGGGGTCGGATGTCCGGCTTCTGACCGCTTGAACACGCTAAGAGCGGAATTTCACGCAGAACTCGTCGCGTTTACGTGCGCATTGCCGGGAAGAGCAGCACTTCCCGCAGGGTCTTGGCGCCGGTGAACATCATCACCAGACGGTCGATCCCGAGGCCGACGCCGCCGGTCGGCGGCATCCCTTGTTCGAGCGCCTCGACGAAAGCCTGGTCGAAAGGCTGGGCCTCCTCGTCCCCGCGCGCCACCTCGGCGGCCTGCTGTTCGAAGCGGCGGCGCTGCTCGTCTGGGTCGTTCAGCTCGGTGAAGGAGTTGGCGATCTCGAGGCCGCCGACGAAGGCCTCCCAGCGCTCGACCACGCCCTCCTTGGAGCGGTGACGCTTGGCGAAAGGCGAGAGCTCGACGGGGTAATCGAGGATGAAGGTCGGCTGGATCAGGCCGGGCTCGACCTCGCGCGAGAGCAGCCCGTCGACGAGCTTGCCCCAGCCCTCTTTCGGGTCCGGCTCGGTCCCCATCGCCGCCGCCAGCGCCTCCCGGGTCGGGTGCTCGGCGATGTCGATCCCGGAGCGCTCGAGGATCGCCTCGCGCAGGGTGATCCGGCGCCAGGGCGGGGCGAAGTCGATCTCGACGTCGCCGCGCGTCACCTTCGTCGTCCCCAGCACCCGCTCGGCGACCTCGGCGACGACCCTCTCGAGGTCGTGCGCGGTCTTCTCGTAGTCGGCGTAGGCCTCGTACCACTCCAGCATCGTGAACTCGGGGTTGTGCTTGTGGGAGACGCCCTCGTTGCGGAAGTCCTTGCCGAGCTCGTAGACGCGGTCGATGCCGCCGACGACGAGACGCTTTAGGTAGAGCTCGGTCGCGATCCGCAGGTAGAAGTCGCGGTCCAGAGCGTTGTGGTGGGTCGTGAACGGCCGCGCCAGGGCGCCGCCGTAGAGCGGCTGCAGGACCGGCGTCTCGACCTCGACGAAGCCGTGCTCGTCGAACCAGCGCCGGATCTCGGAGATCGTGCGGGCGCGGGTGCGGAAGGTCTGCCGGCTCTCCTCGTTGGCGATCAGGTCGAGCTCGCGGCGGCGGAAGCGGGTCTCGGCGTCCTCGAGGCCGTGGAACTTGTCCGGCGGCGGCCGCAGGCTCTTCGCCAGCAGGCGCCAGTGGTCGATCGCCAGCGAGAGCTCTCCCCCGCGCCGGGTCGCCATCGCCGTCCCCTCGGCGCCGACGATGTCGCCGAGGTCGAGGTCGACGAGGAGGTCGTAGGCCTCCTCCCCGAGCACGTCCTTGCGGGCGTGGAGCTGAATCTGGCCGCTGCCGTCGCGGACGTCGAGGAAGCAGGCCTTGCCGTGGCCGCGGCGGGCGACGATCCGCCCCGCGACCCGGTGGCGGGAATCGGTTTCCATTCCGGCGACGAGCCCCTCGTGCGCGGCGCGCACCTCGGCAATCTCCTCGCGCCCGGAGAACTCGTGCGGGAACGGCTCAATCCCCGCCTCCCGGATCCGCTCCAGCTTCTGGCGCCGGTCCTCGAGGACCTGAGAGAGGTCCGGCTGCTGCTCCTGTCCCTCGGGCTCGCTCATCGGGGCGCGAGCCTAACGAGCCTCAGCTGGATTTCTCGATCTTGGTGATTTTAAGTTTTTTCTTCGGCCCGCGCGGGACCTCGACGGTGACGACGTCGTTGCGCTTTTTCCCGATCAGCGCTTTGCCGATCGGCGACTCGTTCGAGAGCTTGTGCTCGAGCGGGTTCGCCTCGGTCGAGCCGACGATCTGGAATTTCTGCGAGGCGCCGGATTTCTGGTCCTTGACGTGGACGATCGAGCCGAAGGCGACCTCGTCGGTGCTGATCGCTTTCTCGTCGATCACCTGGGCGCGGCGCAGCTTCTCCTCCAGCTGGGCGATCCGCGCCTCGAGCAGGGCCTGTTCGTTCTTGGCGTCGTCGTATTCGGCGTTCTCGGAAATGTCGCCGCCTTCGCGCGCCTCCTTGATCCGGACCGCGACCTCTCGGCGTTTGGTCGTCGAGAGGAACTCGATTTCCTCTTTAAGTTTTTCCAGCCCCTCGGGGGTTATGACGGCCTGACGCACTTGCGATCCTCGCTTTGCAATTGAAAAAGGGGGCTTTTCCGGTCTCCCAGACCTAAAAAAATGCCCTGATGCGCACCCAAACTGCGGTGGCACCCCGGGCAGGGAGCGGGCGATTATAGCGATGGTGGCTGGCTGGCCAAGGTGCCTGTCGCGGCCCCTGGTCCGTGCGCTTCTAGGCGACCTGGACAGGCGATCCAAGCGCGGCGATCAGCTCGCGCGCGCGAGCCAGATCGGCGCTGCGCTGGAGCTCGTCTGCGACCTCCTTCGGCGCCTCCAACCGCTCCACGTACCAGGGGTGGAATTTGCGCAGGTAGCGCTGCGCCCGCTCGGGGCCGAGGTGCTCCTCGGCCCGGTCGGTGACCCAGAGCCACTCGGCAACCATCTCCTCCCGGCTCGGCGGCTCGGTCCGGCGGCCGGTCAGTTCCTCGAAGACCCACGGGTTGCCGAAGGAGCCGCGGGCGATCATCACCGCGTCGGCACCGGATTCCTCGTAGGCGCGACGGGCGGCCTCGGCGCTGGAGAGGCCGCCGGAGACGATCACCGGGACATCGACGCGCTCGACCAGCTCGCGGGTCAGCTCGTAGTCGGGCTTGCCCTTGTGGCCTTTGGTTGCGGCGCGGGGATGGAAGGCGATCGCGGCGACGCCGGCCTCCTCGACGAGGCGGATCGCCAGCTCGAAGCCGGAGCGATCACCGGCCTCGATCCCGGAGCGCAGCTTCACCGTCACCGGCAGGCCGCTGCCCTCGGCGGCGCCGCGGGCCAACGCCAGGGCGAGGTCGGGGTCGCGCAGGAGCTGAGCCCCGGCGCCGGTCTTCCGCACCTTCGGCACCGGGCAGCCCATGTTGATGTCGATCAGGTCGGCGCCGGCCGCGGCGGCGATCTTGGCACCCGAGCGCATCACCTCGGGGTCGTGGCCGAAGAGCTGCATCGAGACCGGGTGCTCGTCGGGATGGATCCGCATCAGCTCCCGCAGCGTGCGCTCGTTGCGGTAATGGAGGGCGAAGCTGGAGACCATCTCCGAGACGGCGAGGCCGGCGCCGTGGCGTTTTGCCTGCAGGCGGACGAACCAGTTGCCGATCCCGGCCAGCGGCGCCAGCAGGACGCGGTTGGCGATCGGGACGCCGCCGATCTCGAAGGGCTCGGTCAGCGCCGGGCGGGCGGTTTCCTTGTCATTGGTTGCGCTCATGGATCAGTCGCAGTCCCTTCAAGGTCAGCAGATCGTCGACCTCGTCGATCGTCTCGGTGAAGGGGACGACGGTCGCGGCGTAGCCGCCGGTGGCGAGCAGCCGCGGGTTGGGCAGCTCGTCTTCCATGCGGCGGACGATGCCGTCGATCAAGCCGGCGAAGCCGTAGACGAAGCCGGACTGGATCGCCGCCCGGGTCGAGCGGCCGATCGCTTCGGTCGGCTGGTCGAGGTCGAGGCGGGTGATGCGGGCGGCGCGTTCGATCAGGGCGCTGAGCGAGGTCGCGAGGCCGGGGCCAATGGCGCCGCCGAGGTACTCGCCGTCGGCGGAAACCGCATCGATGTTGATCCCGGTGCCGAAATCGACGACGACGCAAGCCTCGCCGAAACGGTCGTAGCCGGCGATCGCGTTGACGAGGCGGTCGGCGCCGACCTCGAGCGGGTTCTCGATCCGGATCGGCATCCCGGTCTTGACGCCGGGCCCGATCGTCAGGCAGCCGGCGCCGAGGTAGCGCTCCGCCAGCTCTTCGAACTGGCTGCCGAGCGGCGGCACCACCGAGGAGACGCAGACGGCGTCGATCTCGTCGAAGGACATCTTCGAGAGCGAGAAGAGGCCGGCGATCCGCTCCGCCAGCTCGTCCCCGGTCGCGCCGGATCGGGTCTGGAAGCGCCAGTGTTCGGCGAGGCGCTCGCCCTCGAAGGCGCCGAGGTGGGTCTGGGTGTTGCCGACGTCGACCGCGAGGAGCATGGCGGGATTATCGCGGGCGCCGACTGGCTAGGTAGCCAAACAGGGCCGCTTGCGCTTAGGATCGCCCGATGAAAGCTCGCCTATTCGTGATCCCCGCCTCGCACCCAAGCGTTGCCGTCGAACTGATGCTGAAGCACAAGGGCATCGACTACAAACGCACCGACCTGCTGCCGGTGATCTCCAAGGGAGTGCTGCGCGCGGCCGGATTCCCCGGCGTCACGGTGCCGGCGCTGAAGGTCGACGGCGACAAGGTCCAGGGCTCGCGGCCGATCGCCCGCGAGCTCGACCGCCTGCGGCCGGAGCCACCGCTGCTCCCCGCCGACCCCGCGCAGCGGACCGCGGTCGAGGAGGCCGAGCGCTTCGGCGACGAGGAGCTGCAGCACCCCATTCGCCAGATCCTCTGGTGGGGAATGAAGAAGGACCACTCCCCCTTGCGCAGCTACTCGGAGGGGGCCCGGATTGGGATGCCGATCGGGCTGGCGGTGAAGACCGCGGCGCCGATCGTCGCCCTCTCCGCCCGCTTCAACGAAGCGAGCGACGAGAACGCCCGCCGCGCCCTCGAGAAGCTGCCGGCTCTGCTCGACAAGGTCGACGCTCTCGTCAAGAGCGGGGTCATCAACGGCGAGCGCCCGAACGCCGCCGACTTCCAGATCGCCCCCAGCATCGGGCTGGCGATGACGCTCGACGACCTGCGGCCGGCGATCGAGAACCGGCCGGCTGGCGACCTGGCGAGGCGGTTCGTCCCGGACTACCCGGGCAAGATGCCGCCGGTGCTGCCGCCCGAGTGGCTGGCGCCGCTGCGCGGTACCGCCGCAGCCGCCTCCTAGCGAGCGCCCACGGCCGCCGAACTCGTCGCGCTGCGATCCAGCGCGACCATCGCCCCCAGCGTTCCCGCAACCACCATCGCGGTCGTGATCGCGTAGCTGATCACGAGCTCGCCGGAGCCGTCGTTTTCCCAGTTCAGGCCGAGGACGAAGACGAGCTGAAAGAGGACGGCAGCCGAGGCGCCGACGGCAACCGCGGCGCCGGTGCGATGGGATCCCCAGCGACGGCCGATCAGCCATCCGAGTCCACCTCCGAAGAGAGCCAGGGCCCCGAGCTGGATCATCGCTTCGTCGTGGAACGTCGCGGCCCCTTCCCGTGGGAAGACGAGGGCGCCCCAGAAGAGGGCGCTGAGCGCTCCGGCAACCGCGCCGACGAGGAGGCCTTGCGCTGCCGCCGCCCCTGGCGGGCCGCGCCTCCAGCGCAGCGCAAGCCAGATCGCGAGGGCCACCCCGACCGGGACCACGGCGACGACGCTGTAGGCGGTCAGGGTCGCGATGTTGCCGCCGACCGAGCGTTCGAGGTCATCCCATTCGATCGACTTCAGGATCGGTTCCGCCAGCAAGCGCCCGGCCGCTGCGCTCACCGCCGCCAGCGCCGTTCCCTCGGCCACCAGGTGGAGATCCGATGGCGTCTCTGACCTGACTTCCGGAGCCGGTGCTGGCTGGGCTCCGCCCGACCCCGCGGGCAACAGTTCCTCCAGGCGCCCGAACAGGCGCCCGACGTCGTAGTTCCAGCGTCCCTCGCTCAGCTCCAGGGCGTTGCGGCGGGCAAGGGGCTGCAGATCTTGCGGCAGCTCCTCCTGCCTGGGCATCCGGGCGGAGGAGACCAGCACCGGGATCGGGGTCACCTCCTGCTGCCGCAGGCCGGTTTCGACCTCGAGCCGAACGAAGTCCGCCGGATCGTCGAGTCGCCGCCGTCCACCTCCGTCCGCAGCGGCAGCCCAGCTCGGCCCGATCACCACGATCAGAGCCACGCAGCCGGAGACGACGCTGGTGATCCGCTCGACGAAATCGACCCCTGGCGGCATCTCCACATCCATGAACACGTTCTCCTCGCCGAATCTGGCGACGATCGCGTCGTAGAGCCGGCCGGCATGCGCCGCGGTCTCCTGCCGGCGATAACAGATGAAGACCTTCTGATCTGACATCAGGAAGGTCCGCGCTCGAGACCAGACCGATTTTCTGCTCGGTCTCTCAGAAGCATCGCCGCCAGAGCGGCGCCGGCGATGGCTGCCGTCGCGATCCCGAAGCTGATCGCGATCTCCCACTTCTCCGTGTTCTTCCAACCGGCGGCAATGACGAAGAGGAGCTGGAAGAGGAACCCCCCGGCGGCGCCGGCGAGGAAGCCGAGCCCGCTGCGGCGGGGTCGCCAAAGATGCCCAACCAGCGAGCCGAGGACGCCCCCGGTCAGGGCCAGGGCAAGCAGATCGATGTTGGCTCTGTCCTCGAAGGTCGGCACGCGATCGGGGACATAAACCGCGAGACCGAGGACCAGGCCTCCGAGCATGCCGGCGAGGCCGCCAGTCAGCAGGCCGCGGGCGAGGTTGCGGATCGGGTCGGTTCCCCACAGCCGCCGCGCGAGCCAGAAGGCGAGAGCAGCGCCGACCAGCGCCAGCGTCTCGGTCCGCCTGAGGACGAGGGTCCCGACGTTTTCGGCGATCTCGCGCCGACCTTCATTCGGATGACTGACGCCGCTGGCCGGGAGCAGCTCCCCGAGCAACCGTGCCGGGATCGCGGTCATGGCTGCAACGGCCATTCCTTCGAGCGGCATCCGCCAGCCGAGGGGAATCGTTTCATCCGGCTCCGGCGCCGGCAGCCGTTCCTCTCGCGGACCCGGCTTTGCGTCTGGCAGCAGGTCGGCCAGGGTCTTCGTCAGACGGCCGACGTCGTAGGTCCAGCGGCCGTCGCTGAGCTCGATCGCGTTGCGCCGGCCGAGGTCGCGGATCTCGGCCGGCAGGTCCTCGCGCCGCGGCATCCGGGCGCCGCCAACCAGGACCGGGATCGGGGTCACCTCGGGTCGGTGGAGGCCCGTTTCGACCTCGAGTCGGACGAAGTCGGCGGGATTGTCGATGCGCCTGCGGCCTTCCTCGACGGTCTCGGCCCACTTCGGCCCCATGACGATGAGAAGCGCCACGCAACCGGAAACGACTTCGGTGATCCGACGTTCGAAATCGACCCCCGGGGCGAGGTCGACGTCCATGAAGACGTTGCCCTCGCCGAAGCGCGCGACCATCGCGTCGTAGAGACGCCCGGCATAGGGGGCGGTCTCCTGGCGGCGGTAACAGATGAAGACCTTTTGGGAGGTCGCACTGGGGGGCGAACCGGTCTCGGTCTCGACGCTCATCCGCTGCCCTCGATCTTCTTGCTGTTCTCCTCGCGATTGGCCGCCCAGGCCGCGTGCTCCTGGGAGACCAGGCTCTCGACCCGTTCCGCCAGCAGCACGTCGGGGTCGACCGCGGCGGCATAGGGACCCGCGTGCGAGAGGTAGAGGAATTTCTCGTGCTTGAGCCGCTCGCAGGTGGCCCGGTAGGTGATCCAGTTCTGCTGGTACTGCATCAGCTGCTGCACGCCCTCGATGACGACGATCAGGGCGCCGCCGCCGCCGGCCACCCAGATCGGCGCCGAGATGCTGGCGGCGAAGGGCATCGCCGCCGCGGTGACGATCTGGCAGACCTTCATCGCCTTATAGACGCGCTGGTCGGACTGGCTCTTGCCGTCATACCAGGCAATCTGTTCCTCCAGCCGCTCCCAGGCCGGGCGCACGGGCAGCGCCCCCCGCACCTCGGGCTCGGTAACGATCTCGCTAAGGGAACTCTCCATACCCGCCACCCGGTTTAGAACACCGCCAGGTTTGCGTCAAGAACAGATGAGTATTTAAGGAGTTAAGAGCTTCGCTCTACCCGTTGCCCCTCCGGGAGGGACTCGAGGGCATCGGCCAGGCGCGTCCCGTCCGGGAGCGTCAGCTCCGGGTCGAGCTCGAGCAGGGGGATGAGGACGAAGCGGCGGGTGCTGACCTCGCGGTGGGGAAGGGTGAGGCGGTCGGTGCTGAGCTCGAGGTCGCCGAGCAGGAGCAGGTCGACGTCGAGGGGGCGGGGGCTGTGGCGCGGTGCCTCGAAGGAGCGGCCGCGTTCGGCCTCGACCCGCTTGCAGGCGTCGAGCAGCTCTTCGGGCTCGAACTCGGTGCGGATGCGGACGGCCGCGTTGAGGAAGTCGGGCTGGTCGAGGATCTCGCCAACTGGCTCGGTGACATAGGTGGAGGAGACGGCCTCTACCTCGATCCCCTCTGCTTCGAGCAGCTCGATCGCCGCCCTCAGATGGCCGGCGGGGTCGCCGACGTTGGAGCCGAGGCCGAGGTAGCCGATCCGCTTCTCGGCAGCCAAGCGGCTAGTCCCCGGCTTCGTCGTCTTCTGCGACCGCGCGCTCCTGCGTCACCTCGACCGCCACCTCCTGGATCGCCAGCGGCAGCGGCGGCTCGGGCTTGGCGGCGCGGACGCGGACCGATTCGCAGCCGTAGCGCTCCATCAGCCGCTCCCCCACTACCTGCGCCAGGCGCTCCAGCGTCTTGTAGCTGCGCTCGGTTGCGGCGAGGGTGACGATGTCGCAGACCGCGCCGTAGTCGACGGTGTCCTCGAGGCGGTCGGTAAGCACCGCGTCGCAGTCGGGAACGTCGAAGGAGATGTCGAACTCGAGCCGCTGCCCGACCTCCTGCTCGGCTTCGGAGACCCCGTGATGGGTGTAGATCGAGAGCCCGCGCAGCTCGATTTCGGCGCTCGACTCGATCCCGTTGTCATGGCTCTCCATGGCCTGGACGCTACCCGAGTATCGCCGCGGCCACGGCCAGCGCCTGGCGCATCTCGGCGACGTCGTGGACCCGCAGCACCTCGGCTCCCTCGGCGGCGGCAAGCACCGAAGAAGCGACCGTGCCGCCGAGGCGCTCGTCCGCGGCGGAGCCGTCGAGCTTGCCGATGAAGCTCTTGCGCGAGGTCCCGATCACCAGCGGCCGCCCGAGCTCGTGCAGCTCGCCGAGCCGCCGCAACAGCTCCATGTTGTGGGCAGGGGTCTTGCCAAAGCCGACCCCGGGGTCGAGCCAGATCCGCTCCTCGGCAATTCCGGCGGCGGTTGCCGACTGCAGGCGCTCGGCGAGGAACGCCCTCACCTCGCCGACCACGTCCTCGTAGCGCGGGTCCTCCTGCATCGTCCGCGGCTTGCCGAGCATGTGCATGAGGACGACGGTGGCGCCCCGCTCCGCGCACAGCGGCGCCATCTCCGGGTCACCGCGCAGGGCGGTGACGTCGTTGACGATCGTCGCCCCGGCATCGAGAGCGGCCGCCGCGACGGCCGCCTTGGAAGTGTCGACGGAGATCTCGGAGTCGGCGTCGCTCAGCTCCTGAATGACCGGGACGACCCGCCGCAGCTCCTCCTCGGCCGCAACCGGCTCTGCCCCGGGCCGCGTCGATTCGCCACCGACGTCGAGGATGTCCGCGCCGGCCGCCACCAGCTCGCGCCCGTGCGCGATCGCGGCCTCCGGGTCGAGATAGAGGCCCCCGTCGGAGAACGAGTCGGGGGTCACGTTGACCACCCCCATCAACCTCGTCATGAAGACCTCGGGACTAGGAGGCGTCGCCGCCGGCGAAGCCGGGCCTTGGGCGTGGCGTGGGACGGCTGCCCTCGCGGGCGGCCTTTTCCGGCTCGGGTGCGGGCTCGGCCGGCTTCGACGGAGGCTCCTCCTCATCGACGAAGACCTCCTCCGCGGATTTGCCTTCGAGCAGGGCGATGAACTCCTTGGCATCGATCGTCTCCCGCTCCAACAGCAGCTGCGAGACCCGCTCGAGGTCGTCGCGGCGCTCGTTCAGCAGGCTCTTCGCGCTTTGGTGGGCGCTCTCGACGATGCGGCGGATCTCGTCGTCGATCTCGCGGGCGATCTCATCGGAGTAGTCGGGCTCGGAGCTGAACTCACGGCCGAGGAAGGGCTGGCCGCGGTCGTGGCCGAAGACGCGCGGGCCGAGGCGCTCGGACATCCCGAAACGCATCACCATCTGCTTCGCGGTCTCCGTCACCTTTTCGAGGTCGTTCGAGGCGCCGGTGGTGATCTCGCCGAAGACGATCTCCTCGGCGGCGCGGCCGCCCAGGGTCATCGCCATCGTGTCGGTCAGCTCGGCGCGGGTGGTGAGGAACTTGTCCTCGGTCGGGAGGCTGATCGTGTAGCCGAGGGCCTGGCCGCGGCTGATGATCGAGATCTTGTGGACGGGGTCGGTGTTCTCGAGCAGCTGCCCGACGATCGCGTGGCCGACCTCGTGGTAGGCGGTGATGAGGCGCTCCTTCTCGCTCATCACGCGGGTCTTCTTCTCGGGGCCGGCGATCACGCGCATGATCCCCTCCTCGAGCTCCTTCATCGTGATCTCGCGACTGCCGGAGCGGGCGGTCAGCAGGGCCGCCTCGTTGATCAGGTTGGCGAGGTCGGCGCCGGTGAAGCCGGGGGTCTGGCCGGCGAGCGTGTCGAGCTCGATCTCGCGACCGAGCGGCTTGCCGCGGGTGTGGACCTCGAGGATCTTCTTGCGGCCCTTGCGGTCGGGGCGATCGACGACCACCTGGCGGTCGAAGCGGCCGGGCCGCAGCAGCGCCGGGTCGAGGATGTCCGGCCGGTTGGTGGCCGCGATCAAGATGATGTTGTCCTTCATCTCGAAGCCGTCCATCTCGACCAGCAGCTGGTTCAGGGTCTGCTCGCGCTCGTCGTGACCGCCGCCCATGCCGGCGCCGCGGTGGCGGCCGACGGCGTCGATCTCGTCCATGAAGATGATGCAGGGCGAGTTCTGTTTCGCCTG
>Ga0126305_10000966_pt1 | contig 12601 bp, 11 predicted proteins | sample Plot26_FD_92536 | JGI IMG/M metagenome (GOLD analysis project Ga0126305, IMG submission 92536) | Serpentine soil microbial communities from UC McLaughlin Reserve, CA, USA - Plot26 | ecosystem: Environmental > Terrestrial > Soil > Grasslands | place: USA: UC McLaughlin Reserve, Lake County... | reverse complement strand
TCGTCCAGGTCGAGGGAGCGGAGGCGGTCGCCGAGGGTGAGCCCATGGCCCTCGTCCTCCAGATGCACCTCGACGCGCCACTCGTCGCTCATGGGCGCAAGTCTTGCACTACGCGGCCTCCCCGGGCGAGCCGCCCCGGCGGGACTTAGGGCGAGGGCACGGAGCGCCCCCGCCCTTCACCCCTTCAGACGCTGGCAGGTTGCTGCGGGGCGTCTTCTTTCAATCGGCGGATCATGTCGGCGACGTCCGCCAACTCCTCCTCGAGGTCGCGCTGATACTCCTCGAGCCTGGACAGCCACTGCTCGCGGTTGCCGAAGCGTCCGGAGCGGTGCCGCCAGCGGTGCCCCGCGGAGTGCTCACGGTGTGAACCGCACATCTCATCTCCTTCCTTTCTCGAATTGCTTGAGGAACCCGTTGATGAGGTCGCGCATGCGCTCGAGGGCCGTGGCCCACTCGCCGAGCAGCTCGCGCCCGGGATCGGTGAGCTCGTACCGTCGCTTCGCCGGGCCGGGCGCCTCGGCGTCCCACTCCGAGCTCACCAACCCCCTCGCCTCCAGCCCGCGCAGTGTCCGGTAGAGGTTTCCCATATCAACTCGCCGACCCGGGATGAGCTCCGCAAGCGAGTCGATCAACTCGTAACCATGGGAGGGCTGGTCCCGGAGCAGGAGCAGCAGCGCGGGCTCGCTGAAACGCTCGACTCGAGCGCTGATGCCCGCCCGGTGCCCGTGAGGGCGCGCCGTCCTACGCGTGTGCATGCGCCTTGCATCTATATGCGTAATACATATAGCTCGAAGTATACGGACGAGGATCCGCCGACCGATGTCGACGGCTAGCATCGGATTCGTATGCATGGAGGCGGAGCCGTCCGATGAAACCCGTGACCACATCCTCACACGCGCCACCGAAAATCGGGGCCGAGGAGACGCGCACCCTCCGTAACTACATCGGCGGCGGGTGGCAATCCGCCTCTGGACCCGAGGTGCTCGAGGACCGCGATCCGGTCAGCGGCCAGGTCGCGGCGCTGGTGCCGCTGTCGGGGGAGACCGAGGTCGATGCCGCCGTCCGGACTGCGCGCGAGGCGCAGCCGGCATGGCGCGAGGTGGCCCCGCAGCGCCGCGCGCGGGCGATTATGCGCCTGCGCCACGAGCTCTCCGAGCGGCGGGAAGAGCTCGCCCGCCTCGTCACCGACGACATGGGCAAGACGTTCGACGACGCGCTTGGTGAGGTGGGCCGCGGGATCGAGTCCGTCGAGGCGGCGTGCGCGATCCCCCATCTGCTGAAGGGCGAGAACCTCGAGGGCGTCGCGAGGGGCGTCGACGTCGAGCAGATTCGCCAACCCGTGGGCGTTGTGGCCGCGATCACCCCGTTCAACTTCCCGGCCATGATCCCGCTGTGGTTCCTGCCGTTCGCGCTTGCCTGCGGCAACGGCTTCGTGCTGAAGCCCTCCGAGCGCGACCCCCGGCCGGCGGAGCTGATCTTCGAGGTGATCGACGGCATCGAGGAGATCCCGGCGGGCATCTGCAACCTCGTCCACGGCGCGCGGGACGCGGTCAACGCGCTGCTCGGCCATCCGGAGGTGGATGCGGTCTCCTTCGTCGGCCAGGCCTCGACCGCGCGCTACGTGTCGGAGCGCGCGGCGGCGACCGGCAAGCGCTGCCAGGCGCTGGGCGGCGCCAAGAACTCGCTCGTCGTGATGCCCGACGCCGATCTGGAGCCGACCGTCTCCGGGATCATGGGCTCGGCGTTTGGCGCGGCGGGCCAGCGGTGCCTCGCTGGATCGGTTGCCGTGCTCGTCGGCAACCAGGAGCGGCAGGACGAGGTCCGCGACGCGCTCGTGGCCGCGGCATCCGAGCTGCGGGTCGGACCGGGCGCCGACGAGGGCACGGACGTTTGTGCATTGGTCGGCCCCGACGCCCGCGAGCGCCTTGCCGCGGCCCTGGATCGAGCCGAGGGTGGTGGCGAAGGAGGCGAGATCCTGCTCGACGGCCGCGAAACCGATCCCGGGCCCGCGGGGACCATGGTCGGGCCGTCGATCGTGGATGGCGTCGATCGCGAGTCGGAGCTCGCGCGCGAGGAGCTGTTCGGCCCGCTCTTGACCCTCGTGCGGGTCCCGGATCTCGACGGCGCGCTCGAGTTCGTGAACGGCTCGCGATACGGCAACGCGGGGTCAATATTCACCACTTCAGGCGATGCTGCACGTGAGTACCGCTACGGCGTCGAGGCCGGCATGATCGGGGTCAACGTCGGCGTCGCCGCGCCGATCGCGTGGTTCCCGTTCTCAGGCTGGAAGGACTCGCTCGAGGGCGATCTTCACGCCAACGGCCGGGACGCGGTCGAGTTCTACACCCGCAAGAAGGTCATCACGTCACGATGGCGCTGAGGGAGGCGGAGGGCTCCGCGGGGGCGCCGTGGGAGCGACCGCTTTCCGGGACGCTCGACCGCCTCGTGGTCGAGTCCGAGCTCCTCGCCGGCAACCCGCTGGGCGATCCGCAACAGCGTCCGCTCTACGTGTACCGGCCGCCGGGCGTCGATCTCGACCACCCCCGGCCACTGCCGAGCGTGTACGTCATCCAGGGCTACACAGGCCAGGTCGACATGTGGATGAGCCGGACCGCGTTCGAGCCGACGATGTTCGAGCGCCTTGACGCGATGTTCGCCGCCGGCGACTGCCCGGACACGATCGTCGTCTTCGTCGACGCCTGGACGTCCTACGGCGGATCCCAGTTCGTCGACTCCACCTCGACCGGCCCATATCAGTCGTACCTGTGCGACGAGGTCGTGCCGTTCGTCGACGGCCGCTACCCGACCGCTACCGACCGCGAGCGGCGCGGGATCACGGGCAAGTCCTCCGGCGGGTACGGGGCGATGGTCGTTCCGATGATGCGGCCCGACGTATTCAGCGCGCTCGCGTCGCATGCCGGCGACGCGCTGTTCGAGGCCTCCTACCTGCCGACCTTTCCCGGCACGGTCCGCACCCTGCGCGACAAATTCGAGGGTTCCTATGAGGTCTTCTTCGAGCGGTTCACCGAGGCCGACAGCAAGCCGTTCGAGCGCTTCGGTGATCCGATCATGTGGTACGGCTGCGCCGCCAGCTACACGCCGGATCCCGACCAGCCCGGTAAGGCGCTGCTTCCGTTCGACATCGAGACGGGAAGGCTGATCGACGACGTCTGGGAGCGCTGGCTGGATCTCGACCCGGTGCGCATGGCGCCAAGGAACGCCGAGGCGCTTCGCGGCATGCGCCGCATCTACCTCGACGCGGGCAAGGGCGACGAGTACTTCCTCGACCTCGGCGCGATGGCCTTCGCCCACGAGCTGGACGCGCTAGACGTCTCCTACACGCTGGAGCTCTTCGACGGCAAGCACGGCGGGCTGACCTACCGGTACCCCGGCGCGATCCGGGAGCTCGTGCTCACCCTGAGCGAGTAGCCCCCACGCCATTAGCCAGCGTTTGGTGGCTTGCGTACGCCATAGCGTCCCCAATCCACCAAACGGTGCGGGTGAGACTAGCGGCCGATGTGGATGCCGATCCGCTCGGGCACGCCGGCGACGAAGCGGGTCAGCGGATCAGGGCGGCGGCCCTCTTCCTCGAGGCGCTCGCAACGCAGCAGGGCTGCGCGGATGATCGTCCCGCCGGCAAAGCGAAACGGCTCCGGTGGCACGCGGACCTGCGGTGGCTCGATCAGCGCCAGGCCGGTGTGCTCGTCCCGGCGGCCGAGCGCCATCGACGCAAGGACCCGGCCGGCAAGGCGTGACGGCGCCACGCCGTTGCCGGTGTACCCGAAGGCGTAGTGAACGCGATCGCCGGCGAGGCTGCCGACGACCGGCAGGTGCGTGGGCGATACGTCGATCGGGCCGCCCCAGGCGTGCTCGACCCGGCGGCCGCGCAGGGCGGGGAACACACGGAGCAGTCGGCGCTCGACCTCGGCGGCGACGCGGGCATCGACCTCGGCGCGTCCGTTCACGCGGGCGCCCGGCACTACCCGGCCTCCGCCCCACCCGAAGGCGATCCGGCCATCCGGGGTCGTGCGGAAGTACTGGACGGTGGCCCGCGAGTCGGTGATGCACTCGCCACCGGTCCAGCCGATCGCCTCCAGCACGTCCGGAACCGGCTCCGTGATCACCATGTGGCTCGAGGTCACCGTGAGGCGCCGTCGCAGCGGCGGGTGCGCCGCCAGGCGCCCGCCCGCGGCGAGGATGGCGCCGCGGGCATGTACTCGTCCGCCTTCGGTCTCGATCTCCACGCCGCCGCCTCCGGACCGAAGCCGCCGGGCCCGCGAGCGCTCGAACACGAGGACGCCTCGCTCGATCAGGCAGGCGCGAAGGCCGATGGCAAGACGCGCAGGCTGCACCGTCGCCGCCGCCGGATAGAAGGCGCCGCCCCGAAACGCCGGTGAGGCGCAGCGCTCCCGTACCTGCGGGGAGCTCTGCACCGAGCACGCCTCCCGCGCGTCCAATTGAGCGCAGGCTTCGCTGCCGGACCGCACCGTGCCGTCGTGCGCGGCCGCGGTGGAGACCTGGAGATAGCCCCCGCGGCGATACCAGGCGTCGACCCCCTGCTCCTGGCACCACGCCCCGATCCCGTCGACCTCCGCCTCGCTCGCCCGGGCGATCTCGAGTGCCGCGGCCGCGCCGAAGCGGTCACGGAGCGAGCCCAGGCTGGGCCACATCGAGTTCGCGAATCCGCCGTTTCGCCCGCTGGGACCCATCCCACAGCGGTCGGCCTCGACCAGCGCAATCCGGGCGTTCGGCTCGAGCTCGGAGATGAACCAGGCGGTCCACATCCCGGTGTAGCCACCCCCGACAACGACAACGTCGGCATCGACATCTCCATCGAGGGGCGGCCGAGCATCGGGCACCCCAGCCTCCTCGAGCCACCAGCCGTATCGGGTGTGCTTGTCAGCCATCATCTCAGTGTGACGCGACCCGGGCGAGGGCCGGGCGCTCGTTCGGGAAGACTCCGCGGCAGGATTGCGAGGTGAAATGCGAGCAGGGATTGCGAGTGTCTTCTCGGGCGGGCGCCCGGCCCTCGCCCCCGCTGGCGCTAAAGCGACGGTTCGGCCGCTCGGGCCTCGTGCAGCTCCATCAGCTCGCGCTGGACGTTGCGCGGCTCGCCGCTCGGCTCGCGGCGCTTCCACGTGCCGTCCTGGTTGAGCACCCAGGCGTTGGTGTTGTCGGCGAGGCAGCGATCGAGGACGTCGAGCAGTTGCGCACGGATCCGCGGGTCCTCGATGGGCGTGACCAGCTCGATCCGGTTGTAGAGGTTCCTCGGCATGAGGTCGGCGGAGCCCACGAAGACGCGCTCCACCTCTCCAGGACGCTCGAACGAGAAGATCCGCGAGTGCTCCAGAAAGCGGCCCACGACCGAGACGATCTCGACGTTGTCGGACACCCCGGGCACCCGTGGGCGGAGGGCGCAGATCCCGCGGACGTTCAGCTGTACCTGCACGCCGGCCTGCGATGCCCGGTAGAGGGCTCGGATGCACGGCGCGTCGAGCAGCGAGTTCATCTTCAGCCGGATGCGGGCCGGGCGGTCCTCGGAGTGCGACTCGATCGTGCGCTCGATCTCCTCGAGCATCCCCTCGAATAGGTTGAACGGCGCGACGAGCACCTTGCGGTAGTCGCGGGGACGCGAGTAGCCGGTCATGTAGTTGAACATCTCGGCGATGTCGTTGCCGATCTCGGGATCCGCCGTGAACAGGCCGAGGTCGGTGTAGAGCTTGGCCGTCTTGGGGTTGTAGTTCCCCGTCCCGATATGGGCGTAGTAGCGGACGCCGCTGCCCTCGCGCCGGACCACCAGGATGCACTTGGCGTGGCTCTTCAGCGCCGGCAGGCCGTAGACCACGTGCACGCCCGCCTGCTCCAGCTTCTTGGCCCAGCGGATGTTCGCCCGCTCATCGAAGCGCGCCTTCAGCTCCACCATGCAGACGGCCTGCTTGCCGCGCTCCGCGGCCTCGATCAGCGACGGGACCAGCGGCGAGTCGGCGCTCGTCCGGTAGACCGTCTGCTTGATAGCCAGGACGTCGGGATCGTGCACGGCCTGGTGGACGAAGCGCTCGACGGACGTCGTGAACGAGTCGTACGGGTGGTGGACGAGGATGTCGCCTTCGCGAAGGGCCCCGAAGAGGTCGGCCTCCTCCTCGTTCTCACCCCGCAAGCGAGGCTTGGTGATGCTGCTGAACGGCGGGTCGCGCAGCTCGCTGAAGCCGGGGATCCCGTACAGGTCCCACATGTCGGCCATGTCGAGGAGGCCGTCGGCGTCATACAGCTGTCGTTCCTCGATCTTCAACGCCGTCTTCAGCTGGTCGCGCAGCCGCGGGCTCATCGTCCTCTCGACCTCCAGCCGCACGACCTCGCCGAAGCGACGGCGGCGAAGCTCCTCCTCGACGGCCTGCAGCAGGTCGTCGGCCTCATCCGACACGTCGTAGTCGGTGTCGCGTGTCACGCGGAAGAAGGCGTAGTCCGTGACCTCCATCCCGGGGAAGAGCGACGCCAGGTTCGCGGCAATCACATCTTCCAGCGGAACGAGCGTATGCCCGCCGTCGCCGATCTCGATGAAACGGCCCAGGAGCTCCTTCGGGACCTTGACCCGGGCGATGACCTCCGTCCCTTGATCGGGATCGTGCAGGATCACCGCGAGGCTCAGGGACAGGTTGGATATGTACGGGAACGGCCGGCCCAGGCCGATCGCGAGCGGCGTCAGGACCGGGAAGATGCTGCTCTCGAAGATGCGCTCGAGGTCGGCGCGCTCCTGGTCATTGGCGCGCTGCGGCGAGATGATCCGGATCCCGTGCTCGGCCATGGCCGGGCGAAGGTCGCGCTCGAAACCCCGCGTGAGGCGATCTCGTTGCCCCGCCACCCGATCGCGAATCGCGTCGATCTGCTCCGAGGCGCCCATCCCGTCCGCGCCCCGGGCGTCCATGCCCGCCTCGAGCTGGTCGTGCAGGTTCGCGACCCGCACCATGAAGAACTCGTCCAGGTTCGACTCCCAGATCGCGCAGAACTTGACCCGCTCCAGCAGCGGCACCGATGAGTCCTCCGCCAGCTGCAGGACACGATCGTTGAAGTCGAGCCACGACAGCTCCCGGTTGAAGTAGAGCGAGGAGTCCTCGAGGTCCGGCGCCCGTGGCTCCGACGGAGGAGCTACCGCTTCGATGGACTCGGTGGCAGCTTGCTGTGCTTCGGAAGGCTCCATGCGCGGGTAGCGATCATGCTACCGACGCGGCCTTTAGACGGCGACCAGCGTGGTGGCGCGTGAATGGCCGGCTCTATGGGGCAAGCCACCCGGCGGGCGGGCTCAGGCGAAGCTGGCCGATGGCACCACCGCCCGATGGCTTCGCGGAGGGTGGTCCGTGAGCCCGCGTGACCGCGACGTGATCTTCGCGGAGCGCTGAGTTGCCCCAATTCCGCGGCTTGCCCCTCTTGTACAACCATTCCTGGAAGAAGTGGTCCAGGTCCTGGCCGCTGTCGGCCTCGGCGAGCTCGATGAACTGCTTGATGCCCGCGTTCCCGTACGCGTGGTCGCGCAACCAGTCACGAAGGATGCGCATGAACGTCGGCGCTCCGACCTCCTGTCGCAGCGCCTCCAGCGCCATCCCGCCACGAACGTAGATCGTGAGATCGAACAGGTGCTCCGCGCCGCCCGGGTCCCCCGGTGGCGGGTTCCAGAAATTCGTGTCACCGGCGCCGTGGCTCCTGTAGAGATCGTTGAACCGCTTCTTGACGCTCACGCCGCCGTCGTGCTCCTGCCACTGCCATTCCGCCCAGGTCGCGAAGCCCTCGTTCAGCCAGATCTGACGCCAGCGCTTGAGCGAGACCGAGTCGCCGAACCACTGGTGCGCGAGCTCGTGGGCCACGGTGGCCTGACTCGGCACCGTGTCGTAGATCGGCCTCGTTTGAGTTTCCAGGGCGTAGCCCACGGATGGGGCATGGTCAACGGCCGCGCCGGTGGTGCCGAACGGATAGGCGCCAAAGCTTCGCTCCTGCAGCCGGAGCATCGCCGGCATCTTCGACAGTGCCTCGGCGGCCCCCATCGCCTCTCGCGGATCGATGGCGACGTAGGAGGGGATTCCGTTTGCTCGCGACTGCTCGACGCCGAACTTCCCGGTCGTGACCGTCGCGAGGTAGGTCGCCATCGGCGAGTTCTCATCCCAGACGAAGGTCTTTCGGCGCTTGTGCACGACTCGTTTGACGAGTGTTCCGTTCGCCACCGCGACCTTGCCCTTCGGCACCGTCACCCGGATCCGGTATCGGGCCTTATCCGTCGGGTAGTCGTTGCAGGGAAACCAGCTCGGCGCCCCCTGCGGCTCGCTGGCGACGAACGCACCATCGTCGGTCGGGATCCAGCCATCCTTGGCTCCATCCGGGTCCGTCACCGGCCGCGGGTGCCCTCGGTAGCGGACCCGCACGGTGAACTTCTTTCCCTTGCGGAGGCCATGGCGGGGCGTGATCTTCAGCTCCTGGCCGCGCCGCTTGATGCGGGCCTTCTTGCCGTTCACGGTCAGTCTCGAGATCCGCAGATGCCGAAAATCGAGATCGAAGCGAGACAGGTTCTTGATCGCCCGAGCGTGGATGTTCGCCACCGCGCGCAGCCTGTTTACATTCGGCTTGTAGTGGAGGCGCAGGTAGTAGCGACCGACGTCATAACCGCCGTTCCCAGCGTTGGGAAAGTAGGGATCGCCCAGGCCGGGCGATCCCTTGACGAAGTCCGCCTGCCCCGCGGCCGGAAGGATCAGGGCCACCGCCGCCATGGCCGCCAAACCGCCGAGGCTCGTCAGCAAGAAACGCGCGCGCATCAGGCGCCGGAGGCCCGCTCGGCGTCGCGCGTCTCAGCGGACGCCGATCGTTCGGCGGGCGGTTCCAGATCAGGAGCGGGTTGCCCCGGCTCAGGGGCGGGTGGCGTGGGCCGTGGAGGGCTGTCCCCCGTCGACGTGCGCCACGCCTCCCGCAGCTCCGCCGCGGCGGCGGCGGCTCGAGATGAGGCCTCGCGCTCCAACCGCTCGGCTGCCTCGAGCTCCTGCCTCGCCTTCTCGGCGCGCCTCGCGGCGCGCCGACGCTCGCGCGCTTCGCGCAGCCGCCGCTCGGCAGCCCGCTCCAGTCGATCCCACGTGCCGGAGCGCTCCTGCTCGACCCAGAACGCCCGAAACCGTTCGAAGAGGAGCTGTCGGCGAGCCTGCAGGTAGACCATCAGGATCTCGAGACCCCGGTAGGACGTGCGGTGCGGCGCCCGCGCCGCGAGGGCCGACTCGAGGTCGTCCGCGTCGCCGGCGCGCTTGCGCACGGCATCGGCATCGGCATCGCGGAGCTGTGTGAGGTGGCTCTCCACACGGGGTCGCATCACGTCGCAGTCGTGAAGCTCGCCGAGGATCTCCTGGAGGTCCCGCGCCCGTCGCCGGGCCACCTCGGCGCTGCGGCCGAAGCAGAACTCCGTGGCCTCCAACACGTAGCGCAGGCGCTTGGCGGCGATGCGCATGTTGTGCTGTTGCTTGATCCCGTCGGGCTTGAGCGCCTTGGGCGCCAACGAGCGCATCTCGTCGAGCCTCACGCGCACGATGCGCGCCGCGTTGTCGGCCAGCGGCTCGCCCGGATCCAGCTTCTTGACGCGCCGGGCCTTCACTTCGACTCCTCCGCGGCGACGGACTCGGCCTCCATGACGAGCTCGGACAGCCCTTCGCTCAGCGCGGCGAGTCGCCGGGGCTGCACGAATGCCTCCAGCTGGGCGTTCGCATCGACCTGCTCGGCGCGAATCCGCTCGGCCAGGCTGGCGACCCCAGGGCGATCCGGTGCCGCCAACCCCTCGGCGAACCGCTCCAGGGCGGCGATCGTGACGTCGGCGTCGCGGCGCTCGCCAAGAGCGTCCGCGATCGCCTTCACCTCGCTCAGGGCATCCTGGTGCTCCCTCGAGGGGAAGCAGGGCTCGAAGATCTCGAGCGCGGCACGAAGCCGCCGCGTCGCAACGCGCATGTCGTGCACGCGCTCGATGTCGGTTACGTCGAGGACATCCCGGGAGTGATCCGCCACCTCGCGCGTCCGAACCGCCACGATCTTGGCTGCTGCCGAGGCGTATGGATCGTCGGAGGAGAGCCCCTCGATCGGCCGAGCCTTCGCCATGCGCTCACCTTAACGCCGGAGCCGTGGCGAAGCGCTCAGGCCGCGAGCGCCTTCGGGGCGCCATTCGCCGCCCCGTTCAGCAGGGTCAGGATCACTCCCTCGCGCAGACCGCCCTTGCCGATCTGAAGCGGCTGTCCCAGGAGCTCGGACAGCTTCTCGAGCAGCAGCACGCCGGTTGGGAGGATCCGCACCCGGCGGGGGTCGAGCTCGAAGCGCTTGGCGACCTCGGCGATCGGGTCGCCGGTGAGCACCCGAACCGCCCGCTCCAGCGTCTCGTACTCGAGCACCGATCCGACCAGCGAACGCAGCGAGGTGGCGCTCCCGCCGACGGCGACCGCCTGGTCCGGTCGCTCGAACTCGACGTCGGCGAAAAAATCGGAGATCGCGTCGCGAACCGCCCGGATCTCGGCCGGGGATGGCGGATCCTGGGTCAAGAACTCGTCGGCGAGCGAGCCGGATCCGATCTTGAAGGAGCGCACCGATCGCACGCCGTCGGGAACGGATCCGAACACCACCTCCGAGGACCCGCCCCCCACGTCGACGACCGCGATGTCGCCCTCGACCGGATGACCGAGGGTCTTGGTCGCGCCGATGAAGGCGAGACGCCCCTCCTCGTGCTCACTCAGGACCTCGACGTCCACGCCCGCGACCCGGTTGATCTCGGCCACGACCTCATCGCGGTTGGCGGCTTCCCGGATCGCCGCGGTCGCCACCGTCCGGATCGCCTCGGCGCCGATCTCCTGGGCGAGGCGAACCTGAGTGGCAACCACTTCGGCGACCTCGTCGATCTTGGCCTGATCGATCGCGCCGTCGTGCTGCGAGGCCTTGTCGATGCGGGTGTAGGCGCGCTGCTCCATGACCTTGCGAAGCTGGCCGTCCTGCGGCTCCGCGACGAGCACACGCGTCGTGTTGGAGCCGATGTCGATGGCCGCGCCGAGCATGGGTGATGCCTCCGGCCCGATCTTGTCAGACCGCACGGAGGTTGTCGCAAGGGGCCTCGTCAGGGAGAGGGCTGGGTCTCGACCAGCGGCTCGTCCGGATGCGAGGCGTCCTCGAACTCGCGAAACAGCCCGGTGACCACGAACGCGACCTGCTCGCCGACGTCAACGGCGTTGTCGCCGATTCGCTCGAGCGCGCGAGCGACGAGCAGCATCGTCATCGCCCACTCGCGGCGATCGTGGTCGTCGCCGATCTCGATCGCGAGCTGGAAGCACTCCTTGTTCAGGTTGTCGACGACGTCGTCCTGGCGGACCAGGTCGCGGGCCATGGCCACATCACGATCGGCGAACGCCCCCTTCGCCTGCCTGATCTCGGCCCGAATCGCCTGACCCATCGTCACCAAGTTCTTGAGCATTCGCTCGTCGGCGGGGGGCTGGTGGCCGGCGATCGGGATCAGCTTCGCGATGTTGACGCACTGGTCGCCCATCCGCTCGATGTTCTTCATCACGTGGAGGAGCGCCGCGATCAGCCTGAGGTCCGTGGCGACCGGCGCCTGCGTGGCGAGGAGCGTGAGGATCGCCTGATGGATCTCCAGGTAGCGGCCGTCGATCACGTCATCGTCGGCGATCACGACCCCGGCGAGCTCGATGTCCTGATGCTGGATGGCCTCGACCGTACGGTCGAGGGCCGCCACAACGAGGTCGAGCCCTTCGATCGCACGAGCCTCCAGGTGCTCGAGCTCCTCCTGGTAGTGGACCCTGACGCTTTCTCCACCCGGCGGCATCAACCCACCTTCCCTGTGACGTAATCCTCCGTTCGTGAATCCGAGGGGTTCGTGAAGATCTTCTCGGTCTCGTCGTACTCGACGATCCTGCCCCATCGGTGCTTCTCGTCGGCGTCCAGCTCGACCATGAGGAATGCAGTCCGATCGGAGACGCGGGCGGCCTGCTGCATGTTGTGGGTGACGATCACGATCGAATACTCCTGCTTGAGCTCGGCCATGAGGTCCTCGATCTTCCCGGTGGAGATGGGGTCGAGTGCCGAGCACGGCTCGTCCATCAGGATCACGTCCGGCTGGACTGCGATGCAGCGGGCGATGCACAGACGTTGCTGCTGGCCCCCGGACATCGAGTAGGCGTTTGAGTCGAGGCGATCCTTGACCTCGTCCCAGAGGGCTGCGCCGCGAAGCGCTCTCTCGACGATCTCGTCCATGTCGCCCTTCATGCCGAGCACACGGGGGCCGAAGGCGACGTTGTCGTGGATCGACTTGGGGAACGGGTTCGGCTTCTGGAACACCATGCCGATCAGCTTGCGGACCTGGATCGGATCGACCTTCGGGCCGTAAAGGTCCTCGCCGTGATAGAGCAGCTTGCCCTCCACGGTGGCCGTCGGGATCAGGTCGTTCATCCGGTTCAGGCAGCGGATCAAAGTCGACTTGCCGCACCCCGACGGTCCGATCAGGGCCGTCACCTCGTGCCTGTGCACGTCCATCGTGATGTCTCGAACCGCAGCCACGCCGTCGTAGAAGACGGAGATGTCCTGGAGCTCGAAG
>Ga0126305_10000965_pt1 | contig 12602 bp, 12 predicted proteins | sample Plot26_FD_92536 | JGI IMG/M metagenome (GOLD analysis project Ga0126305, IMG submission 92536) | Serpentine soil microbial communities from UC McLaughlin Reserve, CA, USA - Plot26 | ecosystem: Environmental > Terrestrial > Soil > Grasslands | place: USA: UC McLaughlin Reserve, Lake County... | reverse complement strand
CGGGGAAGACGGAGAAGAAGACGAATAAGATTAAAGCATAACAGGCAGGCATATTTAGCATAAGCTATATATCTTCAAAAGACAAGTATCTTTATTTTTTTCAATAATCACTAATTCTGTATCATCCTTCATTAGAACATCGCCCCGTTAGCGGCCTCTGGAAACAATATAAGTGTGGTATGGGCAGACAATAGTTTTTCTGCAAATAGAAATATTCTGCAGGATAGTAATATAGTAAGACAGATGGTAGACATACTTTTTGCAATCCAATAAACCTAAGCAATAATTTATGAGACTCCTATAATCAGGAAATCTTGTTTTTAGAGATTACATTTTCAATCATCAGATTTCATAAGAATCACAAGACTCTATCTCTATCTATTCGCTACTGCAGACATTTCTTCACAATTACCTGCATTGTCATCTCCTTCTTCTAAGTTGAAGTCTATAACTATATCTATTCCCTCTCCACAATCGAAATAATCAGCACCTTGCCCTCCATACAATATATCATCCTCTTGCCCTCCATACAATTTATCATTTCCCTGTTCGCCTACAAGAAAGTTGTCTCCCATGCCGCCCGAAAGTATGTCATCTCCTATCCCTCCATACAACTGATCTGTTGCCGCACCTCCTTGGAGCAAATCATTACCATCTTCACCGTACAGTTTGTCTATATCCTCATTTCCCTGTATTTTATCATCCCCACTGTTTCCTCGGATAGTATCTGCACCTAACAGTCCAATAATGATGTCAGATTCGTTGCTGCCAGTTATTCTATCGTCTCCAAATGATCCAACTATAGTTCTATCTTGGATCGAATCCATACTAATAGCGGCATTATTTGCATCTGATACAAGAGAACTATTTATTGAAATCCCTGGACTTGTTGTTGGTGATTGTGATGATAGCGATGGCCGGTCTAATCCTTGTAAATCTTGTTCTTGAGCTACTCCATAATTAAGGGAGGAGAGTACGGTCAAAACAATCATCACTATCCATTTTGACTTTAGCATTGAGCTCTTCTTATACAAATAACTCATATTTGTAATATATCTTGTGTCAGCATCTTTGTTCTAATATTATAACTGCACTCAGTAGTCAAAGTTAAAACCTAATAACTGGTTACCTGCAAGTACGGAACACCCTTCACTTAGTGCTCAAATGGTTAAGACAAAAGATTGCAATACATCTCTTTGACTTCAACATAATAAAATACGGTGGACTTGGAGGAGTACTATGCGAGGGTCAAATAAAATAGATCCATAAATAGATAACAATAAATAAAAGTAAGATGGTTTGAAGGTTTATTGGTTCGGAAGATTCCTATTCTAACAGTTGTAATACATTTCACTATGGGAATATTATTAGTACAAGGTTTAAGTTTGCCGTTCTTATTAAAAAATTCGTCTTCAGACATACTATTAACATCAGCATTCTTCAAAGCTGCTTATGCAGATCATGGCCAAGAAATCACCATTACATTGCATAATTCAAGTTTTGGATCTCTTACATCCGGAGGTGGAAATCAAATAAGCGCATTTGCAAGCTATGAATTAAATGATGATTCGGTTGCAGGTCAGACAATAAATGCTGTCATGGAGGTATACGCTCCTAATGGCACATTAATAAGGACGTCATCATACCCTAATGGTTTTGTCGCTCAAAGCTCTGGCGGAGTCGAAGGGCTTGAAACCACAATTAGAGACCCAACATTACAGAGTATAACTGCAAATGTAACATTTAGAAATTTAGACAAGACATCTATGCTTTCAAATGATCTGAGAGTGGATTTGAGCCTTGCTGAAGAAGGTACTGCTATAACTACAACGGAAGATGGTGTTGGATTAGAAGGGGAAACTCTGGGCTTAGACTCTGGGCCAGAGCAAGCATCAGGTCCTCCTGAGCAAACCGAACAAGAGGAAGAAACTGAAAATGAAGAACAGGATGAAGGACGAGAACTGCCTCTGCCATTATTTGGCGGTGGGTAGAATTCTGCATATCTTTTTCTTTACTCCTAAAAGTCTATGATAGTAAACTACTTTTCTGTTACTAATCTTGCTCTTCTATCCTTGCCTGTTGTTCCTCTGTTTCTAACTGCTCGGTTCCACTTGCAGTAACTTGATCTAAGTTAATATCGACAAATTCTGGTCTTGAAGCAGGAGAATTATGGCCTGTCCTACATAGTAACTCTAGGTCTTTGGTTGTAGTTACACATGCTTTATACTCGGCACCGGTATTTACAGTGACATTTGGAAAGGTCGCAACATACTCTAAAATCCCGCCACTGGAATCAGGATTTGGTGTCGTAGCTAAGGAAGTCATATTAGAGGAGACGGGTTTGAATGCTTCTGTCCCAAGAAATTTAACTTTTGATGCCTCTCCATTATTTACGGTAACAAGCGCAATTACATCACCTTTGGTATTTTCAACACCAAAAATTGTCAGAATAACTTTGAATATGTCGGTTCCTTCACCAGTCTCTGCATCCGCTGAATTAATGAGAATATTTTGAGATGGAATGGTTATCATTATTACGGCGATCACAGCAACAACCATCAACGATTTCGTAGTGACTCTAATAGTATTCCAAGCTGAAATATCCATCATGCTAATCTAGCCTTTCCAGGTTTTAACAGTTTCTAAGATGTTTTTATGTACCTCTTGGTGAGGACAAGTAAACAATTCTCATTCCAAGCACAATGATACAATTCTAATTGTGTGGATGTACCTTTTCTGACCCTATCATTTTTGAGATATACGATTACTTATGATCTGTTTATTCCTCAGAAGTAAGATGATTAAAACAGGAAATGTCAATCCTAGTAAGAGCACCATAGTTAGTGCTATGAAAAAGCCTATCATTATCATCCAGGTTAAAGATATGGCAAGGATATAATCTATAGTATTAGCATAATAGCAACTGGTCAATTATAAGGGCTTTGAATAGGTCCTATGAGAACTCATCAAACACGCTTATCTGGTAGTGAACTTACAGTAGTATATTTTCTACAACATATGAATGTGTTGCTAGACATTATTATGAGCATAGTCCAGAGAAACAATTACCAACTAGACAAAAAACGCATATATCTTTGAAAGTCTGTCTACGAGAGTACGTCATAAAACCAAACGGTAGATAGAAAATAGCGGATTCTCATACCATAACTAATATTTTTAAGTTACTATCATTGTCAATGTACACACAATCGGACGAAAGAACGCTCTCTATCTATATTTGGACAATATTACCGAAATATGCAAATACATATTGAAAATTAAGGATAGATAACAATGGTTGCAGGCTCATCAAAAAAAGCAGTTTATGCAGCCTTATTTGGGAACCTTGGAATAGCAATAGCCAAGCTTGTAGCAGCAACTCTAACTGGAAGTACTGCAATGTGGGCTGAAACATACCACTCGTTCTCCGATACCTTCAATCAATTACTACTTTTAGTCGGAATTAAGACAAGCATAAAGCCTGCAAGTGAACGACATCCATTTGGATATGGAAAAGAACAGTTCTTTTGGTCATTTATTGTTGCAACTATGCTCTTTGGAATATCTGGTGTCCTATCGTTAGAACAGGGTTTTACTTCTCTGTTCAGTGTAGCGCATAAGATTGAAAATATAACTATAAGTTATGTAATTTTAGTCATATCTGCAGCCTTTGAGGCAAATGCATTAAGAGTTGCCTTCCAATTATTTAAAAAGACAATAGAAATAAGAGGAGAAAAGGTTAGTTTCAAGACACTTATCAGAGAATTTCAGGAAAGCAAAGACCCTACAATACTAACAGTCATGGTAGAAGACTCTGCAGCTTTATTGGGAATAGGTATTGCGGCTATTGGAGTATCTCTGTCCCACATAACGGGAAATACTGCATATGATGCTTATAGCTCCCTTGCAATTGGAAGTGTTCTAATGGCCTTTGCTTTCTTTTTAGCCAGGGAAAATAGAGGACTACTCATAGGAGAGGCAATATCCATGGATCAGTATGACAGAATTGTCCAATCTATTCAGAAAATCCCAGAGGTGAATAAAATAATATCTTTAAGGACTATGCACTTTGCCCCAGAGGATATACTAGTAGCAATGGAGGTCAATCTGATTGATGGTATGGACACAGATAAAATTGAATCTGTTATTGATAACATTGAACAGAGAGTAAAAAGTGTTATACCATATGTAAATCCATCCAAAATATACATAGAAGTGGAAAAATAGGACTTCTCTGAGCGAACTTGTTGTTATGTCTCTTCTAGTACAATACTGAGCTGTATTGTAGCCAAGAGGTGTGAGTACCTCTATCTCTAATCTATACATGTCTAGTCAAGATCAATTTTGTTTCCATCAGAGTCAATCAGGATGTTGGAATACAATATATTTTGTTCTGCTGTACCTTCTTCAAGAAATAGTGCATCAGATAGATTTGGAATATCTCTGATAACGTTGTTGTATATTGCGTTGTCATAGGATTGCGAATCCACGTTTATTCCTTGTTCACTATCTATAACAGTATTATTGTAAACCTCATTGTTATGTGATTCCGAGACAACTATACCCTGTTCTTCATTACTAACTATATTGTTTCTTGCGATAGAATCATACATATTTCTACTAAACATAATGCCGATTTTGGTATTGTTAGATACTTTATTATTTTCCACCATTATATTATAACAATCCAAGGAACATATGATGCCAATGGAGCCATTGTCCTCAACTGTGTTGTTTCTAATAATCATATCATGCGTTCCTGTATGAGGGTCTAAACCATAATGGCCACTGTCATGAATATGGTTATTTTCAATAGTTATATGCCCGACACCATTAGAATAAAATGCAAAGTAAAGATGGTGTATATTGTTGTTTGATATTATACTTCCATCTCCACCAAAGTATGTAAGACCCACAACAGGCCCTCCGCCTACTCCTCCCTCATATCCAAGGTATGCTATTTCCGAATTGGTGATGTCAGTTGTTCCTGTAGCCTCTCCTTCTACACTAATAAATGGTCTTGGAGAACCTAGCTCCACTTCATATTCAGTGCCTCTGAGATTTCGTTTTCCTTCATTTACAGCATAATTATTAGAGAATGGATCCCAAGAAGTCATTTTAACGGAATTAATTTTTAAACTACCCAATACTTCAATGCCATTTGCTTTTGCAACTAGATTTTCACTATTTCTTTCTTCTTCATTACTAGCGGTTTCTTCATTATATGTTGGGGGTGCCACAATTTTTAACCAAGAAGTATCTGATGAATTTATAAACAGAGTGGCATCCTTTTCAATAACAATACCCGCGTTCAATAACCAAACCCCATCACCATCAACTCCCTTGCGAAGAAGATTTGGATCCTTTAGCTGATTATAAACACCAGTTAAATTTGCTCCCTTGCAGGTTATCGATATTACCTTTTCAGATGAATTGTATCTTATGCAGGATGCATCTGTTGTTGTAGCTTGAATAGGAGAAAAATAGATTTCTAATTCTGTTAATACTGATAATAACAATAGTGGTGCCCATAAAAGGACGATGTAATATTTCGGTTGGAGAAGAAATGCCATCAACAAATCACTTCAGCCATATTGCTCACTATCATTTTCAGCTTGTCGCATTTCATTGTATTGTTGTTGTTCATGATAAGTCACCGAAGTGTTCTTTGAAACCCTCCACCCATGGTTGCAACATTCATTGACACATACTATATTAACTAAGAATACATACTACATTAAAGATCATGACAATTTACACAATTTCCAAAACAATAACATCTTAATGTCTTCACATGTTAGTCTGGCGAAAAAGTCTACTGCCTTTGAACCATGCTCTTCCTTGTGGTTTTGACGAAATGGAAGAAGAATGAGGAATAATCGAGGCTCTTTGAATTGAAGGAACTTGAGAACGAATCTCCATCTCTATTTCCAATGACAACAATTCAACATCAGTTAACGGCTTATTTCCATCTACCTCTACATGAACTTCTGCTTGAGCGACCATGCCTGAAGATCGTAAAAGAACTGATCGCACTCTTATGTTCTCGTTAGTAAATTTTTCTTCGACTGTTTTTTTAACCATGTCTGTTATCCTCGGATTTTCCCATGCATCAACAAGGATAAGAGATGACCTTTTTAACGAAATGTAAGATACTGAAAAAATGTATCCTGCAATTATCATTCCTCCTATAGCATCAGCCTGTAATATTCCAAATTGGCTTGCAACTAAAACACTGAAGAAACCAACTACAGAAGCAGAGCCATCCTTTATGGAATTTCTAGCATCAGTCTTAAGAGATAGTAAATTGTATTTATTTGCAATGATCCTCATTTGAAATGCTCTGTGTAGGGATATGGCACTTGCAGCAGCCAAGACAACCATAGTTAAAATTGGTTGTTTTATTTCATGTGGATTGACTAATGATTGATATGAATGATAAAAAATAACACAGCCTATTACGACCATGCCTATAGCAGCCATTAGAGCAGCAAAGCTTTCAACCTTATGATAACCAAAATGGAATTTCCTGTCAGGGGGTCTGTGGGCAATCCTCAAACCCAGAAGAACAATAAAAGAAATCATTGCATCAGATATAGAGTCTATGCCGTCTGCTGTTGCAACAACGCTTCCGCTTACAAATCCAGTTATTAGCTCCACAATACCTATAGCTATTAGTGTTATTACAGAAACCTTTGCAATTCTCTGTCCTGCTAATATCCCTTCGTCTATAAGATTGGTGGTAGGGTCAGAAGGAAAAGGCTGGGTTCCGTTAAACTTTGGATTTTGTTGTGATATTGTTGGATCAAAGTTTACATTTGCCTTATCCCCATCGATTTTACCATTGGGTGTATTACTACTCAATAAATGAATTATTATGATTTCAGTCAAACCCCTATTTTAATATTGAATTAGAGAATTTTTAGGGATTTGTATTTAATGCCAAGATATTATGAAAGATTTATGATTTCACAATAATTATTACTTGGTGACCTGAGAGGCCCAAAACGGGTCTAGTAATTCATACATGAAACAGATTTATTTATGAGCATGATTACTTGATATAAAAGGACTATGCTAGTATGGCTTGTTTTAGTTCTATTTTTCGTGTTTGCAATCTTTTTTACATTGGATCCAACTCCAACTATAGCAGAAGATACTACCGATAAGACAACAGAAAGATATCTCTATCTCTATAACACCGCTTTAACAGACAGCAATAATAGCGACAAAAATGATCAAAAGAAACATTCAGACGTAAAACATTTTTGTCCTAAATGTAAATCACATGATTTAACTTTTGAGGGGCTTAATACATATGAAGGTAAACAAATTCAGTTAATAGATTGTTCAGCCTGTGGTTATGAGTGGCAGGAGACTTGGACACTACCTAACTGGTATTGGTTAAAATCGTCATCACCAAGTAACCACTGGACCTCTGAAAGGTGGAACTCAGAATGATGTCGCATAAATCGCTTACTCGAGAGTAATATAAATGGAACAGAAATGGTTCAAAGCCTTTCTGCGGTTGTGCTTACATTATCCTTTTACCTCGTACTTTGAGTTTTCCTCTCAAGTGGAAGTAACCATATAATCCTAAACAAACAGCAAATATGACTATAGTAGTTATTATGAGTGTATTTAGGATATTTGAAAAGGCTCCAGCATCCATAAATTAAATAGACATCTAAAATATATAATGGCTGTCATTATCTAGTGACTCTATGTTTCTATCAGTTGCACTAATGACTATCGTTGCTTTCATCTTCTGACATAGTGGATCAGACCATGTTCATAATTGAAAATTTCTTCAACTTTGGTCTAGAACTTGGCTATCTAGGTATTTCACCATTTAGCTTTGTATCCAGCGTTATAGTTTTTATTCCTATTCCATATATCCCTGTGCTCATGTCCGCAGCCCTTAACAAGAATTTTGGTCCCACTCTCATAGTGTTGTTCAGTACCGTAGGAGCTGTCGCTGAAAAAATGATAATCTTTTATGGAAGCCACTATGGAAGAAAAAATCATCCTCAGGGATAACACCAAAAAGAGAATGCTACTGCTACAAAAATTGCTAAAGCAGATATGGTTGGATGGATGTATTTATTGCCGCTTCCGCTCCCATACCAGATGACATTGTATACATTCCTTTGTGATTAGCAAAATATAGCCAGCTAAGTTTGCATCGGCTCTTTTTGCTGGCAAGTTTATACTAGGTGGAGTAATAGTAGCAATCAGCATTTACTTTGGAAGACCCTTTGTCGAATACCTGCTTAAAGAAGCGTCCGACCCTGAATCTCTTATCATTATAGCAGCAATAACTATAGCTATAACCGTTGTAATGATATATTACTTCATCAAGATAGACCGGGAGAAGATAATGGAAACTGGTTTCCCTGGACATTAGAAAAGGACAAAAGCTCTGACAACAAGGATGGGCTAGAAAATAGGGAATGAAGATATGGGAGAAGCGTTATTGTGCACTTAAAAAGACTTCGTATGGATTTACAATTCAGCAATGTATTTAGCTCTATTATCCAAAGATTAAGATAATATAGATTCTAGTTTAAGAAAGGACTTGTCAAAGCTTCTAAATTGTATGTCTTTACTGAGTTTATCTACTCTATTGTTATTGAGCTTGGACCATTATGGACATCTTTTAGCGCTAGCTCAAATAAGCGACCAGAGCTTTGAAACGTATAATAACCCTACATTTGGAATAAGGATTCAATATCCCCCTGATTGGGGTAGATTAGATCTTTCCTTTCTGGAAAATGATTCTGCAGATATTGATTTCTATCCTCTTGAAGATGTATCACAGGCTAAAGCAGTAAAAGTACAGGTCAAGACCCTGCCACTACGGAATATGACGTTAGATGACTATACTAATACTCAGATCAATTATACCGAAGAGCAGCTTTTAGAATCAAATACGACTACTCTTGCAAGTCTTCCTGCTCACGAGATAGTATTTACTAATCTTGGTCTGAAGACGATGCAGATATGGACAATTAAGGACGACAAAGTATACATTATTACATATGTAGCAGAGGAAGAGGACTTCCAAGATAACTTACAGATTGCAGAAAGGATGATAAATTCATTCCAAACAACTGAGTAAATTTCGAAATTAGTAAAAACCATATAAACACAAATAGGCGGCAGTAGAAGATATTCCTATGGGATTTTAATGACGATACTTTCTAATGAAAACAAATCATAGAGGTAAAACTACTATTGTGATGTTGTGATATATGATCTCTCATATGGAGTATATTGATAATAATAGAATTAACCCTTTAGTATATCATGAAGTTTGCCATGGATTAGAATTAATGGTAGCTGATCAGTTTAAAGCGAGATTAATTGTGAATTTAGATTTAATAAAAAATAAGCTAGGAAAGTAAAAGTCCAATTAAATTCTCAACGGTGACTCATGGCAGGACTGAAATAGTAATGTGAGATTTGAAGGGCAGCAGGTTGAATTATCTCTTACTCATGATAGAATAGTATTCAATGCTCCTTCTGATGCTTTCTATAGTTCTTCCACAATTACGAAAATTTGTCGTATTATATAGCTAAAGGAAGTATTTTTTCTTGAATGAACCTTATAAATTGGGTCTGGTCATGGTGGGTCATGCATGATATTGCTCCAGTCTTTTTGCTTATCCAGACTATCCATTCCTGATTATGCAAAAAAACTCTTATCGCCTGATATTCTGTCAGAAATTTACTTATGAGTTCGATTTCCATCGGTCTCTACGTTAGATAATGGAGGGCTATTGTACTAATCCCATCAAGTCGGGCGTCATTGATTTGGCTTTTCAAAGTGTGTTTGTTACTATCCAAAAACCTAAAAATCCTGATTATCGGTCAATTTCAACCTATGTCCCATTTCTTCTCCGTATAAAATTCCACTGATAATTCTTGTTAGTGACCGCGTAAGGCCTGCACTGCTTCGTATTATAAGATGATTCCTAGGTTTTAGGCCAATAAAGAAATCTGATTTATTAGTTTTTATTAGAATGTTGAATCTTCCTGATAAGTCCGTTCCTTCCTCGGTAGTTTCAAACTTGGCTAATCCCCTTAGGATTGAATTTTCTATATATACTCCGTCAAACTTACTTCTCATCGATCCCTCTCTCGTTGCCATCATCATCGAAATACATTTTTGTCCGAATATAACTTGAGGTTGATAATGCATTTCCTATAGATTTTAGATCCGTTTCATCAGGAGGTCCAGAGTATGTACAAAGTATTTTAGCCTGAAATCCGTCAAACATGGTTAGGATATCATACCAACGATTTAAGTTTGACAGATATACATATTGAAATTTCGCTTCGATCTTCGCTCCGCAAGAGGTTGACCTTGAAGCAACTGAAGAGGAAATGTTTAACGAATTAGCAGGTTTGCTCAATCTTTAGGTCTGGAGGGGGGAGAGAATTCATCGCAAGTAGGTAGCGACCCACTCGCCATGGAGGGCGATGAAGGCGAGCAGTGTAAAGAGCTCGCTGCATCATTTATTACTATAAATGGCATTAAAGCCGAGCAACGTTCTGGGGATTGTACTGATGAGGATGGATCCATTATGAAGATAAAGGGATATGCCTTTGCTACTGCTGATGATACTATCATTATGTTTACGTTATCTAGTAATTCAACTAATGAATACAACCAATACCTTCCACAATTTGAAGAATCTGTTAAGACAATAAAGATTGAAATGCCTGGCGACATTGCTACATCAGAGCTGTACAAAAGACATAAGGAATTAGAGATGCAGACTACGAGTTAAGTAAACTTACGTTCACCTTGCGTATACCCAATACTGGGTCTAAATCTAGTCCTGATTTAGTAACCCTGTCCCACTTGCGGGAATAGAATGATAACCATTCATTCACAGCATTACTTTTGTGAAAATTGTGGTTCCTATATCTGAAGAAGATCTTTAATTAAATGCACTAAAAGAAATTATAGTTAGTCACGCAGGTTTATAATTGCATAAACAAATACGTTAGAAGACTATCGCCCACAATAACACCTGTTAACACAATGGCGCAGGCTATAGATTATCTTCTAGGAACCTCTATATCTTTTTTCCCCTAAGAGAGAAAGACACAGGAAGAAACAACACGGCATAACAATACCAGAGTTGGATCTAAGGCACTCCTGCGGTTCTGTGTTTTGTTGTATTGTGGACCTTTGCCTTGCAAATATTACAGCTATAAAATACTAAAGAATTCTGAGACAATGTTCTCTAATTATTTCTTCCAATGTTCTTAATACTACTTGGTCATCCTGCCCTCGAAGTTTGACCCAGTATTATAGAAAGACTTACCTATCATTCATTCAACTTCGCATTCTTCTATACTCCAATCAATATCATTTATGTTTACAAGATTCTCATCCTTATGCTCTGAGACGTACTTGTTCGCTCTTTCTTGGGAATCGAATATCTTGTCGATGCTCCTGGCCTGAATTTCCTCTATCTTTGCCATGACAACCGAGACTTTCATAATGGCTGCTTGCACCACTCTCGGAAGACTACAATATAAGATTTTCCAATAGAAGATACATTCTCGATAGATTAGAATGTGAAAATTTCCAATAGAAAATTATACTATAGCAGTCAGGAAATCAAAAAAATAGGATGATATCAATAATAGTAGAATAATCAACCATTATCCAGATTAGATTTTGTGTCCAGTATTATAATGGTCATAATCGAGTAAAGCAGACCTACCACCTGAGGTAAGAACAACACTATCCCAGGAATTCTTTGGGGTACCCGACATGATTCCTCTGTTACTACCTGAATTTGAACCTGTTGCAAAAGTAAGTACAGATAATGGTCAGAGATTTGGTCCTGTATTGAATCTAGCATCAAATGGGACTATCGGAGAGGAAGATGGAGAACCAGGGTCTGAGGCAACTGTAGAAGAAGTATAAAATAAATCAATGGAAACCTAATTCTTTCTTTTCTTTATCACATTAAAACGGATGTCACTGATTTTATTGCTTTGCTCCGAATATTGTTCCGGCTTGAATCATTGTATTATGCGGAACCTGTCTCCCAGGAAGAATTATTACTGAAGCACCAATAGCAGAATTATTTCCTACAACTGCTCCAAAATGATTCGTACCGCTATCTATTAGATTGCCCTTACTGATTTCATACCTTATATTCCCTTGAGTGAGCAATACATTAGCGGTTCCAGAGTATCCTCCAAACCAAACGTTTTCTCCAATTATGCTATCAAGTATCACATTTTGATGTGATATCTTATCATGACCAGCAAAATAAGATTTACCAATTTCACAATTAAATCCTATTCTAGTTTCATTCCCAAACATGCAATTTCTAATAAGAGAACTCATTCCAACAAAACTACCTTTGCCAATATATATTGGTCCTTTTATTTTGCAAAAATCATCAATATTTACATCATCCTCGATTATACATGGCCCTTCTATTATGCTTGATTTGGCAATAGATGCCTTTGGAGATATCATATTTTGTGTTACTTCTTCATGCAGTACTTTTTGAACTAGGTTTAGAAAGTCCCAAGGATATACTATGGATTCCATGAAAAGACCTTCT
>Ga0126305_10000963_pt1 | contig 12609 bp, 7 predicted proteins | sample Plot26_FD_92536 | JGI IMG/M metagenome (GOLD analysis project Ga0126305, IMG submission 92536) | Serpentine soil microbial communities from UC McLaughlin Reserve, CA, USA - Plot26 | ecosystem: Environmental > Terrestrial > Soil > Grasslands | place: USA: UC McLaughlin Reserve, Lake County... | reverse complement strand
TCATGATATCGGTCGGTTGCCCGTACCGGGTCACCGTCAGGCGCGGCGTCAGGATCGACGAGGTCGGCTTGACGGCGAAGCGGCACACGAGGGGCTGCCCGGTGGAGATGCCGCCGAGCACGCCGCCGGCGTGGTTCGACAGGAAGGTGGGGGCGCCGGCGTTGCCGGGCCGCATCTCGTCCGCGTTCTCCTCGCCGGTCAGCTGCGCTGACGCGAAGCCGTCGCCGATCTCGACGCCTTTGACGGCGTTGATCGACATCAGCGCCGCCGCGAGTTCCGCGTCGATCTTGCCGTAGACGGGAGCACCGAGGCCCGGCGGCACGCCCTCGGCCACCACCTCGACCACGGCGCCGATGGAGGAGCCGCTCTTGCGGATGCCGTCGAGATACTCCTCCCAGAGGGCAGCCGCCTTCGCATCAGGGCAGAAGAACGGGTTGCGCGGGATCTCGTCCCAGTCCCAGTTCCCGCGGTCGATGGCGTGGGGACCGACCTGGACGAGGGCGCCGCGGACCAACATGCCGGGCACCACCTTGCGGGCGATCGCCCCGGCGGCGACCCGGGCCGCCGTCTCGCGCGCCGACGAGCGCCCTCCCCCGCGATAGTCGCGCAGGCCGTACTTCACGTCGTAGGCGTAGTCGGCATGGCCGGGGCGGTACTTGTCGCGGATGTCGGAATAGTCCTTCGAGCGCTGGTCGACGTTCTCGATGAGAAGCGCGATCGGCGTGCCCGTCGTGACCTGCTGGCCGGTGCGGTCGTCGGCGAAGACGCCGGACAGGAGCCGGACCTCGTCGGGCTCCCGGCGCTGGGTCGTGAAGCGCGACTGGCCGGGGCGGCGGCGGTCGAGCTCGGCCTGGATCTCGCCCGCCTCGAGCGGAATCCCCGGCGGGCAGCCGTCAATGACGCAGCCGAGCGCCGGCCCGTGGCTCTCGCCGAAGGTCGTGACGCGGAAAAGATGGCCGAAGGTGTTGTGGGACATGGTGAAACCTGTCCCGCCTCTTACGGCGCAAAGCCGCGCTTGTCACTTCGCGCGTCGCGCAGCCCGGCTTACTCAGCCGCGATGGCGGCGGGCGCCCGGGCGGGCTTGTGCACGACCGGCACCGCCGGCGCACCCTCCCACTCGCTGTTGGCCGGGATCGACTCGCCCTTCATGATGATCGTCAGAGGCCGGAGCTGGGCGTAGTCCCCAATGTACGTGTCGTAGAGCACCGTCGCGTTGGCACCGACGGTGACGCCGCGCCCGAGCTCCACCCGGCCGACCTTCATGACCCGGTCCTCGTAGAGGTGCGTCTGCAGGGCCGACATGGCGTTGATGGAGCAGAAGTCCCCGACCTTCACGCAGTCGAACTCGGTGATGTCGGTCGTGTGCATGCACACCCCCTGCCCGAACTTCACGCCGAGGAGCCGCAGGATCCACGGCAGGAACGGCGTGCCCTGCAGGTGCTCGAGCAGCACCTTGCCGGCGAGCCCCCAGTAGAGCACCGCGACAGCTTCCGTGCGCATCGCCCACCACGACCACATGGGCTTCATGAGGGGCTTGTAGACGCCCATCATGGCCCACTTCACGGCGACGACGACAAGGGTCTGCAGCACCGGGATGACGATGCTCGCGCCCACGAAGCTGATCGCGAGAGTGCCCCATTGCCGCAGCAGGATGGCGGGATAGAAGAAGATGTCGATCGCCAGGATGGCGAAGGTGATGAACAGCATGGACGGGAACGAGGTGTGCAGGGCCTCGAACACCGCTCGCCCGAGCTTGCGCCATGCGCTCGGCTCGTACGTCCAGAGCGAGCCGATATCGACCTTCTGCCGGTTCGGCAGCTTGATCGGCGGCGAGCCGAACCAGGTGTCGCCGGGAGCGATGCGGTCGTTCTCGGGCGGCTTCGACTTGATGCCGATAAGCACGTCGTCGGGGATCACGGTGCCGGGCGGAATGACGGCGTCGTTGCCGATGAAGACGCGGTCCCCCGTGCGGACGGGCTCGAGGTACATCCAGCCGCGCCGGACCTCCTCGTCGCCGAACACCACCTCGTCCGCCAGGAAGTTCTTGGAACCGACGGTCACGAGGTCGTAGCGGCCCGCGAGGTTCGTCGAGATCTCCGAGCCCTTGTCGATGCCGGCGCCCATGAGGCGATACCAGGCCCGCATGTAGATGGTGGCGAAGAGGGACGTCAGCGTCTCGAGCGTCACCTCCGTCGCAAGCGCCACGACCCATTTGCGCAGGTAGAAGCCGCTCCAGATCGAATACCGCCCGGACGTGACGCGCGGCAGGACGAGCCAGCGCACCACCGCGATCAAAAGCACGGTGCCGGCCGTCATGAACAGCGCCGTCGGCCAGGTGATCAGCGGCAGGTACCAGTGGTAGTGGATGTCGGTGATCTCGGAGAGGTACTCGTCGATCTGATCGAAGAGGTAGAAGGCCGGGAAGATCGGCAGCAGCCCGACCGGCGGGATCACCATGAGCATCAGCGCGTAGAGGGCGTAGAAGCCGTTGCGTCGGCCTCGCGACGCTTCGGCGTTGGGCGGCAGCGCCTCCATGTCCACCATGCCGACCTTGCGGCCCGGCGTGCCGTCCCAGATCTCGCCTTCCGCGACGACGGTCCCCTCTGCGATGGCGGTGAGATCCAACAGCTCGGCGTGGTCGCCGATCGTCGAGCCGTAGGTGATCGCGCACGAGTTGCCGATCGAGCAGTCGCGGCCGATGTGGATGCGGCCGATGACGAGCTCGTTGCCGACGATCTCGGCGTTCATGAGCTCGACCTTGGTGCCGATAGTCGTGCCTTTGCCGATCGTGACGAGGTCGAGAGCGCCGGCGTCGACGTCGGCGATGATGGCGTCGTGGCCGACCTTGGCACCGAGTGCGCGCAGGTAGAAGCGGATCGCCGGCGACCCTTGAAGCCACTTGATGTGAACGAGGGCCTGGAAGCGGCGGGCCAGCCACCAGCGGAAGTAATAGACGCCCCACAGGGGGTAGCGCCCCGGCTTGGTGCGCCCCAGGATGATCCACTTGGCCGCGACCGCAATGACGGCGCTGACGATGTTGATGATGACGTAGATGCCGAGAAGGGCTCCCATCTCGGCCCAGAAGCCGAGACCCTCGCCGGTGAGCAGCAGGTAGGTGACGAAGATGCCGAGCCACTGCGCGGTGGTGAGCGTCAAAAGGATCGGCAGCACGGCCGCCTGGGCCAGCCCGCACAGGAACCGGCGCATCAGCGGAGGCGGCTCGAACGACATGTCCCGCACCAGCGCCTCGGCGCCCGCCCCTCCGGTGCGCTCGATGAGCTGGTCGGCCATGTTGCGCAGGGTGCGCTTGGCGTAGACGTCCTGGAGCGTGATCGAGGCGAGCACGGGCGTCTCGCGCACCGGCGAGATGAAGCGTGCGGCAAGCAGGGAGTGCCCGCCGAGATCGGTGAAGAAGTCGGCCTCGAACGGCAGCGACTGGTTCCCGAACACGCGCTTTGCCGCGACGAGCAGCGCGGCCTCGGTCACGTTCTGCGGCTCCTCCTGGTCGCCGGGCGTATCGGAGGCCGCCAGTTCCACGGCCCGTAGCTTCTTGCGGTCGATCTTGCCGGAGGTGAGGCGCGGAAGCTCGTCGACGATCTCGAAATGGTTCGGGATCATGTAGGCGGGCAGCTGCTCGCGCAGATCGGCGCGCAGCGTGGCGCGGTCGATCGCCGCGCCGCGCTCAAGCACCATGAAGGCGACGAGCCGGTCGATGCCGTCGTCCTGGCGCAGCACCACGGCGGCCTGCCCCACGCCGGGCAGGAGCGCGATCTTGGTCTCGATCTCGCCGAGCTCGACGCGGAAGCCGCGGATCTTGACCTGGTCGTCGATGCGCCCGTGGAAGGCGATGTTGCCGGACGGATCGAGGCTGACGGCGTCGCCGGAGCGGTACAGGATCGGGTCGCGGCCGTCGCCGCCGAACGGGTTCGGGATGAACTTCTCGTCCGTGAGCTCGGGGCGCTTGAGGTAACCGCGGGCGACGCCCGGGCCGCCGATGAGAAGCTCACCCTGCACCCCCGGACCGAGGAGGTTCAACTCGTCGTCCACGATGTAGCAGGTGTAGTTCGGGATCGGCCGGCCGATCGTCACCGGCTCTCCGGGGTGCATCTCGGCGACCGTCGCGACGACCGTCGCTTCCGTCGGCCCGTAGGTGTTGAACATCCGCCGTCCCGGCGTGACCCAGCGGGCGACGAGCGGCGGCGGCAGCGCCTCGCCGCCCAGCAGTATCAGACGCAGCGAGGGGATATCCTTCGTGAGAAGGGCCAGCAGGGTCGGCACGGTGTCGAGCACCGTCACCCCCGCCTCGATCAGGATGTCCGGCAGCCGCTCCACGTCGCCGATCATGGCGGGGCTTGCGACCACGAGCGTCGCCCCGACCATGAGCGGAATCCAGATCTCCTCCATGGAGAGGTCGAAGGCGGCGGAAGCGCCCTGGAACACCAAGTCCGAGCCTTCGAAGCCGTAGACCTCGTTCGCGGAGCGCAGGAAGTGGCAGATGTTGCGGTTCGTGATGACGATGCCCTTCGGCACGCCCGTCGAACCGGAGGTGTAGATCATGTAGGCCGGGTGATCGGGCGTGAGGCCGCGCGCGCGAGGCTCCATCGGAGTGCCCCCGCCGGCCGCGGCCAGGGACTGCGGCGTGAAGATCGGATGCCCGAGCGCGTCGGCGTTCGGGGCGAGCGCCTCGCTCGTCAGGAGGCCTTTGGCGCCGGCGTCGGTGAGGCAGATCGCAATCCGGTCGACCGGCGCGTCGGCGTCGAACGGTAGCCAGGCGGCACCCGACTTCGCGACGGCAATTTGGCTGATCAGGAGCTCGGCGCTGCGCCGCATCCACAAGCCGACCACGTCGCCCGGCCCAATGCCGCGGGCGATCAGCCCGCCGGCGATCGCGTCGGCGCGGGCCGCGACCTCGGCGTACGACAGCCGCTCCTCGCCAAACACCATGGCGAGCTTGGCTGGATGGTTGCGGGCCGTGGCGGCGAAGATCTCGGCCAGCGTCTCGTCGCGAATCAGGTCGTCGCGCACCTCCCCGCGCAGCACGGCCCCGCCGCCAGTCACGTCGATGCTTGGCAGCGGCGCGGTATCGATCAGGTTCATCGAATGCTCCGGCCGAGCGACGTCGACCTGCAGGGCATCGTGGCCGGCCCGCTTGACCCCGGGCCGGGCATTCCGGCGCAAGTAAGGCCCACCCTGTCCACTCCCAGCTCCCGCACCTTAAGGTTCAACGAGGTCGCGCCCGCCTGGTTCGCGACGTTTGCACCCTTTCCAGGCATCATGTCGGAGCCGCCGGCTGAATGCCACAGGAAAGGGGTTGGCCCTAGGCGCGCGCGCTCGCGCGCAATGGCCAACCCTCGGCGCGTCCGATCGCCCCGGTTCACCTCCTGAGTGAACTGCTCTAAGGCTTGGACGCCTGAGCGCGCCGGGGTTCCGCGCGCCTTCCCCGGTTCACATGGAGTCCAGTGCTTGATCGCGGAACACGACAGGCTGCGCATCCTTGCGCTCGTTACCGGCGCGTTCGCGCTTCTCGCCTTGGGCGTCGGGCAGGCAGCCGGGGTTCCTGGAACGCTGGGCGTCGCCGCCACCGGCGCCGTCCTCGCCGGGGCCATGTGGCAGGCGCGCACGATCTCGACGTTCCTGCGCGTGTTCCTGACCGTCTTCGCGCTCGAGTACGTGGGATTTGGCCTCATGCTGCTCTTGAGCGGGGTCGGCTGGTGGCCGGGCGCGCTCGCCGGTGCCCTCCCGCCGCCCAGCCTGACCGTGACGGTCGGCATCTTCGGCATCCTCGTGGTCGCGGTATCGTACATCCCCGTCATCCGCCTCATCACCAACATCGCCGACCGCTACTTCGACACGCCGGACGAGACGACGGCCCGGGTCGGGGGCCTGTTCAGCTGGAGCGGGCGCGAGCGGCGCCTCGCCAAGGCCGCCGTGGTCTCCCTCATCCTGGTGAACCAGGCGCAGGTCGCCATGTCGGTGCGCCTGAACTTCTTCAACCGCGACTGGTTCAACGCGATCCAGAACAAGGACGAAGCGGCATTCTGGTCGCTCCTGTTCACGGTCTTCCTGTTCTGGGCCTTCATCCTGATCGCCAGCAGCGTCGTCGAGTACCTCGTCCAGTCGGCGCTTCTCATCCGCTGGCGGCGCTGGCTGACCAAGCAATACGTGGGCGAATGGCTCGACGACGGCACGCACTACCGCATGTCCCTGCGAGGCGCGCACGCCGACAACCCCGACCAGCGCATCTCCGAGGACATCAAGCAGTTCGCCGACACGACCTATGCCTTCTCGATTCAGCTGCTCGCGCAGGTGTCGACGCTCGTGTCCTTCTCGATCATCCTGTGGGGCATCTCGGCCGACTTCACGCTGCCCGGCACCAACATCGCCGTACCCGGCCTGCTCTTCTGGGTGGCGCTCATCTATGCCGTCTTCGGAACCGGCGTGACCCACCTCATCGGTCGGCCCTTGATCCCGCTGTTCTTCAATCAGCAGCGCTTTGAGGCCGACTTCCGCTTCTCGCTGGCGCGCCTTCGCGAGTATGGCGAGCAGGTCGCGCTGCTCGAGGGCGAGCCGACGGAGAAGCGCCTCGCCATGGGGCGCTTCGCCACCGTGGTCGACAACTTCTGGCGCATCGTCAACCGCCGCAAGCTCCTCATGATCTTCACCTCGTTCTACTCGCAGGTGAGCGTCGTGATTCCCTACGTCGTCGCCGCCCCGTTCTATTTCCTCGGAAAGGTGCAGCTCGGGACGCTAACGCAGACGGCCGGCGCGTTCGGCCGGGTCGAGGCGGCCCTGTCGTTCTTCGTCGATCGCTACGTCTCGCTCGCCGAATACAAGGCGGTCGTGGACCGGCTCGCCAGCTTCGACGCCGCCATCGCCGCCGGACGGGCGCTGGGGCGCGACTCGGCCATCAAGATCTCGGAGCGGCCCGGCAAGGAGCTGGCGGTGCGTGACCTCGGCCTTGCCCTGCCGGACGGCCGCAACATCGTCGGAGCGGAGCGGCTGGCGCTCCGCCCCGGCGAGACGGCCCTCTTCACGGGACCGTCCGGGTCCGGCAAGTCGACCCTGTTCCGGGCCATTGCCGGCATCTGGCCCTTCGGCAGCGGGGCGGTCGAGTTGCCGCAAGGCGCTCGGATGATGCTGCTGCCGCAGCGACCGTACCTGCCGATGGGCACGCTGCGCAGCGCCATCGTGTACCCCTCGACGGAGGCGACTCACACCGACGCCGAGATCGCCGAGGCGTTGAAAGCCGCGAAGCTGCCGCAGCTCATCGAACGGATCGACCAGGAGGCGTTCTGGGCGCAGACGCTGTCGATCGGCGAGCAGCAGCGGCTCGCGATCGCAAGGGCGCTCCTCGCCAAGCCGGATTGGCTGTTTCTGGACGAGGCCACGGCGGCTCTCGACGAGCCGACCGAGAAGGAGATCTATCGAGTCCTGGCCGAGCGGCTGCCGAACACAACCATCGTGTCGATCGGGCACCGCTCGACGCTGACGGGCTTCCACGAGCGCCAGATCGAGCTCCGCCCAGGCCCCGACGGCGTCTCGGCGCCCTTCGACCTGCGCCCGACGGTCCCGGCGCAGTAGCGCGAGCGGTCGAGCGTCAGATCGGGCGCTTGAGCTGGCACGCGTCGATCGCCGCGAGCGCCTTGGCGCGCGCCGTGTCGTTGAACACGCCCGTCGCGCGGTAGGCATCGAGCTCGGAGGCATCGAGGCTGCGCAGGGTGCGCGAGGCGTAGCAGCCGCACGGGCGCGCGATGGCGCTCTCCTGCGTGCTCTGGAGCCGCGCCTGCGTCGCCTGGCAGGCACGGCGGAACCTGCCCTCGATGTCGGAGCGCGAGGCGGTCTTCAGGGCCGGGTCGGGCTGGTAGTTGAACGGCTGCGACGAGCCGCCCGCGAGCGCCGCCGCGGCCGAGGCCGTGATCAGCACGGCGGCGATAAGAGAACGGGCGGGCATCGGGGACATCGCGGGTCGCTCGCGCTGAAGGGCGTCGCGATTGACGAGGCTCGGTGCGCAACCGTCAAGAGCTTGGCCGCAACACTCCCCGGCAAACCTCACGCCGGAACGAGGCTGCGCTCCGGCGCCTCGAACACCGCGATCACCTCGGCCGGAAGCTCGGCCCGCTCGACCGCGACGCGGTTGTCGTGGAAGGCGGCGCCGCCGAACGGCGCCGGCTGGTCGGCCCCCGTCAGGGTGTTGATGCCGCGGCCGTAGGGGTGCGCCTCGTTCGGCCAGATGCCCTCGGCGATGGCGACGCCTCGGCGCACGCCGTCGAACAGGCGCGCGCGCAGGAACATCGCTCCGCGCGCGTTCGATAGCCTGACCCAATCGCCGGCCGATATCCCGAGCATCGCCGCGTCGAGGGGATGCAGCATGACCTCGGGCCTGCCCTCGCGTTTGCGGGAGCTCGGTGTCTCGTTGAAGCTCGAGTTGAGGAAGCTGCGCGCCGGGCTCGTGGCGAGGCGGAACGGGTGCTCGTCCGTCGCGCCCTCGATCGAGCCCCAGTGGTCCGGCAGCGACGGCATGGTCGTCCAAGGGCCCTTCGGGCCGTCGTTGGCGACCGGAACCTTGGTCCAGTCCGGCTTGAAGCGGAACTTCTTGTCCGCATAGCCGAAGCCGTCGAGGTAGTGCGCCTCGCGGAACGGCGGCTGCACGTCGAGGAGACCGCCGGCCGCGTCGACGTCGGCGATGCCGGGCCAGCCCGAGGCCCGGAGCGTCTCGTCGACGATCTCCCGCGGCGTCATCGTGAAGCCGCGGTGCTCGGCCCCGACGCGCTGCGCCAGCCCGCAGATGACCTCGTGGTTCGAGCGGCACTCGCCCGGCGGGGGGACGAGCCTGTCCCCGAGCTGGATGTGCTGGTGCCCGCCGCCCTGGTAGAGGTCGTCGTGCTCGAGGAACATGGTCGCCGGCAGGACCACGTCGGCCATGAGCGCCGTCTCGGTCATGAACTGCTCGTGGACGCAGGCGAACAGGTCCTCGCGCGCGAAGCCTCGCTTCACCAGCTCCTGCTCGGGGGCGACCGACACGGGGTTGGTGTTCTGGATCAGCATGGCGGTGACGGGCGGGCCGCCCCGGAGGGCCGTCGCGTCACCCGTCAGGATGCGGCCGATCTGGATCTGGTCGAGCATGCGCACCTTCGGGTCGCGCACGTCGAGACCTTCGATCAGCTCCTTGCGCCAGTGGTAGATGGCGCCGTTGTTGTGGAAGGCGCCGCCGCCCTCGTGCTGCCAGGCGCCCGTGACGGCCGCGATGCAGGACGCGGCATGCATGTTCACGACGCCGTTGCGGCTGCGGGAGAAGCCGTAGCCGAGACGGAAGTACGTGCGCTTGCGCTCGCCGACGAGTCGCGCAAAGGCCTCGATCTCGGCCACGGAAAGGCCCGTGATGGCGGCCGCCCACGCAGGATCGCGGGTCCGCAGGTGCTCCTCGAGCTCGCCCGGGCAATCCGTGTACGCCGCGAGGTACGCGCGATCCGCGTAGCCGTCCCGGAACAGCACGTGCATCACCGCGCAGGCGAGCGCGCCGTCCGTGCCGGGCTTGACCAGAAGCGCCATGTCGGCCTGCTTCATGGTGGCGTTCATGTAGACGTCGACGGCGACGATCTTCGCCCCGCGCTCCTTCCGGGCCCGCATGGCGTGCGTCATCACGTTGACCTGCGTGTGCACCGGGTTGGTGCCCCAGATCACGACGCAGTCGGAAAGGCCCATCTCGCGCGGATCCGGCCCGGCGAGCCTGCCCGTGCCGGCGATGTAGCCCGCCCAGGCGGTCGTGGTGCAGATGGTCGAGTATTGGCCGGAGTAGCGCTTGACGTTGCGCAGGCGATGGATGCCGTCGCGCATGACGAGGCCCATGGTGCCGGCGTAGTAGTAGGGCCAGACGGCCTCTGGGCCGTGCGCCCGCTCGGCCTCCAAGAATTTCTGCGCCGTGAGGTCGAGGGCCTCGTCCCACGAGATGCGCGCGAACTGGCCCGAGCCCTTCGGCCCGGTGCGCTTCATCGGATAGAGCAGCCGGTCCGGGTGGTGAATGCGCTCGGAATAGCGCGCGACCTTGGCGCAGATCACGCCCGCCGTGTAGGTGTTGGCCTCCGACCCATAGACCCGCCCGATGGATCGCCCGTCGAGCACCTCAACCTCGAGCGAGCACGTCGACGGGCAGTCGTGCGGGCAGACCGACGAACGGCGCTCGATGCGGGGCAGCTGGTTCATGGCGGTGCGGCCCTAGTGCGGAGACAGGGCCGCATCATGGCGGAACACACACCGCCCGGGAAGGTCCCCTCTCCCGCTTGCGGGAGAGGCAATCACCCCACGATCTCGTTGCCGGCGAAGAACTGGCGGATCTCGATGTCGGCGTTCTCGGCGCTGTCGGAACCGTGGACGGTGTTCTCGCCGACGGACTCGGCGAACTGCTTGCGGATGGTGCCCTCGGCGGCATTCGCCGGGTTCGTGGCGCCCATGACCTCGCGGTACTTGGCGACGGCGTTGTCGCCTTCGAGGACCTGCACGACCACCGGGCCGGAGGTCATGAACTCGACGAGCTCGCCGAAGAACGGGCGCTCCTTGTGCACGGCGTAGAAGGTCTCGGCGTGCTCGCGGGTCATGCGCACGCGCTTCTGCGCCACGATGCGCAGGCCCGCCTTCTCGATCACGGCATTGACGGCGCCCGTGAGGTTGCGTCGCGTCGCGTCGGGCTTGAGGATGGAAAACGTGCGCTCGAGGGCCATGGATCGTCCTTCGCGGGATCGTGCGGGGTGTGTTGAGGTCGCGCGCTTATAGCGACGCCCCCTCCCCGCCTCAAGCGCGGACGACGGCCCTCGGTCCTGCGGCGCTCCCCCTCGCGTAGACGGGAGCGCGAAGACCCTCAGTGGCGGGTGATCGTCCCGGCGAGCCAAAGGCGCGCCTGGCGTTGCGCCACCGAGATCTCTTCGGACGTCATCTCCTGCGCGAGCTCGGCCCGGCGTTGCGCGGCCGGCAGATAGCCGCGCATCACGGCCACGTTGAGCCACTTGTGCGCGGCGACGAGGTCCGCGGCGCGCGAGCGCCCGGCCGCATAGAGCATGCCGAGCTCATAGAGCGCCTCGCCGTCCGCGTCGGCCGGCATGGTGCGCGCGACCTCGTCCGCATCGACGTCGACGAGGTCGAAGGAGGCGAGATCGGCGTCTTCGATCTCGATGCCGCTGATGTTGAGGTCGATCCGCATGACAGCCACCCTGTTGTTTTTCGCTGGTCGCTCGCGCCGTTCGGCTTGCAACCTGATGCAGCGATGATCGGGGGCAGGATCGGAAAAATCGCTTAAAAGGCACCGTGAATCGCGTGGCAATGAAGCTTGCCAGATCCTTGCACGCGCTCATGAATCGGGTCGCCGAGGGCGGTTTCGTGCCGTCGCGGCACACAAGCGGCGAATTTGCCGGGATGGCGTTGCGCATCGATTCACGATGCTGCCGGAAGCCTGCCGCGCCGGGCGATATCCTCTTGCGCCGGAAGCCCATCGGGGTCGTGCAGGGGAGAACGCGATGAAGACACTTATGCTTGCCGGCCTTGTGACCGTCAGCCTCGCGGCGGGCGCTGCTCCGGCGATGGCGCAGGACCCGAGCGGGACGTGGCTGAGCCAGAGCGGCGACACCCGCGTGCGGATCGCGCGCTGCGGCTCGTCCTACTGCGGCACCATCGTCGCCGTGAGGAACAACCTCAGGGACGAGAACAACCCGAACCCGGCCCTGCGCACCCGCAGCCTGGTCGGCGTGCAGATGATCTCAGGGCTGCAGTCGTCTGGCGAAGGCGCGTGGTCGGGATCGCTCTACAACTACACCGACGGCAAGACCTATTCGGGCAAGATGCGCCTTGTCTCGCCGGCCGCGCTCGAGCTCTCGGGCTGCGTCATGGGCGTCATCTGCCGGTCGCAGACCTGGTCCCGCGTCAACTGATCAGGCTAGCGCGCTCTCTGGCCGAACAGCACGGAGTGGACGTTAGGGTCCTTCATGTCGTTCGTCTTGCGGTGCTCGGCGCCGGCGGCGATGCCGCGCTGGACGGCGGGACGGGCGAGCACGGTGTCGAGCCAGCGCTTCACGTGCGGAAAGTCGGCGATGTCCTGCCCTTGCCGGTCCCACAGCTTGGCCCAGCCGACGATGGCCATGTCGGCGATGGAGTACTCGTCGGCGACGTACTCGCGCTCGGCAAGCCGCTTGTTCAGAACGCCGTAGAGGCGGTTCGCCTCGTTTGTGTAGCGATCGATCGCGTAGGGCACCTGCTCGGGGGCATAGATGCGGAAGTGGTGGACCTGGCCGAGCATCGGCCCGAACCCGCCCATTTGCCAGAACAGCCACTCGTCGACGGCGACGCGCCGGCGCTCGTCCGACGGATAGAAATGGCCCGCCTTGCGCCCGAGGTACTGCAGGATTGCGCCCGACTCGAAGACCGAAATCGGCTTGCCCCCCGGGCCATCAGGGTCGACGATCGCCGGCATGCGGTTGTTGGGCGAGATCGCCAGGAATTCGGGCTTGAACTGGTCGCCCTTGCCGATGTTGACGGGCCGGATCTCGTACGGCAGGCCGCACTCCTCGAGCATGATGGAGGCCTTCCACCCGTTTGGGGTCGGCCAGTAGTGGAGCTCGATGGGCT
>Ga0126305_10000961_pt1 | contig 12614 bp, 17 predicted proteins | sample Plot26_FD_92536 | JGI IMG/M metagenome (GOLD analysis project Ga0126305, IMG submission 92536) | Serpentine soil microbial communities from UC McLaughlin Reserve, CA, USA - Plot26 | ecosystem: Environmental > Terrestrial > Soil > Grasslands | place: USA: UC McLaughlin Reserve, Lake County... | reverse complement strand
CTGTCTCGGATGGGTGTGATTCGGTACTACCCCGTCTTTTAAATCTGGCAACTACTTTTTCGAGACGCTGGCTGCCGTGAGCGAGTGCCTCAGGTCGAGTTCGGGGGTTGGGTATACTCACATGAGACGACCTCAAGCCACCATTTCTGCCTGCCCCGACGAAACGTGCGTTGGCGCGAGCGCTCGGCAGAGTAGCTTGCGCATCGTGTTGACTCGTGAGAGCCGCTCGCTGAGACACTGGCGCAGGGTAGGCGGCGCGGCACAGATTGAGCGCGAGGGCAGGTGGCATCGCTGCACGACGAGGTGGAGCAATTTTTCCAGCGCTACGCCAGCGCCGCTGAGTCGATGGACGTGAGCGACCTTGCGGTCTTGCACAATGCACCCTGTCTAAAGGTTCACGGTGACGGCAGGATCGAGTGTCTGCCCACGCAGGAGGCTGTGCGCGCCTTTTTTCGAGAATTGGCGAGCAAGTATGAAGCGCGTGATCATGGCGGCGGGCGGTATGTCGATCTTGAGGTCACCGCAATCGGCACGGCTGCCGCGCTCGCGTCATTGACGTGGGAGCAGTTTCGGACGGACGGCAGTGTGTATCGGCGTTTCCGGCGCTCTTACAACCTCGTTCGTGTCGGTTCTTCGTGGAACATTCTTGCTGCCACGGCGCATCGCGAGTAGGACGCCTTCAGCCTCCCCTCCTCGTCCCGCTTCATCAATGAGAAGCCCACACGTCAGCGGCAAGGATGGCGGCGAGGCGTCGGGTGGTCATTCGGGGATTCCGGCGCGACGCAGACCCTCGACGAAGAGGTCCGTCATCCATTCGTGGCGGAAGCGAGGGAAGCGACGGGTGAAGCTCAGGGTGGAGCCCGGTTGAAGTGCAAGGAGTTCCATTGCGACCACTCGCGCCTCATCCATGCGGCCCAGATGAGCCAACGCCGACGTGGCATGTGAGCAATTGCGCGCCGACACGCGTTCTCAGCGTCCTCAAAGCGGCGCGCAAGCAGGTGGGCCTGTCCCAGGCCGACGAAGTACATGAAGGCGCGCGGATCGACCGGATTTAGTCGCCGCGCGGCGTTGAAGTGCACGACAGCCTCGTCGCTCTCGCCTGCGTAGACATGCACAAAGCCAACTTGTGCACGTACGAAGGCGGAGTTGGGATGAAGCTTTATGGCCTTAGCTGCAAGCTCCAGGGCCTCATCGAAATGCCCGCCGAACAGAGCCAATCCCCATCCGGCAGCAGCCAGCGCAGTTGCGTTCTCGGGATCGGAAGTGATTGCATGCCTCGCCGCGCGACACACCTCAGTGCTCACCGAACGATAATCATCAGCCCATCCCATCGCATAACTCCGCCCAACGCAATCGACCAAAGCCGCATGGGCGTCCGAGTAGTTGGGATCGAGCCTGCTCGCCTTTCGAAACAGGTATGCCGCCTGTTCGTACCGCTCTCGGCTGAGGTCTGTTAGCTGGAACTGGCCCTGAAGATAGAGATCATAAGCGTCCAGGTTCTCGGTCGGCTTGGTGCGGGTACGTTCCATTTCTGCATTGCGCAGGCTCGGCTCAATCGCGCCCACGACCTTCTGGGTCACCTCGTCCTGAACCTCAAATATGTCTGCGAGATCACCATCAAAGCGGTCAGCCCAAAGGTGCGCGCCTGTGGAAGCTTCGATTAGCTGACCCGTGATGCGAACCCGGTTCCCGACCTTTCGAACCGAGCCTTCGAGCACATAGCGAACGCCAAGCTCACGTCCGACTTGCTTCACGTCAACGGCGCGCCCCTTGTATGTGAAGCTGGAGTTACGCGCGATCACGAAGAGCCACCGAACGCGACTCAGAGCCGTGATGATGTCTTCCGCCATGCCGTCCGCAAAATACTCCTGCTCAGGATCGCCGCTCATGTTCGTGAACGGCAGTACGGCGATCGAAGGCTTGTCGGGCAGCGGGAGGGGCTTGCCGATGGCCTTCGCGCCGAGCGCGCTCCCGCCAAGTGCGTACACCCGCACCGGTCGGGCGACGTTCTTGAGGCTTTGCTCTCCGCAATCCTCGAAGACGAATCGTGCTTTCCCTTGTAGCTCGTCGTGGACCTTGGCGGAGATCGCGATCCCGCCTGGATGGGCAATGCTCTCAAGGCGAGCGGCGATATTCACTCCATCCCCGTAGAGATCGCCGTCCGATTGGGCCACCACGTCGCCCAGGTTCACTCCTATGCGCAGCAGTACTCGTCCTCCGGCTCACTTGCAGCCCGCTCAGCCAACGCGCTCTGCACCACTGTCGCGCAGGTCACCGCAGCGACCGGGCTGGCAAACTCCAGGAGCGCTCCGTCGCCCATTGTTCTGATCAAGCGACCGCCGTGAGATGCCGCAGTCCCGACCAGCACGTCGTGCAACACCTCGCGGATCGCGGTCAGCGCGTAGCCCTCGTCCGCCTCTATCAGCCGCGACGAACCCACCACGTCGGCGGCAAGGATCGCGGCAAGGCGTCGGGTCGTCATTCGGGGAGACCGGCTTTCTTCAGACCCTCGACATAACGGTCGAGATATTCGCGGTTCATCGGCGGCACTGGCTGGCACAAGAGGCATATCGTGAGGCCGGGCCACTCTCGGAGGAGTTCTTGAACGACCAATCGCGCCTCGTCGATGCAGCCAAGTTGAGCCAAAGCAGCGGCAAGCGCTGCTTCTCGTCGCGAGGTGAGGCTTGACCTCGGCTGGCGAATTGAACGCCTCGCCCACTCTAGCGCTTTCTCATATTCGCCGAGAAATAGGTTGCCCTCTGCAATCGCCGCCATAAAACGACCAGCGTATTGATCGTGCGGACTCAGCCTGATCGCCGATTCGATGTGAGGAAGCCCTTCGTTCGCACGCCCATCGTAAAGATGCGACATTCCGAGTAGGTACAACGCCAGGGCCGAAGCTGGGTTAAGAGCCAGTGCTGTTTCCGCGTAGGACGAAGCAGTTCCATGGTCGCCGCTCATCATGTTGGCGCGAGCCAAGGCGCAGTAAGCTCCGGGGTCCTGGTTGTCCAAATTGACCGCTCGATCCGCGAGCCTCTTCGCCTCCATGCGATGAAACGCCACCTCGGACGACTGCCCGAAGAATGTCTGGAAATAGTGGACCTCGGACAGAGCACACAGCGCCGGAACGAGAGTGTTGTCCAACTCAAGCGCGAGGTTGAAGAGACGCTCGGCTTCGGACACATCATATTTTGTGCGCCGATAGAGATGCGACATGCCGCGCTGGTACCAGTCCCAGGCGGTCAGGCTTTCTGGCCGCTTCGCGCGGGCACGCTCGCGCTCCGCTGCTCCTAGCTCCGGGACGACTGCGGCGAATATGCTCTCCGTGAGATCATCCTGAACCGCAAAAATATCTTCAAGTGCCCGATCATATCGTTTCGCCCAAATGTGAGTGCCTGTAGCACCGTCAGTGAGTTGGGCCGTGAGTCTAACCCGACTTGTCTCTCGCCGGGCACTCCCTTCCAGTACGTATGTAGCCTGAAGGTCGCGAGCAGCTTGCCGAACATCTTGGGCTTTTCGATTGTAACCGAACACGGAATTTCGTGCCACCACGTGAATCCACCTAATGCGGGTGAGGGCTGTGATGAGGTCCTCTGTGATCCCGTCCGCAAAATATTGTTGTTCCGGGTTGCCACTTAAGTTTTCGAACGGCAGCACAGCCAGTGAGGGCCTGTCTACCACTGCGGAAGCACTGAGCAGGTTTCGAGTCGAAGCTATGGCCTGTGCTGGCGAAGGCGAAACAGAATACGCCCTCACCGCCTCGTCAATGTTTTTGACCTGCTGTTCGCCGAGGTCCGTGTAGGCCAGCGGCAGGGCCTTTCGGACATGTCCATGGGCAGCCCCTGAGATCGCGATCCCTCCAGGGTTGGCTAAGCCCTCCAGGCGAGCGGCGATATTCACCCCATCCCCGAGCAGGTCGCCGCCTCGGATTACCACATCGCCGACGTGCACTCCGATCCGGAACAGGAGGCGACGGTCCTCAGCCTCTCCGGCGCTCGCCTCTGCGAGCTTCTCCTGAACTGCAACGGCGCACTGGACCGCATCGACCGCACTCGGAAACTCGGCCAGCACGCTATCCCCAGCGGTATTGGCGATCCTGCCGCCGTGCTCGCCGATCAGGCTGTCCATGACCTCACGGGCGGCAGCCAGAGCGCGCAAGGTCTGGGCCTCGTCCTGGTTCATCAGGCGCGAGTACCCGGCCACGTCGGCTGCGAAGATCGCTGCCAGACGCCGTTCAGCCCTTTGGTCCTTTTGGGGAGGCACCGTTCGCCCCTTTCCGGAGCGGTATCGTGCGGCGGAAGGGTCCGGCGTTCAAGGACCTGATAGTGGCTGCCTTGTCCTTTCCCAACGGGAGGAAATAGCCCAAGATCGCGAAAGCACGGCAACGCGTGCCTGTGTGAGACGAGGCAAGATATGCTGGTCCTGACCGAGGAGCAGATACGCCCGCTGCTCTGCTGGGACGATCTGATCCCGGCGATGGAAGCTGCGTTGGCGTCGTTCTCCGAGGGCCGCGTCATCCAGCCCGTGCGCAACATGATCACCATCGAGGAGGGCAGGCGTTATCTCGGCGTCATGCCTGCGGTGGCGGAAGCCGCTATGGGATTGAAGCTCGTCAGCTTCTATCCAGTTGCCGGACCAGCGTTCCGACCCACCTTGCCACCATATTGCTTTTCCGTCCCGATACCGGCCAACCCCTCGCCGTCATGGATGGGCGACTGATCACTGAGATGCGCACGGCGGCGGTGTCAGCCGCAGTCACGAAGCATCTGTCATCGCCTGACAGTCGCGTGCTCGCTCTCCTCGGTAGCGGCGTACAGGCTGAGGCTCACCTGGAAGCCCTTTCGCGTGTGCGAAAGTTCGATGAGGTTCGCGTCTGGAGCCGAAACCCAGAACACGCTCGCTCCTTTGTCGACCGGCACAACGCGAACGCCCAGCCAGATGCAAGAGCGGCGGTGCTGGGTGCGGATGTCGTAGTGACCGCGACAAGCGCCACGGAACCGATCCTGAAAGGCTCGTGGCTTAAGCCCGGCGCTCACGTGAATGCAGTTGGATCGCCTCGTCCCACTTGGCGGGAATTGGACGATGATGCCATGGGTTCGACCGTGGTCGTAGACTCGCGGGAAGCGGTCTTAAAGGAGTCTGGCGATGTGATTCTCTCTAAGGCAAACATTTTTGCCGAGGTGGGCGAAATATTCTCCGGAGCCAAGCCCGCCACAGCGTCAGAGACGACCGTGTTCAAGTCTGTTGGGATCGCGGCAGAGGACATCGCGGCTGCGATGCTGGTCTATAGACGCGCAGTCGCGCAGCAGCAGGGCCGCGATCCACCCAGGACTACGCCTGAGCACCTTGTGAACACGCTCCTCGCCCGCGCCGACGAGGTGATCGAATGAGGCGGCGGGAGCTTATTGGCATTATAGCGTTAGCCTCATTCGTCGCCCGATATGAGTCTTCGGCGGCCCAGACCACCCCTAAGACCATCCGGCTCGCGTATCTCGCACCTATACGCATCCCACACCTCGTAGAGGCGCTCACCGGAGGGTTGCGAGACCTGGGCTACGTGGAAGGGCAAAATCTTTCGATAGAGTACCGGTTTGCTGGTGAGAACCCGGAGCACTTCGACTTACTCGCTATCGAGCTTGTGAAGCTCGCCCCTCAGGTAATCGTGACGGTGGCGACTCCGGCAACACTGGCGGCGGGGAGAGCGACCTCAAGCATTCCAATCGTGGTTGCGACGGCGGGCGACCTTGTGCGCAGCGGGGCCGTCCAGAGCCTCGCGAGACCGGGCGGCAACGTGACAGGCGTGACGCTCTACTCGGTCGAGTTGAGCAAAAAGCGACTGGAAGTTCTCAGGGAGGCGATCCCGACTGTCAAAAGAATCGGTGTCCTCGGCAACGCGAACAACCTTTATAACCGCTTGCAATGGGAAGACACCGAACCCGCCGCAGCGCCGTTGGGATTGGAGTTGCGACCGATCTTCGCTAATGGCGTCGGTGACCTGGAGGCAGTCTTTTCCAACCTGGGAAACGAGCGCTTGGACGCCCTTGTCCTTTTGTCCGATGCGACCTTCAACGCGGAACGTCACCGAATTGCACGATTGGCCGATGCTCTGCGTATTCCGACCATGCATGATGCACGTGAGTTCGTTGAGGCAGGTGGGCTGATCTCATACGGCCCAAACATCCCGGCGCTTAGTAGGCAGGCCGCAACGTTCGTGGACAAAATCCTGAAAGGAGCGTTGCCAGCAGACCTCCCCGTTGAACAGCCGTCGATCTTTGAACTCGTGATCAACCAGCGGGCTGCGCGGCTTCTCAATCTCTCGATCCCACCCACGCTCCTCGCCCGCGCAGACGAGGTGATCGAATGAGGCGGCGGGACGTTCTCGCGGGGGTCATTGGAGCGGCCGTCTGGCCCCATGCTGCGCCAGCGCGACCATCGAATAAAGTGGCGCGGATTGGCTTCCTCTCGACCCGCTCAATTGAGGCCCCCGACTCGGCAGTGATGCTCGACGCTCTCCGGCAGGGGTTGCACGAGCGGGGCTACGTCGAGGGGCAGAACATCATAATCGAGGTCCGAGGAGCAGAGGGGCAGATCGAGCGGTTCCCGGCTCGCGCGAAAGAATTAGTCGGTCTCGGGCTGGACGTGATCGTTGCAACCAATTCGCTCGCTGCACGTGCTGTGCAGCAAGCGACCAGTACCATCCCAATTGTTGTGCCGATCATGGGCGATCCTGTCGGGGATGGGCTCGTTGCCAGCCTCGCGCGACCCGGCAGGAACATCACGGGTTTGACCTTCCTCGGCCCCGCACTGGTTCCAAAGCGTCTGGGCCTGCTTAAAGAAGCGCTGCCCGCCGTCACACGCGTCGCCACGCTATGGCATCCTGGCGCATATGGTGAGCGCACAATGACGGACATGATGCAGCAGGCAATGGAAGCTGCACGGTCACTTGATCTCCAACTTCAATTCGTCCCGGTGCAAGGCCCCGACGAGTTGGACGAAGCTTTCTCCAGAATCGCCGGGGAGCGCGTCGATGCCCTTCTCGTGTTTCCCAGCCCCATGCTCTTCACCGAGCGAAGGCGCATCGCTCACCTCGCTCTGAAGCACCGTCTGCCGTCAATGGCTATGGGCAGCGAGTTTGTGCAACTCGGTCGCCTGTCCTACGGCGCGAGCATTTCCGATATGCACTACCGTGCCGCCGCCTTCGTGGATCAAATCCTCAAGGGCGCTAACCCCGGCGACCTGCCGGTCCAGGTACCGACAAAAATTCGAGTTCGCGATCAATCTTAAGACGGCGAAGGCGCTCGGCCTGACAATTCCATTGACCCTTCAAGCGCAAGCCGACGAGGTGGTCGAATGAGGGCGGCGTATTCCTCGGGCAGTGCGTTCGTAGGAGCGCGCGTCCGCCAAGCCCGGACACGAGTGCTGCGGAGTGTTCTGGCTGCCACGTCGTTAATGCTGACCGTGGCGACTGTGGAAGGGGTGGCCCAGGAAAGAACAAAGATCGCGCGGGTGGGGTATTTGGGCCAAGCCCCTGCCGCCAGCTTTGCGCCGCGCGTGGATGCTCTTCGAGCGGGGCTCCTCGACCTTGGGTACATCGAAGGCAGAAACCTCATTCTCGATTTTCGGTGGGCAGACGAGCGCGCGCAATTGCCGCAGCTTGCCGAGGAACTCATTCGCGCGGGGAGCGAAGTGATCTTCGCTCTCCTCCGCCGAAACGGCAGCCGCACTAGTCGCCACTAACACGGTTCCGGTGGTCTTCGGTGCCCACGCAGACCCCGTTGGCGTCAAGCATGTGCGGAGTCTAGCGGAACCCGGTGGGAATGCCACCGGAATGACCATGCTCCTCACGGACATGGTAGCTAAGCAGCTAGAAGTCCTCAAAGAGGCACTCCCGACTGCAAAACGGTTCGGAGTGCTCTATGCGTCGGCTGCTCCTTCGCACGTCCCTGCACTAGCAGCGGCGGAGAGCGCGGCTCGACAACTCGGTGTCGAACTGGAGCGACTTCCGGTTCAGGCTCAAAGTGACCTCGAACGAGCGTTCGCAGATATGGCGCTAAGGCGTATCGATGGTTTCATGGTGCTTGCCACACCGCTCACCCTCAACGGTCGAAATTTGATTTCTAATCTCGCCATCAAACACGGCCTACCGAGCGTCTTTGGAGCCAAGGATAACGTGCTCGCGGGCGGACTCATGAGCTATGCCCCTGATGCACATGCGCTCACTCGGCGTGCAGCGTCGTATATCGACAAAATCCTAAAGGGGGTTAGCCCGGCGAACCTTCCGGTCGAGCAGGCGACTACCTATGAGCTATGGATCAACCTGCGCACCGCCAAAGCGCTCGACCTCACGATCCCGCCGACGCTCCTCGCCCGCGCTGACGAGGTGATCGAATGAAGCGGAGGGATTTCATAACGCTTGTCGGAGCCAGCACGGTGGCGTGGCCGTTCGCGGCGGGCGCGCAGCGGTCGGATCGCGTGCCGCGTGTCGGTGTCCTCATGAATCTTGCTGCTGAAGACCCGGAATCTATCGCGCGCACGGAAGCCTTTACTCAAGGGCTGCACAGTTTGGGGTGGATAGACGGTCGGAATGTGCATATCGATTATCGTTGGGCCGCAGGCAAGGCAGACCTTTTTCATCGGTTTGCAGCAGAATTTGCGTCTCTCGCGCCCGAAGTAATCCTGGCCTCGGGCGGAGCGGCCCTTCCGCCTGTTCTTCAAGCTACTCGCACGATCCCCGTGGTATTTGTGATTGTTCCCGACCCCGTTGGCAACGGCTGGGTTACGAGCCTCTCGCGACCGGGCGGCAACGCCACCGGTTTCTTGATGTTCGAATATAATCTGGCGACAAAGTGGGTCGAGATTCTTAAGGAAATAGCGCCGGACGTAACACGAGTGGGCGTTCTTCGCGAAGCTATAATCCACGGGATCGGGCAGTTCGCGGTAATCCAGTCTGTCGCTTCCTCGCTAGGCGTGGATGTGACACCGATCAACCTACAGAGCACTGCTGAGATCGAGCGGGATGTCGAGGCGTTAGCGCAGTCGGCCAATGCGGGACTAATTCTGACCGCAAGCCCAGCCTCTGTAGTCCATCGTGACCTGATCATTGCGCTCGCCGCGCGCCATAAGCTTCCGGCCATCTATGTCGAGCGCCTTTTTGCCGCCGCAGGTGGTCTTGTCTCTTATGGTTCCGACCTCGCCGACCAGTACCGTCGCGCGGCCAGGTACGTGGACCGCATCCTCAAAGGCGAGAAGCCAGCAGATTTGCCCGTCCAAGCTCCGACGAAGTACCATCTGACTATCAATCTAAGGACCGCAAAGACGCTCGGCCTCAGCGTGCCTCCGACGCTCCTCGCCCGCGCGGATGAGGTGATCGAATGAGGAGGCGCGAGGTTATTGCTGGCATCAGTGTCGCGGGAATTGCTGGGCCGCTCCGGCTACGTGCCCAGCCAACGGGCAAACCAATCTTCGGCATCTTGCTCGTCTTCTCACGTGAAGGCGGCAGGACCTTCACTGATCCGATACGCGGCTACTTGGAGGCGCTCGGGTTTGTCGATGGCCGCAATATCGAGTTGGACTTTCGCCACGCTGACGGAAACGTTGACCGCTTGGCGATGATCGCGACCGAACTGGTCGCGCGTCGGCCCGCAGTGATTGCGACCTTTGGCGACGCGACGGGCCTTGCTGCTCAGAAGGCGACTACCAGCGTTCCCATCGTGGCAATGTCGGAGGATTTGGTTCGGGCGAAGCTCGTCACGAATATGCGACATCCGGGCGCGAACACCACCGGATTGAGCGTTATGGGCACAGAGCTTGACGCCAAGCGCCTCGAATTGCTCGCTGAGATGGTGCAGTCGCGCGGCACGATCCTGCTTCTCGCTGATGCGACGACGCATAGAGAGTCGAGACCAGCCCTTAATGCGACCGCGCAGGCGCTCGGCCTCACCTTGGAGGAGGCCACTATCACAGCGCCGGGCGATCTCGACCGCGCGATCCGCGAGGCGAGCGCGAGGGGTATGGTGGGGGTGAACGTGCTGTCGTCAGCCTTCCTATTCGCCTTAAGAGCGCGAATTGTCGGTCTCACGAGAGAGCTTCGTATGCCCGCGATCTACCAATGGCCCGAGATCGCCGACGAAGGCGGCCTCATGGCCTATGGTCCGAGCCTCTTAGGTGCGTTCCGACAGGTCACCACTCTCGTTGCGAAAATACTTAAGGGCGCCAAGCCCGGTGAGCTTCCTGTGGAACAGCCGACCCGGTTCGCGCTTCATCTCAACTTAGGAGCCGCTAAAGAGCTTGGGCTTGAGGTGCCTGCTTCGCTTCTGGCCCGCGTCGATAAAGCTATTGAATAGGCCCACACCCCTCGCTCGCGATCTCACCCACCGTTCTCGCCCGAGCCGGGCGGCGAGACGTGACGTTGCTGATGGTTCAGTAAGTGGCCCTCCCACCCGAAGCGTCGAACACTGCGCCCGTGCTGAACGAGCACGCCTCCGAGCACAGCCACAGCACCATCTCGGCGACTTCATCCACTGTTCCCAAACGCTTCATTGGGCTTTTCGCGATCATGGCCTGCACATACTCAGGAGCCATCTGCTGGAGAATGTCGGTCTCGACGGCTGCCGGGGCGACGGCATTCACTCGGATGTTGGTGTCGGCCAACTCCTTACCCAGCGACTTCGTGAACGCGATCACACCCGCTTTCGCCGCCGAGTAGGCAGAGAGATTCGGCGAACCGTCCTTTCCGGCGAGCGATGTTGACGATGCGTCCCCAGCCGCCCTGCCTCATCACGGGAACGACATGTCGAGTGACCTCGAACACGCCTGTCAGATTCACCTCGATAATCCGCCGCCAATCGGCAGGATCGAGTTGTTCGACCGTGAGCGAGCCACCTGTGAACCCGGCATTATTGACGAGGATGTCGAGTCGCGAGGTCTCCTCTTGAAGCTGCGCAACCGCGTCAGCGATTTGGCCCGCGTCCGTCACATCGACCCGCAACTGACGGATGCCGTGCAACTGGATTGGAGACAGATCGAAGTTCCAGACTTGCGCACTGGCGTCTCGGAGCCGTTCAGCGATTCGCCGCCGACTGCCCTTGGAGGCTCCAGTGACGACGGCTGTTCTGCCAGTGAAATCGTAGCTGACCGTCATATTTTCACCCCCAATGCACGATGAGAGTCGCACCGATAGCCAGGAGCACCAGCGCCAGAACGGCTACTACGCCCTCGGCCTGAGCCTCTCCGAAACCCGTCAGTCGAACTACGAGACGTGTGTGCTTCACGAGCCCTTCTCCTCTGTAGGAAGATAGGCATATAGGATTCTTGGCCTGCTATCAAGGCCCAAGTGGACGCTCGGGCGCGGAATCCGTAGAACCTTGGCCATGTCCGACCGCAACACTCACGTCCTCGACCTCTACACGCGGCACCCGATCTCTGCTCAGCAGATCATCGCAAAGGTTCGAGCATCGCGGGGGCACTTGGAGAACCTCACGCCCGAGGACCTCTATCCGCACGATCAAGACCACTACGGTGGCCTTTCCGCAAATGATGCTCTTGCCGAGCGCGCGAGCATTCGCCGCGATGAGCATGTCGCCGATTTTTGCGCCGGGCTTGGGGGACCGGCTCGGTATTGGTCACGCCGGTTCGGGGCGGAAGTCACCGGCATCGATCTTAACCCGGCCCGCGTTCGCGGGGCCGCTGAACTGACCGCGCTGGTCGGCCTCGAAGGCCGGGTTCGGGTCATTGAGGGCGATGTCACCCGGACAGGTCTGCCGAGCGAGAGCTTCGATGTCGTGGTGAGCCAAGAAGCCTTCCTGCATGTGCCCGATTCGGCTGCTGCGCTCGCTGAGGCTTTCCGGCTGCTCCGACCGGGCGGAAGGCTGGCCTTCACGGATTGGATCGTTCACCGTCCTCTCTCGTCAGAGGAGGCCGACATCATGTGGCGAGGAATCGCTGCGCAGGGTCTCCAGAGCAGCGACAGCTACCGCAATCTGATCCAGACTGTCGGGTTCGTCATTCCTTTCCGTCGATGACCTCACCGACGAATGGGGTGTCATCCTGGAGGAGCGCTTCGCCATGTACCGGCAGCTTCGAGAGGAGACGCTGCGGCAGGGTCTGCCTGCCGGAGACGAGGAGTTCTACGCCGCCTATGGAAAGCTGGTGGAATTGATGAAAGCGCGCGTGCTCGGCGGTGGGCGCTTCGCTGCCGAGAAACCGATACGCTGATCAGATTGCTCAATCTCTGAGACGCCGTACTCCGGCCAGATGGCCCGGTTCGTGAAGCCGATCTTGCGCCCGAGCACCCGCTCGCCACGGGCCTCGCGGAGACGCCTTATTTCGGCGGTGACCCGGTAGGCCGCGTCGATGTCGAACTGCGGGTTCTGCTTTGAGATCGGCGCGATCTGGACACGATCATCGAGGGCAGACAAGAGATTCCGCGAGACGCGATCGACCGGAGCGATAGCCCGGTTTGGCGGCGTCATCAGCCCTCCTCAGATCAGTCAACGATGAACAGCTTCGCGCCGGTTTTGGTCGAAGATCGGTGGGCTGCGTCTCCAAAGTCCGACACCTGATAGCTCGTGCCGGGCGTCAGCTTGAACCTGCGTCCATCCTTCAACTCGGTATCG
>Ga0126305_10000956_pt1 | contig 12645 bp, 12 predicted proteins | sample Plot26_FD_92536 | JGI IMG/M metagenome (GOLD analysis project Ga0126305, IMG submission 92536) | Serpentine soil microbial communities from UC McLaughlin Reserve, CA, USA - Plot26 | ecosystem: Environmental > Terrestrial > Soil > Grasslands | place: USA: UC McLaughlin Reserve, Lake County... | reverse complement strand
GTTCGTGCTCTCGTCGGCACATGGCAAGGACTCACCGGGAGCTCGAATGCTGGCAATTGGCCTACGAACTTCGCAAGCCTCTGTTGAAGATCATCAAACGACCCGAGGTCGCCAGGGATTTGAACTTCTGCGGGCAGGCCGATCGAGCCGTCAACTCCGCATGTCACAACACGAGTGAGGGATTCTACCAATACAAGCACCGCCCATTTGCAGCAAGTCTGCGTATCGCGCGTGGGCAGCTCGGGGAGACGAACGATCAGCTCGACGCGGCGCTGCAGAAGGCATACATCACGCCAGAAGAATGAGGATTTGACCGGTTTGTGCGCGCAAGCGCTCGCCGCCAATGCGGGATTGTTAAATTTCTGGACGGCAACGCAAAGAAGTGAGCGCACGTGCACCCTTCTCAATCCGCATATAACCCTCGGATGACGTCACCGTACTTGTCCTGCACCACTTTCCGCTTCACCTTCAGCGTCGGCGTGAGCTCGCCCGAGTCGATCGAAAACTCCGACGGGAGGATGGCGATGCGCTTGATCCGTTCGAATTGCGAGAGCTCGCGGTTCAGCCCGTCGATGATTTCCTGGTAGAGAGCCAGTACGTCGGGCCGCGCGACCAGCTCGTGGCGCTCGGCGGGGGGACGGCCAAGATCCTTGAGCCTGCGCTCGAGCGCGGTGAAATCCGGGATGATCAAAGCCGCGACGTACTTCTGACGGTCGCCGAGCACGACCGCTTCTGACACGAGCGGGCTGCGCTTCAGGACGGCCTCGATCGGCTGCGGCGCGATCTTCTTGCCGCCGGAGGTGACGAGCAGGTCCTTCTTGCGATCCGTAATCGCCAGATACCCGTGGGCATCGACGACGCCGATGTCGCCGGTGTGGAACCAGCCGTCACGGAGGACCTCGGCGGTGGCCTCCGGTTTGTTGTAGTAGCCGGACATGATGTTCGCGCCGCGGGCGAGGATCTCGCCGTCCTCGGCGATCCGTATCTCGACATCGCGAACGGCTTTGCCGACGCTGCCGCCGCGAAGCGCCGCCGGTGGATTCACCGTCAGGATCGGCGCCGTCTCGGTGAGGCCGTATCCCTCGATGATCGGCAGGCCGATGCCGACGAAGAACTCGGACACACCCAATGGCAGTGGAGCGCTGCCCGACACCAGGATCCGGAGCCGTCCGCCGACGCCGTCGCGGATTTTCGCGAACACGAGCCGGTCGGCAAGACTCGCCTGCAGGGCGGTGATCGGTCCGACTCGCTTGCCCTGGAGCAGCGTTCGCGCGCGACTGATGCCGACGCCGATCGCCCATGTGAACAGCTTCGCCTTGACGCCGCCGACGCTCTGCCCCTTCTCGAGGATGCGGGCCTGCATCTTCTCGTATACCCGGGGAACGCCGGTCACCATCATCGGTTTCACCGCGGCGATGTCGCGACCGATGGTGTCGAACGATTCGGCAAAGATGACGGTGACACCGGCGTACAGGTAGAGGAACGACGCCATGCGCTCGAACGCGTGACTGAGCGGCAGGAACGAAAGGGCGATGTCATCAGGGCCGACGTCGAGCGCATCATTGGCCGCCAGCAGGTTGGACAGCAGACTCGCGTGCGACAGCATCACCCCTTTGGGCTCACCAGTAGTGCCGGACGTATAAATGATCGTGGCGAGCTGCTCCGGCGTGACCGCCCTGGCACCGTCACGAAACTCCTTCGCGGTGCCCCACTGCGAGTTGACCCGTTCGTGGCCGCGACGGGCGACCTCCTCGAGTCCGAGCACCGAGGCTTTGACCGCGGCCCCTTCGTCCAGCAGGACGACCGCTTCCAGTGCCGGCAGCAGGTGCCGGACCTCCTGCACCTTTTCGAGCTGCAGGCGAGTCGAGACGATGGCCAGCCGCGCGCCCGAGTCCTCGAGTATGTAGCGCGCCTGCGCACCCGACAGCGTCGGGTAGATGGGAACCGTCACCGCGCCGAGGGCAAGGATCGCCATGTCGCACAACATCCATTCGGGACGGCTCTCCGCGATGATCGCCACGCGGTGGCCGGCGGCGACACCGAGCGACGCGAATCCGAGGGCGAGTTGCCGGATGCGATCGAAGACCTCCTGCGTGCTCATGCCCTGCACGACACCGCCGGCGCATCGCCCGATCAGCAATGGTTTGGGGTGCCGCCCCATCACGTGGAACGGCAAGTCGGCAATGGTGCGGATGTCAGACGGAGGTTGGGTCACGCGGGAATTCTACACGGGGGCCACGCACGGGGCCGGTGGGGCCGAGGTGCCGGGGTGCCAAAGCGCCAAGGTGCCAAGGTGCCAAGGTGCTGAAAGCTGCGAGCTGGAAGCTGAGAACTGAGAGCGACGTCGAACGTGGCTACCGCCTTGCCGCGACGTAGGTCCCGGATCTGCCGCCGCGTTTTTCGACCAGCCGGATCTCACCGATCTCCATCGTCTTGTCGACCGCCTTGATCATGTCGTAGAGGGTGAGTGCCGACACGGCGACCGCGGTCAACGCCTCCATCTCGACACCGGTCGGGCCGGTCGTTCGGACGGACGCCGAAATCGTGAACCCGTCCGCTCGCGGCGCGATCTGGACGTCGACATGCGTCAACTGCAGCGGGTGGCACAACGGGATGAGGTCCGCCGTCCGCTTGGCCGCCATGATGCCCGCCAGCCGCGCCGTCTGCACGGGATCGCCTTTCCGGTTGCTGCCGCCGGTCGCCGTGCGAACCGCGGCTCGGGTCATGCGAATGCGCCCGGTGGCGATCGCCTCGCGCGCGGTGGCTGCCTTGCCGGAGACATCGACCATCCGCGCGGTTCCGTCGGGAGCGATGTGGCTCAGAACCTTCTTCATGACGTTTCACTTCCCTGCGCGAGAAAGAACGACAGGCTCTCGAGCGAGACAGTCAAGTCCATGCTCTTGAGCTTGACGCCCTCCGGTACCTTGATCGCACCGGGGGAAAAATTCAGAACGGCTTTGATTCCGGCTGCGGCCACCGTGTTGACGACGTTTTGCGCCGCCCCCGCGGGAACAGCGACCACCGCGATCCGTATCCGTTCACGACGGACGACCTTCCGAAGGTCGCGTGAGTCATAGATCGGCACGCCGCCGCGCGAGCGGTGGCCCACCTTGTCTCTCGACGTGTCGAACATCGCCACGATTTCGAAGCCCTCGTCGCGAAAGCCCGGATAATCGGCCAGTGCCAGACCCAGGTTGCCGGCCCCCATGATCGCCACGCAGACGCCGCGGTCGATGCCCAGAATCTGACGCAGGTGCCGGCGCAGCTCCTTCACGTAGTAGCCGACGCCGCGCACGCCGAATTCGCCGAAGTAGGCAAGGTCCTTCCGGATCTGCGCGGCATTGAGATGGAACTGTTCCGCCAGTGCCTGAGAGGACACGGTGCGGACCCCGGCAGCATCGAGCACGTTCAGGCAGCGCAGGTAGACCGATAACCTGTTCGTCGTCAATTCCGAGACCGGTTCGGCGCTATCGCGGGGGACCCTCTGGGCTCCCTCCTTGTGTGCCTTTTTCACAAGGACGAATTGTACTAATACCCGGGGTCGCCGGCGGGCCCCCTTTGTGCGATCCTGTCAGCCAATGGAAAGATCCGGACTCCGGAGGGGACCCGCATTCGCCGTCCTTGCAGCGCTCTGCTTGCTGGGGTCCCCCCACCTATCCTCCGTGACCCTTGCACAGGGAACGGCCCGGAGTGCCACGACGGCGGCGGCGCTCATCGGCGCGGCGGTGTTCTACCACGGAAAGAACGTCGTCATCGAGAACGAGACTGTCGGCGACACTGGCCTGACCCGGCTGGCGGCAACGACACGGCCGATCTTCGTTTTCTGGAAGGATCGCGCACCGGGGGGCAAGGGGGAAATCCGGGGCGAGTTCTGGGATCTCGGGCGAACCGAACAAGGCGACAGCCGGTTCAGTGGCTACGACTTTTCACCGATGCTCGAGGCTACCACCCGCGGCCGCTGGCCGCGACGCGATGAGGTCTACGTGATCGTGGGCGCGACACTGCTTCCGCCCTCCATCAGCACGGCGCCTAGTCTGCGGTCGATAGCCCTCGCGCCGGATCGCTACGAAGGGCGTGAAGTGAAAGTCGTCGGGAGATTCAAAGGGCGCAATCTGTACGGCGATCTGCCGCAAGCGCTCGGGAAGACGAAGTGGGATTTCGTGCTGCAGTCTGCCGACGGCGCTGTGTGGGTGACCGGGATGCGCCCCAAAGGCAAGGGATTCGATCTGGACCCGCTTGCGCGGGTGGATACGGGACGCTGGCTGGAAGTGACCGGCGTCGTCTCGATCGTCGGATCGATGCCGTTCATCACCGCGAGTGCGATGAATCCGGCAACCGCGCCGCAGACGCTGGTCGAGGTCCCGGTACCGGAACAGCCGCGCATGCCGGCGCCGGAGGTGATCTTCAGCGCCCCGGTGCACGACGACCGGGACGTCGAGTGCAACGTGCGGGTCAGGGTCCAGATCTCGCGCGACATCGACCCGCGGACAATCGATGGACACCTCAAGGTGACTTACGTCGCACTCGGCGCCGGAGTTCAGACGCCGCCGCCACCCACGTTCACTGCCGCGTACAACGACGTGGCTCATGCGATCGAGATACGGTTCGCCCAACCGCTGGAGCGCTTTCAGCAGGTGAAAGTGGAGATCACCGAAGGAATCATCGGCCTCGATCGCCAACCGGTAAAGCCGTGGACGCTGATGTTCACGACCGGCGGAACGTAGCCGGCGCTGCGGTCGCTAGGCTGAGACCGTCGTGGAACGGGCCGATCCGAAGCGGCGGCGGATGCCCCGGATGATCCACGTGGCGAACACGGCGATCAGGATTGCCGAAGCGATCACCACCAGCGCCGCGATCACCGGAAATTTCAGCGCCAGAACGCCGAGCCCGACCACGAATGCATCTTCGCCGAGACTCAGGGCCCAGTTCGAGAATGGCTCAGGACTGGTATTGGCGGCCGCTCGCGTTCCGGCCTTGCTGAAGTGCGACCCGGCCGCCAGCGTGCCGCCGAGTAATCCGACGATCGTCTGGGTCGCAGGCGATGCCTCCCCGAGTGTTGTCACCGCGATGACTGCTCCGCCGACCGGACGGATGGCCGTGTGCACTGTGTCCCATATCGAGTCGAACCACGGAATCTTGTCGGCAACGAATTCAACCGCGTAGAGAACGATCGCGGTGCCGATCACCAGGTCGCTGTCGAACGCCCTGAATTGGGGGGGAAGCGTGACCCATTGATAACGGCTCGCAAGCCCGAGAATCGCGACCGTTGCGTAGAGGTTGATCCCGGCCGCGAACGAAAAACCCATCGTTCGTCCGAGTGCAGCAATGATCTCCATCTCAGCCCTCCGCGATCAACGCCTGTACCCGGCGACGCACGACAGATGCCAGCGTGTCGCGATCGGCAAGGACCATCCCAGCTGTTTCCACCGGCTCGCCGAATCGGACCGTCACGGTCACCGGCTGAATGATATAGCTGCCCTTGCTCATCGCTTCCCGGGCACCCAGGATTGCCACTGGAACGATCGGCGCCTGCGCCGAGATGGCCATGATGAAGCCTCCTTTTTTGAACGGCAGCAGGCTGCCGGTACGGCTGCGTGTCCCTTCGGGGAAGATCAGGAAGGAGTTCCCTTCCCGCAAAGCCACGGCGGCGCGGTCGATCGCGGGAAGACTCTGCTCGCGGTTGCCTCGTTCGAGCGGCACGAAACCGGCAAGGTCCCAGGCACGCACCAAAATCGGCAGCTTTCTCAATTCCGCCTTGTAGAGCACGCGAAGCCGGGGAAAGAGAGACGCGAGGGCGTAGAACAGGATCGGTGGTTCGACGTTGCTCGTGTGATTTACCGCGTACACCGCGGCGCGATGGTGCTGCAGACTCTGCGCGCCTTCAATGACGACGTTGACGCCGCTCAGCCACAGACCGAGACGAACGCCGCCGAGGCCGACGCGGTAGAGCAGCGGAACTTTGTGAAAGAGGATGGCGATCAGAAGAAAGGGAGGTCCGGCGATCGCCACGTATGCGGAAACCGCAACGTACGTGGCGATCGATCGGAGTGCGGCGACAAACAGTTTAGGAAGCCTTGGCGGTCCGGCGCGCGGAAACGCGGGTCGTAGCCGTGGCTTTGGCTGCCTTGGCGCGAGCGATCGAGCGATTCTTCATCGTGAAGCAACGCTCGAGGGCCCGGTCGACCTTCTCTTCGATGAAGGTCGTCCCTTCGCGAGACACCTCGGAAATCTCCGAGATGACCAGGAATTTCGCGCGGTCAAGCATCCGCTTCTCGCGGAAGGACAGGTTTTTCGAACGCGCGAGGAACGTCAGGCTCTTGAGTACTTCGACAACGTCATAGATGGAGCCGGTGCGCATCCGGTCCGAGTTGTCCTTGAAGCGGCCTTTCCAGTTCTGGTGATTGTCGATTTTTCCGTCGCCGAGAAGATTGAAGAGTCGATCGATTTCTTCGTCGTTGATCGCCCGCCGGAGACCAACGTGATCGACGTTGTCTACCGGAACGAGAACCGTTGTTTCATTCGCCACCATGCGCAGGTGGTAAAAACCGCAGGTCGTCCCCAAAATTGTTTTGGTTTCGATGCCTTGAACGACGCCGAGTCCGTGGTTTGGGTAAATGACCTTGTCACCGACCTGAAATGTCACGTGTCCCCCGCTAAGTAAGGTGAGTAGGCTGGGTGTGCGCCCGCTGAGCAGTCCTTTCAGTATAGCCGGAACTGAAGGCACGAGCAACGCAAAACGTTCCAAAAATGGCCACTTTTTGCCAGTTTTCTCACTCGGCCCGCCTCAACTGCGTTCATGGAGATGGCAGATCGGGCGCGCATCAATGGCGGAAATCTGGAAGGTAACCGACTAAGAACAAAGGGCTTTGCGGCTGTTTGCCCCAGTCGGCTCGAGCCCGGCGTTATCGGTCCGGTGATCGGTATGATGGGCGAATGATTCGTCTGACGGCTCTCGTCGTTTTACTGCTGGGCCAGACACCCTCTCAGAGCCTGGCGCCATTCGCGGCGACCCCCGAGGATGTCGTTGCGCGCATGCTCGCCCTCGCCGAGGTCAAGCCTGGAGACGTCGTCTACGATCTCGGGTGTGGAGACGGCCGGATCCCGATCGCAGCCGCCAAACTGGGCGCCCATGGCGTGGGGATCGACATCGACCCGCAGCGGATCACCGAGTCCAAAGCGAACGCGAAAGCCGCGGGGGTGGAGGCGATGGTCGAATTCCGCGTGCAAGATGCCATGACGGTAGACGTCTCCGGTGCATCGGTTGTAACCCTTTACCTCCTCGGATCGTCGAACGCGAAGCTTCGGCCGATGCTGACGAAGAGCCTGAAGCCGGGATCTCGAATCGTGTCGCACGCTTTCAGCATGGGCCGCGACTGGCCGGCCGACAAGATCGACCAGTTCGTCAATGCGTCAGGGGACGAAGTGACGCTCTATCTGTGGAAGATCAAATAGGAGCTAGGAGCTAGAGCGTCTTCGTCTCCCAATCACTCTAACTCCTCGCTCCTAGCTCCTGTCAGCTGTAACGTGCCATCGCCAGATCGACGATCTCTTCGATCAATTGTGTGTAGTTACGTCCGGACTTTCGGGCCGCCATGGCGAACTCGGCTTTCGACGCAAGCCAGGGATTCGGATTCGCCTCGATGACTGCTACCCTGCCGTCCGGGCGGAGGCGCATGTCGATGCGGGCGTAATCCCGGAGCTCCAGCGCCTGGAAGACGGCGAGCGCCGTCTGCTGCAGCAGCGCCGCGGTCTCTTCCGGGAGATCCTCCGCGACCGCCGACTTGGTATCGCGATATGCGCGTGTGCCTTTCCCCCACTTCACTTCGGCACCGGCGATACGCGGCGTGCCTTCGGGCAGCCTCGACAGATCGAGCTCGATGACGGGCAGCGCCTCGGCGGTCTCGTTGCCGAGAACGCCGACGTACATCTCGCGTCCGTCGACATACTCCTCGATCAACACCGGGGAATCGAAGTTCGCGTGCAGCCAGTCGATTCGCTCCATCAGTTCGCGGATGGATGAGACGACGGCATTGAACTCGATGCCGATCGAGCCGTCTTCCCTGGCCGGCTTGACGATCACCGGGAACTCGAGGTCGTGTGAAAAGTCGAGGCGCCCGCGGTATGAGCGGGCGAATACCGGCGTGTGAATGCCGTGGAACTCCAGGATCTTCTTGGCGACCGCCTTGTCCTGCCCGTACAGCAATCCGCGCGAGCCGCAGCCGGTGAACTTCTTGCCGAGCAGTTCGAGATAGGCGGCAATACAGTAATCGGCGGTGTCGTTTCCGCCGAAGGACTCGGCGAGATTGAAGAACAGGTCGCACTCGGTGCGGGCCACCGTATTGAGACTCTTCAGCGATCCATCGAGCACGTGCAGCGTCGCTTCGTGACCGAGCTTGCCGAGCGTCTCGCCGACTTCGTCTTCGACTTCTTTCTTGTCGAGCGTGCGTGTGAGCGGCGACTTGTCGGTGGATGCTCCCAGCTCCTCGGGTTCTTCCCAGCGATCGTAGAGCACGACGACATTCAATTTGCCCATTCGCGCGCGCATTATGCCACGGAGGCGCGGAGCTGCGGAAGTGTTTCACCGCTTGGTATCATCGGCCTTCACTTCATCAACCGGCTTTCATCTCATCGACTCACGTTCACTTCATCAACGAGGAACTCTGTTCAATGCGCAATCTCGTCACCATCGCGGCGCTCGCGTTCACAATCGGCGTGAGCGCCTGCTCAGGCCCACAGCAACAGGAATTCACCCGGGCCGACGGTGAGGCAATCAGGTCCAACACCGCATCGCTGACCAGCGCCTTCAACCAGAAGGAGGTCGACAAGATCGTCGCGCTCTATGACGACAACTCGGTCTTCATGCCGCCGAACGCACCGGTTCTCCGCGGCCGCGATCCCTTGAAATCCTTCTACGGCGGACTGGTGGCGAAGGGTGCGGCGGACCTCAGGATGGAGGTCGAATCTGTGGCGGGGCATGGGCCGCTCGGATATGAATCCGGAACGTATACGATCGCCTACCAGGGCGGCGGACGCGACCGGGGCAAGTACCTCCGCGTGCTCCGAAAGATGAACGAGACCTGGCGGGCGGAGTACACGATCTGGTCGAGCGATCTGCCGAAACCGGCAGGCATCGCCGCAAACTGACCCGCAGGCTACAGCTCTCCGGTTCGGCCTTCCTGGCGGTCGTCGCCCGCCGGGATGGTCGGATCGATATCGACAACCGGCGGTGTCCGGCGGTAGCCGCGCAGCCCCGGTGTAACCCCCGCCACCCATAACGTCGCCGCGATACAACCAATTCCGCCGCTCACCACCGATACGACCGGACCTGCCCAGGCGGCCATCAGCCCGGCTTCCAGCTCCCCGAGCTGCGGCCCGCCCATGAAGAAGATCATGTTCACGCCGGTCATCCGGCCGCGAAGCCGGTCCGGCGTCTCCAGTTGCCGTATGAGGTTGCGGAAGACCATGCTCACCGTGTCGGCCGCTCCCGTCAGCGCCAGGCACACGAAGGTGACCCAGAACATCCGCGACAGGCCGAATGCGACAGTAGCGAGGCCGTAAAGAAGAACCGCGTTGACGAGAACGACTCCCCTTCTCTCGATCCAGTCCACGGCGCGAACCATGATGCCGCTTGCGATCAGCGCACCGGCGGCCGGCGCCGCGAACAGCCACCCGTAGCCTCGGGCGCCGACGTGGAGAACGTCCTGCGCAAAGATGGGCAACAAGGCTGTCGCAGACGAGAAGAACGTCGCAAAGAAATCCAGCAGCATCGTCGAGCGAATCAAGGGTGCACGGAAGACGAACCGGAGCCCCTCCAGCGCAGCAGCCACGGTGAGATCCCCGCCGCGTTGTCCAACATTGCCGGAGTGTGCGCTTCGGCCGCGATCCGGCGACATCAGCAGGAGAGCGACGACGACTGCTGTGTACGACACGGCATTCGACAGGTAGACCCAGCCGACGTCTGTGCTGGCGATCATCAGACCGCCGAGCGCCGGGCCGGTGACCGATGCGATCTGAAACATGATCGTGTTGAGGCTGATCGCGTTGGGCAGGTGCTCGCGCGGCACCAGCGTCGGCACCAGCGCCTGGCGGGCGGGAAGATCGAATGCTCCAGCTGCGGCGCTGCAGGCCGACAGGATATACACCGGCAGCGGCGAGGTCAGACCCTTGAACGTCAGTGCCGCGAGAATGCCGGCTACGATCGCCATCAAGCACTGCGTGAGCAGCATGAGCTTCCGGCGGTCGAACGCATCGGCTGCGACGCCGCTGATCAGTGAGAACAGGATGACGGGCCCGACCCGGACCAGTCCCATCGCACCGAGTGCGATCGCACGCCGGTCTGCCGGTACCAGCAGCGAGACGTGCCACAACAGGGCCGCTGACTGCATGAAGCTGCCGGTGAATGAAACCAGGAGGCCGGACCAGAGCAGACGGAAGTCACGGTAGCGGAGAGCGGTGAACACAGGCTACCGCCATCATACCGGTCGCCGTGCAGTCGTCGTGCAGCCCCTCAGGGCTGCCGTTTACTGCACTGGAACGGTGACGCGCATCAGCAGCAGGCGCGTGTTGTTGGTCTCGTACGTCTCGGTTATGCTTCCGGCGCCGTCGGCGACGCCGATCAACCAGTAGGAGCCTGCCGGCGTCGTTGCGGGAACCACGAGCGACGTACTGCCCGAGCTCGTTCCGCCGCCGCTGATCGCAGGGATGTTGCGGCCGCCGAGAAGCGTGTCTCCAGCGTCCAGGCTGAAGTTTGTCGATAGATAGAAACGGGTCATGGACGCTGGTGAGGCTCCTCCGCCGGTGTTCGAGGTCGTGTCGTCGATCGAAATCGCAGAACCGGCGACCGCCGTCGAAGGTGCCACCATGGCTGTGAGCGTCAGATCGGGGCCGAGACGCACCGCGACCGCAGTCGTCACGTTATTGATCTCTGAACTCTCCTGAACGGCGTTGTTCAGATCGGCCTTTGCAAACATGTAATACAAGCCGGTAGCGAGACCGGCGGGCACCGGAACCGTTGTCGTGGCCGTGCTCGTCGTGCCGGGCGCCAACGCCGCAACCACGCGCGTGCCGAGCAGCATGTCGGCCGCGTCCAGTACCGCGTTGGTAGACAAATAGAATGCGGTCGTGGTCGACACGGCCGACACGCTGCCCGAATTCCTGGTGACATCCGAGATCGTCAGCGTTCCGCCCGAGCCGGCCGTCGCAGGAGTCGGAGAGGCCGTAATGGTGAGATCGGGGCCGACGCTTACGGCGCCGCTGAACCTGGTATTGTTCGCCTCGGTGCTCTCCTGAATCGCGCCGCCGCTGTCCGCCCTGGCGATGATGTAGTAGGTTCCGGTGGTCGCGTTCGCTGGAATCGTCACGCTCAGCGTCGCTGACGACGTCCCACCCGCAGCCAGCGCTGGAACGACCCGGCTCCCGACGAACTGGTCAGCCGCATCGAACAGAACGTTGGTCGAAAAGTAGAAGGATGTGACGGACGCTTCCGCAGCGCCGCCGCCCTGGTTCTTGGTCGTATCGCCGATCGTCGCCGCGGCACCGGGCGTCACGGTGGCGGGAACAGTGACGGCACTCAGAACCAGATCCGCAGGCAGGTCATCACTGATGATGCTGTTCACGGCCTGGCTCGGTGTACCGGCCACGTAGTCGGAGGCCGCGGTCAGCGTGACGGTGATCGTCTCGTCGCCTTCCGCGTACGGATCATCGACTGGTGTAATCGCGATAGTGGCGCTGCCAGAACCGCCTGGAACCGTCACCACCCCGGACAATGGCGCGTAATCGGACGATGGGGTGGCGCTGCCACTGACTGAATAGAACACCGTCAGCGGTTCGGACGTATCGCCTGTCCTCGATACCGTGAACGAACCGGGGGTCAGGCCCTGCTCACGCGCCGGTGACGTGGCCGCCACGGTCACTCGCGGCAGTGTCGACGACGAGCCGCAAGACGGAAAAGAGAAGGTCGCAATCCGGGTTTGCCAACCCGATTCGCTGGTCGCCCCGTAATACTGCTGCGCGTACCAGAACGTGCAATCGTCAGTGGGATCGACCGACATGGTGCTGTAGTCACCCCAGCGTCCGGACGCGTGGGTCTGCGATCCCGCTCCGGCCGCGACCTCCACCTCTCCTTGTGTCATGACGCCTGGAGCGTCGCTCGCGAGCCTGCCCGTATATCGGACGGACGGAAAGGTCGACGGGCCGGATACGCTGAACCCAAGCGCGACGTTTCCGGCGCTGTCCATCGCGGCGCTGCCCATCCATCGATGATCCGCGTCCGGAGCATAGGTTCCCTGCTGGTGCAGGGTTGGAGCGAAGCGAGGGTTTCGAATCTCGTACCACCGGATGCCGGCGTGATCGCTGCCGTCGGCGTCGACGGTCTGGTTGACCACCAGGGATTCATGCGTGCCGAAGTTGCGATACTGGAGCCGGTACATCATGCGGTCGGACATCGCATCGACCTTCGCAGCCGTATCGCGCTGAGGAATGCAGTTCCGCGAGTAACCGCACATGTCGCTGTCGAAGGCGGCGACCGGCATCAATGAAGGCCCGGTGAACGACGAAGCGGACGGCGTCGTCCAGTTCACGGCGAAGCGCCACAACTGCAGGCGATCGGGCGAATAGCCCCAGGCATCGTCGTCCATCTGGACGAAG
>Ga0126305_10000955_pt1 | contig 12652 bp, 1 predicted proteins | sample Plot26_FD_92536 | JGI IMG/M metagenome (GOLD analysis project Ga0126305, IMG submission 92536) | Serpentine soil microbial communities from UC McLaughlin Reserve, CA, USA - Plot26 | ecosystem: Environmental > Terrestrial > Soil > Grasslands | place: USA: UC McLaughlin Reserve, Lake County... | reverse complement strand
GCGGCGAGCCGCGGCATTGCCAGCGCGAATAGCGTGAACAGCGCGAACGATACCCCTGCGAACGACAGAAGACGGCGAAAAGCTCGCTTCCCGATCATGTCTCTCCCATCCAGCGTCCGCCCGAAGACGAAACGAGCCACAGGCCCGGTTCACGTCTGTGAACCGGGCAGGGTCCGCCCGGGGCCCCGCTTTCACGGTCGGCTACATCTGACCCTGGTATAGCACCCGGAAAACGGACGGGTAAAGCAAATTGAACAATCTTGCTACAGATCGAAGGTCGCGCACTTTCTTCTCAAGCTGGAGGAAGATGCGAGGACAGGGGGCCGGGCCATCCGTTGTTTGAGCTGGAGTGAGCCGGCTGCCCTGCGGGTCGAGCCGCCGCCGCGCCAAGCTGCCGGCACGACCCGGATCGTCTCTGGTCTGACCTGCGGGGCAGGCCGTCCGACCTGCGGCGTGCGAGGTCCGACCTTCAGGACGAAACACTCATCCCGCGGGTCAGCTCCCTTGCCCCACGGAGGAGGTGCTTGACCTGCGGGGCAGCTCGGCTGACCCGCGGGGCAGGTAGGCTGACCTGCGGGGTGGATGGTCTGCCCCGCAGGTCGAGAGCGTCATTCGCGGGGCGGTCGGGCTGACCCGTGGGGCGAAGGGGTTGACCTGCGGGGCAGGTACATCGACCTGCGCGGCGGATCGTCTGATCCCCACTACACAGACAAGACGCTCCGGTTGAAGCTAATCTCTTCTAGAAGCCAGTTCGCGAGGGAGGATCGCTCTTGCGACTTCTCCCCTTCCTCTATGTCCAATACATAGTAGCGAACCTCACGTTGGCCTGGCACACAGTCAAGGACGAACAGCTGTCCTGTATCGCGTTGCCCAAAAACTATCTGAGATACATCAAGATGGGCAGTTCGGCGAAATTCCCGAGTTGCCTTTACGAGATCCCCAAAGGAGTAAGGCGGGCTACCATGATGGCGACCAAAGATGACAGATGCCCGGCCGAATAAATCCGCCCCGTTTGTAAAAGAAAGAACCTGTCGCAAGTCCTGAGGCAACTCACAATCTAACTCAGCCCCTGATTCAGCAATCACCTCATAGCTCAGCCCGGGCCTTAATTCGCAAACCTCTGCCCCTTCCTCGGCCAAGGATTGAAGGATCTCCACGCTCGTAGAGGCACCTTTCTTCTTTTTCCACCAAGTCATCAGAAATCATCCGGTACTTGCGGTTTCAACGGCTGACCGTGGGTGTCATTTTGGGTTTTTCCCCCATGCCATTTCTCCAGGTGCTCGCGAGAAGTTACAGGGTGAATGTTAGCGCCATCAGCAGCCTGCTCCGGGTAAGCCTTTACCGAATACTTATGGTGGCCCTGAATCGGCTGGCCAGTGTTGGGATCAACTGGCGTCCTGCCGGCAAGTATATCTCGCTCCTGCTGAGGAGTCCAATTTCGCGTCCCCGGCTGGCCACTACGAAGGCGCCCCCGCTCTTGTTTCCAGAATTGTCTTACGCCTTGAGCGCGGGCTCCGTCGAGGCCCTTATCAACGCCTTCTGAAACCCTAACAGCGCCCCTCGAAGGCTGCCTCGCCATTCTCATGGCGGCAACGGGCGCCAAGAGGCTTAGCGCAAGGTTGGGTCCTTCGATCGTCCAAAAAAGGATTTCTGAGTTCGCTCGCGTCTCGCGCTCCCAGCGCCCGCGGGTCGGAACAGCCCGGAAAACCGTTACCTGCCGGTTATCGAAGAAATCCACTGGCTTTGCGAACGCTCGTATCGGCTGCCCCTCTTCCACATCGGCAACGGCATCAATATAGGAACGCTGCATGGATTGGACATCTAAGAGTCCATGGTCGTACTGCTCCTGTGTAATCTTCTTTCCTTGATATGACCCAGAAGCAGCGTATTCCTTCCTCAACTGACCCTCGGCACGTGCAAGTTGCTGAAGGAACTTCCGATCTTCTTCTGTCGCTGCACGGAGCCCCATAGGATCGCTGCCGTTCACCGGATCATTCCCGGCAAAACCGTACGTGTTCGGCCCGTCCACATACCCCAATGGATCAGGCGTGATAAACCGTCCCAGTTGCGGGTCGTAGTAACGGTTCCGCATGTACACCAACCCGGTCTCCAGATCCCTCGGGTGCCCCTGGAAGCTGAACGGATTCCCGATGGTCGAGACTGGCGTCTTCCGCGCGTCCGGCGCTTCGAAGAGGGCCAGGGTGGCCTGGTTGCCCGCGCTGAAGGTTTTGGTGTACGCCTCCGCGAGAGCGTTGCCGTCGAGGTCCGCGAAACCCGTCCCGATGGTCAGCGTGTGGGAGCCGGCGGCGAGCGTGGAGCCGGCTTTCAGGGTGTAGCGGTCCTCGCTCAGGGTCCAGGTCGCGGCGGCGCCGTCGATCTGGATTGCGCTCGTGGTGGCTGGGTCGGCCTCTTCCGTCAGCCCGATCTCGAGAACGCCCTGGTGGATGGCGACACGGTCGATGCGGACCGGCTTGTCGTCGAAGAGAACGGCGTCCGCCGCCGGCCAGGCGAAGGTGAGCTCGTAGGCCTGCTGAGGCCTGTTCAGGAAGAGGTCCTGGAGCGCCTCCGGCGGCACGGTGAGCTTCACCTGGGTGCCGGCGGCCGGGGGTGTAGTAGTGGAGATCGCAATCCGGCGGCGCGCCTGACGGCCGGTCATCACCGGCTGGGTGACCTGGATCGGGAGCGGCTGCTGCGTGCCGAGATCCGTGACGATCAGGGTGTGGTCGGCGACCGCCTTGGCCAGGGTGCCGTTCAAGACCTCCTCGGAGACCTCGACCCAGATGGCGCCGCCCTTGGCGCGCACCTGCTCCACGGCCGGCGCCGTGCTGTCGACCAGGATGGTCTGCTCGCCGTAGGGGGAGTAGACGTAGCGCTCGATGGGCTTGCCGTCCACCCCCGTCATGGTGACCAGGTTGCCGGAGTCGTCGTAGAGCGGGACGTACTTCTGCTCCAGGGATCCGTTGCCGTCGAGGTCTTTCTCCACCTGGACCATTTCATCCAGGCCCGCGCCGAAGGTGCGGCGGGAGGCGAGCTGACCGCCCTTGTACTCCTCGATGGCCTGCCAGCCGTCCCACACCACGACCTGGACGTCGCCGCCCACCGTCTTCGAGATGCGGCGGTTGAAGGCGTCGTAGACGTAGGTCGCGAAGGTGTTGTCCGCGAGGTCCGTGACCCGGGTCAGGCGGTTGCGGTAGTCATAGAGGAACTTGAAGCTCCCCTTGCGGGTCAGGTTGCCGTTGGCGTCCCACTCGAGCTGAATGCCATTGATCGAGGCCGGGCGGTTGCGGCCGGAGCCGTCGAGCGGCATGGGCTCCGTCGCGAAGATCTTGTCGTTCTCCGTCCTGCGCTCCACCAGGTTCTGCGCCGCGTCGTACTTGAAGTTGAAGCTGTTCGACAGGCCCGCGACGGCGAGCGGATCGGGTTTCGTGTTGTTGGGCGTCGCGACCGGCGCGGTCGAGCGCGCGGCCTCGGTCACGCGGCCGGCCTTGTCGTATTCGAGCAGAAAACCGGCGCCGTTCTGGTCGCCGCGCGACTGGGACACCTTGAGGTTGCGCGGGCTCCAGCCGAGGCTCTCCTGGAAGACGGCCGTGCCTTGCGGATTGGAGAATGCCTGGCTGGTCAGGCGCCCCGCGAGGTCGAACTCCGCCGAGCCGGACACGCCGTTGCCCAGGCTCTTCTGGACCGGCAGGCCCGCGCCCCGCCAGCCGTAGGTGGCCAGCGTGCCGGAGCCTGCCCCGGAAGCCGAGATCGTCTTCGGCAGGTCGAGGGCATCGAAGGTCTGATTGACGGCGTGCCCCGACGGATAGCCGATCGTCGTAGGGTTGTCGGCCTTGTCGAAGCCGTGGGTGATGGTCTTGCCGTTCGTCGTCTCCGAGAGGAGGCGCGACAGCGAGTCGTAGTCCCTCTCGACGATCACGTCTCCGGACTGGGCGCGGGTGAGACGGCCGAGGCCGTCGAACTCGTAGCTCTCCGCGAGGGGCCCGATGACGCCGGCTGCGGCCGAGACGGAGCGCGCCTCGAGGCGGCCCGCGAGGTCGAAGGTCTGGGTGACGTGCGTGCCCCGCGGGTCGGTCCAGCCCACCAGGTTGCCGGCGTCGTCGTAGTCGTAGGTATAGGCCGTGTTGTCCGGGTAGGTCGTCGAGAGCCGCCGGTCGAGGGCGTCGTAGGCCCAGCGCGTGGTGTTCCCCAGGGCGTCCTTGTAGGACGTCAGGCGCGAGCTGCCGTCGTACTCGTAGGTGATCGAGATTCCTTCCGGCTGCAGGGTCTTGATCAGGCGGTCGAGACCGTCGTAGGTGTTCTCCGTGGTGTTGCCCTCGGGGTCGGTCGCGAGCTTCACGTTGCCGCGCACGTCGTAGACCGCCTGCCGGCTGTTCCCCTGGGGGTCCGTCATGGTGACGGGACGGTTCAGGTCGTCGTAGGTGGCGCTCGTCTGTACCGTGACGCTCCCGCCCTGCGGGTTGCGCTCCTGGGTGGTCGCGGTCAGCACGTTGCCCAGGGAGTCCAGGTCGAGCTCCGTGGCGTTGCCGGCCGGGTCGACCGAGCTCACCAGGCGCTCGGCGCCGTCGTAGGACATCTGGCTCACCCGCCCGAGGGGATCCATCTGCTGGATCACGTTGCCGAGGGGGTCGTAGACGATGCGGGTCTCGAGGTCCTGGGCGCCGTCCGGGCCGCCCCACAGCTTGCTGCGCTGGACCGTCGGCCGGTTGAGCCGGTCGAAGACGGCCGCCTCCTCGGCGAGGAGCTGCTGACTGTCGAAGCCCTTGCGGTCGACCGGGTTGCCGCCGTCGTCGTAGGTGATCTGGCTCTTGTTGCCGAGGGGATCGGCGCTCTCCTTGACGCGCCCGTAGCCGTCGTATTCGGTGGTCCAGACGGCGCCCCGGCCGTCGGTGTACTGGGTGCGACGGCCCTCGGCATCGTACTCCGCCGTCACGGTGGCGATGTTGGAGCCCATGACGACCTGGACGGGCAGGTTCCGCTCGTCGTAGGTCCACTCGGTGGCCTGCCCTTCGGGGGCGGTGCGCCGCGTCAGGTTGAGGCCGGCGTCGTAGGTGAGCTGCTCGGTGACGGCGCTTCCGGACTCGACTTCCCGCTCGACGGACAGCACCTCGCCGAGGGTGCCGTAGGTGGTGCGGACGGCGGTCTGTTGGCCGTCATGGACGGGTAGGCGCTGCTCGGTGACGTTGCCGGCGGCGTCGTAGAGATAGGTGACCCGGGCGCCGAGCGGCTCGGTGGCCTCCACCAGCCAGTCGACCTCGTTCCACTCGCGCTCGTGCTGGAGGCCACGCGCGTCGGTTACGGTCGTGGGGTTGCCGCGGTCGTCCACTTCGAAACGGGTGGTGAGGTCGAGCCCGCCGTCGTCCGTGGTGACGCTCTCCAAGTAGCCCTTCTTCTCTTCGGACATGAAGTACCGGTAGGCCGTGACGTGGCCGTTGGCGTTGGTGACCCGCTCGGGCTGGCCGAAGGCGTTATAGGAGATCTGTGTAGTGCTCGCCTCGTCGGTGCCGGATGCCTTGACGATCGAGGTCGGCTGGCCCAGGGAGTCGCGGGTGATCTCGGTGGCGGTGCCGCGAGAGTCGACGATCCGCGTGGGCTGATTGCTCCGCGTCTCGTAGGTGATCGTGGTGGTAAGGGTGCCGGCGGAGCCGTTGGGGCCGCCGGAGCCGGGTGTGACCTTGAGCTCGGTGACGTTGCCGCGGCTGCGCCGCTTGTCGCTCTGGTCGTAGGTGTAGCTGGCGGTCCGGCCCGTCGGGGTGGTCGTCAAGGTGACCAGCCCCTCGTCGTTGTACTGGTAGGAGGCCACCGCTCCGGAGGGATCCTCCATCCGCGTCGCGTGGCCGGCCTCGTCGTGCTGGTACTTGGTGTCGTTCCCCCGGCGGTCGGTGACGGTGGTCTCCCGGCTCTCGGAATAGGAGAGGTGGACGGTGCCGTCGCCCAGGGTCTGGCTGGTGACCTCTTCGGGCCGGCCGTCGGAGTTGGCGTCGGTGTAGACCAGCTCGAGCCACTTCTTCTCGCGCGGATCGGTGACCGACGCGAGGTTGTCCCGCCGGTTGAGGGTCGCCGCCAGGGCGCCGCTGGCGGACTCGTAGACGTAGCGGGTGGTCAGGCCCTCGAGGAACTTCGACTCGCCGGTCTCGACCTTGGGCGACTTCACCGTCTGGAGCCGGCCGTCGTCGTCGTACTCGAGCTTCACCTCGCGGCCGGTGGGGTCCTCGATGCGCTTCAGGCGGCCGTCTTCCTCGTCGTATTCGAGCAGCGTGTGCCGCTCCAGGGAGTCGGTGATGCGCACCAGACGCGAGGAGAGGTCGTAGCCGAACAGCATCTCGTTGCCGGTGTCCGCGGAGTCCTTGACGGCGTCGTTGACTTGCGCCAGGCGGCCGTAGCGGTCGAAGCGGTACAGGTTGTGGCGGGGATCGATGAGCACCCAGCCGGCGGCCGTCCGCTCGAGGGTCACGAAGACGCCCTTGGGGGCCTTGAGGGTCTTGTCCTGCTGCTTGGTGAACCGCTCGCGGCGGCCGCGGCCGTCGAAGTACTCGACGTCGCCGTTGGGCAGCTCGCGCAGCCGCTGGCGGTAGGCGAAGTCCCAGCCGGGTCCGAGGGGGCCCGCGCCGACCGTCTGGTTGCGGTAGGTGCGGGTGAAGGCGAGGTCGAAGCCGCGCGATTTCAGATGCAGGTCGGTCTGCTGGAGCGACATCTCGCCCGAGTGGAGGAGCGTGCCGGGCATGGCATCGCCATGGCCGAGCGAGGGGCTGAGGGCCGGCTCCTGCTTGAGGGCGGGCACGACTTCCCAGCGCACGCTGGCGACCTTGATCTCCGCCTGGTTCAGCCGGTCCGCGGAGTAGGTGTCCTTGAGCTTGAGCCGCAGGGCGTCGGGGAAGCGGACGGCGATGGCGTCGCCGGACAGGATCTCCAGGGGCTCGCCCTCGGGCAGGTCGCAGCGGGTGCAGTCGTCCTTCTCCTTCTGCGTCCGGGTGTAGGCCTTGGCGGCCCGCACGTCGGCGATGGCCGCGATCTCCTTGGAGCGGAAGACGGTGTAGCCGTCGTCGAAGGGGTTGGCCGAGAGCCGCTTCAGGACGATGGAGTCGTCGGTGCCCTTCAGGCTGGTGCGCGGCAGGCCGTCCAGGGTCTCGGGATCGCCCAGGCCGTCGATCTCCTTGCCGCCGGGTCCGTGGCTGACGAGGTCCAGCCGGACCTCCTGTCCCGTGACGCCGGGCAGATGGGCCTGGATGAAGAACGATCCGGGCAGGTCGAGGGCTTCCGGATCGCTGCTCTCCTTGGCGGTGGGCACGCCGAACGGCGCCAGGCGCTCGATCACCCGGAACTCGCCGTTGGCCTTGCGCGCCAGGGCCTGGACGAGCGGCTCGCCGACGTTGAGGCTGGTCACGCCATGCTGCAGGCCGCCGGCCAGGGCGATGCCCAGCTCGGGGATCAGGAGCGGCGCCGCGTTGGTGTTGCCCAGGAGGGTCACGGTCTCCAGGACGCGGTCGTCGATGTTGTCCTTGTTGACGTCCAGGAAGTCGAGCCGCGGCTTGCGGTCGAGGTCGACCACGTAGAGGCCGCCGGCGAAGCCGGCCACGAAGACGCGCCGGTGCTCGCGGTCGACCGACAGGTGGGCCGCGTTGCCCGGCAGCTTGATCTTGCCGGCGAGGACGATCTCGTCGCGGTCGGTGACGTCGAAGATGAGGACGCCCGCGGCGCGGTGCGACACCAGGGCGTAGTCGCGCTCCTCGCTGCTCTCGAGCTTGCCGTCGCCGTCGAGGTCGAAGCGGTAGCCCTGGAGCACCTCGAGGCCGGTGACCGCCCGGCTGCTCTCGGCGTCGGCGCAGGCCTCGTTGACGAACGAGACCTGGCCGGCCGCCGCGGGCTGGCTCTCCAGCACCACCAGCCCCTTGTTGCCGACCAGGCCGAGGATGGACATCGGGTGGAGGCTGCCGGTGTCGAACAGGGTGTCGAGGTCGAGCATGGCCGTGCTCAGGTCCGCCTCGTGCTGTCCGCAGAGCACCAGCTCGGGGTCGTTGAAGCCGTTGTAGATCCCCACCACGTCGCTGGCGATCGGCGAGGGCGCCCGGTCCTCGTGGTAGAAGGCATCCACGTCCACCACTTCCAGCCCGACGCCCTGGGTGACCACGTAGGCGAGGGTCCGCTGGTTGCGCAGCAGGCGCAGGCGGTCCCCGCGCAGGACGTCCATGGAGATCTCGAAGTGCCCGTCGGCGTCGGCGGCGTCGACGCGGAGCCAGGTCCCCTGGGTGAGGTCGAACAGGCTGACCGGGTGCTTCGGCTTGCCCTGGCCCGTGACCACGACGGTGGCGTTGTCGCTCTGCGGGTCCTGGGTGATCACCACCTGGAGGCCCGCGGGCGGCGCTTCGCCCAGCCGCCACTCGTCCTTCTGGTCGTTCGAGAGCACGGCCACGCGCCGCGGCGTGCCCGAGGGAAGCTGGGTGCCGGGGCCGCCCAGCTTGTCGGAGAGGATCGTGCTGCCCTGGAAGGCGGCGTAGCGCACGGCGGGATCCTCGGGATGGGAGGCCACCGCCAGCGTATCGAGCGCCAGGGGATCGAAGATCTTGAGCTGGCCGAAGCCCGTGACGCCGCCGCCCACCACCAGCACCCGCCCGTGCGGATCGACCGCCACGCCGCGGACCGGGTCGTTGTAGGGGAAGGGGAACTTGACGTCGCCCGCGACGAGGTTCTGGACGTGCGAGGGGTCGCTGGCGTCGAGCACCACGAGGCCGTCCATGTCCGCCGCGACGAACAGCAGGCTGCCCAGGCGCGCCACGTCGCGCACGGTGCTGATCTGATAGGTGCCGAGATTGTCGCTGCCGATGACCTTGAACTTGACGTCCAGCGTCTTGCCCCAGGCGTTGCCGCCCTCGTCGGCGAGCGCGGGCCCCAGCCGCAGGGTGTAGGTCTCGCCCGCCCGCCAGCCCGTCGAGGGGCGGATGCGCACCGTCTCCCGGCTTCCCAGGGGCTCGATCTGCGGCGCGAGCTTGCGGTTCTGGGCATCCAGCACCTCGATGCCGCTGAACCCCCCGCCGAGCGATTCGCTGAACGAGAGGTCGATGGGCTGGGCCGTGGCCAGCCGGCCGCCGATGGCGAGCAGATAGCGGTGCCCCACCTCGGCGGAACGGGCGATGCTGAAGGCCCCGCCGCCGTCGGCCGTGACCTCGGCCTTGACCTCGTCGTCGAGCCCGATCAGGTACACCTTGGCGTCGGGAGATGCCGAGCCGGCGTCGCCCTGGACCGTCAGCGTCCGATGAGTCGGCGACTCCTCCGTCAGGTTCATCTCGATCCCCAGGTCCAGCTCCTGCTCGTCGCCGGCGCCCAGGTTCAAGGGGAAGAAGCGCAGCGGGCTGCCGGACGTCGGGAAAGGGGGCTTCCGGTCGCCGAACGCATCGGCGGGCAGGAGGACCGGCTCGAGACCCGTGGGCGGCGCGAACGTGCCGTCGAACAGGCGGAAGCCGGTCGAGAGGTCGCGCACCACGAGGTGCAGCGGCCGGTCGAGGCGGGCCGGGATCAGGATCCCGTCGTACTCGAGCAGCGACGCGATCTTCGCGTTCATCGAGGTGAAGATCCCCTCGAGGCCGCGGTTCCAGCTCCCCACCAGGACGTTCATGTCGAACGAGGGGAAGACGGTGAAACCGAGCGGGATCAGCGGCGCCTCGATCTGGTACTGGCCGGGGAAGGAGGCGCCCGGGACGTACTGCTTGTGCCGCGGCACGATCGACGACGCGGCGTAGACCTGCGGCCCGCTCGCCTGCGCCAGGGCGAACGGCGGGCCGAGGGACGCCACCACGGCCGCCTCGCGGATGCCGAGCGGCGCCGCGGCCGCGCTCGCGGGAGCCTCCTCCGTGGTCAGACGGCCGGCGTCGAGCCGCATCAGGTCGTGCATCATCCAGTAGCGGTCGCCCAGGGCTTCCACCACGCGGTTCAGGAGGTAGAAGCCGCCCACGGGCGTGGGCGCTCCGGCCGGCAGGGGCACGCTGACCTGCAGGGCCTTGAAGGCCTCGGCGCCGCTGAAGTCGAGGGTGAAGGCGGCGACCGGCGCGAAGGCGTCGCGCGCCAGGACGGGCGAGGTGGTCACGGCCAGCGGGGCCGCGCGCACGATCGTCGGCCCCTGGAAGGCTCCCGCCGGGACCTTCACCGTCAGGCCGTCGCCGGTGGTGAAGGTGGAGGCCTTGTCGTCCACGTAGGCGCCCTTGAGGTCCGGCGTGTGGAAGGGCGTCAGCTTGGAGACGATCTCGTTGCTGCCCGGGATCAGGACGTGGAGGATCAGGGTGTGGGCGAAAGTGGCCTCGATGTTGATGTCGAAGCCGCCGTCCTGGCCCGCGGTCGCCGAAGGCGTGGTCACCAGCGCGTTGCGGTTCTCGACGAAGACCAGGGCGCCCGCCGGCACGGCCCCGGGTTTGCCGAGGACGCGCGCCTGGCCGTTGGCGCCGGGCTCGACGAGGAAGACCCGCGTCAGGTCGATGTCGTTGGTGAGCAGCACCCGCAGGGTGGTGAACTGCGACGACTCCGGGCTCTCCAGGGAGTTGCCCTGGAGGTCGCGGACGCCCGAGGTGACCCGCAGCTCGTGCTGAGTGGCGGGCAGCAGGGCGGAGCGCGGCTTGACCCGCACGAGGGCGCCCTGGACCTCGAGGTCGACCGCCACCGGCTGCCCCTCGCTCAGGAGCTGGATGGCTCCCGTCACGGAGGCCGGGGCCACGGGCTCGCTGAAGCGGACCGTGGGCTGAATGCCCTGGACGACGTCCAGGGCGCCATCCGCCGGCGTGATCTGGACGACGCGCGGCCCGACCGGCTGGAGCGAGAGGTTCAGGTCGACCCGGGCGTCAGCAACGACCTCGGCCTGGGCCGAGCCCTGGTTGCCCGTCAGGCGGTTCTCGGCCGTCGCGGTGACCGTGCCCGCCGCCACGGGGAGGGCGTAGGTGCCGCCGGGGTTCGAGAGCTGCACCCAGGTGACGCCGGTGGCCCGCACCACGGCGCCGGCCAGCGGCAGGCCGCCGACGTCGGACACCGTGCCGCGCAGGTAGCCAAAGGCGCCGGTCAGCCGCACGAAGGCGTAGAGACCCTCCTCGCGCACACCCGGCCAGGGGAGGTCCTGGGGATCGATGGGCGCGGTGGTCCAGCCTGTCGCCGTGGCCTGGAGGGCCGCGACGGCGCGGAAGGCACGCCCCGATTCGAGCTCGATCACCTGCAGGAGGAGGCCCTTGTCGCCCGCGGCCGGAGCCGGGCTCAGCGCCAGCGACAGGGCGCCCGGCACCAGCAGACGCTGGCCGTTGAGGTCGAGGCCGATGACGCCGTCGAGCGCCGTGCCGGCCGGCACGGGCAGCCCGAGGTCCGACGCCGCCTTGCGGGTGAGGACGATGGCCGTGGGCTCGGTGACGGCGCCGGCCGGCAGGTCGATGCGGTCGCCGTCCGCACCCGTCACCGTGCCGCCCTCGGGGCCGACGACGTTGCCGGAGACGGCTTCGCCGCCATAGGTGCGCAGGGTGACGTCCTCGGCCCCCAGCTTCAGGGGCAGGGTCTGGGCCGAGGCCGAAGGCCGGAGCTGGAAGCGCGAGCGCGGCGTGCCGTCCGGCGCGTGGTAGAGGATGAGGTCCGCCTGGTAGGGCGTCTGCCGGCGCACCGAGTTGTCGAGCAGCGTCAGCTCTTCCTCGATCAGCAGCGTCAGCGGCAGGCCGCTGGCGGCGGGCTCCGACAGGGTGTAGACGGCCGTCGCGAGGCTGCTCTGCGAGGGCAGCACCACTTCGGGGTTGAAGCTCATCGTGGCAGCCGTGGGCTCGTCGCCCGCCGGATGGGCCGAGCCGCCGAGCACGGCGCCGGCCACCGGGGCCGGCGGCGCGAGCGCGCCCGTGTCCGCCTGGACCGCCGCGTAGCCGCCGTCGGTGAGCCCCGCCGCGGCCACCGGCAGGTCGATCTCCACCCGGCCGCCGGCCACCGGGGCCGAGCCCAGGACCCGCCACTGCAGGGCGGCGAGGTCGAGGTGCACCAGGGTCAGCGTGGTGCCGCTCGGCGCGTCGGACGGCAGGCTGAGGGTCGACTCGGCCAGCAGGGCGGCGCCGCCCAGGTCGAGCCAGACCGCCGCGCGCGGCGACCAGCCGTAGGGGAGCAGGGCGGGCAGCCCCTGCTCGTCGAGCCGTGTCGCCGCCACCGCCACCGGGGCCGCCAGGGCGCCGGCGGGCAGGGTCAACACGGCTTCGCCATCGCTCGCACTGCCGACGACGCCGCCGGCGGCACCCAGCGTGCGGGGCTTGGCCGACGGGGTCAGGCGCGGGTCGAAGACGTCCGTGCCCTGGCCCGCGCCGGTGGTGACGATGCGGAACGCCGGCGTGTAGCCGGGCCGCACGATGGTCAGGTCGTGGGTGCCCGCCGGCACCGGCAGGCGGAACCGGCCGTCCTCCGCCGTCACCTGCTCGGGCAACGGCTCTGGCAGGGGCGTGCCGTTGGAGGCGAACACCAGCACCCGGGCGCCGGCCAGGGGCCGGCCCGTGGTGTTGTCGATCACCGTGCCGAGCAGGAAGCCGCTGCCGCCCTGGGCGCCGAAGACCTGCGACCACGGGTAGGCCATGGCGGTGCCCCCGGCGTCGCGCACCGCCGTCGTCACCTCCAGGCGCAGGGCTCCCGCGGGAAGGACGCCGGCGGGATCGAAGGTCGCCGTCAG
>Ga0126305_10000954_pt1 | contig 12666 bp, 11 predicted proteins | sample Plot26_FD_92536 | JGI IMG/M metagenome (GOLD analysis project Ga0126305, IMG submission 92536) | Serpentine soil microbial communities from UC McLaughlin Reserve, CA, USA - Plot26 | ecosystem: Environmental > Terrestrial > Soil > Grasslands | place: USA: UC McLaughlin Reserve, Lake County... | reverse complement strand
TGAACGCCGCCGCTCGTAATCAACGTGTCAGCACCACGCTTCAGTGCGTCGGCGGCCACGAGCTGCATCTTGCGGACCTTGTTGCCGCCAAAAGCGAAGCCGATCGTGTCGTCGCGCTTCGTCAGCAGCCGCGGGATCGCTTTGCCTCCCTTGGAGAGCAGCTCGCGAAGGTTCAGCAGCTCTTCGACCGCCGTGGGGAACGTGGCGAGCGGAACGATGGGCAACGATGCAGGCAGCCCGTGCATGAGCGGTTCAGTATACTGGCCTGACCCGGCCCGTCCGCCGTACCCTGACGAAACGATCTTGCCGACGCTGCTCGAATCCCTTCGCTCACAAGCAAATGTCGTCGCCGCCGAACTCCGTCCGCCCCGCGCGGAACTGGAGGGAGCCGCGAGCATGGACGCGTGGATCGATACCTATCACGCGGTCCGCAGCCTGACCCGCGGCGGCACCTATGTTTTCCTGACCGACAGTGCCGTCGGATTGAAAGAGGAAGACAACCTCCGGCACCTGGTGACCAACGTCGGGCCGGGAGTCGCACAGTCGGGCGTTGTTCCCTTTCTGACCTGCAAACATCCGCTCGACTATTGCCTGTCGTATGCGGATCGCGCGCATGCTCACGGATTCGACGCGCTGGTCGTTCTCGGTGGCGACAAGAGTGTTGGACCGCCGCGCTGCGTCGAACATGCCTGGCAGCTTCGCGAGGAGATTCGGCGGCGTGTGCCTGACCTCGCACTCGGAGGCTGGGCGAACCCTCATGGGGATCCGGTGATGCAGGTGGCGCACCTGCTCGAAGCGCATGCGAATGCGGAGTTCTACCTGACGCAGATCGTGTCTCATCACAGCCGCGACGCCGTCGTGCGCTTCCTCGGCGAGGGCGATCGGCGCAGGCTCGCAATCCCGGGAATGTTCGGGGTCTTCTATTACCGGTCGGCGAACGCCAGGACACTCGAGGCGCTGAGCAGCTTTCTTCCGGTCCCGGTGGAGGCACTCACGAGAGAGTTTGGCGCAGGAGCGTCGGCTCTCGACGTCTGCGCCCGATCGTTGCGGACGCTGGCAGATGCCGGCGTCCGGCACTTCTACATCAGCAATCTTCCGCTCGCGCGCGCCGCCGCCACACTGCGGCAGGTACTCGACCGCGCCGGTCTGACGGCGATGCCTACGAAAGCTGGCCTTTGATATGGGGACTTTTCTCGACAGCGTGCCCTTCTCCGGGATCATTCGCATCCGCGACATGATGTACACGGTCAAGGATCCGTACCGTCTCGATCAAGGTGATGTCAGCTTCGATTCACCAGACACGGTGAAGACAGCGATGCACCGCGCCATCGACGAGAACAGGACCCACTACCTGCAGACCACCGGGCTTCCGCGATTGCTGGAGCTGCTCGCGGAGAAGCTCCGCGCGGTGAATCACATTCCGGTCGGCGGGCCCGACGAAGTGATGGTCACGACCGGCGGGATCCATGGTCTGTTTGTGATCTGCCAGGCGCTGCTCGAACCCGGCGACGAGGTCGTCGTTCCCGATCCCGAGTGGCCGCCGGCCGTCGGCAACATCCTCGCCGCGCATGGCGTTCCCGTTCCTTGCCGGCTGCACGAGGATCTGGGCTGGCGCTACGACCTCGATGAACTCGCGTCGAAAATAGGCCCGAAGACACGCGCCATCTACATCAACTCGCCGAACAATCCCACCGGCGGAGTACTCACCCGGTCGGATCTCGAACAGATCGTTCGGCTCTGTGAGGAACGGAAGCTCTGGTTGATATCCGACGAGGCCTACGAGGATGTCGTGTTCGAGGGAGAACACGTCAGCCCGGCGTCGTTTCCCGGTGCTTACGATCGGGTGGTTTCGCTTTTCACGTTCAGCAAGAGCTACGCGATGACCGGCTTGCGCCTTGGTTACGTGCTCGCCCGCGACGGGGTGCTGCGGGATCGCATGAAGAAGGCGCTCTTCTACACGGCCAGCAACGTCGCGTCAGTCGTTCAGTTCGGCGGAATCGGCGCACTCGAGGGATCGCAGGAGTGTGTGCGCGCGTTCCGCGACGAACTGAAGGCGAGAAGGCGGTTGTTCTACGACGGCATCAAGGAATCCGCGGCCGGCGTACTCAGCGGAGATCCTCCGGCAGGGGCGTTCTATGCGTTCCTGAGGATCGACCGATCGTGGCAGCCGCCGCCGGATATCACGAACCCCTCACGTTCCTGGGCGATGACGGAGTTCCTGATCTCGAAGGGCCGTATCGGGTGTGTGCCCGGTGTGGACTTCGGCGCGAACGGCGAGGATCACGTGAGGTTCTGCTTCGCCCGCGATCGCGCGGAGCTGACCGGCGCGCTCGACTCGATGCGGGTAATGTTCCAAGGTTCTAAGGTTCCAAGGTTCTAGGGTTCCAGGGTTCCGCGCGAACCTCGGAACCTCGGAACGTGCGCGGCCCGGGTGAACGCTTCACCAGCGTCGGAGTGAAGGCGATCGAATCGGCGGCTCCCGCATGCGGATCGCGTGAGAGATCGTGGATCGTCAACCGCACGCGATCGGCACTCGAACCGCGAGAGCACATTCCGGATGTTGGTGATCGCGGCTCCGGCGGACGTCTTCCTGGTACTCGACCACCAGGATTCGCGACGAGCGGAGCAGCCTAGCGGACGTGACGCCCCCCATCGACGCGAATGGTCTCGCCGGTTACGAAGTCGGACTCGATGAGAAATGCGACGGTCTTGGCTATCTCCTGCACACCTCCCCATCGCCCCACGGGCGTTGCCTCTTCCACTTTTGCAGCCTCCTCAGAAGACATGTCTTCAGGAGCAACGATCGGGCCGGGCGCGACGGCGTTCACGAGGATCCCGTCAGCAGCCAGCTCGAGCGCGAGCGCCTCCGTCAGTCCGATGACGGCGCGCTTCGCGACGAAGTAGGAAAGGAACCCGGGGTAGCGGGGCCGTCCGCTCGCAGCAACCCAGTCAGCGAAGTTGACGATCCGCCCGGCGCCGGCGCGGCGCATGTGCGGAACCGCTGCTTGCGAACAGAGGAAAGTCGCGCGGAGATCGACGTCGACCGTGCCGTCCCATGCTGCGAGATCTATCTTGTCGAATGGTAATGGCCGGTAAACCGAGGCCATGTTGATGAGTACGTCGAGACGCCCGAGCTGACGGGCGGCATCCTCCACCGCCCGCGGGCAATCGCCCGGATCGGACAGATCGGCCTGCAGAGTGACCGCGCGCCGGCCGCGCGCGCGAATGGCCCGGGCGGTGCGCTCGGCTTCACTCGCCGAGCGGTTGTAAACGAGGGCCACGTCCATTCCGCGGGAGGACAAGTCCTCGGCCACGGCAGCGCCGATGCGCTTGCCGCCCGTAATGAGAACTACCCGGCCTTCGACGTTCATTCCGTCCGTGTCAGATGTTGCCGTGCCTGACGCGCGCGCGGCCGGCAGCGTCGGCCGCAGCCGAGGCGGCGCGCTGATGATCGAAGGAGAACGCGCCTGGGCCGGTAAGCGTCAGGCTGATGAGTGCGGCGATCAGAGCGATATTGAATTCGTAACCGGCGGGAAGGAAAAAGCCGTTTGCTCCGTGCACCTTCCATATCGCGACGAGCATCTGCAAGACCAGCGCGAGCGCAGCGAAGAACGTCAGCGCGCCGAAGACGAGCAGCAGGCCACCGCCGAATTCCACAACGGCTGCGACAATCGCGAGTGGGTAAGACGGCTCAAGGCCGAGCTTTGAGAAACCCCTGGCGGTAGCTTCGAGCCCGCCGCCCCCCCAGATGCCGAAAAGTTTTTGCGAGCCGTGTGCGATGAAGATGACGCCAACGGCCAGCCGCAGGATTGCCGGACCGTACGAAGGGATCGATGAAGTGCCTGCGCCGTAATCGTGGATCATCCGAAACTGCGGTTATTGTGTCACCGTTCTATCGGACGGATACAGTATTCTCTCGACGTAATCGGGAGCACTTCTCCCGCGGGAGAGCTCCTCTGAGACTGATCTCGCCGCTCCTGAAAGGATCTTCAGATGCTGACGCGACGCGGATTCCTGCAGACCACCGGAACAGCAAGCGTGGCCGCCCTCGCGGCGTTCAGGAACGACGGCTTGTCACGTGTCGAGGCAGCCGGGCGGATGATTCGAGGGCGAAGCCTTGAAGATGTCGCGGCGGATGAAACCTACTGGCGCGAGATCCAGCAGGCGTTCACGCTCGATCGCACCATCATCAACTTGAACAACGGTGGATGTTCGCCCAGCCCGCGCGTCGTCCACGAGGCGCTGAAGCGGTACCTGGACATTTCGAACCAGGCGCCGGTCTACCACATGTGGCAGGTGCTCGAGCCGAACGTCGAGAGCGTTCGCCGCCGCCTCGCCGCTGCCTTCGGCTGCGACACCGAGGAGATGGCCATCACCCGCAATGCGAGTGAGGCGTTACAGATCGCGCAGCTCGGGATCGACCTGAAACCCGGCGACGAAGTCATCACCACCAACCAGGACTACGGCCGGATGCTCGACACCTGGGAACAGCGGGTGAAGCGCGACGGCATCAAGCTCACGAAGGTCTCGTTCCCGGTACCGCCGAAGTCGACCGACATTCTGTCAGAGCGTCTGCTTTCCGCGATCACGCCGGCAACGAAGGTCCTGCACTTCTGCCACATCACCAACCTCACCGGTCAGATCTTTCCGGTGAAGCGCGTGACCGACGAGGCGCGCAAGCGCGGAATCAAGACCATCGTCGACGGCGCTCATGCGTTCGCTCACTTCCCTTACACCGTCGCCGACCTCGGATGCGACTACTACGGCACCAGCCTCCACAAGTGGCTGCTCGCGCCGATGGGCACCGGATTCCTGTACGTGCGGAAGGAGAACATCGCCTCGCTGTGGCCGCTGACGCCGGCTGCCGCGAGCCGCGCCGGCAACATCCGCAAGTTCGAGGAGATCGGCACGCACCCGGCGGCAAACCACAACGCGATCGCGGAGGCGCTCACGTTCCACGAAGGGATCGGCATCGAGCGTAAGGCGGCGCGGCTGCGCTACCTGAGGGACCGCTGGGCGACACGACTGCTGAAGAATCCGAAGATCCGGATCCACACGAACCTTACCGACCCGGCACAGTCCTGCGCGATCTGCAACGTGCAGATCGTGGGGGTGCCGACGCCGAAGGTGGTGGGAAAACTCTGGGACCGCTGGCGGATCATCGCGACCCCGATCGTCCACGCGGAATACGAAGGTGTCCGCGTCACCCCGAACGTCTATACGACGCTCGAAGAGATCGACACCTTCGCAACCGCCATGGAGGAGATCGCGACCAGGGGTATTACTGACTAGCGCCTGTCTTCATCGGCTTGCCGTCCGCGTCGTAGAGATCGACGGTTCCGTATTTCTTCAGGACCTCGGTGATCTGCGGCGCGTCGCCGACGGCGATGATCTGCAACCGGCTCGGATCCCAGTACTTTTTCGTCGCCGCGAGTGCCTGCTCCTGAGTCACCGCCGCGATGCGCGCCGGGTAGGTGTCCCAGTGATCGGCGGGGAATCCATACGTCCAGCTCTGGACGTAGTAATTCAGCACCGAGGCGGTGTTCTCGAGTGAGAGCGCAAAGGCTGCGACGAGCGCGCCCTTGTTGTCCTGGAGCTCGCCCGCGGGCACCGTCGTGGTCCGCATCTCTTCGATCTCGGCGAGAAGGTCGCGAAGCGCGTCCGCAGTGACCGCGGTTCGCACCGAAGTGGAGGCGGTCCAGTCGCCGCGATATTTCGGCGCGTTGATGCCGCTGCTGATCCCGTAGGTGTAGCCCTTCTCCTCACGGAGGTGCCTGAACAGTCGACCCATCACTCCGCCAAGGACGCGATTGGCCACCGTCAACGCGTCATAGTCAGGATCGGTACGGGTCATCCCCGGGGCTCCGATCATCAACAACGTCTGCACGGAGTTCGGCCGCCCCACGAGCGTGACCTTCGGTGCCGGGGGGGCTGGCGGATCGGACACCGCTGGCTTCGAGGTTCCGGCTTTTTTCCAGCCGCCCAGCTTTTCTTCGACGCGCTTCCGCGCTTCGGCGAGCGAGATGTCGCCGGCAAAGGCGACCAGTGCATGGTCGGGCACGAAATGCGTGCGGTGGAACTCGGCCATCGCTTCCGGCGTGATCGCGTCCAGCGACTCGGCCGTGACGGTGACCCGTCCAGCCGGATGGTTCCCGTACATGATCCGCGAATAATGCTCCTGCGCGAGGAACCCGGGACTTGTGCGTTGCTGCAGCAGGCCGGACTTTGCGCGTGTCTTTGCCTTGGCCCATTCGTCGGCCGGGAAAGTGGGGTTCAAGACGACGTCGGTCGCGATGTCGAAGAGCTTGTCGAAGTTCTCGGTCAGGGATCCCCCCGACACGGTCGCCGGCTGGCTCGACAGACCGGCGCCGACACCCATGTTCGCGGCCATGGTCTCCAGGTCCTGCGAGATCTGGAGGGTTGTGCGCGTCTTCGTGCCTTCGCGCATCATCGATGCGGTGTACTGCGCAAGGCCGACCTGATTCGGAGGATCGTAATAACCGCCGGCACCGGGGATGATGATCTGAAAGTTGATCTGCGGCAGGCGGCGATCCTCGAGGACCATCAGGTGCAACCCGTTGGGCAGATCCGCTTCCTGCGGCCGCGGCAGCTTGACCTTGAGCACCTCCTTGGAGATCGGAGCCTTGCCTTTCAGCACCATCCCCTTGGTCGTCGGTTCCTGTTGCGAACCGCCCTGCGCCGACATCATTGCCGCGGCAGCGGCGACCAGGGCGGTTGTCGTGAGGCTTCTTCGCATCATTACAGGCCTCCCTTGGGTGCGGCTGCCTTGGGCATGGTGATCACCACGGTGCGGCCCGTCTTCACCAGATACTGGCTAGCGACCCGCTGCACATCGGCTGCGCTGACCTTCGCGATCGCCTCGGCGCGCGTGTTGATCCGTCCGGGATCGTTGTAGAACATCGCGTACTGCGACAGCAGCGTCGCCCGGCTCAGCGTACTGGTCAGGCTGCCGATGAAGCCGCTCCGCGCGGAGTTGCGTGCCTTGTCGATCTCCCAGTCCGCAATCGGACCGCTCTTGATCTTCTCGATCTCTTCCTCGATCGCGGCTTCGAGTTCGGCCACCGTCTTGCCGGGCAGGGGCGTTCCGCCGAAGGAGAAGAGTCCCGGCCCGCGGGAGTTCCCTGCGCCACCGGCAAACACCCCGGTCGACAGCTGCTTCTGCCGAACGATCGATTCATACAGACGTCCGCTGCGTCCACCCGAAAGAACCGTTCCAAGCACCGAGAGCGCGTCGGCGTCCGGGTGGTTGCCAGGCGGGACCTTGTAGGCCATGTCCAGCCTCGGCAGGCGTGCCAGTGCGTCGTCGATCGTCACGCGCCGCTCCTCCTTCTGCGGCGGCTCGGTCATGTCGACCGCCGTTGGCGCCGGTTGCATCGGGATCGCGCCGAAATACTTGTTCAACTTGGCAATCGTCGTCTTCGTATCGACGTCGCCCACCAGCCCGATCACGGCGTTGTTCGGCGCGTAGTACATCTTGAAGAACGAGGCGACGTCGTCGACCGTTGCGGCATCGAGATCGCGCATCGATCCGATCACGGAGTGCTCGTAGGCGAAGTTGTCGTAGGCGAGTTCATTGAGCGTCTCGTTGCTCTTCCCGTACGGCTGGTTATCGACTCCGAGCCGGCGCTCTTCCTGGACGGCGTTCCGCTGGTTGTCGAGCGCGTCCTTGGTGATGACCAGTGACTTCATGCGGTCGGCTTCGAGAAACAGCGCCAGATCGAGCTGGTTCGACGGCATGACCTCGTAGTACATGGTCCGGTCTTTGTTGGTCGTGCCGTTCATGTTGCCGCCGTACATGAACGCGAGGTAAGGATGCTCGTTAGCGCCGACGTTCTCGGAGCCTTTGAACATCATGTGTTCGAACAGGTGCGCGAATCCCGTGCGCCCCTTCCGCTCGTCACGCGAGCCGACGTTGTAGTTGACGACTATGGAGAAGACCGGCGCGGCGTGATCCTCGGAGATGATCACGCGCAGCCCATTTTTGAGTTTGGTATCGGTGAACTGGATCTTGCTGACCGGCGCGGCGGCAAGCGTGGCCGCTGCAGCAAGGCCGAGGGCAAGAATGCCGACGGCGGCCAGACGGCGAGTACTGATTCGCATGCTCCCTCCTGAAGGAGGGACTATAACCCGGTCATCGGTCCATCGGCCATCGACCATCTTTGTCATCGACCGATCGGACATCGGACATCGGGCATCGGCTCATCGGCTCATCGGGCTCATCGGCTCATCTCGGCATCAGATGGAACCGTAGAACCTTGGAACTTTGGAACCCTGGAACCTTGGAACCTTGAACCGTGACATTGCCAAAATTGACGGGATAGGCCGTGTGACCAGCGGCAGAAAGTGCATCGATTCGCAATTCACCATTCGAAATCCCCGCGTTTTTCACTTTCGGCGCTCGGTAGCCCCTGTGCACTCTGGGAGTTGATGACTCCCAGGGAACTGAAAGATCGCACGGCGCTGTTTGCTCGGCGGGTCGTGGAGTTCTGCGCGCCGCTGTTCGATCGCCCAGCCACCAGGAGTATCGCGGATCAACTCCTGCGGTCGGGGACGGCCGTGGATGCGAACTATGGCAGCGCGCAGTGTGGGCGCAGTCCCAGCGAATTCGTCGCCAGACTCGGGCTCGCGGTGGACGACGTCAACGAGGCGAAGGGCTGGCTGGAGTTGATGCGCGACAGCAGGGTTGTTGGGGATTCGGAGGAGCTGCAGTGGCTGACTATCGAGGCCTTGGAGCTGACGAAGATCCTGGTGAGTTCCTACGGAACCGCGAAGCGGAACGAGGCGCGCAGGAAAGAGATCGAACGCGCGAAGCGCAAACGCACCGTCAGATAAATCGATGATTCGATGATCGGATCATCCGATGATCCGATCATCCGATGAGCGATACCGATGAGAGATGAGGGGATGGAGAGATGTCGATGTGAGCTGACCGGATGGAACATGATCCGATGGGCCGACCGGGAACGAAACGCTTGAGCACCCTGCGAAAGTGCCGACGATTAACCGTGGATACCCGCGCCGGACCATCCCGGCGCAAGCACCCCGCGCTTCGTTCCCGGTCCACCCACCCAGGGTGTTACGCGAGAACCTTGATGACCACTCGGCGGTTCTGCGCGCGCCCTGCCTTCGTCTTGTTCGGCGCAACCGGCTTCTCTTCGCCGTAGCTGATCACGTTGATCTTGTGGAGCGGCACCTGGTGCTGCTCGTAAAGATAACGCTTCACGTTCTCCGCGCGCTCGAGACCCAGGCGGTAGTTCAGGTCCTTGCCGCCGGCGTTGTCGGTGTGCCCTTCGATCTCGATGAAGCCGCCGTTCGGGTTCGCTTTCAGCTGCTGCACGAGCGTATCGAGCTCACCTTTGGTCTCATCGGGCATGGTCGCCTTGCCGAACTTGAAGTTGCCCTTGTCTTCACTCAGGACCACTTCGTAAACGAGACGCTTGGACGCCTTGTCGACGGCCTCGACGCGCTCGGCTGCCTTGCCGGCGGCGCCGAATGCCTCATCGGCGCGTCCCTGCGCGGCGGTCGCGGCCTGCCCGGCCGCGGCGGCCTTCTGGTCGACCTCGCCGATACGGCCTTCGTTGGTACGGGTGCGCTCCTGGTTCTCTTCGACCGACTTGGACAGCGTGTCGACCTTGTCGTTCACCTGGGTGACTTCACCGCGGACGAACTTTTTGGTGGCGCAGGCAGTGCTGCCGCCAAGGGCCAGGGCGACGATCGGAACGGCGATAAAAAACTTCTTCATCTTCTCCTCCATCTGAACGTGACAGTTGTGTTTCATTGCGTGGGCCGCCCGCTCGCGCCGGCGGAATACCCCGTCCTCGCGCGGACGATCCACTTGGGATCACGGCCGCGCACCTCCAGCGAACGCCACCCGGTTTTCGCCGACGCCTCGAAGGCGAGCACATATTGGTGGCGCAACTCGTCGACGATCTGCCGTGCCGCGAGACTCGCGTGCGCCGGAGCACTCGCGGTAAACATCTCTCCCCCCGTTCCCCGCGCGAGCTGCGTCAGCCCGGGAGCATCGAAGGGCGGCCGTTCGTCCACATTCGGATCATCGATCGGCGCCATGACAGCGACGACATACACGGGAATGTCGATCGCGCTGGCCGCGGCGGCCACCTGCTCCATCGTCGAACGGCTCTTCGTATCGATGCCGTCGGTGATGACGACGAGCGCTGATCGGTGTGCAAGGCGTCCACCGCCGCGAGCGTGGTCGGCAACCACCTCGGCCGCTTCCGCAATCGCGTCGTGGAGCGACGTCTGCCCGTAAGGCACGTTGACGTTCTCGAGCGACGCGTCGAGCGAGGGGATGTCGGCGGTAAATTCGCGCACCCGGTCCAGCTTCGTGTCGAAGGAAAAAATCGCCCCCTCGTCACCGGAACGGAGCGCGCTGAAGATGTGCCGCGCGGCCTGGCGGGCGTCAACCGCTTTCCGCCCGACCCGCATGCTGCCGCTGGCGTCCATCAGCAGCCCCAGCTTGACGGGGCCATCGGACTCGGCGCGGAAGTCCAGAATCTTTCGCGACCGGCCCGATTCGGCCACGGTGAAGTCCGCCTGCGACAAATCGCGCACGAACCGCCCCTTACGATCTCGGACCACGGCACTTACAGAAACGATATCGACCGACGATCTGAACTTCGGCGTCGGTGCCTGCTGCATCGCTTGAGCAGGAAGCGGCATCACCATCGAAGTGGTGAGCATTACGAAGGCAAGAAGCCGCCGAGCCGCCATGCTTCTGGTTAGTCCAAGTTCCCTGCCAGTGGTACTAAGTTGCTGATGCATATGGGTTTATAGACTCGTGTTGGCGGACGGTGGTAGCCGGTTGGCCTCTAAAGTGCGTAAAACTTACGCTCTTTACCCAAACTGCCGCTGTCGTTTCTACACTCGCTACCGACTGGTAAGATTCGGTGAGATGACGATCAAGGCATCCTCCGCAATTCCGGTCGCCAGCCGTGTCCGTGGATTCACGTACGCCATTCGCAATATCGTCGCCGAGGCCCGAAAGGTTGAGGCTGCCGGTAGAAAGGTGCGTTACCTGAACATCGGGGACCCGATCACGTTCGGGTTCGTGACCCCCCCTCACATGATCGAAGCGGTCGAACGGGCGATGCGCAACGGGCACAACGGTTATGCGGCTTCAGTCGGCATCCTTCCTGCCCGGGAGGCGGTGGCAAAGGAATGCATCGGACGCGGCATGCCGGTCTCGCCGGATCGCGTCGTCATCACCTCGGGAACATCGGAAGGTATCGAGCTTGCGCTGACTGCGCTTGCCGAGGCGGGGGACGACGTGCTGGTCCCGAGCCCCACTTATCCTCTTTACACTGCCGTTCTCGCGAAGATCGGCGCCAATGCCGTGTTCTATCGAACCGATCACACACACGGCTGGCAGCCCGACATCGAGCACATTCGATCGCTGATCACACCTCGCACCCGCGCGCTGGTGGTGATCGACCCCAACAATCCGACCGGCGCCACATATCCTTCAGACACGCGGCGCGCGCTGCTCGACATCGCCGAAACGAACAACATCCCGCTCCTCGCAGACGAGGTCTACGCGGACCTCGCCTTTGACGGACCCGTACCGGCGCTCGCGGCGCAAAACCCCGACGCGCCGATAATCACCTTCTCTTCCCTGTCGAAGGCGTACCTGGCGCCTGGCTGGCGCTCAGGGTGGATGGCGGTTGGCCGCACCGAGCGGCTGAACGACGTCCTCAGCGGGATCAAGAAGCTCGCCGACGGCCGTCTTTGCAGCACGGGACCCATGGAATACGCGATAGTCGCCGCGCTCGATGGCGATCGCTCCCACCAGGCGGCTTTTCGCCACGCGTTGCGAGTGCGGGCGGAACTGACGCACCAGCGGCTCAACGCGATCGACGGCATTAGCTCGGTGATGCCGTCCGCGGCGTTTTACGCGATGCCCAAGGTGACACTGCCGCCGGGCGTCACAGACGCGGATTACGTTCTCGCACTGCTGCGCGCCACCGGTGTGCTCTGCGTCTACGGCTCCGGTTTCGCCGCAAACCCGGCGGACGGCTTCTTTCGCGTCGTCTTTCTCGCGTCACCCCAGGAACTCGATGACATCTACGACCTGATTGCCGATTTCACCAAGGACTTCCTTTCCGGCAGAGGGCTGTAGGTGGCGACCGACGCGTCGGCACAAAAGTCATTGATCCGATACGCGATCCTGATGGTGGCGCTGGCCGCCATCGTGTTGTGGTCCGCGTATCTGGTTCGCTCCGTCCTGCTGCTCCTCTACGTGAGCGGATTGTTCGCGATCGGTTTCAGTCCGATCGTCCGCCTGATCGAGCGGCAGAAACTGCTGCCGGTCATCGGCACGCGATTCCCGCGGTGGCTGGCCATCCTCGTTCTGTATCTGGTCATCATCGGCGCGCTGGTCGGCGTCGGCATGCTCGTGTTTCCGCCGCTCGTCGAACAGTCGCAGCAGTTGTGGGCGGTGAAAGACGAGATGTTCGAGCGGGCGCAGCAGTTCCTGCGCGAGCGCGGCCTGCTGACGCGCCACTTCACCTTCCGCGAGGCGGTTGAACGGGCGCCGGGTGCCGGCGGAGGCGAGGCCGTCACAACGGTTCTCGGCGCGGTCGTGGGAGTGGTTGGAGGGATTTTCGGATTCCTCACGATCCTGATCGT
>Ga0126305_10000953_pt1 | contig 12667 bp, 13 predicted proteins | sample Plot26_FD_92536 | JGI IMG/M metagenome (GOLD analysis project Ga0126305, IMG submission 92536) | Serpentine soil microbial communities from UC McLaughlin Reserve, CA, USA - Plot26 | ecosystem: Environmental > Terrestrial > Soil > Grasslands | place: USA: UC McLaughlin Reserve, Lake County... | reverse complement strand
CAGTATCCTTTTCCAGTCATTAAGAGAATAAAAGACAATAGCATAATTTCCAAGACAGACGGTGTTATTTCTATAGCAGTCATCCCCTTTTATATCTGTCTTTGATCTGTTTTCATAGGCCGATAACGGAAGTACAATTTCCGTGGGCTGTAAAGTAGCAATAACTGCTAGGCCATCATTTTTCTCTGCCGCCTCCTTGAGACGATTGACTTCGTATCCCTTTAAATGTGTGATGCCTGTACTTGATTTTACTTGGATCATCCATTTTGTGTAATTTCTATTGGTAGCAATAATGTCTGCCGGACCACGGCTTCCCTTTGATAATTCTATATTCCAGCCTCTTGATCTCAAATAAAGAGCAACAACAAATTCAGCTTCTCTGCCAAATTTGCTCCATGAATATGTGAGTTGTTCAGACAGAAGGCAATTGTTCAAACAACGGAGCTTTATTGATTCTCATCAAAAGAGATTAACTTATTACTCAAATTTTTGTTTACATAATTAGTTGATCTGTACACTACACAAATATTGATGAAAATTCGTATGACAAAAAATTGGACTAGTAGGAGAAACCAAATTTCGAGCCTTGCAGAAAGCAAAAGTCAGCATAAAGGTGGGAACGATCAGTTAATCAGTTGAATCCAATCTGAGACAAACCTCACTACAAAACGGCTATACGGCCATTTCATAAATACATCTCAGTAGAAGAATCAAATCTTACACAATCTTACAATCTGCCGTATGCAATAGTATTTGGTGATAGATATTAGAGGTTGCCTCGGATCGTTATCGTTGCTCTGCTACTCTTGAAGGAGATGATGGATCTCAAAGCGGTGGTGGATATGAGTTACATCTGCCATGGTATCACACCGACTACATATCCATGAAGTATTTTCTTTGCAAGTTGGGCATTCTGATACGGGTGACAAGGTTGCACCACAACCTCTACAGCACCGCTTATTTGGCATATTTAACCTATCACGTCGACGTGTAATTCTTACAATTGTCAATATAAATATTGCCCCTTTGTATGGCCTTCTATATGAGATACATACGCCGATCTCTTCAAATATGAAATCTTTACTCAGGAAATATTTGGCTTATCCGCTTACCAATTCATCGGGGGGAGAAGAACAACTATCATAATGTGATTTTATAGACCCTTCCGCTTTCATAAGAGAGAACATATAATAGTCCATCGGGCCCAGTCTCAATATCAGTTATCCTGTCAAAACCCTCGCCAAAAGTTACTTTTGAGACTTCATCAGCATTATCAGCCACCAAATCGCTTAAGGCTGTAAAATGGTCTTGACCAACGCCTATGTGTAACCCGGTTCTATTTTCATTTAGTTCAAAAAAGTACATCTTGCCATTGTTAATATCTCCCACAAAAATATTATTTTTATATTCATCCCCAAGTTTGTCAGAACTAAAGAATTCTATATCTGTTACACCTATAGGCATGTGCCAACTGAACTCTGGATCTGAGTACGTTGAACCATCAAACTGAACTAATTCGTCCTCTGTCAAATTAGACCTCGATATTGGTCCCATAATTTTGTACCAACCACTATTAAATCCTGGTTTCACTAGATTTATTTCATCATACTTATCCTCACCGTTCTCAGTATCCCAAAGGTTGCCAGTAAGAGGATCGAACGTTAGTCCAAAGCTGTTCCTGATACCATAAGCAAGGTAGTACTGGCTATTTTTAGTATTATTAGTGTGAGGCGGCAACGTTATTTTGTCTGATGCATCATCCAATGGAATTCTTAATATTACAGACGTATCGTTGTGTAGCTTTGCAGCTGCTCTAAGATTTTGAAGAGGACCAGCTACAGAATTTAGGTCACCTATAACTGCATAGAGATGATTATCAGGGCCCACTTTCAACTTCCCGCCATCATGGTATGGTCCTGGCATTGCTGGCAGATCCAACATTAGGACTGGGTTGATAAGATGACTCCCGTCCCATTCATATTTATAGATTCTATTCCTTAATGGTTTATTATCTTGGGCTTCAGTGAAGTAGAGAAATACATTATCAGATCCTCGTTTATAGTCAGATCCTTCGTTACTATCTATTTGGGGGATTCCAAATTTAGTTTGAGCGGAAGTCGCTATCCCTAATAACCCACGTTCCCCTTCAATGTCTACAGGCAGAGTGAGAACCGGTTGGTCGCGAAGGATGCCATTAGAGATAAGCCGAACTTTTCCAGATCTTTCCAAAACAAGCATACTATTGTTGTCGACGAAAGCCATACTGGTAGGCGAAGATAACATATCAGTTACCCTCTGCACTTTTAGATGATTGTTTGGAAATACCAATGAGGGTTTTTTATACTGCAGATAAGCAGAAAAATCATTGAGATTTGCAAAGAGGAGAATGATAATTGTGCCTATTAGTATCAACACAATCACCAATACTTTTGAAGGCACTTGACTTCTAGCTGGAGGTTGCATATCTCTGCCAATATTTGGCTATATCAGCAGTTTATTTAGTTTTTTCACTTTGTACCTATGGTTTTGACCATTGTTTATAAATTTAACAAGATGCCCCTTTTTCCACATCTGCCAGGAGTCTCATCTTCTTAGTGATTGAACAGAAAGAAGGATTTGCTCACAACATACTATGACCAATAAGCGACAATTATATTTCTCTATTATTAGATTATAAACGCGGGATTGTCTAATTGCAACAATTTGCAGTGGGGGCTCGTAGCGCAGACTGGATTTATTAAAGATAAATACACGGCGCAGAATGGATAGCGCGGACGCCTCCTAAGCGTCAGGTCGAGGGTTCAAATCCCTCCGAGCCCGCTCCGATATCAGTGCTTTTTAGTGGGTTTCACAAATAATATGGTGAAATAGAAAAAGATTGGAAAACTTAAAAACAATAACATCTATATATGGTTGATTCAGCCAAAGCACGTTTAACACGATTTACAAAGTTTTACACGAAACAAGTACTGATCTCTCTCCGCTGCATCATAAGTCTTAACTTTCTACAACTATTATCGCTATATTCAAAAACCTATGGAAATCAAAGATTTTGATAAAAAGAATAAATGCAAGGTTAGAACAGCAATAAATAGTAATGGTATTGGCAATATTACCGATATTATAATTATAATAAATGATACAGCCAAAATATAACCAAACACGTGACATCATCACGACTGTCGGCTAACAATAAGAAGAGGAAGAGGAAAAGAATCTTATTTGTAGACGACGAGCCTGATATAACTTCATTATTTAGACTTTCTCTGACTCGTGCAGGGTTTGATATGGATGCATTCAATGATCCTTTATTAGCATTGAAGAGTTTTAAGCAAAATGAATACGACCTTTTATTACTTGATATTGTGATGCCAAAGATGGATGGCTATGAGCTATACGAGCGGCTAAAGGAAATAGATAGTAATGTCAAAGTATGCTTTATTACAGCAAGTGAGATGCATCGTAAAGAACTCAGAAAAGAAAGACAATGCGATTTAGATAGAGATCTATTCTTGCAAATGCCGCTGCCGATTAAAAGGATTGTAGAAGAAATAAGCAGGAGAATTGATTCATCATCACCATAATTGCAATGTTTGTTACAACAGCGATAGAGGATCAAACGAAGAACATACTGGGTAGCTTTTGTTACACCGCCTAGTGAAGGTGATCGACATACAAAGTCATTTGATCAATCTCTAGACTTTCATATGCTACGATGCAATAACTTCTTGTAACCTCCGAAATTGACTACAACGAAGAATTCGCTAGTCAAAATACTGAGAAAAGAATTTTGGTAATCGATGATGAGCTATTAGATGACAATTGTTGCTTTAGCAAACCTGTCTCCTACTTGAGTCACCTTTACCTTGATGTTGTTTCCAACCTTTCCATTTTGTACAAATACTACAAATCCTTGGATTCTTGCAATACCGTCTCCCTGCCTGCTGATTTCGGTAATATCAACATCATATTCCTTACCTTCTTCGACGGGTTTTGGAGTAGGAGAACTTCTATTGAAGCCTCTCCCACCGCTGCCCCCATAACTTCTTCCTCTACCATGACCATACTTGCTACCTCTACTATAACCCATTTCTAATGTTATTGGACGGCCGTCCTAGTATAAATCGGCTCCCAATAGAAAAAGTTCATTAAGTATGCAGCATGAATTCCTATTTCCTTCCCTAGTTGTTAAAATGGTTTTTAGCACATTCATCTGAACAGAAGTATAATACAACTCCCGCAGCGCTAGAATAATATGCTCCTTCAAGATATTCATTAAATTCTTTCTTGCATGTATTACAAAGTCTGAACATTATCTGTTAACAGACCTTCACTTCATATAAATCTCATTAACTATCTAGTCAATAAATTAAGTAATATATCTATTTCAAGCCAAAGAAGAATTTAATCGCGCATGTCACGGAGATAGAGATGTTGAAAAAGAGGACACAGGGAAACGCCCGACCTGTGACCTACCATGCATTTACACAAAGGCGTGGCTTTTCTTTCTCTACAGATATCTCGGACCATTAGTACTATTGACCGATTGTTTCAATTAATCCTACAGAAATCCTACAGAAATCATTTCTTATTTCCTGAGCATTTTCTGCTTTCTTTTTCTGACAGTTTAAAGGCACTTGGAACACTGTTGTTCATAATGTTCTGATAGACCATGAGCTGGTTTCTTGAACTCATGTGTGCATTCTTCTTGTTTTTTCCAGTATTCATGAACTTCTCTTAAGAATTCTTTGTAGGACTCTCTACTGTTTGGCATATTCTCTATTATTTTATTGAGTTCATGACCAAGCAGACATTGCCGCCATCCCCTCTGTAAGCTTTTTTCCTCGTTAGTGAAATGGTTTTGACTTTAAAACAACTTGTAGACAAAGCTCTATAGCTTTAGTTATGATTTAATTTTTGGTAGAGCTGTTCTAGTAGAGCTATTATTAGAGCTTAAATCAATACAACGTCTCTGTTTGAGGCCGCCAGTCTTACTATGTACTCCCCGGAGCCGGTTGAGTTAGCAAGGCTTAGGAGCGTATCAGAGATCGCAAGCGAATATTTGGAACATTAAAGACAAATAATAGAATCCTTAGAATCGACATGGAAACCTAGACCTGACCTACTCGAGTCAAGAAGAGAACAACTTGCATCGACCATGGCTGAGGTTTATTCTAAAGCAGTTAGGAGTGCGATAGAAAGTATGGTATCAGCATCTATACTTGCAAATAATATGCTTTCTATTGGTCCCGAACCTTTTACACATAAGAGTGCCAGGCTAGATCGAACCAAGTAGCCGTCTCAGCGAAACTACGTAAATTACGACTACAAAAAGACCTTGACAGTCACAACTGTGTCCATTTTAAGGAGGACTTCGGTGTGAAACTGAAGTGAAAGAGTCACCAAGTGAACAAATAGAAATGTACGACTGTCCTCACTACATCGCAAGCATCTACTTCACCCAAGTCGTTTTTTGTGTTTTAGCAGTTCACCAATATCTATTTAAAAAAAAGATTAGCTGTATTTCACCCTTAGAAAACCTTTAAAACTTAATCATGTGTAAGTACAGAGAACCTACTTTTAGCACTGATATCGGCACGCAACCTATACCGCACAGGATTTAGGCTTTACCAATGAAACAGGAGATACAACATATCGTGGAATTCAAATATTTGCTACAGATTCATCAGGTAAAATGGCATTTATGGATAATTTAATTGGCCTGTAATGTATATGAAAATAATGCTGATGGGGATCGAATCAGGAAAGATATGGGAGTGGAAATAAAAGTCTAAATGATTAATTTTTGATTCTTTTTACCTTTTTTGATAATGATAATAGACTTTTTCTAACTAGTATTATTTTTTTGTTGATTGCCTGAAGTAACTCTGAAGTTGATATTGTCGTTTTTGTATTGCAGGGGTATCAGTCATTCCATTGTCATTACAAAACTAGAAGGGCTTCAATAACAGAACAGCCCAAATAGTAGAATGAAATTGTACAGGTTCATAAAAGACAAGCATTCTAATACCGTCTATCATTTCTATAGATGAGCCTGGTTTTTGTTCCTGTAGCACCTTGTTGAAGGCTTGTAACTTGGCAAATGATTCATTTTGATTTGTTCTAAATGATTCCATATTTGAATCAGCGACCTTTTGGCCATTTTGATCTACATATACAATTCGTTCTCCATCTGTTAGGTTTAATGATTGTAATACCTCGCTAAAAACTGTTAGATTTAATCCACCACCCCATAGGCCCACCAAAGTCATCTTGCCATTGCTTCCATTAGTATTATTATTGCTGGTAGAATTGTATACTGGAACTGCAATATTAGATTGGGGAAGACCTGAAGAGGAAGATATAATTACATTGCCAAGATAGGTATCACCCGTACTAACAGCTCCCTTATAGTAATCTCTGAAAGCAAAATTGTTTCTTGTCAAGTTCTGTTGACGGGAATACGGCTCTACCATATACACATCACCATTTGGCATAGTGAAAAATATTAGCTGAAGGTCTTTATCTGTGGCTAAAATATTTTGTGCTACTTTTCTTTTTGCAATATCAAGATCTTTTGGTATTCCGTGCAGTTCAGAACTAATTAAATTAGCATAAGATACATTTTTTACTTATGGTAACTCACCCGTTATTTCAAGAATCGTAGCTGATTTATTGAGTCTATTTTCTAAATTATCTGCTAAAAGTTTTACAATTAAACTTCTATCTAATGGTGTGGTAGATTCTGCTGTTTTGTTCTGGATTCCACTTCCTGTATTATTAGGGCCCTGAGCACTAAGCGGTTCGAAAAACTTATCCCCTAGGTTAATAACGCTAATGTCTAATAAAGGAACAATAAACACTGCAAACAAGCTCAGGATAACTAATGACTTTCTAAACATTGACAACAGTATCCTTGTTGCACATATCTATCTACCTATTGCCAGGACTGTGGAAGCATAATCCAAGATAACGAGAGTAATGTTTGTCGATCTCTATCTATGGCTACCAACTATTCAGCCCATTAAAGTAGATGCCCTAGATAGAAAACTAGTTATAGAAAACTTCGATGCCGGGTACGGGATTACCGATCGTGACTATATCTTTACAGTATGGCCTATTATGATTTTCGAGAAGTTTTTGCTAACTACTTTGTGTCCAGTCTTCAATATAATAGTGTTCATTTTATATTATAGCAATAGAGAATAAATATCTCTTGGGGGGCTACACAAAGAAAAAGTCAGAGCCATGAAAAAACTGATTGCTATTGAATGATTTGTCTATATGGACTCTAGGATCGTCGTCATGGTTTATTACTGCTACTGCTACTATTACCGACACAACCTGGGAAGGTCCCAGGACATACAGGCTCAATTTGATTACACTTTGTTTCGTTAAGTTCTTCTTGACAGATAGAGATAGTAGGTTTTTGTTCTTGTGCTAACCCACCCAACTGCAGAGTAAGCGACAATGACAACAAACTAATGGCAATAATTAATGAAACAGTAAGACCAATCCTTACCAAACAATGTGAGACTATCATAAACCTTGAATAAAGGGTTTGCTCTTACAAACCAAAAGAATCATAATGTGCTATTCTAGTTAACTGATTAGTAGAACCTTGCTGGTTGGTGGGTTCAGTTCTCTTATATATCTGATTTAACAATCCACGATTAATGGAAGAGTGGGATTCATCCATCAATGATTTTGTATTAAGGTGCAATAGCCGCTGGAGAACAAACAAAAACAAACATACTAAGATTGTACGCACTTCACGTGAAAAAAATTATTGTGAACACTGTTTAGGTATGTTTGACAGTCGACTGATCATTAAAAATATCTTTATTTTATTCCGACCTAAACAGAATAAAATTATGCATACAGCGTTGGGTAGACTAAATAAATTTCTTATCTACCATTTACCTTATATAAGAAACAAGATAAGATAAACCGGAATGGCAATACTTAGAGTCTACAAAAGAAATTCAACCTTCATGGACGTGGCTGACCTCGTTGAAGAAATTAGTAGTTTAGGATTAGTTGATGCACTTCAAAAGTATCATAATAAACCCCTCCAAAAGGAAGCCAAGAGCATAGTTGCAGGGCCTAGTTTCCTACAGTTCTTGAACAAATTATTTCAAATTCAAATAACAACGGGTGACATCATACAATTTGAATCTGGAAATATCAGTAAATACTACATGCTATCAACAACGGGAACATGGGATGAGATAATTAAGCTGCAATAAACACTTTTTTAGGTAAATAGTTAACTTATTTTGTTTTAAATGAAACACAGGCATTTATGATTTATTGCGATAATGATAAAAGGCATGAATCAATCCTTTATTGCTTTTATTCCTTTTATTCATTGACAAAGTATTTTGAAACTGGGAATATTTGTTCATTCAAAAAGACCGAAAATTTCAATAAAAGAAATCTTAAAAGTCTTAATACTGACTATTTGAAGCTTGCATCCTTTGGGCTAATTTATACATGTTGTCATGACATTGACATTCACACATTTTAGTTATTTGTGAACCATCAATGATTTCTATTGTGACACCTTCACATATCCCGTGTTCGTTTTGGACACACTTTCCCGATTTACGCACGATATATTATATCCCTATTGGGATTTAATGGTTATCAACTCTGGATAAGTCTGATTCATCTGAATATTCCTCCAGATAATTCAAAATATTTGACTATGTTGATACAAGATGGAGAGGGAATTACCATCATACAAAGGACTTGGAATATGGCATTTTCGAAGATTTTGTCCTCCTAGATCTTATTGTTCAATAATCTAGGGATATGCTAAAAGATATCTAGGCGCAGACTTAACAATATGGGCCATATCGAGAACTCTTAAAATATAAGAATGATGAAGGAAATGCTACATCCATAAGAGTACAGGCAGACAACCTATGAAGTATACTAGCAACCAGTCTGATCTCGGAAGAAACGTGTTGGACAGATCTAATCCAAATATTTAAGGTTCTAAATATCTCAAGAGATATTTAGAAGGAGATTAGACATTTGCCAGGATAATGAACCGCCTCGGACAACATGGTGGCATTATGTAGATAAATGTACTAAGCATAAGAATGAATACCCAGGAAGACTACTTATTTTGAAAAAGTAGGATAGAAGATCAGAAAGGAGAAGCTACAACTCTATCAAATGGACTTGTGGCTTTCTCTCGGTCTTGTTTTATGTGTTTTTCTGCTAAATATACCCTCATTCCTGATAAGACCGAAGATAATATTGACGATATCGTGTCCATCATATCTATGATTGGGAAACTTCGTATTTGGGTATAGTGGAACATCATTGTACAACTCTATTGCTCCTCTTCTTTGTAGGGGTTACAGGATTACTTCGTCAAACAACGCAGCTTATTTTAGCGTGGATAGCTAGAAACAGATTGCGTAAAACTAAAACTAACTTCTCACCAATAATGATATAGTTTCAGAATAATGCTAAGCGTGAAAGTTAAATCATTTAGTACAAAATCTTTTGAAGCAATTTCATTACACTCTATAGCCTAGCAGGAACCATACTTATCGAAAATAGTACCTCGATAATACCACATACCATCCTCCGAAATACTCCCATATTCAAAGCCAAGGAGAAAATTGTAGTCTTGATTTTGCGATAGATTTACTCCATCTGCTCTTCTCAGAGGGTATCTCCTCGAATGCGATGTCGATTGTCATTGCACCTCTTCTTTAACTTGGTCGTTTATCTCAGGTTGGATTCGCCCTCGAATTCCTTTTATAATCCGTTGTTGGATCAAACGGATGACCGGAAATGATTGACTCAATAGGTGGAGCAGTTGTAATAGTTTCAGACCAACAAAGAGCTATAGAATTTTATACTCAAAAACTTGGATTCGAGCTTAAATCAGACATTCCGTTTGGTGGTGATGGGAGCAATACTGAGGGCTTACGATGGGTTGAAGTTGCACCAAAGGCATCACAGTCGTCAACCATTAGTCTTATGGTACCAAATCCTATGATGATGTCCGACGGAGTGGAGATCGAAGCTATCAAGAAGAGTATTGGAGCAGAAACTGGAATTTGGTTTTATTCAAAAAATGTGCAATCAACCTATGAAGAACTCAAAGGTAAAGGAGTTGATATTACTGCACCTGAAAAGCAAGAATGGGGAGGTATTATGTCCAAAATGAAAGATCAAGATGGTAACTCTTACAGTATATTATCCTCGTTGCCACAACCATGAATAACCCAGGATTGAGCTATCATTTGTTTGCTTCTATTGTTCCCTCATTAATTTTTCGATATGAATTCGGCCCCATTTAGTTAATACTATTTAAAGGGATATTTGCATTCATTACCTCACCGCCTTGAACGCTCTGGCCTCTTAGATCAAGTGTCTGTTTACAGTAACTATAAGTTGGTGGAAGAATATACAAGGAAAAAGTCAAAGCAACTAAGAAAAACGAGTTAATGGAAAAGGTGTTAGTTAGAAGAAGATGACGATAGACAAGGTTACAGCTAACTAATCTTTTTTTTCCCAGTGGCGCATAAACCTTTTCCATATTTCAAACAGATAAGATCAAACAGATAAGATAGGGATCATGAGTTATTTACAAATAGTAATATAATGATCTTCCTGCGGCAAAATATTGTTTCTCAGTTTCGATATGGCGGCATAACTTAGTTAATCATGTTTTTAATACCACTTTGTTCCGTCCCAAGATCACCATCATATGGGTCAATTTTGTTCTGTAATGAAGTCAAATCATGTCTTTAATACTATTCTGTCAGTATAATACCGCATATAGGCACAAAACTCGCATGGGAGACTCCATTCTGATTTGCGCATTCGTTGAGTATCCCTGCGAATAGATGAGTGACAGGGCCGCAAGGGGAGGAAACAACACGGCATCAAGATACCAGAGTTGTTCCAACCCCTCTTGAATAACTGCCGATATTAATTTGTCTAATAGATCTTTTGAGATGAGTTTTGTATTCTACGTACTTCGTCCGGACCAGTTTTATAGACCGTCAGAGTTCCTTGAAGCCCTGTCCTTTATCAGATTTAGAAATTGGTTTATATTCATTTCCTTGTCTGCACCAGTTTTTTGAACTTCTTCTTTAACTTTATTCTCAAATATATTAACGGCCTCATACAAAATACAGAGAACAACCTCTGAGCTAATGCCTTTCCGTTGAATTTCATTCAAAAATTCCTTAAATTCTTCTCTTGCTGCGTCGACTTCATGACTTAGACGACTAGCTTTATCGACCATTATTTTTGCAGAACCTTCTATGCTCATATTCTATCATCAAAGCGTATCATTTAAGGTTACAGTGTACATTGTACCTCCTGCCACAATGTTGAAAGATAAAGGTAGAGATCAGCGGATGTCATCTCATATAGAAGATGACTCGGAGAATAATTCATGGCTGTTAGAGAGCTAGAGAGCTACAATGGTCTCAAACCGGTTTTCTGCTGGTGAAACTTCCCAACCGCTTGAATACTGAATTGAAAATCTTCCCTGTTGGTCAGAATAAGTCTCCATTGGTACTTGGGCGTGGGCTAATGAAGGAAGAAATAATCCAAGAACTAGACCTAATGCCCAAGAAAATAACGTTATTTGCTCGTGTACATTCAATTATGTGTATTAATCAAAGGGAAAGATATAACATTTTCTGAATTTGTAATGGATTTGCCCTATTGCCATAATCGCACATGCAAAAGGGACTATCAATATCTTCTATTCCTGTTTAATTCAGAGTCTTAATCTCTGCCGTCCGTCAATGAAAGCTTTATTCACAGATTGGCTCTATTGTGTCTATTGCGGTCCACTCATGGCCAAGATAATCGATTTAATAATTTGTCTTCAGGTACTTAGCTATAATCCTCATTAAATCTCGTATTGGCATAAAATGTTTCACCCCAACCTTTATAGCTTAGTCGTGTACATGCATAATGAAACTTACTTTTAGCACTGATATCGGCACGGATACCTCCGAGCCCGCTTTGTTATTACTTCTCTAGTAGGATTCTTTGGAAAATAAAAAATGTGAGAAAATAAAAAATGTTAGATATAGAATCAGACCCATATTCAACGTTTATCTATGCAATGAATGGGAGTAAACAAGAAGATAGACTCATATTTTGTCTCCCGAGGGACTTATGACATACTTCTATCTTCCATTACAGTGCCGGACCTTGGCAAATGTTACAGTGTAATCATGTAATGAAAGAATACTGATCACAAATAAAGTCATATTCGCATATTCACCTGCAGTATTTATGCTATGTTCATACTCTTTCTTTGGGAAAAAGAAAATAAAGAAGACTCTCAGGATTATAAGAGAATAGCAATAAAGGAGGTTTTTGTGTCTCCTACTTGCTCGATCCAGCTGCTCCTTGTTCGTACTCGCTACCCGTTTCTGCTGCACCAGCAGTACCCTTAGCCATACCCTTTTTCCTTGCTATTTCTGCTGCTTCTTCTGGATTGGTTCCTGTCTGTCCTGGTTCAACAATCTTCTGGTCGCTTGAGTCTCTTCTTACTGCTGTAGGTTCATGTTCCTTTATCTTTGCCGGAGTCATGGGTTCCTTTTCTCTATATGATGTCAATGGATCGTCTTTTCTTCCTGTTTCAGTCCCAGGAGCGCCTTCCTCGTAT
>Ga0126305_10000952_pt1 | contig 12668 bp, 12 predicted proteins | sample Plot26_FD_92536 | JGI IMG/M metagenome (GOLD analysis project Ga0126305, IMG submission 92536) | Serpentine soil microbial communities from UC McLaughlin Reserve, CA, USA - Plot26 | ecosystem: Environmental > Terrestrial > Soil > Grasslands | place: USA: UC McLaughlin Reserve, Lake County... | reverse complement strand
ATGGCTGGAAGTGGCAATGGAACCATTTGTATAATCCAGAAGGTTTTGAAGGCTGTTAACAGCGTCTCCTTTTATACTTGAAGAAACAACACCAGCACGAATACCAAATGTTGGTTGAGATTGGGCAAAGCTTACCACACTACAAATAATTGATGCAACGAGTAAAATTTGTTTTTTCATAAAAAAATGGTGAACGAGGTTTGAAACGTTCTTGTTTCTTGAGAAGAAAAAAATTTAAGGATGATTAATGGTGCTTCCGTAAGATTCTGTTAAACCAATTGTGGTATCGTTAATACCTCTTAACACCTGTAAATAAAAAGGTCCGGATCAAATGACCCGGACCTTTTTATTAATTCCCTATTTAGAATTGCTCGTTAGGAGTTGTTGGAGATCCCGTTGTTTTTGTCTTTGTTTGACCGCTCTTTGTTTTTGTCTTTGTTTCAGTGCCATCACTCATTTTTGTTTTTGTCTTCGTCTTTGCATCAGTATTTGTTTTGTTCATATCAGTATTCATTGAAGAGTTGGTATTCGTTGAATTCTGATCCATTGCTGCATTGGTGTCAGTTGTAGTTGAAGTGCTAACATCAGTGGTCATAGGTTGTTCTTCAATTCTCCAATAATCTGTTAATGCAGTACCATTTGCATCCATCCACATACTCTTTAGTTCACTATTGTCCATTACTCGCACCACATACATGTCTGTATTGTTGTTGCCTTTCATTGCAGTAATATCATACAAATTTTGTTTGTACTGATTTATAGCTGTAGTAACTACTGCGTCAGGAACGAAAGTTTGTAGTACAGGTAGTGAAACAATATATCCTGTTACTCTTTCCGGATAATATTTGACATTGTAATAAGGATCGGTGCTGTAGTAAATATGAGTGTATCTACCGTTAGCATCGGAATAATATCCATGATACCAGTCTGCAGTTGAACGATCCCACGCTAAATTGGTAACATTTGGGTGTTGGGTTTGAAAGTTTGCCTGTACGTAATTAGGAACAGCATAGGCATTGTAATTAGAAGTTGTTGTTGTGGTGCTTGACATCTGGTTGGATGTGCTTTGATTGGTGCTTGTGTTCATTTGCTGGTTAGTAGTTGTGTTGCTGTTTGTTCGATTGGTAGTGTCCTGCGCAAACAATGTCCAACTACTTGCCGCTAAAACCGTAGATAATAATATCTTTTTCATAGATCGCTTTTTTAATTTTAAATTTTTTACCATTTAATAAACACAGTTTTGTGTTATACAACTAGCATGCCCGTTGATGCAGGCTGTACAGTCAGTACCAAATTTTTTAAAACTATCTATTGATAAGCATGGTTGCCCTTTGACTTGCAATAGCCAGAAATTGTGGCTTAACCCACCCTCAGGACCTGCATTCGGACGTTCTGTAAGTTTTTTTGTAACTTAAGTCAAAATACCTGCTATATGACCACTGTTAAGGACATTCTCTCCCGCAAACCCCAAACCATTACAATTGTTTCACATTCGTCAGTATTGGATGCTTTGAAATTAATGGCCGATAAAAATATCGGTTCAGTTGTAGTTACTGATGAACAGGAAAATTATGTGGGTATAGTTACTGAAAGGGATTATTCAAGAAAAGTGGTTTTGAAAGGAAGGAATTCTACAACTACTCCGGTTGAAGAAATAATGACCATAGATCTTCCTTCTGTATCACCAAAAGACTCTGTAGAACATTGCAGGCAATTAATGACCTCACAAAATATACGCTATTTACCAGTATTTATTGGTACGGAGCTAAAAGGGATTATTTCAATGAGTGATGTTGTGAAAGAAACTATTGCCATGCAACAGGAAACCATTGATCATTTACAGCAGTATATCAGTCTTTAAATTATGCTCTTTCAGAAACGGAAGCAGTACAAAGAGACACGAATCGTTTGGCCAGGTCTTCGAGCTCGGAAAATACCAGCGGCTTCGTGATAAATTCTGATCCCCATTTTTTTGCAAATGCTTTATCGAGATCACTTGAAGAGGTGGTAAATAGAACTACAGGTATATCCTTAAAATGTTCGGATTGCCTGATCCTTATCAGGGCTTCTCTTCCATTCATGCCTGGCATATTGATGTCGAGAATTATAAGGCAGGGAAGCTGATGACTGTCCTTTGCTTTTTTTAATTGTTCCAGTGCTTCAAAACCATCTCCTACGTGCAGAATTTGGGTAGAACCATCAAATTGTTCGAAAGCCTGCCGGATCATAAAAAGATCATCCAGGTCATCTTCGGCATAAAGTATTGTATGCTTGTGGGTAGCAAAGGGCATAGGCGGTGTAAATGTACAGGAATTTGTCATTGCTGCTAAAGTTTTTCGATGCTGGTGCTACTGCAGACTTAGTCGCCGAATTAATTATACTTGTAACGGAGAAACATATCGGCAGTTAGCAAAAAATTTTTCTAAATAAGCACGGTGAATGTTAACACTTTCTCAACCATCCTTTGACGATAGAATTATTTCTTCACTATGATCAAGATCTCAAAAATATTTTGTTCAGTGCTGTAGTTTTACGGCAGCTTTAAAAAAATATAAACATGAGAAAACTATTTATTGCATCCATTCTTTTCATTTGCTTTTCATTTAAAGCTTTTGCCGATGAAGGAATGTGGCTACCCCTACTGCTTGGCCAGCAAGTTTACAACGACATGGTGAAAAAAGGATTGAAGCTTACCAAAGAACAACTTTTTAGCCTCAACAAGGCATCACTAAAAGATGCAATCGTGATTTTTAATGGTGGCTGTACAGGTGAAATTGTTAGTCCGCAAGGTTTGATATTTACGAATCACCATTGTGGTTATGGTGTTATTGCCGGAGCAAGTACAGTGGAACATAATTATCTTCAAAATGGTTTTTATGCCAGGAGCATGGCAGAAGAAATCCCTGGAAATACTCAAGGGTTGTACGTAGAGTTTTTAACCAGAGTCGAAGACGTTACAAAACTTGTTATGGATTCTTTGCAAGGGCTGTCCGGTCAGGAGAGGGCGACCCGTCAATCGCAGGTTCTTTCCGCAATAAATTCTAAAATGAGTGATGCTTCCAAACATCTGCGGGCAAGTGTAAGCCCCTTATTTAAGGGTAACCAGTTTTTAGCGTTTGTTTATACACGATATACTGATGTTCGATTGGTTGGAGCACCACCAGAAGCACTGGGAAAATTTGGAGGAGATACAGATAACTGGGAATGGCCACGTCATACTATCGATTATTCTATTTTCAGGGTCTATGGCGCCGCAGATGGTAGCGCTGCAGATTATAGTGGGAACAACAAGCCATTGAAACCAAAATGGTATTTGCCTGTTTCATTGAAAGGCATCAAGGAAGGTGATTTTAGTTTAATTTATGGTTATCCTGGCAGCACCAACCGTTATGAATCTTCCCTGGGTGTTCAGCTATCTACGGATATTAATAACCCTGTGTTGGTAAAGCTTCGCGACATGCGGTTGAAATACATGTTTGAGGAAATGAAAAAAGATCCCGCGGTTAAATTACAATTAGCCTCAAGCTATGCGGGTATCGCTAACTACTGGAAATTTTATAAGGGAGAAACAGAGGAGTTGCTGAAATATGATGTTTATGGACAAAAAAAGAAGCAGGAGGATGCGTTTATAAAATGGGCGCAAGGGAAACCGGAATATCAAAATATTTTTAATGACTTGAAAGTAACTTATGATGCATGGAGACCTTATGCCATTCATAGAATGTATATAAATGAAGGTATTTTAGGATCACCATTACTCGCATTTGCGTCTAACCTTCAAGCGCTGGAAACGGCATTAACCAGGCCGGGTGTTTCTACAGATGCCATCCAAAAGGCAGTGGCTGCAGCAAGTGTGACAAGGCAAAATTTTTTGAAAAGTGAAAACAGGATTTCCGACCAGAATATTGTGAGTGCTGCAGTACAGATGTACTATACTGCGATTCCCAAGGAACAGCAGCCACAAGGTTTATATGAGGCAATAAAAAACGAATATGGTGCACTGGATAAAGCCTCAACGTATCAGAAATATGCAGAGGCAATTTTCAAAAATACAATGATTCTTGACGACAGGAAGTGGAATGACTTTGTTCAACGTCCCAGTGCCAACACGCTTCAACAGGATCTTGCTTACAATCTTGCCAGCACCATAGTAAGAAATTACACGTCTAAGTACCTGCCACTGTATCAACAGTTCAATACAAAAAACAATGAGTGGGGAAGATTATACCTGAAGGGCATTATGGAAATGGATTCAAAAAAATTGATGTATCCCGATGCGACATTTACAATGCGTCTTAGTTATGGTAAAGTGGCTTCTTATAATCCACGTGACGCTGTGCATTATGATTATGTAACTACCATGACAGGAATGTTGGCCAAATATGTGCCCGGGGATTACGAGTTTGATTTGCCGCAGGATTTTTTGAAAGCGGCAAAAGCCAAAGATTTTGGGCAATATAAAGATGCAAGAAAAAATGACCTTGTAGTTGGCTTTATTACCTCAAATGATATTACGGGTGGAAATTCGGGGTCTCCTGTTATAAATGCCAACGGCGAATTGATTGGCCTTGCTTTCGATGGTAACTATGAGGCTTTGAGCCATAAACTGGCTTTTGATAAAGATTTAAACAGAACCATTTGTGTTGACATTCGTGCAGTATTATGGTGTGTTGATAAACTGGGCGGTGCTCAAAACATCATTAAAGAATTAACCCTGAAAAAATAACTTCATTCAACCTAATTTTAATCCCGCAGAAATGCGGGATTTTTATTTTAACTGACTGGCTTTGAAAAATTTGATTATTGTTTTGTTTACGTTAAGCTCAATTTGTAGCCAAGCTCAAATCCAATTTGGTTTTGCTACGGATCTTTCGGTGATGCGTAATTTTAGTCCTGAGCAGGAATTTTGGTGTGTGGGACAAACCGTTCAGTTTAATTTTCATTTTAACCGGAAGCAAACAGCCTATGCCTGGTTAAATTATTACACGCCAGCTAAATTTAAAAACCAATTCACGGCAAGCGCCAAATCACCAAACACAATTCCTTCCATTTTACCTTTTTCCGCATTGGCCAAATGGAACATAGGCCAGGTGTCAGTCGGTTGGAAACATTACTTCAAAGGAGGATTTGATGCTGAAGCCAGTTATAATCTATATGGCAGTGCAGGATTTGGGTTGATGATTACAAAAGTTGAAAACATTCTAACGCCAACTATCGATACAACTTTTTACACAATACCTACGCAGGCGGGTACTGATAAATTTTATAGACTAACTCTTGACCTGGGTGCTGGTGTTGAATTTCCTGTTGGCGGCAGTTTTTTCCTATATGGCGATGTGCGAACATGGCTTCCAACTTCCGATTATCCGTCGCCTTATTTACATAGCAATGAAAACGTTCCCCTTCCTTTAATACTTAGCGTAGGGATGCGGCTACTTTTTGGCAATTAAAGTTTCAGATCAAATCTGCCGTCTGTAACAATAATATCATCTGCAGAGTTATCTATACTGCCCGCAGTAAATTCAAAAGTTCCTGCAATAATTTTGTTAGCCAGGTCCCATTTAGTAATAGTTACAGAACCAGTTTTTTGAGAGCTGGTAATCCATTCATTCAGAGGATTGATTTTTCTTTTTACATAATAACCATAACTACCTGCAACATTGGGATAAATATCAGTAGTTTCATTTAGTTGATACAAACCCGGGCCGGTTATATTTTGTATGTAAAGGCTGAATTGTGTTTCGGTAGGCTCCGATGCAAAATTTTGGGCAGTGATCATAAGGTCATTAATGTTTGCTCCTGTCAACTGCGCGTTTAAAATTGGGCTATTCACGCCAACAAACCTTTGTGGTATCCAATATGCTCCATTTAATTTTAAACCAAATGTGTTGGCACCTGTTTGTGTAGCTTCGGGAAGAGCATCTACTGATTTTTTACAGCTGCTTAAAAGCAATACGGAAAAGAATACAAGTAAAGTGGTTTTCATATGGCTTTAGATTTCATTCTCCTAAATCGTATAAACGATCATTTTATTGTGAATTGAAATAGCCTTTTAACTTTACTGCCTTAAAATTAATTCATGCAGACAGGCACCAGCATTCACTCTATTGAAATCTACAAATTGTTCATTCAATTAACGGAACCCTTTGTAATTTCTCTGGGCGCACAAAACGATGTTCAGAATATTATTGTCATTATCCGAACAAAAGATGGTTGCGCAGGATATGGAGAATGTAGTCCTTACATGTCTATTAACGGAGAAAGCATCGATACCTGTTTTATAGTTGGTCAATACTTTGCCAACGTATTAAAAGGCCGAAATGCTCTTGATATTGCTGGTAGTATGGAGCAGATGGATAAAATAATTTATGGGAATACCAGCATTAAAAGTGCGTTTGATATTGCACTCCATGATATAGCGGCACAACACTCAGGTGTTCCGCTATATAAATTTTTAGGAGGAGCAAATAATAAAAAATTGGAAACAGATTATACAGTGAGTATTGGTGACCCTATAAAAATGAAAGCGGATGCCATTAAAATAAAAGAGAAAGGGTTTCCGGCCATAAAAGTGAAGTTGGGGGAGAATAAGGAAAAAGATGTTGAAAGAATCAAAGCCATCCGTGAGGGGATTGGTAATGAACACGTATTGCGCATTGATGCCAACCAGGGATGGAAAACTGCAGATAACGCTATTGACGTATTAAAAGCACTGGGCCAATACAATATTGAATATTGCGAAGAACCCATTCTTCGATATCGATTTATGGAATTGAATAAAGTTTCGCAAGCCTCGCCCATTCCAATAATGGCTGATGAAAGTTGCGGCGATGAATTTGATGCGGAACGTTTAATTCAACTTAACGCATGTAAAATGTTCAATATCAAATTAGGTAAATCCTCGGGTTTTTATAAAGGACTAAAAATTGCACAGTTAGGTGCGAAAGCTGGTATGCATATGCAGGTAGGTGGGTTTATGGAATCGAGATTGGGAATGACGGCTTCTGCACATTTAGCTCTTGCAAATGAATATATCCATCATTGTGATTTTGATACACCTTTAATGTTCACCGAAGACCCGGTGATTGGTGGAATCAGGTATCTTGATAAGGGAGTTATTGAAGTACCCGATACGCCCGGCCTTGGCGCAGTAATAGACGAACAATATTTAAAAAAAGCAGAAAAATTCACTACATAATGTAGCCGTCGTCAAACTCATATTTGACGGTGCCAACCAAATGGCCTTGGTGATAAATTATACTCTCACCCAAACGACTCATAATATGAAATTGTTTTTTCTCAGCCCAGGACGGCTCATGACCTAGAAACTTAGTGATCAGTTCATTAATCATGCGTGCCTTTTCCATGGTCATTTTCAATAAGACATTTTTTTCGGTCATGACATTAGATTTATATAGCAAGCACAGAAGTAGCGGATTATTCAAGAAGAGTACGTTTGGAAATTCGGATCGAGGGCAATCGCTTATCTAAAGTAAAATTTTCTGTTTAAAACTAATTTTTTTTCAAAGGTTTTTTTGACACTTATTTTTTCACAGCCGGCGTAGCGTCCTTCCATTTCCACAAATATAGACACGCATAGGTCCGATAAGGCGCCCACTTTTCAGATATTTTAAGAAGCTTCTGTTTGAACTCTTTTTTGTTTGTATCATCCAGCTTATACAGCTTTTTCATCGCCGTTTGAACACCATAATCGTCTGCCGAAAAAAGATCTTCCCTTCCCAAAGTAAACATAAGCAACATTTCAACTGTCCATCGGCCAACACCTTTAATTACGGTTAAAAGTTCGATAATTTCCTCATCACTCATTTTTTTGAGTTTTGTGTCGGTAAGTTGGTGGTCAATAGCAAATTGAGCTACATTAAGAACGTATTGGGTTTTAGCATTGCTCAAACCAATGGCCCTTAACTTGTTAAATGGGGTGGCAACTATTTGTTGCGGCGTAGGTTCCTTTCCATTGTACAGTTCGATAAAACGGTTATAAATGACGCGGGCAACCTTAGTGCTTAATTGCTGACTCATTATGGAAGCGCAAAGGCGCAGGCAGATGTTTTTATGAAATTTCAATTCGATGCGGTCGCTTCCATTAATCAGCCTGGCCAGCTTTTTATCTTTTGATAAATGACTGATGTATTCCATACAACATGAAAAATTAAAATTTAAAAATGAACTGTTAAACACAATTTTGTTGGGTGAAAAGAAAAATTATTCTCACAGAAGACAGATCGCACACTATTGCTATACCATGGCTCAATATTATGCCATTCGATCGACGGCGCAATTCAGGAATCCAAGCCAGTCTGTGTCGATGCCGGGTTAAAGTTGCTTCTCCATAATCCGGCATGAATGCCCCTCAGTATTTTTGAAATGGGACTTTTACAGGACTGAACGCTTTCCTTACAGCCATTGATGCAATAAAATACTGAATCAAAATCGATTACGTTTCGGTTGAACAATTAAAAAAAGCAATGATGGTTGCCGGGTTCAGGGTACAAAAATTACCAGGTCCGCCGGGCAAAAGAGAAATGTTGAAAGCAGTCAATCAGGCTAAGCTCCAGGAAATATTTCCATCCTTATCATCTTTCAAAACAATTCCAATGGCACTAAGCTGGTTTCTTATTTTATCGGACGTGGCCCAATCTTTTTTTGCACGAGCTTCTTTTCTCAGGGTAATCAGTACTTCAACCACACCTTTTAGTTTATCGTTCCCTGCTGAGGATTCAGGTTTTAGCCCTAAGATATCTTCGATAAATATTTTTAGATGGTGCTTTAATAAATTAAATGTCTCTGCGCCAATAGAATCAATTGCAATTGTTTTGTCTTTTACTGAATTAATAACAGGCACTAATTCAAATAAGTTTGCGAGTACTTTTGCAGTATTAAAATCATCATTAATAAAATCATCTAACTCTTTTAAAAGCACAGTTATTTTCTTGCTCAACCTCTCATCTTTTGCTCCTGACATTTCATCTTCTATGTTCGCTTGCTTTAGCCACTCATGGGCTTCCATTAATCTTTTCAAACCTTTTTCAGCGGCCTGCAAGGCTTCGTTGCTGAAATCGAGAGTGCTTCTATAATGTGTTTGCAGGATAAAAAAACGGATAGTCATAGGTGAATAAGCTTTTTCAAGCATAGGATGATCACCGTTAAACATTTCAGTAAGCTTAATCACATTGTTATAGCTCTTACCCATCTTCCTCCCGTTAATGGTAATCATATTATTATGGATCCAATAGCGGGCTGGCGGCACATGATTGCAAATAGTGCTTTGTGCAATTTCACTTTCATGATGAGGAAACAATAGGTCCATACCACCGCCATGAATATCGAATTGCTTACCGAGGTACTTTGTACTCATAGCCGAGCATTCGATATGCCATCCCGGAAAGCCATCGCCCCAGGGGCTTTTCCATCGCATGATATGCTCGGGCGGGGCAGCCTTCCATAGTGCAAAATCAGTTTTATTCTTTTTTTCCTCCTGGCCTTCCAGATCCCTCGTGTTTTCCAGTAAATCGTCGAGCACTCTACCGCTTAATTTACCATACTCATGGGACTCAGCATATCTTTTTACATCGAAATAAACACTTCCGTTCACTTCATAAGCATAACCAGCCCTGATGAGCTCTTCGATCATGCTTATTTGTTCAACAATGTGCCCGGTTGCCGTGGGTTCTATACTTGGTGACAAGTTATTAAATTGATCCATTGCCCAATGAAAAAGGTTGGTGTATTTCTGCACCAGTTCCATTGGTTCCAATCTTTCGATTTGTGCTTTTGTAGATATTTTATCAACTGCTGCACGACCCTCTTCTTCAAAATGACCTGCATCGGTGATATTTCGAACATATCTGACCTTGTATCCAAGATAAAGGAGATAACGATAGATGACATCAAAGCTGATGTAAGGCCTTGCGTGACCTAAATGGCTTTCTCCGCTAACTGTAGGGCCGCACACATACATACCAATATGCCCGGGTACCAGGGAAATAAATTCTTCTTTATCTCTTATGTAAGAATTATAAACCTTCAGCGTACTCATTGGGCAAAAATAACAAGCAAGCACTGAGTAACAAGTAACGCACAGTTTAAAAAAATAACAGCGGCGGCATTTGTAATTGCCTGTACCTGATTGTCTAATCTTATTTAACCTTCTTCAAGGCAACATCGGCAACCAGCATGTAATGATCTGAATAATTTTTAATGATGCGGTTAAATTGTTTAACATCAAAATTCTTCGTGGTAAGTATGTAGTCAATCCGTAGGGCAGGAGCAATATTGTAATAAGTTCTGCCGACTCCCAAACCTGAAATTAAAAAAGCGTCCTGCAGATCGTCGTCCTTAATGGTAAAATAAGTGTAGGAATTAGGTACATCATTAAAATCGCCTGTCAGGATAAAGGGATGTGGTGATTTATTAATTTCTGATTTTACCAGGTTTGCCTGCCTTGAACGGTTAATGACCCCACGTTTTAATTTTGAAAAGATCCCCCTGGAAGTTTTTACTTCTATCTCATTATTGTTCTTTATTTTTTCCAGAGTTTCATAGTCTTGTTTTTGAAATTGCACCGATTGCAGATGGGTAGTATAAACACGGATAGTATCACCATTAAAAATAATATCGGCATGGATCAACGCTTCGGGAATGCTTGGTTTTTGGTATCGAACCAGCCCGCTATCGACCAGCGGATATCTAGAAAAAATGGCCTGTCCATACCATTGTAAGTAACCGTCATTGTCAAAAGAAAAATAATAGTATGGGTAGTTTAATTCCTTTCTGATATGGTTCAGGTTATTATAGTATTGAGAATCCGTTGATGTAAAAAATTCCTGGAAACAAAGTACATCCGCATTTTGTTCTTTTATCTGGTCCATCATTTTCATTCTCATCTGGCTCCCTTTGTTGTTGTTGCGCTTCCATTCAATAAAACGGGCTACGTTCCAATGGGCAATCCGCAATACATTTTTTGATTTGTTATAATCAAACTTATCTGGTATGTGAAACCCAAAAAACACCAATACACTTTTATACCCGATGGCCAGGGCCAAAAGGGAGATTAACATGAAACGAGGCCGAAAAAGCAACCAGAAAAAAACAAAGGCTATGAGTGTAATAATAATAAAAACAAAACCCAATCCCATTAAGGTTATCGGCCACCATTTTTTGGGATTTAAATACGGGGCAATGCAGGCTAATAAAAACAGTACGGCAACTACGCTATTAAAAGCAATAAAAAATATTTTGGTGAAGAGACGGTAGCGGGCCATTACAATACGAATTTATATTCATCGTACATCATTTAAAAATGGATGAGCTTTTTTCGGATTGTATAAAGGAGGTTATCCACAGAAAAATTTATAAAAGATCTTCCTTACTTGCTCTTTTTAAAATTTCCCTTTCGTCCTCTGAGAGTGAAGAGTAACCTTTTTGGCTGATTTTATCAAGGATTTCATCAATCCTTTGTTGTGTGATGGTTGGAGTTTTTTTGAAAGGTTGAACTGTTGCTTTATAAAACAGTTGTGATTTTACAGACTTTCCTTTTTTTGGCTTATCAGGATTAAACAGATCAGAAACCCAGTCATACAAATTATTCATCCAAAGGCTCCAATCCTTACCTCTTTGCATCATGAGCATAAAAACAAAGCCCATAAGTCCACCGGCAATATGTGCGATATGGCCACCCGGATTGCCTTCGGGAATTGTTGCCAGGTCTATGATTAGGTAAAGAACCGTTATTACCCATATAGGAATACCGCCATTGAGCATTTGAAATATCCGATAGTTAGGGGACAGTGTGGTGGCTCCGATTGCAATTGCCATAATACCGGCCGAAGCCCCAAAGGCCTGTGCGGTCACAACATGTTCTTTTAAGGGGCCAATAAAATTAAAGGAAACCATATAGGCAAGTGCGCCGGCGAGGGCGCCGTAAATAAACACCGGAAATATTTTTCGGTTACCTGTCAGGTCCTGAAGAATATAGCCAAATGCCCAAAGCCAGATCATATTGCCCAGTATATGCCATACATTATTCATGTCATGAACAAACATATGAGTAACCAAAGTCCAGGGCCTGGAAAGAAATTTATCAAAATCGGCAGGAAGGGTTAACCAGTAGAAAAAATTGTTTTCAAAAGAGATAGTGCCAGCCTTTCCCTCGCTAAAATAATAGATGACTTTTACGAATGCCAGGAATACAAAAACGACCAGGTTGATGGCGATCAACATGGTGAGGGCATTTCCATCTTGTCCAATGGATAACTGGTGCCTGTTTCGTTGCTGGTAGTAACTCATGGTGTTTTTCTATCGCTGCAATTTATCTGCCACATTAGTAAAACGATCGCCTGTTTGTTTTATTCCAAATAAAAACTAAAATAAATCCTGTGATTGCCCCTCCCAGGTGTGCAAAGTGGGCTATGTTGTCGCTACTAAGGTTAGCTACACCTCCAAAAAGATCTATGGCTGCCATTCCAATAACCGCCCATTTTGCCTTTATAGGAACGGGAATAAACATGACGTATAATTCTGTATTTGGAAACAAATACGCGAATGCCACCAGAAGGCCCATGATTGCTCCCGAGGCTCCAACTGCAGTTGACAGGGCTCCTAACATAGTAGATATCCTTGGATCGTTTGGATTTGCCTGGAATACCTGT
>Ga0126305_10000951_pt1 | contig 12670 bp, 8 predicted proteins | sample Plot26_FD_92536 | JGI IMG/M metagenome (GOLD analysis project Ga0126305, IMG submission 92536) | Serpentine soil microbial communities from UC McLaughlin Reserve, CA, USA - Plot26 | ecosystem: Environmental > Terrestrial > Soil > Grasslands | place: USA: UC McLaughlin Reserve, Lake County... | reverse complement strand
GGCTTGCCCACGGTCAGCTCGAAGCCCTCGCGGCGCATCGTCTCGACCAGCACCGCCAGCTGCAGCTCTCCCCTGCCCTGCACCTCCCACGCGTCGGCGGCCTCGGTCTCGCGCACCTGGATCGAGACGTTGCCGACCAGCTCGGCCCGCAGGCGCTCGTCGAGCTGTCGCCCGGTGAGCCTGGTTCCCGACCCGCCGGCGAGCGGCGAGGTGTTGACGCCGATCGTCATCGCCAGCGCGGGCTCGTCCACGGCGAGCAGCGGGAGCGGGTCCGGTTGGTCGAGCGCGGCGATCGTCTCGCCGATCGTCACCTCCGCGATCCCCGCGAGGACCACGATCTCGCCGGCGCCGGCCGCATCGACCTCGACTCGCTCGAGTCCCTCGGTCACGTAGAGCGCCGCGATCCGGGCGCGCGAGACGCTTCCGTCGCGGCGACACCAGGAGACCTCCGCGCCCCGCCTGATCGTTCCGCGGTGAACGCGGCACACCGCGAGTCGGCCGTGGTAGGGAGAGGCGTCGAGATTGGTCACCCGCGACTGGAGCGGCGCGTCCGGGTCGCCGCTCGGCGCCGGGATCTCCGCGACCAGGGTGGAGAACAGCGGTCCCAGATCGCCGCCGGGCGCCTCGGGGTCGAGCGTCGCCCATCCCTCCCGGGCGGATGCGTAGACGATCGGGAACTCGATCTGCTCCTCGCTGGCGTCCAGGTCGAGGAACAACTCGTACACCGCATCGACCACCTCGGTCGGGCGAGCGTCGCTGCGGTCGGCCTTGTTCACGACGAGGATGAGCGGCAGTCGCTGCTCCAGCGCCTTTCTCAGCACGAACCGCGTCTGCGGGAGCGGCCCCTCGGAGGCGTCGACCAAGAGCAGCACGCCGTCGACCATCGAGAGCCCGCGCTCCACCTCGCCGCCGAAGTCGGCGTGGCCGGGGGTGTCGACGATGTTGATCTTGACCTCGTCACCGCCCGGCCGCGGGACGGTCAGCGAGGCGTTCTTGGCGAGGATCGTGATCCCGCGCTCGCGCTCCTGCTCGCCCGAGTCCATGACGCGCTCGACCAGGTGCTCGTGCGCGGCAAACGTCCCCGCCTGGCGCAGCATCGCGTCGACCAGGGTGGTCTTCCCGTGGTCGACGTGGGAGATGATCGCGATGTTCCGAAGCTTCGCCACCCAGGAAACGGTACGAGGTCCCAAACCAGAGGCGCCCGGCGCGGCAGTGGGTTGCGCTGGTCGGGCCTCGAGGCCGCCATCGGGCCTCGAGGCCGCCATACTCGTTCCGTGCCCGCGCCGCTGATCGAGTTTCCCGCCGACGATCCTGACCGGGCGCTGCGCTTCTGGCGGGAGGTGCTGGGGGTCGCGCTGGAGCCGCGCCCAGAGGCGGCCGGTGCCGGTTGGGAGGCCGAGAGCGACGGACTTCGGCTCGGGGTCCACGAGCGCGGGCCGGGCCCCGGCGACACCGCCTCCCTCCCCTACTTCACGGTCGCCGACCTGCCTGCGACGGTCGAGCGCATCCGCAAGCTTGGCGGCACGGTGATTCATCCCGGCGAGCGCTGGGCGATCTGCCGCGACAGCGAGGGCAGCCCGTTCGCGCTCGCGGCCTCTAGCTGAACATGTAGCGGCAGTGGCGGCAGCGCCGCGCGTCAACCCGGATCATGGCGTTGCATTGCGGGCAGCGACGATTCCGCGGCTGCGCGATCCACCATGCGGTTCCGCAGATCGCAAGCGCTCCGCCGAGAAACAATAAGTAGGTAACGAGGGTCATTGCGCTTGCAGGCGGGGGTCGTCCCGACCACCTGAGGCCACCGACACTACACCCGGCCCGGCTCGGGTTAGGGTGGCGCGGCATGGAAGCCGACCTCAAGTTCTACGTGCAGGCGATCATCACCGTCGTCCTGCTCACCGACCCGTTCGTCCGGCCAATGCTGTTCAAGTCGATGACGGCGCACGAGCCGGACAAGCGCGGCGCCTACGTGCGGACGATCATGATCGTGGTGGGCGCGACGCTCGGCCCCCCCGGAGCGGCCCATCGAGAGTCGGTTTACTCGGCCTATAGCCGAAGAAACCGACTCTCGATCACCGTTGGCGTAATTGCACGAGATCCTGGTCCCAGGCGTTCGGTTGTCAAGACCCGCGGCCGGACAGGTCGCGCCGTCAGGCCAGCACGGCCTTGCGGGGGTAAACGACCTCGGGGTCGGTGAGTACGTTCACCAGGGCGGGCTTGCCCGCTCCGAAGGCGCGCTCCAGCGCCGGCCGCAGCTCATCCGGCTTCTCCACCAGCTCCGAATGGCAGCCCAGGGCCTCGGCGATCTCGTCGTAGCGCGTGGCCGGGCGCAGCTCGGCGGCCATCGAGTACCCGTACAGGAACTTCATCGGATGGTGCTCGAGCGCCCAGATGCCGTTGTTGCCGACGATCCCCACCACGGGGAGGCCGTGCCGAGCCATCGTGTCGAACTCCATGCCGGAGAAGCCGAACGCGCCGTCGCCGAGCAACAGGCAAATCTGGCGACCCGGGTGCGCCTTGGCGGCGCCGATCGCCTGCCCGGGGCCGGCGCCCAGGCAGCCGTAGGGCCCGGGGTCCATCCACGCGCCGGGCTCGTAGGTCTGGATGAAGCGGCCGGCATAGGAGACGAAGTCGCCGCCGTCGCCGATCACGATCGCGTCGCGGTCGAGCAGATCGTCGAGCTCGGCGTAGATGCGAACTGGGTGCAGGGGCGCCCGCTCGTCTGTGAGATCGCTGACCTCGGACTCGCGCTTGGTGGATTCCGTTTCGTGAAGCGCCGAGAGCCAAGGATTGGCGCTGCGGCCGCGTTCGGCGTCGGCGGACGCGGCCGCTTCGAGCATGGATGCGAGCGTCGCCGGAATGTCGCCGGCGAGCTCGATCTCGGGCCGGCGCGTGGCGGTGGGGCGGCTGGGCTCGACGTCCAGAGAGACGATCCGCGTCTCCTCCCCGAACGACGCACCGAATCCCAACCGGAAGTCGAGCGGCACCCCGACGACCAGGGCGACGTCGGCCTCCTTCAGGCCCTGGCCGCGGGCGCGCGAGAAGTAGAGCTCGTGGTCGGCGGGCAGGCAGCCGCGCCCCATCCCGTTCAGGAAGACGGGGATCGAGTGCGCCTCGGCGAGCGCCCGAAGCTCCTCCTCCCCGTGCGCCCAGTAGAGGCCGGTACCGGCCATGATCACCGGGCGCTCGGCACCGGCCAGGAGCGCCGCGGCTTCGTCGGAGCGATCAGCCGCCTTGCCGGCCGATCGCCGCGGCGGCTCCGGCACCCCCGCCTCCGCCTCCTGGAAGACCACGTCGAGCGGATAGTCCACGAACGTCGGACCGCTCGGCTGCTCGAGCGCCTCGTCGATCGCCGCGGCGGTGAGCTGCGGGATATGGGCGGTGTCCTTGACCGTCTGTGCCGACTTGGTCAGCGGCGACACGAACGGCACGTGATCGATCTCCTGGAGCGACCCCGAGCCCCATCGCATCTCGGGCGCCCGTCCGCCCAGCACCACCAGCGGCGAGCGGTTCTGCTGCGCCCCGGCCATCGGGCTCATTCCGTTCGTCACCCCCGGCCCGGCGGTCAGCGCGCACACGCCAGCGCGCCGCGTCGCCTTGGCAAAGCCCTCCGCGGCCCACGCCGCCGACGCCTCGTGGCGCGTGTCGACAACCTCGATCCCCTCCGCCTTGCAACCGTCGTAGATCGAGAACAGGTGGCCGCCCGACAGGGTGAACAGGTGGCTGACGCCCCGCGAGGCGAGCGTCCGCGCTACCAGCCGCCCCCCGTGGACCGGTCCGCCGGCCTCCTCGCCGGCTCCCTTTGCGGTCTCCTCGGTCGTCGCCACCGGCCGCGAGCCTACTACCGCCTCAGAGCGTGGACCCCGCATCGAACGCCTGCCCGGGCACCCCGCCGATCGCCAACAGGCGCATGCCCTCGGGTCCCGGCAGCACCTTCCGCTTTGCAGCGGGGCCAATCCGGATGACGTGGTCGGCATCTAGCGGGTAGCGCTCGCCGTCGACCTCCACCTCCCCAGCTCCGCGCAGGGCGATATACACCTCCTCCTGGCCAAGCTGCCCCGGGCGCTTCTCGAACATCCGCCCCCCGATGCCCTCGGGCGAATGGTCGTGCTCCGGGTATTCCGTCGCGTTCGGCGGCATGTCAATGACGGCCAGCCCGAAGGAGCTCACATCCAGCTCGGCGCGCGCACGGTGGAACTTGAAGCCCTCGAAGAACCCCTCGACCGCGTCGAGGTCGTCGATTCGCATGTGGGTGACATCGGCCATCGGTCCTCCTCACTCCGGCTCGTGGCGCCGTACAACGTGGTGGCTCCCAGAGGCATCCTAGGCAGGGCGCGAGGACGCGGCAGCGTGGCGCCGCACCCCGCCGGAGGAGGTTAGAAAGCTGACCAAGGGGTAGACAAGGGTCTGGGTCAAGTGGAGTTGCCAGCTCGGACCGAAACCGGATCGCAAGATGGCGCTGCGCCGCGCGATGGCACTGCGGCACATGATGGGGCCGCGCCGCACGACGGTGCGGCACGGAAGGACGGCGCGATTGGCGCAGCTCCGCTGCTCACGCTCGATCCGCGGCTGGGCAGCGGGCTGTCCCGCCAGCAGCGCGCCGATGCCAAGCGCGAGCTGATCGCGCGCACGACCCTCCTGCGTCGGGGCGATTCATGCGAGGAGCTGTTTCGCACCGGCCTGTTCGGTGCCCTCGTGGTGCAGGGGGCGCTCGCCCGTCGTGTCTGCACTGACCGAGGGCGCAGTCTCGAGGTCCTCGTGAAGGGGGATCTGCTGCGACCCTGGCAGGAGGACTCGGGCTGGGTCGTGGGCTCGGAGATTCATCCCCTCGTCGACACCCGTGTTGCCGTCATCGATCGATTCGCCGGCGACTCCCTCTGCAAGTTTCCGCCGGTGATCGAGGCGCTGCTGGAGCGTGCGTTCCGGCGGATCCGCGGCATGGCGACGCAGGCCGCCTTCGACAGCCGCGCCGGGATGGACCAGCGCGTCCTGTTCTCCATGTGGCATCTCGCCGACCGCTGCGGCGAGCGGGCCGCCGGCGGGATGGTGATTCCACTGCCTCTGACCCATCGGATGATCGCCGACCTTCTCGGCGCGCAGCGCACCTCGGTCAGCGCGGCGATCAGCCGCCTGGCCGCGGAGGGTGCCCTGAGCCGGACGGACGGCCGCGGCTGGATGCTTCACCCCGAATCGGCGCGCGTTCTCCCCAGCCGGCGGTAACTCCCGGGCTACAGCGGAGCCAGGCCTCCCGCGCGGCGCCCGTCGCCCAGGTCGCCGCGGGTGGGGTCGAGGTCGCCGCGCCTGCCGTCGCCGCGAGCGGCGGCCAGGGGCTCCTCGCCCGGCTGGACGCCGTCGGACTTGCGCACGCGCGGTGCGCATAGGCTCAGCGGCTCGGGCAGTCCCTTCAGATCGTGCTCGCCGCAATCGGTCACCTCGATGTCGTCGGACAGCTGCTCCGCCGTCGTCTCGGTGATCAGGACGTCCTCGTCCAGGTCTCGCGTCGCCGCCTCGACCCGAGAGGCGATGTTCACCGCGTCGCCGATGACGCTGAAGTTGAGCCGCCCGGCGCCGCCGATCGAGCCGGCCACCACCCGGCCGGTGTTGACCCCGACGCCGATGTGAAAGCCCGGCTCGTCCTCGGCGTTGACGACGCTCGCCATCTCGCACGCCGCGCGGACCGCACGGTCGGCGTGGTCCGGGAACGGCTCCGGCGCGCCGAACATAGCCAGCAGGCCATCGCCGACGAACTTGTCCACGTGGCCGCCGTGGCGGTTCACGATCGGCACGACAACGGCGAAGAGAGCATTCAGCTGCATCACCACGTCCTTGGCGTCGGCCTGTGCGGCGAAGCTCGTGAAGTCGCGGACGTCGCAGAAGAGGATCGATACCTCGACCTCCTCCCCCTCCTCGCTGAACCCCTCGCTGAGGATGTACTCGGCGACGGACTTGTCGAGATAGGTGCCGAATGCCTCGCGGAGGCGTTCCCGCTCGGCGAGCCCCTCCACCATCTGATTGAACGACGCCGCGAGCTCGCCCAGCTCGTCACCCGTCGTCACGGGCACCGAAACGTCGTAGCGACCCTCCCGCACCGCCTCGGTCGCGCGCTGCAGGTCGGCGATCGGGCGCACGATCGACTTCGCGAACAGAACGGTGAGCTCCAACGAGATCGTCGTTGCCACGGCCACGGCGATGAGCACGTCCACGCCCAGGGCCTCGCCCCCTCCGCCCGAGGAGGACAGCGCGGCTGCCACGAGGCCGGTGATGAGGTTGATCAGCGGCAGCGCTGTCATCAGACGCACCCGCAGGGGGATTGCCGAGATCGGCGTCTGGACACGTGGCGCGGACTTGCTCTGGTTGATGTCCAGCAAGACCGGACGCATCCCCGTCTCCAGGATCAGGTAGTGGAGGATCGCGGAGTACCCGAGGGCCACCATCGATCCGGCGAACAGCGGGAAGAAAGCCGGCCAGGCGAGGTCCAGGACGATCACCGCCCACGCGCACGTGGGGACGATGGCGATTGCCACCGGCACCCAGAGGTCGTGCCGGATGAGGTTGAGCGGCAGCGCCACGGCCGCGGCCCACGCCTTCGTCGTGCTCTCGCCGTCGCGCGCGCCGGCGAGCCAGTCGCGGATCGGGCGCATGAGGGGGAAGGTGCGGATCAGCGTGATCAGAACCGCCAACCCCGTCAGCGCGAGAGCGACCGCGATGACCTTCGCGTAGTCCTCGGCCGAGGAGTGGTAATAGAAGGTGAAGAGCCCGAGGGTCGCTGCCGTGATCACGAACGCGCTTTGCAGCTCGATCGTGAGGAACACGTACGGATAGGACCGGCCGAGCCGGCGATATAGACGAGAGAGCGCCGGCAGCGCCATGCGCTGATTGTGTCAGGACCGGCCTAGGCGGGCGCCGGCTCGCGTGACCCCGTGGGCCTTACCGCCAGGAGCACCATGTCGTCCGCGAGCTCGTTGCCGGCCCGCGTGACGGCGTCCGTCCTCAGCCGGTCGAGCAGCGCGTCCAGGTCGTCGCCGGCGCTCGCCGCCATCGCCCGAGCAAGCTCCTCGGGCGTGCGGTGGCTCTCAACCGGGCCCGCCTCGAGCCAGCCGTCCGTGTAGACGAGGAGCGTCTCCCCCGGCTCGAGAGTGAACCGGTCCACGCCGATCTCCACGTCCTGCCACACGCCGACGATCGAGCCCCCGCTCAAGCACTCGGTGGACCCGTCGGCGCGCACGATGACCGCAGGCGGGTGAGCGGCGCTGGCGAGCTCGACGCCGAGGCCCCCGGATTCGCGGTCTTGCAGCAGCGCGAGCTGGAGGGTTGCAAAGCGCTCGCCGGTCTCCGTCTCCATGAGCACCGAGTTCACCCGCTCGGCGATCTGCGCGGGCCGTGTGCTGAAGGGTGCCAGCGCACGGACGGTGTGGCGGATCTGCGCCGTAAAGGTCGCCACCTCCGCGCCACGCCCGGCCACGTCACCGACCAGAAGGTAGTACCCGTTGGGCACCGGAATCACGTCGTAGAAGTCCCCGCCGAGCTCCACTCCCTCGCCCGCCGCCTCGAACACCACCGCCAGGTCCAGGCCCGGGATCGGTTCCGGCTCGTCGGGACGCAGGCCGCGTTGAAGGACCTTGGCGATCCGGTCGCGCTCCGCGTACAGCCGCGCGTTTTCGAGCGCCATGGCAGCGCGGGCGGCGAGGTCCTCGAGCAGGCTCAGGTCGCGCTCGTCGAAGCGGCGGTCGTTGGCGATGTGAAGGAACGACAGCGCGCCCACCAACCGGCCCCTCGCGAGCATTGGGGCAACCGCGGCCGACCTGTAGCCGGCCCGTTCGATGAAGGCCCAGTGCTCGTCGCTCTGGGCGACCTCGTCCTGGATCCCGGGTTGGGTCAGGTCGTAGAGCACGAGGGAGCGGCCGGTCCGCAGGACCTGTGCCACGGGATGGTCGCCGTCGAGCTCGAGTGGATAGTCGCGGCGAATGGCCTCGAGCTCCGCGGCGATCTTCGGGTCCGCTGCGGCCACCGTGGCCCTCCCGATGGACCCGTCGTCCTCGACGAAGTCGATGACGCATAGCTCGGCCAGGTCGGGGACCGCGGTGTCCACGATCGTGCGGGCCGTCTCGTCGCGGTCCAGCGAGGCGTCCAGCGCGGGCGCCGCGCGCGCCAGGAACTCCCGGGCGCTGCGCTGGCGCTTCTCCGCTGTGATGTCGCGGACGACGATCGACGCCCCCACGATGCCGAGGATCGGATCCTTGATCGGTGAGACGGTCAACGACACGTCGATCCGCCCGCCGTCCTTGCGGATTCGCTCGGTCTCGTAGGGATCCACCCGCTCGCCCTGGCGAATGCGATCGAGAATCCGCTGCTCCTCACGGGCGTGATCGGGCGGAATCAGCATCGAGATCGGCTGGCCGATCGCCTCATCCGGCTCGTAGCCGTAAAGACGCGTGGCGCCGTCGTTCCAGGCCGTGATGATCCCGTTCAGGTCCTTGCTCAGCACCGCCTCCTGCGTGTCGTGGACGACGGCCGCGAGGTGCGCCCGGATCCGCTCGGCCTCGATGCGATCGGAGATGTCGCGTACGTAGCCGGTGAAGATCGGCGGGTCCGACCCGGGGATCCGCGTCACGGCGAGATCGATTGGGAAGCTGGAGCCATCCCGCCGCAGCGCCGTGAGCTCGATCCTCTGGTTCATGATCCTGGTCTCGCCGGTCTCCACGTAGCGGGCCAGGCCCTCCCGGTGCCGGTCGCGCAGGTCCGGCGGGATGATCAGTCCGGCGAGCTCATGGCCGACGACCTCGTCGCGACGATAGCCGAACGTCTCCTCCGCGGCCTCGTTGAACTCGATGACCCGGCCCAGGTGATCCATCCCGATCACGCAGTCATACGCTGAGCCGAGCATCGCCGACTTCAGCGCCTCGCTCTCACGCAGGGCGCTCTCCGCGCGGCGTCGGGTCATGAACATCGCGAGCTGGTCGGTGAAGCCCACGAGCAGGTCCATCAGCTCGTCGTCGGACGACGAGAACGACCTCGCATAGAACTCGGCGACGCCCAGAACGCTCTCCGCGGGTCCAACGGGCACCGGTATCACCAGCGCCCCGTGCAGCCCCAGCTGCGCGAACATCTCACGCCGGGGCAGGCCGGGCTCCTCCTGGAGGTCGCCAATCCAGGTGATCTCGCCGCGCTCCCACGCCCGCCCGGGCAGGCCGCTGCCCCGGCCAAGGCGAAGGCGCCGGCTCTCCGCCCACAGAACTTCCATGTCGAGGCTGCCAGCCTCCCAGCCATCCACGAAGCGAAGCATTCGGTCGTGCTGCGGAACCTCCCAGAGGGCGCCAGCGTCCCAGGAAAGCAGCGTTCCGACGGCGGACAGATATACGGGCGCTGCCTGCTCGACGCTGTCCGCGACCAGAAGCTCGCGAGTCAGTGCGTGCTGGGCAGCTAGGCGAGCCTGAAGGTCCGAATGCCGCGTCTCCATCCCCGCCGGAAGCATCGCATCTCCCGGCCCCCTTGCCTAGGGCGCTTTGCGGGCTGGGATGCACCCGTCATGAGTGTCGACGGCCCTCAAGTACCGTCTCCCTGGGTCCGATTCAATGGAGGTGGAACGCGAAAGCAACGGGGGGTTCCCCGAGCCCGTGGCCGGGGAGCCAGTTCGCCTGGTGCGCTGCCGGCACGATGCGTGCGGGACAGCCACCCGCGTGCGGGTGCCGCGGGCCCTTCCCGCGCTCGCCGTTCGCCGCGTCGTCTGCGAGGGCTGCCGCCAACGCTACGACTGCGAGGGCGTCGACGACGTCGAGGCGGCGGCCGCGGCCAAAGTCGTGCCCTCGAGGCCCGAAAGCCGGCTCTGGAAGTACTTGAGCATTCCGGTGGCCGCGGCCGCGGTCATCGCCATCCTGATCCTCGTCCAGGGGTCCGACGCGCCGGAGGAGCAGCCGAGCTCCTCCCAGGCGCCGGCCGGGGTCGAGTCCGGGGGTGGTGGTGGCGCCGCCACCGCGGCCGGTGGCGCCGCCGAAGCGTCCGGATCCAGCCAGGGCGCCGAACTCGTCAAGGGCGCCAGCTACACCCTGGCCCTGCCGCACGGGTGGGCCCGCACCGAGGCCGACAGCGGCGCGACCTTCGCCGCGTCGGCCCGCGATGGCGGTGCCGAGGCGACGCTGTGGGTGCAGCGCGATCCCAGCCTGGACTTCCCGCAGTTCGAGGCCCAATCGCTGGCAACGCTTCGCCAGGCAGCCGGAAGCGCCGAGGTCACCGATCGCACGACCGCGCCCACCGCGGAGGGGACGATCGTCACCCTCGCGGCCGACCCGCCGGCCGGCGCTCCCACCTACGAAGTAACACTTCGCCTCGCCGGCCCCTATCGTTACTACCTAGCCACGACCGTCGAGCCCAATGCATCGCGTGACGCAGCCGACGGCGCCGAGTTGATCCACAGCTCGTTCGTCCCCGTGGCAACCGAAAAGTCAGGCTAAGGCAGGCACCATGAGACGATAGCGGCTGCTCCTCCTCGCTGTCCTTGCGCTTGCCGTGCCCGTCCCGGCCTTCGCGCTCGTGACCGGCTCGGATTCCGGCGCCGGCTCGCTCGACGCCCAGGCGTCCCTCGACAGCTGCGGCCTGTTCGAGAACCAGATCGTCTGCAAGATCGACGCCTCGTACAACGACGTCGCCGGCGCCACCAGCTACACCGCGAGCGTCAGCGCCCCGAACGGCGCCGTCTCCGACTACGGCACCGTCGGCGCAGGCGGCACCAGCTTCTGGGTCCCGTACGTGGGCAACGGCACGTACACCGTCGAGATCCAGGCGTGGGGCACGCCACCTTCCAATGACAAGAACCCTCCGCTCGTCGCCGAGGACCGAGTGGGAGCCGGGAGCAAGGACACGGGCGATCACACGCCGGCGGACGAGTCCGACACCGGGGCGACCGGCGTGACCGGCGTGACCGGTGTGACCGGACCGACGGGCGCAAGCGGGGTCACAGGCCCCACCGGTACCAGCGGTGTGAGCGGACCCACTGGAGTCGGTGGCCCCCCGCCGGAGCCGTGCCCACCACCCCCCGCGCCGCCCCCGACGCCGGGGCCGACCGGCCCCACCGGCCCAACGGGGCCGTCCGGCGGCACGGGCGCGACGATCTCGGGAAGCACCGCCGGCATTGCCGGCCTCGAGGCGCAGGGCGAGGTGCCCCAACCGACGGAGTGCACCGACCCAACCGAGACCACGGGCTGCTGCGTTCCGGCCGGATAGCCTGAGCACTACGATCCCGGTGATGGCCACCGCCACCGCCGAAGCGCTCTCCCCCGCGGCCCGCGAGTTCGTCGGCTCCGGCGCCAAGCGCCTGGCGATCGGTGGCGAGCAGATCGACGCGGCCGACGGGCGCACTTTCGAGACCATCGACCCGGCCACCGGCGACGTGATCTGCGAGGTCGCGCTCGCCGGGCCCGAGGACGTCGCTCGCGCGGCGGCGGCCGCTCGCACGGCACTGGTGGGCCCGCTGCGCAAGGTCAATGCAGCCAAGCGCTCAGGCCTCATGTACTCGCTGGCGGAGCTCGTCAAGACGAACGGGGCCGAGCTTGCGGAGCTCGAATCGCTCGACAACGGCAAGCCGCTCGGCGCCGCGAAGGGCGACATGGCGGCGACCGTCAACCACCTGCGCTACTACGCCGGGTGGCCGACGAAGATCGAGGGCGAGACGATCCCCGTCTCCGCCCGGGACGTCCTCTGTTACACGGTCCGCGAGCCCGTCGGTGTCTGCGCCCAGATCGTCCCGTGGAACTTCCCCCTTCTCATGGCGATCTGGAAGGTGGCGCCAGCGCTGGCGGCGGGCTGCCCGATCATCCTCAAGCCCGCCGAGCAGACGCCGCTCACCGCCCTGCGGCTGGGCGAGCTCGCGCTGGAGGCGGGATTCCCGGAGGGCACCCTCAATGTCCTGCCTGGCGACGGCAGCACCGGCGCGGCGCTCGTCGACGAGCCCGGCGTCGACAAGGTCGCGTTCACCGGCTCCACCGAGGTCGGCCGCGAGATCGGCGCCAAGTGCGGCCGCTCGCTGAAACGCGTAACGCTCGAGCTGGGCGGCAAGAGCCCGAACATCATCCTTCCCGACGCCGACCTGGACCGGGCGATCAAGGGCTCCTACGAGGGCATCTACTTCAACTCCGGTCAGGCCTGCAACGCCGGCTCGCGCCTGTTCGTCCAGCGCGAGCTCTACGACGAGGTGACCGACCGCCTCGCCGGCTACGCCCGCGACGCCAAGGTCGGGCCCGGCCTGGACCCCGAGACCCAGCTCGGCCCGCTCGTCTCCCGGGAGCAGTTCGACCGGGTCAAGGGCTACATCGACTCAGGCGTCCAGGAGGGCGCCGAGCTCGCGGCGGGCGGTCCACCCGACGGTGGCAACGGCGGCGGCTACTTCGTGGACCCGACCCTCTTCGTCGCCGTGCAGGACTCGATGCGCATCGCCCGCGAGGAGATCTTCGGCCCGGTCCTGGTCGCGATGCCTTTCGACGACCTGGAGGAGGTCGCCCGCCGCGCCAACGACACCGAGTACGGCCTCGCGGCCGGCCTGTGGACCCGTGACGTCTCGAACGCCCACAAGCTCGCCTCGATGCTCCAGGCGGGCAACGTCTACGTCAACACCTGGGGCGGCGGCGACCCAGCGGCCCCCTTCGGCGGCTACAAGGCATCGGGCATCGGCCGCGAAAAGGGC
>Ga0126305_10000949_pt1 | contig 12681 bp, 1 predicted proteins | sample Plot26_FD_92536 | JGI IMG/M metagenome (GOLD analysis project Ga0126305, IMG submission 92536) | Serpentine soil microbial communities from UC McLaughlin Reserve, CA, USA - Plot26 | ecosystem: Environmental > Terrestrial > Soil > Grasslands | place: USA: UC McLaughlin Reserve, Lake County... | reverse complement strand
GACGGCACCATGAAGTCCGGCAGAGTGGCGGCGAGAGCGGCACGGAGGTCCCCAGCGCCGTCAGCCACCAGGTAGGCCACCAGGCGGTCCTCGCCGGCGATCCGGCGTGCCGTCACCACGGCCCCCAGCACTCCCGGCAGGCGGCGGAGCTGCGCCTCGATCTCGCCCAGCTCGATGCGGAAGCCGCGGATCTTCACCTGGTGGTCGGCGCGGCCCAGGAACTCCAGGCCGACGCCCGGCAGGTGGCGGGCCAGATCGCCCGTCCGGTAGAGCCGCGTCCCCGGCTCGCCGCTCTGGGGATCGGGCACGAACCGCTCGGCCGTGAGGGCGGGCTGGCCCAGGTAGCCGCGGGAGACGGCGGCGCCGCCGACGTACACCTCGCCGGGCAGCCAGAAGGGAACGGGCCGCATCTCGCCGTCGAGCAGGAAGACCCGGGCGTCGTCGAGCGGGCGGCCGAGGGGCAGGGTGCCCCAGCGGGCGTCCCAGGGGCCCGTGAACGGGTGGACCAGCACGCCCACCGTGGTCTCGGTGGGGCCGTAGTGGTTGAAGACCTTGCAATCAGGCGCCAGCGCCTGGATGCGCGCCAGGAGCTCCGGGCGCGCGGCCTCGCCGCCGAGCACCAGCCGCCGCCGGGGCAGGGCCCGCTTGGGCAGGGCGCCCTCGAGCAGCGTCTCGAGGTGGCTCGGCACCACCTTCAGGCAGTCGATGGCGTGGCGCGAGGCGTACTCGGCGAGGGCCTCGGGGTCGCGGGCCCGGTCGTGCGTCACGACGTGCAGGCAGCCGCCGCCGCAGAGGGCCGGGTAGAGCATGGTGAGCCCGAGGTCGGCGGCGAAGGTCGAGACCATCGCGAAGCTCGCCCCGGGAGGGAAGTCGAGCCGCCGGCGGACGGCCTGAACGTAGCCGAGGATCTGACGGTGCTCGACGGCGACGCCCTTCGGCCGTCCCGTGGAGCCGGAGGTGAAAAGGACGTAGGCGAGGTTAGATCCGAAGACGCCCGTCTCTGGCGCTCCGGGGTCCTCCCCCTCCACCAACTCCTCGAACCCGACGACCCGCCAGGGGCCGGCCGGCAGGGAGCCCCGGAGATGCTCCTGGGTGAGCAGGACCGGCGGATCGATCTCCTCCAGCATCGCGGCCGTCCGCGGCAGCGGCTGGCCCGGCTCCAGGGGGACGTAGGCGCCGCCGGCCTTGAGCACTCCCAGCAGCCCCACGACCATCTCCGGCGAGCGCTCGGCGCAGATCGCCACCCGCACCTCGGGACCGATCCCCATCGCCTGCAGGTGATGGGCGAGGAGGTTGCTCCGGCGGCTCAGCTCGCGGTAGGTCATCCACAGGTCGTCGCAGGCCAGGGCCGGCGCGTCCGGGGCCGCCGCGGCCTGCTGCTCGAAGAGCTGGTGGACCAGCAGGTCTCCCGCGTCGAGCGCGGCGGCGGGCGCGAGCGCCGACAGCACCTCCACCCGCTCGCCGTCGCTCAACAAGGAGATCCCGGCGGCTGGGGTGTCGGGGTTCTCGGCCAGGCGCTCCAGGAAGACGGGGAGCTGAGCCGCGAGGCGTTCCACGTCCGCGCCGTCGAACCGCGCCGGGTCCCAGTGGACCTCCAGGGCGATCCCGCCGTCGCGCCGGGTGCAGGAGAGACGGAGGTCGCAGCGCTCGGCGCGGTCGTGGAGGGCCTCCACCGTGAAGGTTGCGCCGCCCGCCGTGACGCCGGCCGGCTCGTCCTCGAAATCGAAAGCCCAGGGGAGGAAGGAGCGGCCGGCGGCCTCGCCGTCGCCGCCGTTGATCTGCTCCCAGTCGAAGCTCTCCTGAAACTTGAGGGCCTCGCGCACGGCCTCCCCGAGCGTCTCGGCCGACTGGCGCAGGGTGATGTCCTCGCCGAGCGTCACGGCGATAGGAAGGACGCGGGTGAAGGGGCCGATCACTCCCTCCAGCTCTTCGTACCGCCGGCCGTTTGCGGTGAGGGCCACGGTCGTGCTGCCGCCCCAGCGGCCCAGAAGCAGCCGCCAGCCGGCGAGCAGGGCGAGGTCGGGAGAGAGGCCCAGCTCCTCGATGCGGGCAGTGATGTGGGGCGGTAGCTCCCTCCGGACGGAGACGGTCGAGAAGCCCGTGCCGGCGCCCGGGGGCAGCTCGCAGGGGAGAGTACCGGCCAGCCAGGCGGCCGCGTCCTGCCCGCTCCAGTGCTCGCGGCCGGCCCGCGTCTCCGGGGCGCGCAGCAGCTCGTTCTGCCACTCGGCGAGATCGGCGTACTGGGCCGCCGGCTCCTCGACCGCCGCGCCGCCGTAGGTCAGGGCGATCTCCCGCATCAGGTTGAGGGCCCCGGCGCGGTCGCAGCAGAAGGCCGGCAGGGTCAGCGCCAGGAGATGGCTCCGCGAATCGAGCCGCACCAGGGCCGCCCGCACGGGCGATCCCTGCTCGAGGTCGAAGGGAGTCCGCAGATCCTCCGCGAGCTCTCGCACGCCGGCCTCGCGGAAGTCGGGGGCGAGTTCCTCGTGGATCACCTGCACGGGGACGGCCCGGCCGGGCGGGCAGCGGAAGTTGGTGCGCAGGATCTCGTGGCGCTGGACGGTGGCGCGCAGGGCCGCGAGCAGGCGGGCGGTGTCCAGCTCGCCCTCGATCCGCATCGCGATCTGGACAGCGAACGCCGCATCCGGCGCGCTCCGCGTCAGCCACCACAGACGCCTCTGCTGGGGTGAGAGCCCGAAGCCCTGGAGGAGATCTGTCGTCGTCGTATTCATGAGCGCCGCCTCACGGACTTGAATTTCTGCAGCACGGCTCCCGCGTACTCCTCTTCGTCGGCGGCACGGCGCTGCCGATCCAGGGAGGCGAGCCCTTCTTCCAGCTTTCCCAGCTTGAGATGGGGATCGACCGAAACCGTTTCGAGGAGGCTCCTGAAATCTTCCAGGAACCGGACGGCGGTCGGTGCTGCAAAGAGGTCGACATTATAAAGCAGGGCGGCGCGGATGTCCCGCCCGGCATTCGACAGCGTCAGGTGCAGGTCGTAGCGCGCCGGCGGGTTGGCGAACGCGTAGGGCTCGACCCGCAGCGACGGCAGCTCGAAGGCGTCGCGCTCGCCGTCGGCGTACTCGATCTTGTGCTGGTAGAGGAGCGAGCGGCTGCGGTCGCGCGGCGGCTGCAGCTCCTCGACCAGCCGCTCGAACGGCACGTGCTGGTGCTCGTAGGCTCCCAGGGCCGTGGCGCGGACGCGGGCGAGGATCTCCGTGAACTCGGGATCGCCTGAGAGGTCGGTACGCAGCACGAGCTGGTTGACGAAGAAGCCGATCAGCCCCTCGGTCTCCAGGCGGTCGCGGTTGGCCACGTTGGTGCCCACGACGACGTCGGCGCGCCCCGAGGCGTGGCGGAGCTGCACGGCGAACGCCGCCAGGAAGGTCATGAACAGGGTCGCCCCCTGGTGCCGGCTGAGCCGCCGCAGGTCGTCGCATAGAGCGGCCGGCAGCACCAGCGACTCGCGCCCGCCGTGGAAGGTCAGCACGGGCGGCCGCGGCCGGTCGGTGGGCAGGTCGAGGGCCGGCGGCGCACCGGCGAGCCGCTGCCGCCAGTAGGCGAGCTCGTTCGCGAGGTGCTCGCCGCTCAGCCAGCGGGTCTGCCAGACGGCGAAGTCGGCGTACTGGACGGGCAGCTCGGGCAGCGGGGAAGGCCGCCCCTCGAGGGCCGCCTCGTAGAGGGCCACGATCTCGCGCACCAGGATACCCATTGACCAGCCGTCGCTCGCGATGTGGTGCATGGTGAGGAGAGCCAGGTGGCGGTCCTCGTCCAGGCGCACGAGGCGGGTGCGCAGCAGCGGTCCATGGGCGAGGTCGAACGGCCGCCGGGCCTCCTCCGCGGCGAGGCGCTCGGCCTCGGCGTCGCGGGCCGCGGCGTCGAGGCCGGAGAGGTCGTCGACGGGCAGCTCCTGGGGCCGGGCGGGGCCGGGCACCTGCACGGGCTCGCCGCCGTCGCTCGCGAACGTGGTGCGCAGCACCTCGTGGCGGCTCACGACGCCGCTCAGGGCAACCTCGAGGGCCGCCACGTCGAGGGGGCCGCTCAGCAGCACGGGGACGAAGATGTTGTAGAACGCGCTCCCCGGCTCGAGCTGGTCGAAGAACCACAGCCGGCGCTGGGAGAACGACAGCGGGAGGCCGCCCTCCGGCCGCGCGGCCCGCTCCAGGGGCGGCGCTTCCGGCGTCTGTGCCGCGCGGCCCGCGGCCTCGACGCGGCCGGCGAGGCCGGCTACGGTGGGCTCCTCGAACAGGTCGCGCAGGGCGATCTCGACGCCGAAGCAGTCGCGGATCCGCGACACGGCCTGGGCCACCAGCAGCGAGTGGCCGCCGAGCTCGAAGAAGTCGTCGTGGACGCCCAGGGCGTCGCGCTTCAGGACCTCGCACCAGATGCCGGCCAGCAGCTCCTCGGCCGGGGTGCGGGGGGCCGACAGGGGGCCGGCCGAGGCGGGCGCCTCCTCCGGCGCGGGCAGCGCCTGACGGTCGAGCTTGCCGTTGGCCGTCAACGGCAGGGCCGCGAGCTGCACGAAGGCCGTCGGGATCATGGCTTCCGGCAGGCGGGCCGCGAGATGCCGCCGCAGGTCGCCGGCCGCGGGCTCCGCCTCGGGCCGCGGCACCACGTACGCCACCAGCCGTTTGTCGTCCCCCTCGCCGCGGGCGAGCACGGCCGCCGCCAGCACGGCCGGGTGCTCGCGCAGGGCGGCCTCGACCTCGCCGGGCTCGATGCGGAAGCCGCGGATCTTCACCTGGTCGTCCATGCGCCCCAGGATCTCGAGGCCGCCGCCGGAGAGGTGGCGGGCGAGGTCGCCCGTGCGGTACAGCCGGCTCCCCGGCTCATTGCTCACCGGGTCGGGGATGAACCGCTCCGCCGTCAGGTCCGGCCGGTTCAGGTAGCCCCGCGCCAGGCCCGCCCCCGCGATGTGGACCTCGCCCGCCGTCCACCGGGGGACCGGGTTGAGGCCGGGGCCCAGGAGATAAATCCGGCTGCCGGCAAGGGGCCGGTCGAGGGGGAGGGCCGCGGCGCCGGCCGGCCGCTCGCCCTCGACCGCGTGGGTCACGACGCCGACCGTGGTCTCGGTGGGGCCGTAGTGGTTGATGACGCGGCAGCCGGGGGCGAGAGCGCGCACCCGCTCCACCAGGTCCCAGCCGGAGGGCTCGCCGCCCAGGATGAGCTGCCGCCGCGGGAGGACCCGCTCGGGCGCGCTCCCCTGGAGGAGGGCCCGCAGGTGGCTCGGCACGATCTTCACCGAGTCGATGCCGTGGCGGCTGAAGTACTGGCCCAGGGCCTCGGGGTGGCTGGCGCGCTCGGCCGCGATCACGTGCAGGGTGCCGCCGCCGCACAGGGCGCCGAAGACCGAGGTGTTGCCGAGGTCCGCCGCCAGGGTCGAGACGGTGGCGAAGCGCGATCCCGCCGGCAGCGGCGCGCGCTCCAGGATGCCGAGGACGTAGTTGAGGAGCTGCAGGTGCTCGATCCCCACGCCCTTGGGCCGGCCGGTCGAGCCCGAGGTGTAGATGACGTAGGCCAGGTTCTCGCCCTGGACTCCCGCTGCCGGGCGCTCGTCCATGCCCTCGGCGGGCACGGGGACGAGGGGGGGAAGAGGCTCAGGCAGGGCGGGGAGCGGCTGGCTTCCCGTCACCAGCACGGCGGGCCGGCTGTCGGCGAGCAGGAACGCCAGGCGTTCCGCGGGCAGGGCGGGATCGAGCGGCACGTAGGCGCCTCCCGAGCCGAGGATGCCGAGCAGGCCGACTACCATCTCGACCGAGCGGTCCACCAGGAGGCCGACGGGCACCTCGGGGCCGACGCCCAGGCGCTGCAGGGTGCCGGCGAGGTGGCGGGCGCGGCGGTCGAGCTCGCGGTAGGTCAGCCGCTCGTCCTCGCAGACCACGGCGACGGCGTCGGGCGTCCGCTCGGCCCAGCGGAGGAACAGCTCGTAGACGGTGCCGGCATCCACGGGCGCGGGCGGCGGGCTGTCGTTGAAGCGCACGACGAGCTCGCGCCGCTCGGCCGCGCTCAGCGCGTCGAGGTCGCGGGCCGGTGCTTCGGGGTCCGCCAGGGCCGCGCCGGCAAGGGCCGCGAGCTGGTCCGCCAGGCGCTCCACGTCGGCGGCCGCGAAGCGCGCGGGGTCATAGTGGATCTCCGTCCGCCCTTCCGCCGCCTGCCACAGCAGCTTCAGGTGGAAGCGGTCGATACACGCATGGCGGCGGACGAGCGAGAATGCACCGCCACCGGCGGCCGGCTCCTCGGCCTCGAAGCAGAAAGGGAACCAGGGGCGCTCGGCGGCGCCCGGCGCCAGCAGGTCCCAGGAGAAGCATTGCTGCCACTGCCGAGCCTCGGCGACCGACGCGGCGGCCTCGCGCTGCAGGGCGGCGAAGGGAATCGCGTCCCCCCCCAGTGTCGTGACCGGCAGGAACCGCGCGAAGAGGCCCGGCGCGCCGGTCAGCTCCGCGTAGTTGCGCCCGTCGCAGGCCGCGCCGATTCCAAGCTCGGCCTGTCCGGTCAGACGGCGCAGGAGGACGATCCAGGAGGTCAGCAGGAGGTCCGCGTCGGCCCCCTCATCCAATGTCACGGAAACGCTCCGCGGCGCGAATTCAGAAGCGCCATCCCGCTCGAACGGCAGGGTGGCGGCCGGCAAGGCGAGCAGGCGGCGGCGCCAGATCTCGACGCCCTCCTGGCTGTCCTCGGCCGCGAGGACGCCGTTCTGCCACTCCGCGAGATCGACGTACTGGAGGGGCTCGTCCGGCTCGTCCCCGGCGTAGCACGCCCGGATCTCCGCCACCAGGTTGTCGAGCCCCGCGGCGTCGGCGCACATCGAGGGCAGGCTGAGCAGGAGGAGGTGCTCGGCGTCCGACCGCCGCACCAGGGCGGCGCGGAAGAGCGGTCCCCGCTCGAAGTCGAAAGGCGCCGCCAGCAGCTCATCCCAGACGTCCGCGGCCTGCTCGAAGACGGGAAGCTCCGGGTCCGCCGCCTCCAGCACCGCCTGCAGGGGCATTCTCACCTCCGCCAGGCTGGGGAAGACGGTGCGCAGGATCTCGTTGCGGTCGACCACCTGGGCGAGGGCCGAGCGCAGCCGGTCCGCATCCAGGGGGCCGGCGATCCGCACCAGGGCCTGGCAGCGGTAGGCGCCGGCGCCGCCGTTCTCCTGCAGCAGCCAGAGGTCCCGCTGCTGGGGGGAGAGGGGGAACCCTTCGATCTTCGTCTCAGACATCTTTCGCCGTGCTCCTTCTACGGGCGCTGCGGGTCAAGCTCTGCAGCTCCTGCTGCCTCGAACGTTGGAAGTCGCCCTCCACCCTCACCATGCGCGTTTTCCCGGCCTCTTCAACAGTCTCCGCGAGATCGCTCAGACGCAGGTCCGGCTCTCCGACCACCCGGCGGAGCAGGGCCGCGAAGCTCTCCGCCATGTGGGAAACCTCCCCGCGGGCGAACAGTTCCCGCCGGTACTGGAAAAATCCGGCGAGTCCCTGGGGCGTCTCGGTAAGGTCGAGCTTGAGGTCGTGCCGCACCTCGCCGGCGCCGATCTCCTCCGAGGTCAGGGTGAGGCGGGGCAGCTCGAGGGCGGCCGCCGGAGTGTTCTGGAGGACGAACCAGATGCGGAACAGGGGCGAGCGGTCGCGGCCGCGCAGGTCGGCCACCAGCCGCTCGTACGGCAGGTCCTGGTGCGCGTAGGCGTCCAACGCCACGTCGCGGACGCGCGCCAGGAGCTCGCGGAAGGTGGGGTCGCCCCCGAGGTCGCCGCGCAGCACCAGAGTGTTGAGGAAGAAGCCGATCAGCCCCTCGGTCTCCACCCGCCGCCGGCCGGCGACCGGCGTGCCCACGGCCAGGTCGGTCTGACCGGTCAGGCCGTAGAGCAGGACATCGAAGGCGGCGAGCAGCGTCATGAACAGCGTCGCGTCCTCGCGCCGGCTGAGCCGCAGCAGCTCCGCGCTGGTTTCCGGATCGATGGCGAACGGCAAGACCTCGCCAGCCGTTCCCGGCGTCCCCGGCGTCCCCGCGAGGATGAGCCGCGGGCGGGCGGCGGGGAGCACGGGGGGCTCGGGCGCGCCGGCGAGCTGCCGGCGCCAGTAGGCAAGCTGGCCGTCCACCGCGCCGGCCTCGTCCTCCAGCCAGCGCCGCTGCCAGGCGGCGAAGTCGGCGTACTGCACGGCCGGCTCCGCCAGGGGCGAGGGGGAGCCCGCCGCAAACGCGGTGTAGAGGATCCCGACCTCGCGGGCCAGCACGCCCATCGACCAGCCGTCGCCGACGATGTGATGCATCACGGCCAGCAGCGCGTGCTCCTCCGGCGCCAGGCGCAGCAGGAGGGTACGCAGGAGGGGCGCCCGGGAGAGGTCGAACGGCCGCCGTGCCGCTTCCCTGGTCAGGCGCCGCGCCTCGGCCGTCCGCTCCGCCGCCGGCAGGCCGCCGAGGTCGACCAACGCCAGCCCCTCGCTGGAAGACGCGGGGGCGATGACCTGTGACGGCTGGCCGCCGCGCTCCGGGAACGACGTGCGCAGGGGCTCGTGGCGGCGCGTCAGCTCGGCGAGGCAGCGTTCGAGGGCGGCCACGTCGAGCCGGCCGGCCAGGCGGAAGGAGCTGGTCAGGTTGTAGGCCGCGCTCGCCGGATCGAGCCGCTGGAGGAACCAGAGACGCTCCTGGCCAGGGGAGAGCGGCAGGGCCTCTTCGCGGGAGACGGCGGCGAGCGGCGGCAGGGCCTCCACCCGCTGGGCGCTCTCGACGAGGGCCGCCAGCCCGGCCACGGTGGGGGCCTCGAACAGAGCGCGCAGCGGCAGGTCGACCCGCAGGCTCTGGCGCAGGCGGGCGGCCAGCCGGGCCGCCAGCAGCGAGTGTCCGCCGAGCTGGAAAAAGTTGTCGTGGATCCCCACCCGCTCCACCTCCAGGAGCTCGGACCACAGGCCGGCCAGCAGCTCCTCGACGGGGGTGCGCGGCGCCGCGGCCCCGGCTCCCGAGCCGAACGCCGACCCATCGGGTGCGGGCAGGGCGCGGCGGTCGAGCTTGCCGCTGGGGGAGAGCGGCAGGGCCGGCAGGAAGACGAACGCCGCGGGCACCATGAATTCCGGCAGCTCCGCCGCGAGCCAGGCGCGCAGCTCGCCGGCGTCCGCCGCGGCCCCCGGGCGGAGCACGGCCCAGGCCGCCAGGATGTCGCCGTGGCTCCCGCGGTGCACCCCCGCCGCCGCCTCGCGCACGGCGGGATGGCGGGCGAGGAGGGCTTCGATCTCCCCCAGCTCGATGCGGAAGCCGCGCACCTTGACCTGCTGGTCGACCCGGTCGAGGAACTCGAGGGCGCCGTCGGAGCGCCGCCGGGCCAGGTCGCCCGTGCGGTACAGCCGGCCGCCGGGCTCGCCGCCGATGGGATCGGGGAGGAAACGGGCGGCCGTGAGGTCCGGCCGTTGCCAGTAGCCGCGGCCCAGGGCGGCGCCGCCGACGTACAGCTCGGCGGGCACGCCCAGCGGCGCCGGCTCCAGGTTGCGGTCGAGCAGGTGGACGCGGGCGTTGTCGATCGGCCGGCCGATGGGGACGGTGGGACCGCTCGACGTCCGCTCCGCGGTCCAGGAGAGCACCTGGATGCAGGTCTCCGCCGGGCCGTAGAGGTTGACGGCGTCGACGCCGAGGAGCTCCCGTAGCTCCGCCGCGAGGGCGGCCGGCAGTGCCTCGCCGCCGCAGTACACCCGCCGAAGCGACCGGCAGGCGGCGAAGCCCGGCTCGCGCAGCAGTATGGAGAGCTGCGCCGGCACAAGCTGGAGGGTGGTGATCCCCCCTTCGGCCAGAGCCTCCGCCAGGTACTCGGCGTCGCGGTGGCCGCCGGGCCGGGCCATCACCAGGCGGGCGCCGGCGAGCAGGGGCGCCCAGATCTCCCACACTGAGGCGTCGAAGCTGAACGGCGTCTTCTGGAGCACGGAGTCGTCCCCGGCCAGGGGATACCGCTCCTGCATCCAGAGCATGTGGTTGGCGAGGCTGCCGTGGGGGATCATGGCCCCCTTGGGCCGGCCCGTCGAGCCCGACGTGTAGATCAGGTAGGCCAGATTCTCGGGCGCCAGTCTGACCGCCAGGGGACCGGGATCGCCCCCGGCTACCGGCTCGCCGTCGAGGCAGAGCACCGTCTCCGCGGCCCCCGCCAGCCGTTCGCGGAACCGCTCCTGGGTCAGCAGCACCCCGGCGCGGGAGTCCTCCAGCATGAAGTCCAGGCGCTCCCGCGGGTACTCCGGGTCGAGGGGCACGTAGGCGCCGCCCGCCTTGAGCAGGCCGAGCAGGCCTACCACCATCTCCAGGGAGCGCTCGAGGCAGAGGCCCACCCGCACGTCCGGCCCCACTCCCAGCCGCGCCAGGCGGTGCGCCAGTCCGTTGGCCCGTCGGTCGAGCTCGGCGTAGGTCAACGTCCCATCCTCGGCAGCCACGGCGACGGCGGAAGGTGTACGCCGCGCCTGATCGGCGAACAGCTCGTGGACGAAGGCCGTGGGGAAGGGGCGCTCCGTGTCGTTGGCGCCGAGCAGGAGCTGGTGCCGCTCCGCGGCGCCGAGCATGGGGAGGTCCCAGAGCCGCTTCCCGGGATCGGCCGCGGCGGCGGCCAGCAGGCCCCCGAGGTGCCCTTCCAGACGGGCGATGGTGGCTGGGTCGAACAGCTCGGCGTCGTACTCGATCAGGCCGGAGAGGCCGCCCCGTCCGTCCTCCGCAAGGGCCAGCGTGAGGTCGAACTTCGCGGCGCCGGTGTCGCTCTCGAGGGGCGTCAGGCTCAGGCCCGGCAGCGCCAGCGGCGGCTGGGGGGCATTCTGGAGCACGAACGTCACCTGGAAGAACGGGGTCTGGCCGAGGTCGCGGTCCGGCCGCAGCTCGGAGACCAGCTTCTCGAAGGGCAGATCCTGCCGCGCCCAGGCCTCCAGGGCGACCTCGCGGACGCGCCCCAGCAGCTCGCCGAAGGCGGGGTCGCCCCCGAGGTCCGTGGCGAGCACCAAGGTGTTGACGAAGAACCCGATCAACCCCTCGGTTTCGGCGCGGTTGCGGCCCGCGACGGGCGAGCCGACGGCGATGGCGTTCTGGCCGGTGTAGCGGTGGAGGAGCGCCGCGAAAGCCGCGAGCACGGTCATGTACAGGGTGCTCCCCTGGCGGCGTCCCAGATCGGTGAGATCGACCGGCAGCTCTACGGGACGCCGGGCGCCGCGGCGGCTCCGCCGTGCCGGCCGGGGCCGGTCGGTCGGCAGCTCGAGGCTACCCGGCTGGTCCGCGAGGTGCCGCCGCCAGTAGTCGAGCTGCTCCTCCAAGGCCTCGCCCTGGAGCCACTGCCGCTGCCAGCGGGCGAAGTCGGCGTACTGGAGGGCCGGTTCGGCGAGGGGCGAGGGGCGGCCGGCGGCGAAGGCGCCGTAGAGGGTGGCTAGCTCGGCCACCAGGATCCCCCGCGACCAGGCGTCCGAGACGGCGTGGTGCAGGGAGAGCAGGAGCAGGTGCTCGTCCGCGGCCAGGCGCACCAGGCGGGCGCGCATCAGCGGCCCCCGCTCGAGGTCGAACGGCCGGCGGGCTTCCTCGCGGGCCAGGCGCAGGCCCTGCTCGCCGCGCTCCGGCTCAGGCAGGGCCGAGAGGTCCTCGATGGGCAGATCGATCGCCGACGGAGGCGCGACGCGCTGCACGGGCCGGCCCGCCACGGCGGGGAAGGAGGTGCGCAGCACGGCGTGGCGGCGCGCGATCTCCGACAGCGCGCTGGCCAGGGCGCCGGCGTCGAGAGTCCCTTCCAGGCGCGCGTGGTAGGGAAGGTTGTAGAGCGCCGTGCCGGGCTCGAGCTGCTCCAGGAACCAGAGCCGCTCCTGGGAGAAGGAGAGCGGGCTCTCCCCGGAGTCCCGCGCCGGCTCCAGGGGCGGCGCCGCAGCACGCCGGCCGGCCTGGCCGATGCGCCCTGCCATGGCCGCGAGCGTCGGAGCTTCGAAGATGGCGCGCAGCGGCAGCTCGACCCCGAACACCTGGTGGACGCGCGAGGCCAGGCGCGTGGCCAGCAGCGAGTGGCCGCCGGCAGCGAAGAAGTCCTCCTCGACGCCGATCCGCTGGCGTCCCAGGAGACCGGCCCAGATGCCCGCCAGCAGCTCCTCGACGGGCGTACGGGGCGCTCCGGTGGTGACCTCGCCGTCCGCGGCCTCCTCGGAAGGTGCGGGCAGAGCCCGGCGGTCCAGCTTGCCGTTCGGGGTGAGGGGCAGAGCCGCCAGGGGCACGAAGGCCGCGGGCACCATGGCCTCGGGCAGCCGCCCGCGCAGGAAGCCGGCCAGCTCGCGGGCACCCTGGTCCTCCGCCACGACGTACGCTACCAGGCGGAGCTCGCCGGCGATGGACCGGGCTTCGACGGCCGCGGCACGCACGGCGGGGTGGGCGAGGAGCGCCGCCTCGACCTCGCCGGGCTCGACGCGATAGCCGCGGATCTTCACCTGGCCGTCGATGCGGCCCAGGAGCTCGGCGCGGCCGTCCGGCAGGTGGCGGGCCAGGTCGCCCGTGCGGTAGATGCGTGCTCCCGCCTCGCCCCAGGGGCTGGGGAGGAAGCGCTCCGCCGTCAGGTCCGGCCGGCCGAAGTAGCCGCGGGCCAGGGAGGCGCCGCCGATCACCAGCTCGCCGGCCACGCCCCGTGGCACGGGCTGAAGGCAGCGGTCCACCAGGTGGATGCGCACGCCCCCGAGGGGACGGCCGAGGGGCGCCGGGCGCCCGCCGTCCGGCAGCTCCTCGACCAGG
>Ga0126305_10000948_pt1 | contig 12683 bp, 11 predicted proteins | sample Plot26_FD_92536 | JGI IMG/M metagenome (GOLD analysis project Ga0126305, IMG submission 92536) | Serpentine soil microbial communities from UC McLaughlin Reserve, CA, USA - Plot26 | ecosystem: Environmental > Terrestrial > Soil > Grasslands | place: USA: UC McLaughlin Reserve, Lake County... | reverse complement strand
TCGCATGGCGTGCTCGGACTCACGGGAGAGCAGCAACAGCACCTCGTACTCGCTCATCGTCAGCCCGTGCTCCTTCACGAGCTGCGTGCTGAGCTCGCGCGTGAGGGTCGCGTGGGCGCCAAGCAGGTGGCCGACCGCCTCGACCGACTTCGGAGATGTTTTAGGAGTCAACTGTTGCATGCACAAGTATCTGCTAGGGTTTTATTTGACAAGTCAAGGATAGCGACCTACAGGAGGAAATCACGATGGCAACGGTAACCCAGCAGACGGCGATTCCGACAGGCGTCTGGAAGGCCGATCCGGTTCATTCGAGCGTTGGATTTGCGGTCAAGCACATGGTGGTGGCCACCTTTCGGGGTGCGTTTACCGACTTCGACGTGACGCTCGACAACGCCGACGGCGAGCCGCGGCTGTATGGCGCCGTCCGCGTGGGCAGCGTCGATGTCCGTGACGAGACGCTCAACGGGCACCTGCTCTCCCCGGACTTCTTCGATGCGGAGCAGACGCCGGAGATCCAGTTCACCTCGACCGACATCCGCACCGAGGGGGATGAGCTGGTCGTCGACGGTGAGCTCGCGATCAAGGGCACCACGAAGTCCGTCGGTGCCCGCGGAACGATCGTCGGCCCGGTGGAGAACATCGCCGGCCGTGAGGGCGTCGGGATCGAACTCTCCACGACGGTGGACCGCCGCGACTACGGCCTCAACTGGAACGCCAAGCTGCCGAAGGGCGGCTTCGCGGTCGAGAACGACGTGACCCTGAACGTCCATCTCGAGCTCGCGAAGGAGGAGTAGCCATGCGGGTGCTCGGGATCTCGGGAAGCCTGCGGCGCGACTCCCACAACACCCACCTGCTCCGGGTGGCGGCACAGGTCGTGTCGCCACCCGACGAGCTCGAGATCTTCGACGGACTCAAGGACGTCCCGCCGTATGACGAGGACGACGACACTGACCAGGCACCCGCCGAGGCGCAGCGGCTACGAGAGGCGATCGCCGACGCGGATGCCGTCCTGATCGCCACACCGGAGTACAACTCCTCGCTGCCCGGCCAGCTGAAGAACGCCCTCGACTGGGCCTCGCGCCCGTTGCCCGGCAACGCGCTTGGCAACAAGCCGGTGGCGGTGATCGGCACGAGCACCGGCATGTTCGGCGCCGTCTGGGCGCAGGCGGAGGCCCGCAAGGTGCTGGGCGCCACCGGCGCTCGCGTGATCGACGTCGAGCTGCCCGTCCCGCACGCCGAGGAGGCCTTCGCCGGCGATCGCCTGGCCGACGCCGAGCTCCACGCCAACCTCGCCCGGATCGTGCACGAACTCATCGGAGCGGCCCGGAGAGCGTCCCAACCTGACGAACTGGCGGCGGCGGCATAAACCGCCCTCTACGCCCTGGACCGACGCGACCGCCAGGACGGTCTACAAGCCGCGTTGGCCTTACGCCGCTACGGCACCCGGTGGACCTCGAACATGTTGGTGCCGAGCTCCTGCTGCGGGAGCCCGGCCGTGATGCCGATCAGGTCGCCGCTCTTGGCTATACCGGCGTCCTTCGCCATGAGGGCGCAGTCGGAAAGGAGAGCGCGCAGGCTGGTCCAGTCCTCGGCGAGCATGCAGCCCACGCCGAACAGGAGCTGGAGCCGCCGTACGGTCTCGAGCCGCGGCGAAACCGCGAGCACGGGGACCCGCGGGCGGTGCGACGAGACGAGGCGGGCGGTGCGGCCGCTTCGGGTCGGCACCACCAGCGCCACGAGTCCCAGCGTGTATGTCGATCCCACGGCCGCCCGCGCCACCGAGCTGGCGACGTCGGACGTGTCGCTCGCGGCCCGGTTGAAGACCCAGTCGCCGTAGGGAAGGTCCGGCTCCGCCTCACGGGCGATGCGGTCCATGACGCGTACCGCCTCGGCCGGGTACTCGCCGACGGCGGTCTCCTCGGACAGCATCACGGCATCCGTGCCCTGGAAGATGGCGGCGGCGACGTCGGAGACCTCGGCGCGCGTGGGACGCGGCGAGGAGACCATCGAGGCGAGCATCTGCGTCGCCGTAATCGACGGGCGCGAATGCTGACCCGCGAGCTCCAACAGGCGCCGCTGCACAGTCGGCACCCGCTCGATCGGGAGCTCGATGCCGAGGTCGCCGCGGGCGACCATGATCCCGCCGAATGCCGCCCGGATGATCGCCTCGGCGTTCTGCGCAGCCTGCGGCTTCTCGATCTTCGCGACCAACGGGATGTCCGCGCCGGCGACCCTGACGCGCCGCTCCACCGGCTGGAGGTCCTCAGCGCGCCGCACGAAGGACACGGCCAGCAGGTCCACCTTCTGCTCAACGGCGAAGTCGACCCAGTCGAGGTCCGTCCGGCTCGCCGCCGGGAGCGGCACGTCGGTTCCGGGCACGTTCAGGCCCTGGTGCGACGCGACCGGACCGCCGACCTCGACCTCGCACACGATCTGGTCGGGCCTCGTCTGGAGAGCTCGAAGGCGCACCCTGCCATCCGCGAGGTAGATCTCCTCGCCCTCATGAACGGCCGAGGGCAACCCATCCCAGGACACCGGCAGGTGGTCCGCGCCGCCGACCTCCTCGCCGGTCGTCAGCGTCACCTGAGAGCCGCGCCGGAGCTCGACAATCCCACCCTCGACCTCGTCAAGCCTCAGCTTCGGTCCCGGTAGGTCGCCGAGGACCCCAACCTCGTGCCCGGCGATCTCCGAGGCTTGGCGGGCCATCGCGATGTTCTCCTCGTGCTCCGTGCGGGATCCGTGCGAGAAGTTCAGGCGCAGCACGTCCGCGCCGGCCCTGATCAGCTCGGTCATCGTCTCGACTGAGCGCGTGGCCGGGCCGATCGTGGCGACGATCTTCGTCCGGCGGCCCTGGCGGGTTGCCGCGGTGGAGGCGGAACCGGGCTCGCCACTCACGTCTCCGGCTCCGGCTCGTCGGGGGCCTCGAGCGCCTGGATATAGGGAAGGCGCCAGGCGAGCGCGGCGAGGACGAGCCCGGCCGCGACGTTCAGAAGACAGAGGAACCACTGGCCCGCCGACAGCAGCTCGAGATCGAAGAAGGATCGAACGGGACCCGCCGCGAGGATCAGGGCGTAGAGGGCTCCGAGGCCGGCGACCATGGCGAGCATGTAGCTCTGAATTGTGATGTGCTCGCGGCCCGGGCCGCGCTCCAGCAGGAGGATGAAGCAGAGGCCCAGGACGATCAGCGTCGTGGTCGCCGCGGTCCGCGCCTCGTCCAGCGAGCCGCCGAAGATCTTGTCGACCAGGAAGTAACACAGGAGGGAGCCGACGGCGATGCCGGCGCCCGCCGGAACGCCGAATGCCGCCAACGCACGCAGGAGCCGGCCGCGGTACAGGGGCCCCTCGCTCGGCGCGAGGGCGAGCACGAACGACGGGATCCCGATCGTGAGCATCGCGGCCACCGTGAGCTGGCGAGGGAGGAACGGAAACGTGAATCCGAAGATGGCGGTGATCAGGATGAGAATCCCGGCGTAGATGGTCTTGGTCGCGTACAGGCGGCCGAGGCGATGGATGTTGCGGGCGATCCGGCGTCCCTCGCCCACTGCGCGCGGCAGCATCGAGAACTGGTCGCGAAGCAGCACGATGTCCGCGATGCCCTTCGTTATCTGGCTACCGGAGCCCATCGCGACGGCCAGGCGCGCCTGCTTGAGCGCCGGGACGTCGTTGACGCCATCGCCGACCATCGCCGTGAACCGCCCCTGTTCGGCGAGCGCCGCGACGAGCGCCTTCTTCTGGTCCGGGGTGATGCGGCAGAAGATCGTGTTGCGCTCCGCAGCCGCCGCGAGACCCGCTTTGTCCTCGGGAAGTTCTGGGCCCTCGACGACCCCGGCCTCGGGCGGCACGCCCACGGCATGCGCCACCGCCGTCACCGTCTGGCGCGCGTCGCCCGAGATCAGCTTCAGGTCCACATTTTGGCCCCGCATGAAGTCGATCGTCTCGGCCGCATCCGAGCGCAACTGCTCCTCCAGCACGACGAGCGCTCGTGGCTCAATCCGGGGTGGCGGCTGCGTGCCCGGGTCGTTCGGAAGGGGGCCGAGCGCCTCGCCGAAGGCCACAACCCGCCGACCGGCCGCCGTGTGCTCCTCGAGCGTCCGATTGAGCGCCGGGGGGAGCTCCAGGGCCCCCGACTGGACGAGGACATCGGGCGCGCCCATCACGTAGCTCGACCGCTCGGCCCCCCGCCCGTCGAGCGTGAGCCCGCTCCACTTCCACGATGACGAGAACGGGACCTCGGCGACGACCCGCTCGGACTGGCCCGGATAGCGGTCGGCGATCGTCTCCAGCGTCCGGTTTCGCTCACCCGCCGAGTGCGCAAAGCGCGCGAGTGCCTCGTGGGCGACGGCCGGCTGGGTGGCGTCGGCGACCTCCACCGAGACCAGGTCGAGAGTCCCGTCCGTGAGGGTCCCGGTCTTGTCGACGCAGATGGTGTCGACGGCGGCGAGCGCCTCGGTCGCGGCCATCTGCTGGACCAGTGTGTTCATCCGGGCCAGTCGCACGGCTGCGACTGCAAGCGTGACGCTCATCAGCAGCACGAGCCCCTCGGGGATCAGCGTCACCAGGCCGGCGGTGGCGGTCTGAGCCGCCTCGTCGATCGCGACGTTGCGAATCAAGAACGCCAGGAACAGCAGGACGGCGAGCGGCGCCATCAGGATCGTGGTCGCCCGCAGGACGCTGTTGACCTCAACCTGAAGCGGCGACGGCGGGTGGCGGAACGTCCGCGCCTCCCCGGCGATCTTGGCGGCGTGGCTTTGCTCGCGCACGGCGTCGAGCTCGTAGTAGCCCGAGCCGGCGATGCAGAAGGAGCCCGAGAGCAGCCGGTCCCCATCGCGCTTTCGCACGCCGTCGGACTCGCCGGTGAGGACGGACTCGTCCATGGTCAAGCCGCGAGACGAGACGACGAGGCCGTCGGCGACGAGTTGATCGCCCGGCTCGACCCGAACGACGTCGCCGGGCACGACCTCGTCGGCCGTGACCTCGAGGATCGCCCCGTCGCGGATTACCTTGGCCTTGGGGGCGACCAGCAGGGCGAGCTGGTCGAGCGTCTCCTTGGCCTTCAGCTCCTGGCGGATCCCGATCCCGGAGTTGACGATCGCGATCACGCCGAACAGCGCGTCGGCGAACAACCCGAGCGCGAGCATGATCACGAAGAAGACGCCGAGGATCGCGTTGAACAGCGTGAAGACGTTGCCGGCGACGATGCTCGCGACCGAGCGACTGGTCGTCTGCTCGGGGAGGCCGAGCCGCTGCAGCCGTTGGGCCGCCTCGGCGCTCGTCAACCCCCGCGGGTGTGAGGCGGCTTCCACGTCACCATCTATACCGGAGCGCCGCTCCTTCCGGGCAGGGCGCATCATCGCGTCATCGGCGCCACGGGTTTAGCATCCGCACGCAAACTTGTCCGGGGATGCCACCAACGGAGCGGCAGGACACGCCCAGGCGCTGTCGGTCGCATTCCGCAAAGCGACGAAGGTCTACCCCGGCGCGGACCACCCCGCGGTCAACGAGCTCGACGTCGAGGTTCAGACCGGCGAGATCTGCGTGTTCGTGGGCCCATCCGGATGTGGCAAGACCACGGCGATGCGCATGGTCAACCGCATGGTCGAGATCACCGAGGGCGACATCCTCGTCGGCGAGCGCTCGGTGCGCGAGCGCTCTCCCTCCGAGCTGCGGCGGGATATCGGTTACGTGATCCAGCAGACCGGTCTGTTCCCCCACCGGACGATCGCCGACAACATCGCGACGGTCCCCCGGCTCCTGAGATGGGACCGGGCTCGAACCGAGGCGCGGGTGAGGACCCTGATGGCGCTCGTCTCGCTCGACGCCGATCTTGCCGAGCGCTACCCGGCACAGCTCTCGGGAGGGCAGCAGCAGCGGGTGGGTGTGGCGCGCGCGCTCGCCGCCGACCCGGGCGTGATGCTGATGGACGAACCGTTCGGCGCCGTCGACCCGATCAACCGCGAGCGCCTTCAGAACGAGTTTCTGCGCCTCCAGGCGGAGGTTCGCAAGACGATCCTGTTCGTGACCCACGACATCGACGAGGCGATCAAGATGGGCGACCGGGTCGCGATCCTGCGGGAGGGAGGGATCCTGGCGCAGTACGCCACCCCGGCCGAGCTCCTGATGGCGCCCGCCGACGACTTCGTCGAGGACTTCGTTGGCGCCGACCGGGCTCTGAAGCGCCTGGCGTTGCTGCGCGTGGCTGACATCGACCTGTGGGAGGCGCCGCTCGCCTTCGTCGGACAGGCGACCGCCGAGGTGCGGGCGAAGCTCGACGGGGCGGAGGTGCCGCACGCGCTCCTGGTCGACTCCGAGCGGCGGCCGCTGGGATGGCTGTCGGAGTCCGACCTCCAGAGCGAGATGGTTCCCACCCGTCCGGACATCTCGCCCGATCCAGTACTCGACCGCGACGACGTCATGCGCGACGCTCTGTCGGACCTGCTGCAGGCCGAGACCATGTACGCGCCGGTCGTCGACGCCCAGCGCAGGATCGACGGAATCCTCTCGGTGGAGATCATCTCCGAGTTCCTAGGCTCGACGGAGGCGCTGGCTGAGGAGCACCCCGCCGCGGAGCGCCCGACCGCCTCATGATCCCGCTCGCCGCCAAGGGCGTTCTGCTGGCCGATGCGGCGAACAAGTGCGCGCCGGGCCTGCCCGCGGACTTCTGCCAGAAGCATGAGGTGACCGGATGCGTGGGGGGCAACGGGCTCTTCTGCTTCGACTGGGCCGCCGACAACTTCGACCGCTACGTGGGCCCGTTCTTCCGGCACCTCGAGATCGTCGCGATATCCGTTGTCGCCGGATTCGTAATCGCCGTGGCGCTCGCTCTCCTCTCGCACCGGCATCGAGCGCTGGCTCCCCCCATTCTGGGTGGGACCGGCGTGCTGTACACGATCCCGAGCGTCGCGTTCTTCTTCCTGCTCCTGCCGATAACCGGATTCGGGCTGGCGACGGCGGTCATACCGCTCTCCGCCTACACGCTGCAGATCATCTACCGCAACACCCTCGTTGGTCTCGCAAACGTGCCGCCCGACGCGAAGGACGCCGGCCGCGGCATGGGGATGTCCGAGCGGCAACTCCTGTGGCGGGTCGAGCTTCCGCTGGCCACCCCGGAGATCATCGCGGGGCTCCGAATCGCCACCGTCTCGACCGTCGCGATCGCGAGCCTCGCCTTCCTTGCCGGAGCCGGCGGTCTGGGTCAGCCCCTCATCGAGCAGGTGAGCTTCAACACCAACATCATCCTGGTCGGCGTCCTCACGATGGCGATGGCCCTCGTGCTGGATCTGCTGCTGGTCCTTGCTCAGCGATTCGTCACCCCATGGCGGCGGGTGAGGGCCGGATGATCCCGCTGGCGAGCATCATCGACGCGTTCGTCGGCGCCTTCGACTTCATCCTTCACCAGCGCGAGGCCGTGACTGGCGGTGTGCAGGTCGGCGGCCCGGAGTACATCTGGACCTTTGCCCGTACTCAGCTCGAGGTGAGCGCGGTGGCACTCGCCGGCGCGCTGGCTGTCGCGCTTCCGGTCGGTCTCGTGTTGGGTCACATCGGCAAGGGCGAGTTCTTCGCCGTGGGCTTCGGTAACGCGGGGCGTGCGGTGCCGGAGATAGCCGTGGTCTTCCTGCTCGCCTCCCTTATCGGCATCGGGCTCGGCAATGTGGCCCTCGCGCTCGGGATCCTGGGTCTACCACCGATCCTCACCAACACGTTCGTGGCGATGCGCCAGGTCGATCGGACGACGGTGGACGCGGCAGAGGGGATGGGCATGCGACCGTGGGAGGTGATCCTGCGAGTTGAGCTGCCGCTCGCCGCGCCGACGATCATGGCCGGGATTCGAACCGCGGCCATCAACATCTTCGCCACGGCGACCATCGCCTCGTTCGTTGGTCTCTCCACCCTTGGGGACTTCATCACCAACCGCAGCGTCTATGGCGACGACGGCGTGCTGGCGGGCGCGATCGTCATCGCGGTGCTCGCCGGCCTGATCGAGCTCACCCTGGCCGGCGTGCAATGGCTGGTGACGCCGCGAGGCGTAAAACTGCAGCGCGTCACCCGCTCCGCATAGGATTCCGGTGATGGGTCCCGTTGGCCCAATGGTCCAAGCTGGAAAGGGGATAGGGAGTGATGAGAGGTCTTCGAGTGCGCGCGGCGTTCCTGCTGCTGGTTGCCGCGGCCCTGGCGGTCACGATTGCGGCGTGCGGAGGCGGTGACGACGACACCACCACGACCGGCGCGTCGGGCGACACCGACAACCGGATCGCATCCAACCCGGACAACGGCAAGGTCACGCTCACCATCGGGTCGAAGAACTTCACCGAGGAGTACATCCTCGGCGAGATCTACGCCCAGGGCCTCGAGGCGGCCGGCTACAACGTCAAGACCAAGTTGAACCTGGGATCGGAGACGATCGCCAAGAAGGCGATCGAGGACGGCGAGATCAGCGGCTATCCGGAGTACACGTCCACCGCACTCGGGTCCTTCTTCAGCGTGCCCGCGGACCAGATTCCCGCGAATGCGGAGGAGGCTTATGCCCAGGCCAAAACCGAACTGGCCAAGGACGGGCTGGTCGCCTACCCGCCGACCCCGTTCGCCGACTCGAACGCGGTTGGGACGCTGACCTCGACCGCCGACAAGCTGGGCCTGACGGACATCTCCGACCTGGAGGGCCAGTCTGAGGACCTCGTGCTCGCCGGATCGCCGGAGTGTCGTGAGCGGATCGACTGCCTCGTGGGCCTGGAGAAGAACTACGGCCTCCAGTTCAAGAAGTTCACGCCGGTGGACATCGGCCTGCGCTACACGGTGCTCGACAAGGGCGACGCGGACCTGTCGATCGTGTTCACCAGCGATGCTCAGCTCGCGAACTCGGACAAGTACGTGGTCCTCGAGGACGACAAGGGCCTGATCCCCTCGGGGAACGTGATCTTCATCGCCTCCAAGAAGGTGGCCGATGACGCCGGGCCGGACTTCGGCGACACGATCGAGAAGGTTCAGGGCAACCTGACCCTGCCGGTGATCCAGGAGCTGAATGCGCGAGTCGACATCGACAAGGACAAGCCTGCCGACGTCGCTCACGACTACCTGCAGCAGAGCGGCTACATCAAGTAGAAGGCTGCTTGGCTCGGATGGCGCCGGGGCCTGTTGGCCCCGGCGCCGGCCAACGTCTAGCTACGTATAGGGTCCCGGCGATGAAGCTTGGGCTCAACCTCGGCTACTGGGGGATCGGACCACGGGGCGACGAGGCGCTGGAGATCGTCCAGACGGCGGAGCGCGCGGGATTCGATTCCGTGTGGGCCGCCGAGTCGTACGGCTCCGACGTGGTGAGCGTCCTGGCGTGGCTCGCGCCCCAGACCGAGACGATCAAGCTTGGTGCAGCGATCATGCAGGTTCCCGCCCGCGCGCCCGCCGCAGCCGCGATGGCTGGGTGCACGATCGACGCGCTTTCGGGTGGGCGGTTCATGTTCGGCTTCGGGCCATCCGGCCCGCAGGTCTCCGAGGGTTGGTACGGCGTCCCGTACGCAAAGCCGTGGGGCCGCACGCGCGAGTACGTGGAGATCGTGCGTAAGGTCGTGGCGCGCGAGGAGCGCCTGGAGTACGACGGCGAGCACCTCCACCTGCCGCTCCCGGGCGGCGAGGGCAAGGCGCTCAAGCTGAACTTCCACCCGGTGCGGAACTCCATCCCGATCTTCCTCGGTGCGATCGGACGCAAGTCGGTGGAGATCACCGCCGAGATCGCCGACGGCTGGATCCCGATCTTCTCCTCTCCGGACGCCTTCCGTGAGACCTGGGACGAGCATGTGGAGGAGGGGTTGGCGAAGGGGGGACGGTCACGCGATGACCTCGAGATCTCGCCCACGGTCCAGGTAGCGATCGATGGCGACACCGATGCCGCCCGTGCGGTCGTCAAGGCGGGACTCCTCCTCTACCTGGGTGGCATGGGCAGCCGCAAGACGAACTTTTACGTGGACCTGACCCACCGCTTCGGCTTCGGGGAGGTCGCCGACGAGGTGCAGTCCCTGTACCTGGACGGCAAGCGTGAGGACGCGTACGCGGCGATCCCGGATGAGCTGGTCGATGCGACCGCGCTCGTGGGGACCGAGGAAGAGGTGTCCGAGCGTCTCGAGCGCTATGGGGCCGCCGGGGTCGACCGTCTCATCGTCTCGCCGGTCAACCCGGAGCCGGACCAGCGCCTTCACACCGTCAAGCGCCTGGCCGAGCTCGCCGGCGTGGGCGCTGCTGCGTAGCGGGTCGCGGGCCAGGGCACCCAAGGCAGCCACGGATCCAGACCGGCCCCCCAAAGGGCCCGTGCGTGGACGGTTTGTTTCGCATAGCGAGAGAAACTCTCCCCATGGCGATCAGGGGAGCAGCTGTCGGATTGTCGACGCGATCCGTTCCGGTTCTTCCCTCACCTGCCTGTACGTGAACCGCAGCACCCGGTAGCCCTGGAGCGTGAGCTCGGCATCTCGCGCCCGGTCGGACTCGAAGGAGGCGCGGGCGCCGTGGAACGCGTAGCCGTCGACCTCCACGATCAGTCGGCTCTCCTCCCAAAGGAAGTCGACGAGGAACTGACCGACCCGCACGTTCACCCTGGGTGCCGGGATCCGATGGCGTCGGCACAGCCGTACGAACCGCCGCTCGAGTGGGCTGCGCGTGGGCGCCTCGTCGACGAGATCGGTTACGGGGAAGCCGCGAACGCGTGCTCTGTCGACCATCGCCTCCCACTCCTCGCGCGGTAGCACGGCCCTCAGGTCGCGAAGTGTCCGCGCTGGCGTGGTCACCGGGATCCGGTTGCGTCGGACGGTCTCGCGGTCGGTGAGCGTCCTCGACCGATGGATGGCTATGCCGTGGTCGGGACGCGGTTTCCTGGTGTGCTGCATGGTGACGTGGACCGGTCCGGCATATCGCGGCAGCAGCCCCCACAACTGCGCGGCACTGTGATGGCTAAGTGCCCCGCCAGCTCCGCATGCCTTCACAGCCGCGAGCCAGCGACCCTCTCGGCTGAGCGCAGCGTGTCCAACCGCGTAGACGCCACGATGGAGGCGGTGTAGTCGGCCGGCCTCGGTCCGGCGGTGGATGCCGGCGCGCGTCAGTCCGCAGGTGAGCAGCTCAGACGTCGCGACGACGCCGTGATCGCGCTGGGCGACCTGGGACACGCGGGCGTCTCGGTGGGGCGGGGCCCCCTTCGTTCGCATACCGAGAGAGAGGGTCCACGCGAGCGGATTTCGCCCCGCCTGCGACGACCAGCGTTCTCGTCGGTGAGCTGAGCCGCGCGGGCACCCTGATCCGAAGCGAGGACGAGCGCGACCGCCGCCCGACGATCGTCACGATCAGCGAGGTGTACGAGGACTGGGTGAGCACCTGGGTGGCGCAGGTGGTCGAGCCGATGCGCCGCGCCCTCGAGCGCCTGTCGCCGAGAGCCCGTGCCGGCTTCATGCGGGGACTCCGGATCCTCTCGGAGGAGAGCGCCAGCTTCGCTGCCGAGGCGGAGGACGCCGCCCAGGCGTGAGGTGAGGGGGCGTCAGCCCCCGAAACTGGCTGGTGCCGTTGCTGGTGTATAGGCTCTCGCGGCTCGCATGAGGGTTGGTGTCCCCAAAGAGTCGCGAGAGGGAGAGCGCCGCGTGGCGCTGATCCCCGACGTCGTCCGCTCCCTCACGGGGGACGAGGTGGAGGTCGCCCTCGAGTCGGGCGCCGGCGAGGCCGCGGGGCACCCCGACGCGGAGTACTCCGATGCCGGCGCTTCGGTCGGCTCCGCCGATGATGCCTGGGGTGCGGACGTGGTGGTCAAGGTGGCCCTCCCGACGCTTGAGGAGATCGCTCGACTTCGCGCCGGCCAGGTCCTGATCGGGCATCTGGCGCCCCTGACCTCCGGTGAGACCACCAAGGCACTCGCCGACGCCGGCGTGACCAGCTTCGCGATGGAGGCGATCCCTCGGATCACGCGGGCGCAGGCGATGGATGCGCTCTCTTCGCAGGCCAACGTGGCGGGCTACGCGGCGACGCTCCTTGCCGCGACCGAGGTCGGCCGCTTCTTCCCGATGATGACCACGGCGGCCGGCACGGTGGCACCCGCCCGGGTGATGGTGTTGGGCGCCGGCGTCGCCGGTCTGCAGGCCATCGCCACTGCGAAGCGACTTGGGGCGGTGGTCACCGGGTTCGACATCCGGCGCGCCGCGTGGGAGCAGATCGCCAGCCTCGGCGGCCGCCCGCTCGAGCTCGACTTCATCCCGGACGCGGAGGCGGAGGGCGGATACGCCCGCCCGCTGACCGACGAGGAGAACCAGAAGGTTCGCGAGGCCCTGGCCGATGCTTCGGCCAAGCAGGACGTGATCATCACCACGGCGCTGGTTCCTGGGCGCCGGGCGCCGATTCTGATCACCGCCGAGGCCGTGCGCAACATGCAGCCCGGCTCGATGATCGTCGACCTCGCCGGAGAATCCGGTGGCAATTGCGAGCTGTCGGAGGCGGGCAAGACGGTGGTCGAGAACGGGGTCAAGATCATCGCGCCGCTCAACCTGCCGAGCGCGATGGCGAAGCACGCCTCACAGCTCTACGCGAAGAACGTCGAGAACCTGCTCAGGCTGCTCGTGAACGAAGAGGGCCAGCTCAACCTGGACTTCGACGACGAGATCGTGGCGGGGGCGAGCCTCACCCATGAGAGCGAGATCAAGAACGAGCGCGCGCGTGAGGCGGCCGGG
>Ga0126305_10000945_pt1 | contig 12697 bp, 11 predicted proteins | sample Plot26_FD_92536 | JGI IMG/M metagenome (GOLD analysis project Ga0126305, IMG submission 92536) | Serpentine soil microbial communities from UC McLaughlin Reserve, CA, USA - Plot26 | ecosystem: Environmental > Terrestrial > Soil > Grasslands | place: USA: UC McLaughlin Reserve, Lake County... | reverse complement strand
ACGCCAGAGCTGCTGCTGCGATCCGGCCTCGGCGGGCCGCAGGTGGGCCGCAACCTCCACATCCACCCCGCCTGCTGGGTCGGGGCCCGCTACGCGGAGGAGGTCCGCGGCTGGGACGGGGTGATGCAGAGCTTCTACGTCGACGAGTGGGAGCACCCCCACCGGGTGCTGCTGGAGGCGACCTTCACGCCGCTGGCCTTTGGCGGGGCCTGGCTCGCCGGCACCGGCGCCGAGCACCAGCGCTCGATCCTCGACTTCGGCCACGTCGGCTCGATCGGCGTCCACCTCTGCGACCACTCCCAGGGCCGGGTCGGGCTCGCCAACGAAGGCGCCCTCCGCGCGAGCTACAAGCTCACCGATGACGACGCCCGACAGATCGCCTTCGGGATCGCGCGGGCGGCGGAAATCCACTTTGCCGCCGGCGCCACCGAGGTCTATCCGAACATCCCCCGGGCGGGGGTGTTGAAGCCGGGTGACCTGCCGCTGTTCGAAGCGACCCGGTTCAAGCCGGCGGAGCTGCGTCTCGAGGCCTTTCACCCGATGGGGACGGCGCGGATCGCTGCCGATCCGCGCCGCGGCGTCTGCGCCCCCGACGGCTCCGTCAACGGAACCGCCGGGCTCTACGTCGCCGACGCCTCGCTTTTTCCGACCTCCGTCGGCGTCAATCCGATGATGACCATCATCGCCTTCGCCAAGCAGGTCGCCCGCGGGCTCGCTGGCGACGGCGGAGCTGCCTTGGGCGGCGTCCTCAGTCGGCCGTCTTACTCACGCACCTAAGTGCGCTCGTGGCGACGGCCTCCCTGCGTCCTTGCCCAAGTTGCTCCGGCGCCGCCAGTTCCTACTGCTGCGGCGGACCGCCCTGACCGGAACTCGGTGGGGGCGGGGGCGTAGTCGACGCAGGCGGCTGGCTGTGCCCGCCGGCGCCGGTGCCACCGCGGTTGGAGAACTGGTCGCCGAGGTCGCCGAAGCTCGTTCCCTCTTCCTGCATCGCCCGGTAGCCGCCGTAGGTGATGCCGGCGGCGGCGAGCAGGCCGAGGAAGATGCCGAGGGCCGGATTGACGTCAACCCCCGGAACGTCACCGGCGCCCGGTGGGTCGATGATCCGGTAGAGGATCAAGAGGACCGAGATCGCCCCGAGGATCGCCACCACGGCGTTCATCGAGACGGGCGGCTCGAAGGCCGAGTCGGTGAGGCGGATTACAGCGACGGCGATCGCGGCGATGATCGCCAGCATCAGCACGATCGGAATGATGTCGAGGGCGTCCCAGGCGTTGCCGCCGACGCTGACGCTGAAGAGTCCCTGGTCATCGGAGATGTCGACCTTGAACCAATCGAAGAACATGAAGATGAAGAGAAGGATGGCCGAGCCGCCGGCAATCTTCTCCCCCGTACTCAGCCTGTCCGCATCCATCTCTTTCCTCCTGAAAATTGGGGTTCGCTCGACCCTACACACGGGTCAGGCGGAGACTTCGACGCTGCTAGCCGGGTTTCCTACCCCGCGGTGGTGCGCAGGCGAGCCGCTTGCAGGGTGTTCGCGAGCAGCATCGCGATCGTCATCGGCCCAACTCCGCCGGGCACGGGCGTGATCGCGGCGGCGACCTCGGCCGCCGCCTCGTAGTCGACGTCGCCGACCAGGCCCTCCTCGAGCCGGTTGACGCCGACGTCGATCACCACCGCGCCGGGCTTGACCGCCTCGGCGCCGAGCAGGCGCGGCACACCGACGGCGGCGATCAGGACGTCGGCCCGGCGGCAGGTGGCGTCGAGATCGCGCGTTCGCGAGTGGCAGATCGTCACGGTCGCATTTGCCTGCAGCAGCAGGCGGGCGACCGGCACCCCGACCAGCTTCGAGCGGCCGACGACGACCGCCTCCGCCCCCTCCAGCTCGACTCCCTCGTGGGCCAGCAGCTCAATCACCCCGGCGGGGGTGCAGGGAACCAGCCCAGGGTTGCCGTGGGCCAGCAGCCCGGCGTTGATCGGCGTCAACCCGTCGACGTCCTTGCGGGGATCGATCGCGGCGACGATCGGGTCCTCCTCGATATGGGCGGGGAGCGGCAGCTGGACGAGGATCCCGTCGACCTCGTCGTCCTCGTTCAGCGCCCGGACCAGCTCGACCAGCTCGCCCTCGCGGATCGAAGCCTCGGGTTCGTGATGGATCGAGCGCATCCCGACCTCCTCGCAGGTGCGCCGCTTCATCCCCACATACACCTCCGAGGCGGGGTCGTCGCCGACCAGCACCGTCGCCAGCCCAGGGACGCGTCCCGCCTCCTGCTCATAGGCGGCGACGTCGACCTTGACCCGCTCTCGCACTGCGCCGGCAACGGCCTTGCCGTCGATCACCCTCGCCGCCATCTGCTCAGCGCCTCCGCACCGGCGCGTAGTCGGCCATCAGCTTGCGCTCGGAGCCGTCGCTGGCGAAGCGGACGACGATCACGCCGCCGGGCTCGACCGCGGTGACGACGCCGTCGCCGAAGCTGGCGTGGACGACGTCGTCGCCGGTTTGCAGTTCCAGCGCCGGCCCCGGGTCAACCGCCGCCACCGGCTCCACCTCGTTCGTCGTCGCCGTGCTCCAGCTCATCCCGAGGCTGCGCGCCGCGGTCGAGTGGCGCTCGGTCAGCTCGTGCGGCAGCTCGTCGACGAAGCGCGAGGGGAGGTTGTGCTCGGCCCGCCCGAACAGCCGCCGCTCGCGCGCCCAGGTCATGTAGAGGCGTTTGCGGGCGCGGGTGATACCGACGTAACAGAGGCGTCGCTCCTCTTCTTCGCTTCCCTCCTCGAGCGCCCGCATGTGCGGGAAGGCGCCCTCCTCGCAGCCGACGATGAAGACCGTGTCGTACTCGAGCCCCTTGGCGTTGTGCAGGGTCATCAGAGTGACCAGCTCCTGCTCGTCACGGAGCCCGTCCTGCTCGTTGTAGAGGGAGATCTGCTGCAGGTACTCCTCCAGGGGCGAGACCTCACTCTCCCCCTCGCGTTCGCGCTCGATGTCGAACTCGGCGGCACCACCGATCAGCGTTTCCAGGTTTTCACCGCGCCCCTCGGCCTCGATCGTCCGCTCCGCCGCCAGCGCTTCGAGGTAGCCGCTCTCGTGCAGCACCGACTCCAGCAGGGTCGCCACCGGGCCACCTTCGTCGGCGCGTTCGCGCAGCCCCGCCATCGTCTCGTGGAAGCGGGAGAGGGCCTTGATCGCGGCGCCGCTCAGGCCGGGTACCTCCTCGGCCCGTTCGACCACCTCCCAGACCGGCATCCCGGTCGTGTTGACGTGGGAGGCGATCCGGCCCTGGGTCGTGTTGCCGATCCCCCGCCGCGGCGAGTTGACGACACGGGTGAAGGAGACGAGGTCGGCGGGGTTTGCCAGCAGGCTGAGGTAGGCGATCGCGTCCTTGACCTCGGCCCGTTCGTAGAACTTGGTGCCGCCGATCACCTGGTAGGAGACGTCGAAACGCTGCAGGGTGTCCTCGAGGACCCGGCTCATCGCGTTGGTGCGGTAGAAGACGGCGACCTCGGAGCGGGCGACCCCGTCCTCCTCGGCGAGCCGTTCGATCTCGGCCGCCACCCAGCGCGCCTCCTCGTGCTCGTCGGTCAGCTCGTTCAGCTGAACCCGCTCGCCCTCCTCGCCGTCGCTCCAGAGCTCCTTCTTCAGACCTTCCCGGTTGCGTTCGATGACGCCGTTGGCAGCCGAGAGGATCGTCTGGGTCGAGCGGTAGTTCTGCTCGAGCTTGACGATCTCGACGTCGTCGAAGTCCTTCTCGAAGTCGAGGATGTTGCGAACGTCGGCGTGGCGAAAGCCGTAGATCGATTGGGCGTCGTCGCCGACGACCATCAGGTTCTTGTGCTCTCCCGCCAGCAGCTGCAGCAGCCGGTACTGGGTGTGATTGGTGTCCTGGTACTCGTCGACGAGGACGTGGCGGAAAGTGCGCCGCCAGCGCTCGCGGACATCCTCGAAGAGCTCGATCACGTTGACGGTGCGGACGAGGAGGTCGTCGAAATCCATCGCGTTTGCCTCCCGCATCCGTTTCTCATAGAGCGGGAAGGCTTCGGCGACGATCTCCTCGAATTCGGCGTAGGCGCTTTCGTTGTAGGTGTCGGCGTCGATCAACTGGTTCTTGGCGCCGGAGATCTTCGCCTGCACGGCCCGCGGCGGGAACCGTTTCGGGTCGACCCCGAGCTCGGTCAGGCAGCGTTTCAGCATCCGCAGCGAGTCCGCCTGGTCGTAGATCGTGAAGCGCTTCGAGTAGCCGAGCCGCTCGGCGTCGACGCGCAGCATCCGTGCGCAGGCGGAGTGGAAGGTGGTCACCCACATCGCCCGCACCGAGCGACCGACCAGCTGGCCGACCCGATCCCGCATCTCCGCCGCGGCTTTGTTGGTGAAGGTGATCGCGAGGATCTCCCCAGGCCGCGCGGCCCCGGTCGCCAGCAGGTAGGCGATCCGGTGGGTGAGGACGCGGGTCTTGCCGGAGCCGGCGCCGGCGAGGACCAGCAGCGGCCCGTCCCCGTGTTCGACCGCCTCGCGCTGCGGCCGGTTCAGCCCCGCGAGCAGTCGCTCGGCGCGGTCGGCGCCGGGCTCGGTGGGGGCTCCCGATCCCGCGCCCCACGGCCCGGAATCGGTGTCGAACTGCTCTTGGAGGCTCACCCGCCGAGCATAGCCAGGCGCTCGGCGGGGGCCTCAGGGGTGCTCGCTATTCGAGCCCTTCCGAGCAGCCTTCGATGATCGCGACGATCGGGTCGGCGGAGCCGCCGATCACGACCTCTTCGGCTTCGTCCTTCGGGAGTTCACCGACGACCTCGGCGAAGCAGGTCGCGAGCTGGGGGTCGAGCGCGTTCTCGCCGCTCTGCAGTCCCTCTTCGAACGAGTCGGCCAGCCTCTGCTGATCGAACTTGGCGAAACCGGTGATCTCGTCCAGCTTCCAATCGCCATCCTCTTCGACGAGAGCGACAGCGAGCGTCTGGCCGTCGAAGCTGCCGCCGCTGAAGGCGGCGTTCGCCGTCGCGGATGAGCCGTCGATCTCGACCTTGGAAACCTCGACGGAGTCGGGGTTGTCTTCGCTGTCTTCGGCGCTCTCTTCGCAGCTCTTCACCGCGGCCGCGCCCTGCTCCAGCTCGGTCTGCTCCAGGAATGCCTGGGTCGACAGCTCCTTGCAGTCGGCCGGGTCGGCGCTGGTCGCGGAGGTTTCGATCACCTCGACGATCTTGTCTTCGTCGCTGTCACCACTGCCGCCGCAGGCGACGAGACCAAGGGCGAGGGCGAACAGGGCAAGGGGCAACAGCAGGTGAAGCTTTCTCAAGGCATGCCTTTCGGACGAGAGGAGTGGGCGGCGGAAGCTATCTCAGCCGCCGGCCGACGAACGACCGGTGCGGGGCTCGATGCTCGCCGAATGGCCGCTCGGCCCGTCGCCGCCGTCGAGCCGGGCGAGGCGCTCCTCGACCCCGGAGATCCGCTCCGAGAGGGCCTTGATCGCGTCCGCGATCGGGTCGGGCAGGTGGATCCAGTCGGCATCGGGCCCTTCGACGCGCCTGCCTTCGAGCTTCACCGGGTGACCGGGGTTGCCGACCACGGTGGCGCCCGGCGGCACGTCCTCGACGACAACCGTGTTGGCGCCGATCTTCGCCCCGTCGCCGACCGCGATCGGCCCCAGCAGCTTCGCGCCGCTACCGACGGTGACGTTGTTGCCGAGGGTCGGGTGGCGCTTGCCGCGCTGGAAGCCGGTCCCCCCCAGGGTCACCCCTTGGTAGAGGGTTCCGCAGTTGCCGATCACCGCGGTCTCGCCGATCACCACACCGGCCCCGTGGTCGATGAAGAACTCGTTGCCGATCCTCGCCGCCGGATGGATCTCGATCCCGGTGATCGCCCGCGTCAAGTAGGCGATCGTCCGCGGCAGCAGCGGCACCCCGGCCTCGAGCAGGGCGTGGGCGGCACGGTGGGCGAGCAACGCCTGCACCCCGGCCCAGCTAGTGAGGATCTCGAAGGCGGACACGCCCTGGGCGGCGGGGTCGCGCTCGCGCGCCGCTCTGACGTCCGCGCGAATCTCCTTGATCAGCCTTTTCCAACGATTCATGGTGAGAAGAAGGGTAGGGACATGTAGCGCTCACCCGAGTCGCAGACGATCGTCACCACCCTCTTCCCCGCCATCTCCGGCCGGCTCGCGACCTCGAGTGCCGCCCAGATGTTGGCGCCGGCGGAGATCCCCGCCAGCACCCCCTCCTCCTTTGCCACCCGCCGCGCCATGTCCAGCGCGTCCTCGTCGCCGACCGAGAGGATCTCGTCGACGACGTCACGATCGAGGTTCTCGGGAACGAAGCCGGCGCCGATGCCCTGGATTTTGTGCGGACCCGGCTTGCCGCCCGAGAGCACCGGTGAGCTCGCCGGCTCGACCGCGACCACCCGCGCCTCGGTCGCGCGCTCCCGCAGCATCTGGCCGACCCCGGTGATCGTGCCGCCGGTGCCGACGCCGCAGACGAAGGCACCGATCTCCCCGTCGGTGTCGCTCCAGATCTCCTCGGCGGTGGTGCGGCGGTGAACCGCCGGGATCGCCGGGTTGGAGAACTGCATCGGCATGAAGCCCTTGCGCTGCTCGCGGATCTCTTCGGCCAGCGCGACCGCCTCGTTCATCCCGCCCAGCGAGGGGGTCTCGCGGACCTCGGCGCCATAGGCCCGCAACAGCTTGCCGCGCTCCCGGCTCATCCCCTCCGGCAGGGTGAGGATCAGCTCATATCCGCGCGCCGCGCAGACCATCGCCAGGGCGATTCCCGTGTTGCCGCTCGTCGGCTCGACCACGACCGACTTGCCGGGAGCAATCTGGCCCTCCGCTTCGGCCGCGTCGATCATCGCTACCCCAATCCGGTCCTTGACCGAGCCCCCGGGGTTGAAGTACTCGAGCTTGACGCAGACCTCACCCGCAAGGCCCTCGCTCATCCGATCGAGCAGGACCATCGGCGTGTTGCCGACCACGGCCGAGGCCTCAGCTCCGATGCGCATCGCGCGCAGTCTAGTTCGTCCTAGCCCGGCGCCCAGACCGGGGCGCTGGCCAAAGCGCCGCTCAGCAGCGGCTGCGGGTGCCGCGGATCGTTGAGGTGGATGAGGACCAGGCGAGGACCGGTTCCCGGCCGGGCCACCGCCACCAGCGCCTTCCCCCGGGGCGCGAACGAGGGAGAGGCGTAACCGGACTCGCGGTCGACGAAGCTCCTGCGCCCCTGCGGCGAGCGGTTGGTGAGGGCGCCGAGGCGGGTGCCGTCGGCTCGCATCGTGAAGATGTCGGAGGCGACGCCGGGTCCGAGGGTGAAGGCGATCAGGCGGCCGGAGGGGCTGAAGTCGGGGTCGAACGGCTCTGAGCCCTGCTTCAGCTTCCGGGTGAGGACGCGACGGTTGGAGCCATCGGGGCGCATCGAGCAGACGTCTTCGATCCGCGAGAGATCGCCCGCGGGACCGCAGGCGAAGGCGATCTGGCGCCCGGACGGTGAAACCGTCGGCGCTTCCTCCCTGGCGGGCCCGCGGGTCAGCTGCCGCAGGCCCGAGCCGTCGAGGCGGATCGAGTAAAGGTCGTTTTCCCCGCTGGCACCGCTGCCGCGGGCGAAGACGATGCTCTGGCCCGAGGGGTAGAAGGCGGGTTTGAAGTCGCCACCCCCGCCGGGGCCTCCTGCCGTCAACTGCCGCAGGCCACTGCCGTCGATGCCGATGACGAAGAGGCTCGCCCTCCCGAAGCCGGACTCGTCGGCGCCGGTCTCCCGCGAGAAGACGACCAGCCGCCCGTTCGGCGAGATCTGCGGGTCGGCATCGGAGGGATCCGAGGTGAGCTGAAGGGCCGAGCCCGGCACCCCGGGCCGCAGGGTCCTCAGCCCGGTCGTCTCATACGAGTAGCGGTGCTCGCCCTGGCGCACGCCGACGTAGGCGACCGGGCCGCTACGGCCGGGCCAAGCACCTGCGGCGCGCTCGCTGAGGAAGGCGGCAACGACCAGCACCATCGCCATCAGCGCCAGGACGGCCGCGACCACTGTGTCTCTCCGGGGCATGCATCCAGGGTGCCAGGCCGCCGTGGCTCGATCAGGGACAACCTTGGCACCGGGAGCGCGCTCGGTCGAGGTCGATTTCAGCAGCGAGCCGGACAACCCATGCCGCAAGCCGAAGCTCTAGCCATGCAGCCGCTGATGGGCGATCTCGTAGACGCTGACAGCATTCGAGTCGCGGGGATGGTGGCGGATACCGAAAGCGAGGTAGCGCAGCCGCCCGCGACCCTTGACGATTTCTAGCTGGAAGACCATCCCGAATCGTCCAGCCGGTGGCGGCATATAGACCTTGAGACAGTGCGGCAGCAGGGTGCCGTCGCTGCCTTCGGCTTCACACCGCCGCAGATCATCGCTCGGTACGCCGTCACGTTCGTAGGCGCGCCGCGCAGCCTTAGCGATATCAGCGCCAGCGGCATTTCCCTCTCTCGTATCCGCATCAAACGACGCCTCGTCGAATACGACAGGCGCATGACCCCGCTTGTCGGTCACGACTTAACCCTCGCCGTCAGGGGGCAAGAACGGCCCAAACTCGCGCTCAAAGGCAGCAAACTCCTCATCGGTGGCCTCACGGCCACCCGTCCGAGCCTGAACCGCTTTCCACGAAGTGTCGGGGACCAGGGTGAGCGACCCGTCCGGGCGCTCCTCGGTGACGACGTACTCGCCAGCCCGATCACCGCTGAGCTTGACGTGAGCGTGGGACTCCATAGGCAAATGATGCCACACGACCTAATGTGCGACGGGGGCCGCTTTGACTCAGCAGCGCTCCTGTCTCGGACTCAATCGGACCAAATTGGCCCTAAAACCAACTTGCTGACCGTGCCCCCCGTCTAGATGAAGTACATGCCGCTGCCGGCCTCTTCGGCCTCGCGGCGGGCGACTTCGGCGATCGTCGTCTGGCCGAACACCTTGCGTAGGGCGGCGACGCCTTCGGCCCAGATGCCGCCGGCCTCGTCGGCCTCGGCGCCGACTTTGCCGTCGAGGACCTGGACGACCTCGAGCACGGTGATCTCCTCGGGCGGCTGCGAGAGCGTGTAGCCGCCACGCATGCCGCGGTGGCTGGTCAGGAGCCCGTTGCGGCGCAGGGTCGAGAAGAGCTGCTCGAGGAACTGCTCGGGAATGTCCCGCCGCTCGGCGAGCTCCTTGATCGGAACCGGCCGCTCGCCCGCCCTCGCCAACTCCGCGAGAGCGACGACGGCATACCTCGACTTTGAGGTAATTGAGATCACTTGGCACTTACTATCGCACCCCTCGGCTGGGTAGGATCGATCCGCGGGAGGGCTCGGGTGCCACCAGTCCCCGCAACGTCAACGATCGATTGGAAGCAGTCCTGAGCGAGCCCCCACACTGTCTGGTGGTCGACGGCCACCCCCTCGTCCGGCTTGGAATCCGGAAGACCCTCGCAGCCAGATTCGTCATCCACGAGACGCCCACCCGCGATGAGGCGGTCGACCTCGTGCGCGATGTCGGCCACTTCGACGTCGCGATCGTCGACATGCGCCGGCGCGGCAGAGGCGAGGCCAGCTTGCTCACCGGCCCGGAGGCGATCCGGATGCTGCACCGGTCGAGCCCGGCGCTCGGCATCGTCGCCCACGGCGAGCTGCCCGAGCGGCACCTCGCAAGCAGCGCCATGCAGGCCGGCGCCGCCGCCTATATCGCCCGCACCGCCGCCCCTGAGGAGCTGCGCCGCGCCGTCGAAGCGGCCAGCTCGCAGGAGCGTTTCGTCGATTCTGCGGTGCCGCCGAAAGGCAGCCGCGGCAAGCTGACCAAGCGCCAGCGGGAGATCCTGCAGCTGCTCGCCAACGGCGAGTCGACGACGGTCGCCGCCCGTGAGCTCGACCTCAGCGAAGAGACGATCAAGACCCACACCAAGCACGCACTGGCCCGCCTCGGCGCCAGGAACCGCACCCACGCGGTGGCCATCGCCGTGCGCGAGTGCCTGATCGACTAGACGAGCCCGACTAGGGCTACCAGGAGATGTCGTCTTGGGTTGTGTGCGCCTTGGACTGCGCTGCGTCCTTTGCCCAAGCAGCGGCAGGGCGCGGTCCGGCCGCAGGAGCCGACCAGATCGGACGGCGAACCCGGACGAGGGAATGGCGGCGCCACTCGTGTGAGGGAGGCTGGCGAATCGCGCCGGCCAAACGAGTCAGATCCATCCTCGGTCCCTTGAAAGCAGCACGGCCTGGGCCCGGTCGACTGCGCCGATCTTGCCGTAGACGTTGTGGAGGTGGGTGCGGATCGTCGAGACCGAGAGGTGCATTTCGCTGGCGATCTGCTTGTAGACCATTCCCTCGGAGAGGTGGCGGAGCACGTCCAGCTCGCGCCCCGACAGCGGGCAGGGCTCGCTGACCCGGGAGGCGTCTTGGGCCGGCAGCGGAAACTCGTAGAGGAGGTCGCGCAGGGCTGCGGAATCGATTCCGCAGCGCTCGGCGCTGGCGCGAAGGCGCTCCGGGGCGATCGCCTCGCCGCCGCAGTAGTGCGCGACCATGTCGGCGGTGGCGACCATCGCCGCCAGGCCGTCGGCGTCGTCGGCGTGGTGGCGCTCGATCGCGATCGCGATCCGCGCCGGCAGGTTCCAGCGGCGGGCGAGGACGCCGCCGACCAGGGCGTGGTCGATCCCGAGCTGCTCGCGTTCCTCGCGCAGGCGCTGCTCCGGGGTGCGGGAGACGGCGTCGAAGTAGACCTTGTAGCCCGGGTGCAGGCGTGAGATCACCAGGCGGCCGATGTCGTGCAGGAGCGCCGCGACCGCAAGCTCGTCGCGCTGCGCCCAACCGACGAGGCGGCCGATCCGGTCCGCCGCCCGCTGCGTGGCCAGGGCGTGGACGCGGAAGCGCTCGGGCTTCAGCTCCCAGCCGCCGTTGGACTCGAAGAAGTCGAAGCTGGGAGCGGTGCCGGCGAGGGCGAGGACCCCGGCCGGCTTCAAGACCTCGAGAGCCGCGGGAATCGCAGCGATGCCGCCGGCGACGAGCCCACCGCGATTGGCGTGGCGAAGGACGGTGATCGCGAGCGCGACGTCGCTCTCGACCGCCGCGATGATCTCGCCGGTCCGGACGGTCTCAGCGGTGGTGGCGGCGATCACGCGCTCGCGGGACTCGATCAGGACGGGAAAGCGCTCGACGGCCTCGAAGGCCTCGGCGAGGCGGCTGCCGGGGGCGGCGGCCGTTCGAGAACCGCCCTTGGCGCCGTCCTGCAGAGAGGTTTTGGCGCTGCTGTGCGCAGTGGTCACACTCATTGGCTCAATACATCGGCAGCATTCGGCCCTGGGTTTAGCCCGAAAGTTCTAATTCAGCCCCCAAAACTCGGGTTTTCTTTGGCTCCCGCTCAGGCGGCTTGCAGACGCGCGGCGGCGGCCCGGACCCGCGTCAGGGAGCGCTCCCGGCCGAGAACGGCGAGGGACTCGAAGATCCCGGGTGAGATCGAGGTCCCCGTGATCGCAACCCGGACAGGCTGGTAGAGCTTGCCGGCCTTGAGGTCGAAGCGGTCGAGCAGGGGCGCCAAGGCCGCCTCGATCGGAGCCTGCTCGAACGGATCCACAGCTTCGAGGGCGGCCGCGACCGCCTCGAGGACGGGCCCGGTCCCCTCCTTCATCACCTTCGCCCACGCCTTCTCGTCTTCGACCGGCGGCTCGAAGAGGAAGCGGATCAGCGGCCACACCTCCTCCAGCGTCTGCGCTTTCTCCTGGGCGATCTCGCAGGCCGCCCGCAGCCGCTCGTCGGCCTCGCGGCCGAGGTGGCGCGCGACCGCGGCGGTGTAGGCGTCGAGCGGCATCTCCCGCATGAAGCGCCCGTTCAGCCAGCGCAGCTTCTTCTCGTCGAAGATCGCCGCCGACCTGCCGACGTCGGCGACGCGGAAGCGCTCGACCAGCTCCGCGGTGGACATCAGGGTCGTGTCATCGTCGGTGCCCCAGCCGAGCAGCGCCAGGTAGTTGCGAACCGCCGCCGGCAGGTAGCCGCCGTCCCGCAGCTCCTGCACCGAGGCGGCGCCGTGGCGCTTGGAGAGCTTCTTGCCGTCGGGGCCGTGCAGCAGCGGCAGGTGGGCGTAGCACGGCGGCTGGTGCCCGAGCGCCTCGAGGACCAGCAGCTGCTTCGGCGTGTTCGAGAGGTGGTCGTCGCCGCGGACGACGTCGGTGATCCCCATTTCTGCGTCATCGATCGCGACCGCGAAGTTGTAGAGGACCGAGCCGTCGCCGCGAGCGATGACGAAGTCGTCGTAGCTGGCGTTCGGGAAGGCGACGGGGCCCCGGATCAGGTCCTCGACCACGGTCTCTCCGTCGTCGGGGACACGGAGGCGGATCGCCGCCCCCGGCTCGTCGGTCGGCGTTCCCCGGTAACCGCGACCGGTGCCGTGCTCGGCCTTCCAGGCCTCGACGTCCTTGGCGGTGGCGGCGTCGCGGTAGGCGTGGCCCGACTCGAGCAGCTGCCGCAGCGCTACCCCGTGCTGCTCGGCGCGCCCCGCCTGGGAGACCGGTCCGATGTCCCAGTCGAGCTCGAGCCAGCGCATCGCGTCGAGGATCTGCGCGACGTTCTCCTCGGTCGAGCGCTCGCGGTCGGTGTCCTCGATCCGCAGCACCAGCTCCCCGCCTTCGTGGCGGGCCGCGAGCCAGTTGTAGAGTGCCGTCCTCGCTCCGCCGATGTGCAGCGCGCCGGTCGGCGAGGGGGCAAACCTGAGACGGGAGTTATCGCTTGGCATGTTGATCGGAGCGCATGTT
>Ga0126305_10000944_pt1 | contig 12707 bp, 12 predicted proteins | sample Plot26_FD_92536 | JGI IMG/M metagenome (GOLD analysis project Ga0126305, IMG submission 92536) | Serpentine soil microbial communities from UC McLaughlin Reserve, CA, USA - Plot26 | ecosystem: Environmental > Terrestrial > Soil > Grasslands | place: USA: UC McLaughlin Reserve, Lake County... | reverse complement strand
CCGCTGGCCCGCGCGGGCGTCCAACAGCGCCGCGACCCGCTTCGGGGTGAGCACTACCTCCGGCATCGAGTGGACCGAGGTGGACCAACGGAAGGACGGTGACATGTGGGTGAAGCTCGGCGCCTACGAGCTGGAGGCCGGTGATAGCTACGCCGTCCAGATCTCCGGGACCTCTGAAGGAGACGGCGAGGTGGTCGCCGACGCCGTGCAGGTCCTAAGCGGCGAGCAGGCGAACCCCGAGGAGGCCGTGGGCGCGGAGATAGCCGGTGAGAGAGTGACAGTCGCTGGCGGGCGCGCCACGGGCCGCGACGTAGTGAGGATGGCAAGGAGGCATTTAGGCACCCGCTACGTGAAGTCGCCTCCGCACCGGTGCAGGGCCTACCGCAAGGAGGACTGCTCCTGCCACACCAAGGTCGTCTTCAGGAAGTTCGGGAGATCGCTCCCCGATAACCCCGCGAGCCAGTGGAAGAGGGGCAAGCGGGTAAAGAAGGGCAACCTCCGGCCTGGCGATCTCGTCTTCTTCGATGAGAACAAGAACGGCAAGCTGCAGCCGTGGGACCATGTGGGCATCTACTCAGGCAACAGGAACCTGATCCACGCCTCCAGCTACTTCGGCAAGGTCGTCGAGAGCAAGATGAAGAGGATCGACGGTTACTGGGGCGCGAAGAGGATCAAGAGGCTGAGATAGGGCCCCACAAGCCAGGCGCGCGGTTACAAAACAGCCGCGGCTATCACCGCGCACTCTGGCCTTCGTAGGAGTCCAGGATGTCCCACACCGCAACGCCCACCACGATTAACCCTGCTACGCCGCTGAGCGCGAGCGCTGGTACCGCGAAGCCCACGGGCATCAGGGCGATCAGCGCGGCGACCGCGACCCCGCGTGGCCAGGACAGCACCCCGAACACGGCCCACTTGAAGAGCGCGTGCCCGGCCAGGAACAGCGCCGTTCCACCGAGGGTCAGCGCAACGGAAGCGAGCGTCCCGCGCTCGCCGGGATGCGCCACGGTAAGTTCGTCGGCGGCGGCGACCGCGATGATCCCCGCCACCATCGGCAGGTGGAAGTAGGTGTAGGCGGATCGAGCCAACCGTCCCGGGTCCTCGGAGGAGGAAAACGTGCCACGGGCGGCCTCCTCGCTACGGGCGAAGTAGATCCACCACAGCGCCACGCTGCCGACGAAGGCCACCACGAAGGCCGACACCGTGACCACAGAAGGTTCGATCTCGCCGAAGGTCGTTCCGGTCACCAGGAGTGACTCGCCTAGGGCGATGATGATGAACAACCGGCAACGCTCGGCGAAGTGTCCACCCTCGACGGTCCAATCGGTAGTAGTGGAGCGTCCTAGACCCGGCGTCCAGAAGCCGGCCACCGGCCCTGTGTACTCCAGTACTAGGGCGAGCATCCACAGCACGTACCTAGCCTCGCCTTGGAGCAGGCCGCCCGCCACCCACAACACGGCGGGTACCGCGAACCACGCCAGTATCCGCTGGAAGTTCCTGCCCAGCGAGGAGTACTTCTCCAGGACGAGGACGACGAAGGCGGTGCGTCCCGCCTGGATGGTCACGTAGGCCAAGGCGAACATTAGCCCGCCTTCGGCGAAGGCTTCCGGTATCGCCACCGACATGAGAAGGCTGACCAGCATCAGGGTTATTAGGAGCAGGCGCACGGGCGTCCTGTCGGGATCGAACCAGTTGGTGACCCAGGTCGTGTCGACCCACGCCCGCCACACCGCCACCAGCAACAACAGCGTCTCCAGCGCGCCGCCTATAGTCAGGTGGTCCAGCAGCCTGTGGGAGAGCTGAGTCACCGCGAAGACGAAGACCAGGTCGAAGAACAGCTCTAAAGCCGTGACCGGCTGCTCGCCTCCGTCCCGGGCTCGCAGCAGACCTCTGTAGTCGGAGAGGCGCATCATCAACTCCCTGTCCTTGTCGTGGCTGCTCCAGTGGCGCGGCCACTACACAGCGGCGCCCGGGTTTCGACGGTGGTGCGCCTCTACCCCGCCCTTTGCAGTTCTCCAGAGGCCCGCACACGCGGCTTGGCGTACCCGGCAGGTTGCGCAGGCAGGCGGCCGAGGATCGGCATCTGGTAGGGGCTGTGTGGGAACGAGCCGGGCGGGTACGTCTTTCCCCTCTCCAGGAGGCACACGCGCAGACCCCTTCCGCGAGGCGGTAAGCCATCACCGAGCCGCTGAACCCGCTGCCGACGACTGCGTCGAAGTGCGTCTCGCCCATCACGAGACCTTCCCGGCCCGCCGTCGCGGAGCGATCGTGCCGGAGGTCCCGCTGGACTGCCTGGCGTACGCGACCTCAAAGGCCGTCAACCCGGCCAGCGCCAACGCCAGCAGCCCCACGAGCACGGGCGGCGGGAGCGCTATCCCCGCCAGGGCGAGCGCCAGAGCGAAGGCGGCGACCACGAGGCGAGCGGCCAACGCGCTCTTCGGGAGCGGCGGCGGGGAGAGCGGTTGCACGGTCGTTATGGCCAGCAGGTAGAGGGCGACGCCGCCGCAGAGTGCTGCCCTGGTGCCGCCGCCCAGGGCAGCGTCCGTCGCCTCCCCAATCGCGAGCTCGATACCCACCGCGATGGCCGCGAGCCCGGCGTAGACGAACAGGTGCCCGTAGGCCCACGCGAAGCCGATCAGCAGTTCTCTCACGCCGCCCGTGTACGCGCGCTCGACCGCCGACTCGTCAACACGGTCGAAGTACAACCACCACAGGGATCCCACAGCGGCGAACCCCAGCGCCGCCACCACCACGGAACCAACAGCCCACTGCGTGCCGGCCACGCCCAGGCCGGTCACGACTATGGACTCCCCGAGCACGATGAGCGTGAACAGCCCGAGTCGCTCCGGCAGGTGCGAGATCTGAAAGGGGAGCTCTTCGAGCACGGTGAGCTGCGCGAAGAAGGGGGTGGCGATCTCGACCAGGATGATCCCGAGGACCCAGAGCCCGTAGCGGGCCGGCTCCGGCACGAGCAGCGAAACACCCCAGACGAGGGCGCCCACGGAGAAGCCGGCGACGTATCGAGCACACAGCGGGCTGACCTCCCTCGCGTGACGCCAGGCCCAAGCGTACAGGCCGACAAGCAGCAGCCGCAACGCCACGTAGGCGGCGACGAAGCCACTTGACCCGCCGTCCAGAGCCCCGTGTACGCTTACCGCCAGCGCGATCGAGAGCAGCATCGCCGCTAGCATAGCCACCCGGTAGGCCGGGCCGTCAACATCGAACAGGTCCGCGTAGTATGTGTAGCCCATCCACGTCCCCCACACGGGCACGAAGAGGAAGAGGAATCCGAGGAAGCCACCGACGGTCAGATGATCGTGGAGGTAGCGGGTCAGCTCGGCTATCGCTAGGACGAACACCAGATCGAAGAAGAGCTCCAGCCACGTGGCGTGCCGTCCTCCCTCCCCGCGAGGGGCGTACAAGGTCGGTCTCTTGGCCACAGGTCATCCTCCGTGCCAGCCGCCGTCTGCTGCCGCACTCAACCTAGTCCCACATCTGCGTTCTCTTTCAGCGTAACAAGCTCTAACTTACAAAGCCAGAAAAGAGATTCGTGCCCGCCTCCTAACCGCTGCGTCACGCGACCAGGGTGTCTCTGCCGGCTTGCTGCGCGAGTCTTTGGACTTCCTCTTGGCCGCCCACGATAGTATCGAGTCCCACGGTCCCCGAGTCCGTAACTATGGCGACGGGGCTCATGGCGTTACCTCCACGCGACATCCCCTTGTCGGGTACACGCGGTTCGCCGCGGTGGTACGTGTAGCGCCATCGCTGGGGCACAAGGCGTTAGCCGCGGGATCGCCGGTTTCGGTCGTCCTCGGGATCGTCGCGCAGGCCGTGGCGGCTGTGCCAGTCGGCGAGCGACTCGTCCGGAAACTCCGGGAAGTGACGCTCGTTCGGACCCGAAGGGACCTCGCACCAAGGCGCAGCGTAGTCGAGCATGATGTGGTCGCGTTCCGGGGGCTTCGGCAGCGGAGTGTCTATCGCTGAGGCGAAGGGATGCACTAGCTCCGGCCAGTTCGGATCGTAGACCCAGAGCGCGGTCCCGCACAACCCGCAAAAGTTGCGTTCCACCTCGCTGACCTGTACCACTTCCGTAGCCTCGCCGTCGTAGAGCTTCGCGTTGTAGACGCGGAGGTTCTCCTCGCCCTCGACCTCCAGGGTGTCCGTAAGCGCACCGAGGTTTATGGTGTATCCGCCCCCTCCCGCCGTCTTGCGGCAGATGGAGCAGTAGCAGTACATGAACGGGTAGGGCTCCAGCGAGTCGACGCGGAACCTGACGGCTCCGCAATGGCAGCTGCCTTCAAGTAGCATGGAACCTCCTCCGGTTGTGCCGAAGGTCGCCGCTTACTTCCTGCTTTCGAGTCCCTGCTGGAAAGCGGTCCAGGCGAGCGTGGCGCACTTGATGCGTGAGGGGTACTGGATCACACCCTTCAGCGCCGCGAGGTCGTCCATCTCGGGGAACTCTTCCTCGCCGACCATCATGGCTTTGAAGTGTGAGATCTCGAGCTCCGACTCTTCGCGGCTCTTCCCCATCAGCCGTTCGGTCATCATCGAGGCCGAGGCCTGGGAGATGGAGCAGCCCCTTCCGCCGAACTTCACGTCGGCGACTCTGTCTCCGTCGAAGACCGCATACACCGTCACCTCGTCGCCGCAGAGAGGGTTGAGAAGGTGCTCCTCGAGGTCGGCGTTCTGAAGCTCGCCCTGGTTCCGGGGACGCTGGTAGTGGTCCATGATGACCTGCGTGTAGAGCTCGCGCATCATCGCGCGAAAGCCCCGAAGAACTCACGGGCGCCCACGAGCGCCTCAACCAGCGCGTCCACTTCTTCGTCGGTGTTGTACAGGTAGAAGCTTGCCCGCGCCGTCGCCGCCACGCCGAGCCGCCGCATCAGGGGCTGGGCGCAGTGGTGCCCGCTCCTTATCGCAACGCCCTCCTCGTCAAGGAGTTGCGAGAGGTCGTGCGGATGCACGTCCGGCAGGGAGAAGGAGACGAGCCCTGTCCGGTCCTTCTCGGGACCGTACACGGTGATGCCTTCGATCTCCGAGAGCCGCCGGTGAGCGTACTCCCCGAGCCAACGCTCGTGTTCCCTGACGTTCTCCATCCCGAGCTCGTCGAGGTAATCCACGGCGGCGCCAAGTCCCACGGCCTGCGCGATGTTCATGGTCCCGGCCTCGAACTTGTAGGGCAGGTCGTTCCAGGTGGAGTGATCCAGATGAACCTCCCGAATCATCTCCCCGCCGCCCATGAAGGGGTCCATCTCCTCCAGGATCTCCGGACGGCCCCACAGCACCCCGACGCCCGTGGGCCCGAGCATCTTGTGCCCGCTGCACGCGAAGAAGTCACACCCGAGAGCTTCGACGTCGAGCGGCAGGTGCGGCGCGCTCTGCGCTCCGTCTACCAGCATGAGAGCGTGGTTCTCGTGCGCTAACTCCGCCAGCTTCTCGACCGGATTTATGGTGGCGACCACATTCGAGGCGTGGATGCAGCCGACGAGCCCGGTCTTTGGGCCGATGAGACGCTCCGCTTGTTCAAGATCAAGCGTTCCATCATCCTGGATAGGAATGAAGCGTAGCTTCGCGCCGGTCGCTTGGGCAGCGAGCTGCCAGGGGACGAGGTTGGAGTGGTGCTCGGCCTCGGTAAGGACCACCTCGTCTCCCTCGCGCAAGAACTTGCGGCCCCAGGCGTGAGCGACGAGGTTTATAGACTCGGTCGTGCCGCGGGTGAAGATCAGGGCTCTCGTGTCCGGCGCGCCGATGAAACAGCCCACCTTCTGCCTCGCCTCTTCGTAAGCTGCTGTCGCCTCCTCGGCGAGGCGGTGGACGCCGCGGTGGATGTTGGCGTTGTGCCTTTCGTAGTACCCGGTGAGAGCCTGGATCACCTGGCGCGGTTTCTGGGAGGTCGCGGCGTTGTCCAGGTAGATGAGTCTCTTTCCGTTCACCTCACGCTCGAGGATGGGAAAGTCGTGCCGGATCTCCTCCACGTCGTACACTTTCTACCCCCTGCGGCGCCTCCTGCCCATGGTCGGGCTGACCTTCGCCTCGCTGAGCGCCACGTAGACGTCGTCCCCCTCAACCTTCACGTCGTGCTTGGGGACGGGTTTTATGGCCGGTAGGGTGAGCGCCTTCCCGGTGGTCACGTCGAACTTCGCGCCGTGGCGCGGGCACTTTATCTGAGAGCCGATCAACTCTCCCTGGTCCAGCGGCCCGGCGTCGTGGGTGCAGACGTCCTCGATGGCGTGGAACTCGCCTTCCACGTTGCAAAGGGCGACCCGATGGCCCTCCACCTCGTAGACGCCCACCTCGCCTGGAGCAACATCCCAGGTCTTGGCTATCTTGTGGAACTCGGCCATCTATGCTACCCGTTCTTCGAAGCCGAGCCCGATCTTCGCCTCTATCGCCCGGTCCAGCTTCTCCTTGAGGCCCGGCAACGGAATGCGGCTCGTGACCTCGCCGAAGAAGCCGAAGACCACGAGCTTCTCGGCCTCCGGCCTGGGGATACCGCGGCTCATCAGGTAGAAGAGATCCGTGGCGTCCACCTGCCCAGTGGTCGAGCCGTGGGAGCACTTGACGTCATCGGCCATGATCTCCAGGTTCGGCAAACTGACCGCCATCGCGTCATCGGTACCAAGTATGAGGTTCCGGTTCGTCTGGTAGGCGTCGGTCTTCTGCGCCCCCGGCTCGACCCGGATGAGCCCGGAGAAGACCGCGAGCGACTCATCCCTGAGAGCGCCCTTGTAGAGCAGGTCCGAGTGGGCGTTCGGGGCGAGGTGGTCCTGCAAGGTGTGGTGGTCGAGGACCTGGTTCGAGTCGGCGAAGTAGAGCCCCAGCATCTCCGAGTCGCTCCCCGGCGCCGCGAGCCCCGCCTCGACGTTCGTACGGCTCAGCTCGGAGCCCAAAGAGACGACAAGGCTGTTTATGACGGCGTCCCTCCCGGTGGAGGAGCGGATGGTGTTGAAGTGAAGGACGTTGCGCTCCCAGTTCTGCAAGGAGATGTAGTGGACGTTCGCGCCCTGCCCGACGAAGAGCTCGACCGCGCCGTTACTGAGAGCGGGCTCCTCGCCACCGGCCGAGGCGTACTCATCTATGTACGTGACCGTGGCGCCCTCCTCGACCACGACGAGAGTGCGCGGCATTATGGAGCCTGTGACGTCGAGCCAGCGGTAGCTCTGGATCGGGACCTCGATGGCGACCCCGCGCGGCACGTAAAGGAACGACCCGCCGGAGAACGCCGCCGCGCTGAGCGCCGCGAACTTGTCGTAGCCTTCAGGCACCAGCTCGAAGAGGCGCTCCTTGACCAGATCCTCGTGCTCCCTGAGAGCAGTGTGCAGGTCAGTGAAGACGACGCCTTTTTGCTTCAACTCTTCGTCTACACGAACAAAGGTCGTCTCGGAGTTGTGCTGGACGAGCAGGGCCGAGTTCGCCTCGCCCTCCTTTATGAGCCGCTGGACGGCGTCGGGGAGGTCACCCTCCCGCGTCACGTCGGGGCTCGGGGAGTAGGGGAGGAAGTCCTCCACCCTCACGTCGGAGATGTCCGTGTAGCGCCACGCCTCGTCCCTCAAAGTGGGCATCGGCATATCCTCGAAGGTGCGCCACGCCTCGAGGCGCTTCTCGGTGAGCCACGCGGGCTCGTCCTTGAACGCCGAGAGCGCCTTGATGGTCTCGACGCTTACTCCCTTGTTCTTGAGGACCTCCGGCACGCCGTTCGTGCTCATATATCACCCTTCTCTCGCCCCGAAAAAGGGCGGACCCATGAGAGTCCGCCCCGCCAAACCTCTGCTCTGCAACTACCGGTGGTAAGAACCTAGCCGACCGAGCCCTCCATCTCGAGCTGGATCAGGCGGTTCAGCTCTATGGCGTACTCGAGCGGGAGCTCCTTGGCGATGGGCTCGATGAAGCCGTTGACGACCATCGCCATCGCCTCTTCCTCGCTCAAACCGCGGCTCATGAGGTAGAAGAGCTGGTCCTCGCCGACCTTGGAGACCGTGGCTTCGTGCTCGGTGGTGACCTTCTTCTCCTCGATCTCGATGTACGGGTACGTGTCCGTCCGCGCCTTCTCGTCGAGCAACAACGCGTCGCACTCGACCCGGCTCTTGGAGCCCTCCGCGCCCTCGTGTACCTTGAGGAGACCGCGGTACGTCGAGCGGCCCGTCCCCTTGGAGATGGACTTGGAGGTGATCCTGCTCGAGGTGTTCGGCGCGGCGTGGACGACCTTACCGCCCGCGTCCTGGTGCTGCCCGTCGCCGGCGTAGGCGACGGAGAGGATCTCACCTCGCGCGCCCTCGCCCATGAGGTAGACCGCAGGGTACTTCATCGTGAGCTTGGACCCGAGGTTGCCATCCACCCACTCGACGGTGGCGTTCTCCTCGGCCACGGCCCTCTTCGTGACTAGGTTGTAGGTGTTGTGCGACCAGTTCTGGATCGTCGAGTACCTTATGCGGGCGTTGGGCTTCGCTATGAGCTCGACGACCGCAGAGTGGAGCGAGTTTGTGGTGTACGTCGGGGCGGTGCAGCCCTCGATGTAGTGCACGTACGCGCCCTCGTCGGCGATGATGAGCGTCCGCTCGAACTGGCCCATGTTCTCCGCGTTGATGCGGAAGTACGCCTGCAGCGGGATGTCCACGTGGACCCCCGGCGGGACGTAGACGAACGAGCCGCCGGACCAGACCGCACTGTTCAGCGCCGCGAACTTGTTGTCGTCGGGCGGGATGATAGTGCCGAAGTACTCGCGAACGAGGTCCTCGTGCTCGCGCAGGCCGCCGTCCATGTCCAGGAACACGACGCCGGCGTTCTCCCACTCCTCCTTGAGCGAGTGATAGACGACCTCGGACTCGTACTGGGCGCCTACGCCGGCCAAAATGTCGCGCTCCGCCTGCGGGATGCCCAGCTTGTCGAAGGTGTTCTTGATGTCAGACGGGACGTCGTCCCAGGACCGGCCCTGGTTCTCCATCGGGCGTATGTAGTAGTAGATGTCGTCGAAGTTCAACTCACTAAGGTCGCCGCCCCATTGGGGGGTGGGTCTCTCGAGGAACGCCTCGAGCGCGTTCAGCCTGAACTCGAGCATCCACTCGGGCTCGTTCTTGTGCTTGGAGATCATGGCCACGATCTCCGGGTCTATACCCTTCCTCGGGGTCTTGAAGAAGTACTCCTCCGGATCCCGAAAGCCGTACTTGTAGGTGTCGAGCCCGAGCTCCTGGATTGACTTGTCTTCGGGCATTTCCTCTCCTCCTGTAGCTTAGCTCTGGGCGCCGGCGCTGAACTCCTGGCGCACCCAGTCGTAGCCCTTGTCCTCGAGTACGTCGGCAAGCTCCTTGCCGCCCGAGGTGACGATCCGGCCATCGAGCATTACGTGCACCCGATCCGGCTCAATGTACCTGAGTATCCTCTGATAGTGCGTGATGATGACCGCAGAGAACTCCGGCCCGCGCACCTCGTTGACGCCCCTCGCGACGACCTGCAAGGCATCGATGTCGAGCCCGGAGTCGGTCTCGTCCATGATGGCGAGCCTGGGGTCGAGCATGAGCATCTGCAGGATCTCGTTCCGCTTCTTCTCGCCGCCGGAGAAGCCCTCGTTGAGATACCTCTCGGCGAACTTGGGGTCCATCTGCATGACGGCCATCTTCTCCTGCAGGAGCCTGTACATCTCCATGGGAGAGAGCTCCTCCTCACGCACCGAGTTGACCGCGGTGCGCAGGAAGTTGGCCACCGAGACGCCGGGCACCTCGCTCGGATACTGGAACGCGAGGAACATCCCCAGCTTGGCTCGCTCGTCAGGCTCGAGCTCGAGTACATCCTGACCCTCGAAGGTAACCGTACCGTCAGTCACCTCGTAGCGGGGATGCCCCAGGAGCACGTTAGCGAACGTGCTCTTCCCCGAGCCGTTGGGGCCCATGATCGCGTGAATCTCACCCTTGCCGACCTCGAGATCCAAGCCCTTCACGATCTCGTTGCCGTCGATCTCAACCCGCAGATTCTCTATCTTTAGCATCAAACCCCTGCCGCTAACCTGTATGAGACTTTGTTACTAAGCAAATCTATTTAACCATACCATTATACCCCCAACAACGCAGGCGAAACAGAAGTAAGAACTTTTCCTGAAATTGAGCATATACATTATTTTTAGGCGCATTTCGATCCACGAAGCGACCGCCGGAGTACCAAGGTGCGAGCTGTTGTCATCATCAGCCCTCAGGGGAGAGCTTGTAACAGTGCCAGACCCCGGAATAGGGTTTTGTTGGGAATGATTCCCGATAAGAGGGTAGTCAGGGGCGTTCGAAGACGGCCTTGAGGATGGAGATCCTGTGCTCTTCGAGGTTGCGCACCTGGTTACGGAACATCTCGCCGAAGTCGGGGCCGAACAGCAGGGGCAGGCCGAGTGGTGGGCATCCGGAGGTCGTGGCGGGGGTCGTTGCTGGAACGATTGTGTGGCGGAGGCTGTTTCGTCCACCCATGCCAGCTCCGTGAAGCCTGTGGTAGGGATCAGGGCGCGGATCGTTTCGGGAGGTTGGAGGTGGCTGATCGAGGGATCTCGCGCCCACGGGACCGGGAAGTGGATGGGAGACGTCGGGCCGGCGAGGATCTCGTGCAGCGCCAGGCGTCCGCCGGGACGCAGGACACGATGAATCTCCTGGTAGAGCCGCTCTTTGTCCGCGATGTTCATCGAGCTGTGCTGCGCCACACCACGTCGATGGTCGCGTCCGGTGCGCATGCTGGCGGTAGGCGCGCTTACCGTGGTCGTCTCCCTTATACTCTACCCGGTCGCCGTGCTCGAGTACCCCTTCGACGGCAGCTTGCGGGTAGAGCCGGACGCATTCGAGCTGGTGTTGAACAGGATCGAGGACATTCAATGAAGCCTCGCAATAGCAGCTCCGGTCGTTCGGCTACAGCGTTTCTCGAAGCGATTGATCCCACGACACGCCGCAAGACCGCCCCCGGATTTCCGCCGCTCTGGGGACAAGAAGCTGACAGGCTGAAATGCTGAAAGCCGCCCGGGGATTCCCCAGGCGGCGTGCTGACCAGCGCGCTTTGCGGAAGGCTGCTCCTTCCGTAAAGCGCTTTAAGCGAGAGGCCGGAGCGGAGCGTCCCCGGCGTGGAGCGGCTCTTGCTCGTCGGCGCTGCGGGAGAGGTAGCCAAGGACGAGCATCTCTCCGTTCACTGGCAGCGGCGCGATGCTGGTTATCTTGCCGACCTGCTTTTCGTTCTGGAAGATGGGCGTATCGGGCGCGGGAGGCGAACCTTCGATGACGAAGCGATGGAGCATCTTGTTCGGGTGGCCGCGGTAGTGCATCCGGGCGACGGTCTCCTGGCCGGGATAGCATCCCTTCTCGAAGCTGACGGCCCGCTCCAGGATGCCGGCCTCGGCGGGAAAGTTCTCGGGTGTGATGTCCGAGCCGAACCGGGGGACGCCGGCTCCGATGCGCGCGGCCTCGTATGCATCCAGGCCCGCCGCGACCGCCCCCCGTTCGCGGAGATGGTTTCGAGCCGTCTCCAGTGCGTCGGCCGGACCGAGGAGGTCGTAACCGCTGATGGGCACCGCGACGCCCGCGGCGAGCAGGTCCGCGCCGTTCAACGATACTTTGACGCTCTCGTGCTCGGCGAGGTCGGGACCTTCGAGGAGGTCCCCCGCCCGAGGTCCGTAGAGGCCGAGGACGCTCCAGGACGCATCGGTCTCGGAGAGGTCTTCGAGTCCGACGCGGTAGAAGGGAGCGTAGCGGCCCAGCAGCTCCTTCGCCGCCGCAGCGCCCTCGGGCTCGACCTCGATCAAGACGTCTTCGCCGCTCTTCAGGACGCGCAGGTCGGCCTGGATGCGGCCCTTCGGGTTGAGGAGCAGCGCGTAGACGCCGAGGCGGTCTTCTTCGGGTACATCGTTGGTGAGGACCGCGTTCAGCATCTCTACGGTCTTCTTCCCGGCCAGACGCAACACCTTCTTGTGGGAGAGGTCGACCAGGGCCGCACCGTCCCTGAGGGCGGCGAACTCCTCGGAGACTGAACGGTCCGCGGAGCGGGTATACACCGCCTCGCCGGTGTCCGGGTGATCCTGAAGCTGAGAAGGTCTCGGATCTTCCATGCCGGTATTTTAAGCCATGAGCCGTGACATCGAGGAGGTCACAGATGGCGAAGGTCGTGGTGCTCGACGTAGACGGGACGTTGATGGACACCAACTACCTGCACACCGAGGCGTGGGCGCGAGCATTCGAGGAGGTTGGGCATCGGGTACCGAGGGCCCGGCTCCACAAGCAGATCGGGAAGGGCTCGAACCTTCTGATCCGCGAGTTCGTCGAGGACGAGGAGACGGGGGAGAAGATCGACGAGCTGCACAGCGAGCTCTACGCGGAGCTGCAGGAGTACGGCCATCCGCTACCGGGGGCGAAGGAGTTGATCTCCTCCCTGCGCGAGCGGGGTTACGATGTCTGGTTCGTCACGAGCGCCAAGGACGAGGAGCTCGAGCACCACATGGACGAGCTCGAGGCGGAGGGCAGGATCTCCGGCGTCGTCAACTCCAGCGCCGTCGAGAACCCGAAGCCTGCCCCCGACATCTTCGAGCTGGCCCTGCAGAGGGCGGGCGCCTCGCCGGACGGGACCGTCGCTGTGGGAGATGCCGTCTGGGACGTCGAGGCGGCGGACGGGGCCGGCATCCGCACCGTCGCCGTCCTGACGGGCGGGGCGTTCAGCCGGCAAGAACTCAAGGAAGCCGGCGCCGTCGCGGTCTACGAGGACTG
>Ga0126305_10000942_pt1 | contig 12718 bp, 11 predicted proteins | sample Plot26_FD_92536 | JGI IMG/M metagenome (GOLD analysis project Ga0126305, IMG submission 92536) | Serpentine soil microbial communities from UC McLaughlin Reserve, CA, USA - Plot26 | ecosystem: Environmental > Terrestrial > Soil > Grasslands | place: USA: UC McLaughlin Reserve, Lake County... | reverse complement strand
TTGCGCGTGGTTCAACGCCGACACGAATACGAGGCCGCCGATCGAGTTACCGAGGAACACCGGTACGCCGTAGTGTGAGAGGAACGTGCGCCAGGAGACGTCGCCTGAGAAGATCGCAAACATCACGTCGAGAGATCCGGCAATGATGTGGGTCAGCTCCGCGGCCGCAAGACAGTAAGTGAGGAGCCCGATCACCCAGATGCGTGCGGCGTCTGCGGATGGCATCAACCACACCACCAGAGCGATGATCCACCCGCCGAAGATGCCTTTGACGAACGCTGTGCCGAAGTCATAGCGAACGGCTTGCTGGCCGATTTCGCTGAACGCTCGCGCAAGCTCGACCGAGAAGGTGCTCGTCCACGCCGCGGCAAACGCGAACAGCGCGGCGCCGATCATGTTGCCAATGAATACGGCCGCCCACAGCCGTAAGACATTCAGCAGGACCTGTCTCGTCCTGTGGTGCAGTAGCGGGAGGCAGGCGGTCAGCGTCGTCTCGGTGTACAGCTGCTGGCGGCCGAGCGTCACGACGATGAATCCGACCGGATAGCCGAGACTCGTGATCAGCGGCCGCCATTGTGTATCGGGCAGGTGGTGACGCAGGACCCCCTGCGCGACGAGCGATAATCCGATGGAAATTCCAGCCGCGAACGCCGACCAGGCGAGGGCGCCGGTCGACCGCTCCAGCTCTTCCTCACCTTCCTGCAGCAGTGCCTTGTGCACAGCCTTTGCGCTGAGTGCCTGCCGTTGGTCGACCTTCTCCTGTTCACGGGCTTCGTCGGCCATGCGGCCGCAGCAGCAAGAGTGGAGCCTCATTCGAAACTCCCAACTCCCAGATCCCAGCTCTTGACTCGCTCGGCTGCGACTCTTGGGCGTTGGAAGTTGGACGTTGGGAGTTTGAAGTTTGAGTTTGGATTTGGAGTTTGGAGTTTGGAGTTTGGAGTCAGGTGTTTACCAGCCGATAGCGAGTCCGTCCTTGCGAGGATCCGATCCGCCCATCATGACGCCCGTCTTTTGATCGAACAGGATCCCCTGGAAGCCGCCGAACGCTCCGATGGTGGTAATGATGCGGTGTCCGCGTGCGTCGAGACCGAAGCGTGCCTCCGGCGAGATCGCCGACTCGAGTGCAAGCCCCGCCGACGAGTGCCGGAAGCGCGGCGCTTCACCCGCCTCCTGGATGTTCATGCCGAAATCGATCAGGTTGAGCAGCACCTGCACGTGTCCCTGCGGCTGCATGTCGCCTCCCATCACCCCGAACGAAAGCCACGGCCGGCCGTCTTTCATGACCATCGCGGGCACGAGGGTGTGGAAGGGGCGCTTGCCCGGCGCAAGCAGGTTGGGGTGACCGGCCTTCAACGAGAAGAGACTGCCGCGATTGTGAAGCGTGATGCCGGTGTCGGCGGCGACGATCCCTGCGCCGAACGCTTCGTAGACAGATTGAATCAGGGAGATGACGTTCCCGTCCTTGTCCGCGGCCGTCAGGTAAATCGTGTCGCCATGCGCCTGCGGATGTTCTTCGCCGGCGGAGGACGCGCCGCCAATCGTCAAAGGCTTGTAGTCGCGTGCGGCTCGATCGGGATTGATCTCCCTGCGGCGGCTGCCGGCGTACTCCTTGGAAATCATTCGCTTGAGCGCTTCCGGTGGCGTGGAGCCGGGATCGGCCAGCCACGCATCGCGATCGGCGAAGGCGATCTTCTTGGCTTCAACCAGCCCGTGAAGGTAGGCGGCGGTGTTGTGGCCGAGCGCTTTCACGTCGTAGCCCTCGAGGATGTTGAGCATCTCGAGCGCGACCACGCCCTGCGTGTTCGGCGGAAACTCGAGAACGTCGTAGCCGCGGTACTCGGTTGCGATCGGCTCGGTCCAATCCGACTTGTGAGCGGCGAGGTCTGCCGCTGTCAGCAGCCCTTTGCGCCGCTGCATGTCGTCGGCGATGGCCTTGGCAATCGCACCTTTGTAGAAGGCGTCGCGTCCGCCTTTCGCAATCAGCTCCAGCGATGCCGCCAGCTTGCCGTTGCGGAAGATCTCGCCGGCCCTGGGCGCGCGGCCGTCCATCAGGAAGGTTGAAGCCGCCGCCGGGTCGCGCGCGAGCGTCGCCTGCTGCTCCAGCCACTGGTTGGCGATGATCTCGCTGACGGCGTAGCCATCGCGCGCGTAGCGGATCGCCGGTGCCAGCGCCCGCTCGAGTGAGATCGTTCCATGCCTGGCCAGCAGCTCGCTCCAGCCGTCCACCACGCCGGGCACGCTGACCGACAGCTCGCCGCGATACGGGATCGAATCGAGTCCGCGCCGGCGGAACTCTTCCGGCGTCGCCGCCGCGGGTGCGCGTCCGCTCGCGTTCAACGCACGCACGCTCTTCGTCTTCGGGTCGTACACCAGTGCGAAGAGGTCGCCGCCGATGCCGTTCATCGTCGGTTCGACGACGCTGAGGACGGCGGCGGCCGTGACCGCCGCATCGATGGCGTTACCGCCTTGCTGAAGGACCGCCAGTCCGGCAGCCGACGCAAGCGGTTGACTGGTCGCGATGATCCCGTTACGCGCCAGCACCACCGAGCGAGTGGCCCGCGGGTTCGGCGCCGGCCGGTCGCCGGGAACCTGTGGCGAATCAGGAATAGTCATCAGGAGAACCGCAAAGAGGATGGCTTGCCGCATAGCCGGTCATACTCTCACAAGCCCGCTGCGCTCGTCATTCCGGAGCGATATGCATGGCCACCGGACGGCCTACCGCTCCATCACGATGTTCACCAAGAGCACTATGAGCACGAAGAACCTATAGGTATTGGTCTTGAGCCTTGTGCTCCTGGTGCTCTTCGTGGTCTCCGTGCTTGAAAACGTCGCGCCGAAGGGGTTGACGGCGACCATAGGTGAGCGACCGCCAGACCCACTCGAGCGGGCCGAACTGGTAGCGGCGAAACCAGGCTGCGGTAAGCAGCGTGAGCGCCGCATACACGATCAGCGCGCCGGGCAGCACGCTCGACGCAGGGAAGATGCCGAGGCCGAATGCGTAGCGCGAGAGCAGCAAATCGATGGTGATGATCTGCGCGAAGTAGTTGCTCAGGGCCGCGCGTCCGGTAATGGCGAACGGTGTCAATAGAGGCCGCCACGATGGCTTGTAGCCGATGATGAGCAGCGCCGCTCCTACCCAGGTGAACATCAGCCAGTACGATCGCGACCACATTTCTACTCCGCGAACGATCCTGACGGGAGTGCCGGCAGGCAGCGCGGGCAGAGGGATCCACTGCGTCAACCAGGCGGCCAAGCCGATGCCCATCCAGGTGAGGATCGTGCGCGCGTGACGGCGCGGGTCCGTCAGCAGACCGTGACGATAGGCGAGTAGCCCGTAGAGGAAGAATTCCAGCTGCCCTGGCAGGAAGTTCCACGCCTGCACGTAGAACCACGCCATGTGCCTGATGCGATGCGGGACTGCCGCGACGATGGACGTCTGGTCCCGCGCGATGCTGAGCTGGTCCCAGGCCGCGCTCAATCCCTCGCGCCAGGCGGCGTAGGCTGCGTCCGACGCGGCCGCGCCGATGGTGGCCCACTCGATCGCGCCGCGCACGATGAAGTAGAGGGGATAGTTGAACGCGAACACCAGCGCCATCGGCAGCAGGACGCGAGTGGGGAATCGTTCGAGGAACAGGAGCGGCACTCCCCAGACGGCATAGCCAAGCAGAACGTTATAGCCGAACACGCCGTGGGCGATAGCTCCGAAGCCCGCGAGCACGGCCTGCCGTCGCAACCAGATACGTTGAAAGGGAACACCGCGAAATCGGGCGCGCGCAAGCTGCACCGCGAAGCCGGCGCCGAAGAGCAAGGCGAATGTCGCGTAGGCGCGTTCAGAAACGAGCAGCTCGACCCCGCGCAGAATCAGCCCGCTCAGGCCGGCCCCCGGCGCCGCACGATCGCCGAAGTGGACGATCAGCATGCCCAGCAGCGCGAAGCCTCGGAGGATGTCGAGCGCCTGGATCCGTTCGTTCGCCGAAACCGAGGAGAAGCCGGTCTTCATCTGGTCGTTCGAGCCCGGCCATTCTAACTAATCTCCACAGTGCTGCCGTTATGCGCCTGGCGACTCTGTGTCCGCGTCTCGAACCATGCAGGGTGTACCATCCTCAATTGATGAACATCCGCGACCGTGTGAGCGCCCTCGTAGCCGAGCTGCCGCGTGAGCCCCAGTTCCCGACTCAGGGGGCGACGCTTTTCGTGGACCTCGAGCGCCAGCAGATCTCACGCGGCTACACGCCGATGCGCGTCGTCAAATCGCTGCTCGCAGGGCGCGGTGCCAACATGTTCTATCTGCACCGGCTCCTCGACGAGACACTGGAGCCGCTGCATCCTGATATTCCGCTGATCTTCGGATCCGGCGTGCTGACCGGCATCGTTCCCTCGGCGGCCCGCGGGAACGCGACATCGTGGTCGCCGGAATCCGGCGTTCTGATGGATTCGAATGCCGGGGATTACTTCCCGTCTTTCATCCGGATGAACGGGATCGACCACATTGTGTTGTTCGGGCGTGCGGCGGCCTGGACGCTGCTCCGCATCCGGCAGGGAGAGGTCGAGTTCCTCGATGGGTCCGCCTATCTCGGTCTCGACAACATCGACCTGCGCGAGCGCATTCCGCAGGATTTCGGCGGCACCTGGAACCGTGATCTCGCAATGGTCAATGTGACCCGCGCGGGCGAGAACCAGGTGTTGTGCAGCGCGATCATGGGCGGGCCGAAGGCCTGTTACGCACGCGGCGGTCCGGGCGCGAAAATGGGTTCGCTGAAGGTGAAGGCGATCGTCGTCCAGGGGCAGACGCGCGACTTCGAAACGGCGCAGCCGTACAAGGGCTACAACCGCACGATCGCGCAAAAGCTGCTCGACACGTCGGTCGTCAAGCACGCGCTGAAAACGATGGGGACGCCGTTCCTCTACAAGCCAAGTCGACTGCTCGGCGCGATGGGTACGAAGAACAACCAGGAAACGACCTGGACCGACAAGCTGGATGCGGAGAACATCACGCCCTATCGCCCCGGCATGTCGGGATGTTTCCGCTGCCCGGTGAATTGCCGGCCGCTGAACGAGATGAACCAGGACGCGGCTGACAAATACGGCCGCGGTGACGGGCCCGAGTACGTAACGCTCGGAAAGTTCGGGCCGAACGTCGGGATCGATCGCATCGAGAGCGTCATTCGATTGAACAACATCTGCAACGATCTCGGCCTCGACACCGCGTCGACCGGGTCGACGATCGCCTGGGCGCTCGAGCTCTTTCAGCGCGGCATCATCGACACGACCCACACCGGCGGGTTCGAGCTGAAGTGGGGCGATGCGGACCTGATCGAACGGCTGCTGTTCATGATTTCGCGCCGCGAAGGATTCGGCAACGTGCTCGCGGATACCACCCGCGCGGTGGAGAAGGGGCACTATCCACCACCAGCGCTGAAGTACCGCATGGCGGTGAAAGGGTTGATGCAGAGCGATCCGCACGATGCGCGGATACTCAAGGCCTTTGCGCTGGGCCTCGCGGTCGCGACGCGCGGCATGGATCACCTGCGCAACCGCGTAACCCTCGAGATCAACGCGCGCATCAACGACGACCCGGCGTTCAAGCAACGCCTGTACGGCGCGCCGGTGAGTGCAGCTCCGAACAGCTACGACACCAAGGAGCGCGCGGTGCGCGTCTGCGAGAACATGTACGCAGTCGGGGATTCAGTCGGGATGTGCCGGTTCACGACGAAGCTGTTCAACAGTCCGTCACTGCCTGGCCTCGAGGAGTTCGCCGCGCAAATTCAGAACGTCACCGGCATCAGCTACGCGATCGACGAACTCGATCGCGTCGGTCACAACGTGATGGGGCTCGAACGGATGATCAACGCGCGGCTTGGCGTCACCCGCTCGCACGATACGCTGCCGGACCGCTGGTTCGACGAGCCGGTCACGTTCGGATCCTACAAGGGAGAAAAGATCGACCGCGGCGAGTTCGACGCGATGCTGTCGCGGTTCTACGAAGTCTCGAACCTCACGCCTGACGGAGTACCCGTCGACGCCTGGCGGCAGGAACTCCAGCAGGTGATCGGATGATCAGCGTCCTGCTGCCGTCGACACTGCGGGTCAGCGACAGCGATCACCTCGAGGTCCACGAAGACGTTCACACGATTGCCGAGCTCGTGGAGGCCCTGGACAGGAAAATTCCGGGCCTCCGCGAACAGCTCGACGACTCGGTGTTCAATTTTGCCGTCAACGACGAGATGCTGCTGATCCACGCACGCGAGCGCGCGTTGAATGATGGCGACGTCGTTGAGGTGATCCCGACGATCTCGGGTGGGTGACCGCCGAACGATCGCGTCTCAGACGAACGCGACTGCAACGACGACGAGTGCGAGCAGCAGGGCGATGAGGGCCTCCGCGTTGCTCGAAATGTCATGCTCGAAATACATTGGTTTGCCCGTCCTTTCCCAGAGTTAGACGGGCACCCCGCACCGAAAGTTTAGCGATCCGTCGTGACTATTTGGTGGCAGTGGTGCTCGACGCCAGGTAACTCTTACGCGCTCTCGCTTCCATCCCCGGCTTCTTCACTTTCACGTCAAGCTTGTGCACTTTCCCGTCAAGTGCACCGGGAGTGAAGCCGATCACGTACTGGCTGTGAATTTCCTGGGCCACCCGCGTGAAGGTCGGCCCGAGCTCATCCTGCTTTCTCAGCAGAATGAATCCGCCGCCGGTTTCCTCCGCAAGCTTCTTCAACCCGCGATCCGGCGTCGAGCGCTGCACCGTGCCGTTCGGCGAAATCCTGGTCTCCAGACCGATGGCGTAGACCATGATCTCTTTCGCCCGCGCCTGGTTCATCACATCGTCGAGATCGCGTCTGCTCGCCGTGTCGGCGCCGTCAGTGAACACCAGGACGACTTTTCGCTGTGTCACTCCTTCGAGATGGCGAATGCTCTCATCGACCGCGTCCCACAGCCTGGTCGGGTACCCGTAGTCGAGCTCCTTCAGCGCGCGGATCAGCAGATCGCGGTCGCTGGTGAATTCCGCTTCAGGATGGAACTCGACCTTGTCGTTGAACGCGCCGACCCGACCGACATCTTCCGGCAGCAGGCGGATCAGGAACTGCTCAGCCGCTGACTTCACCCGATCGAGGATGAGGGTCATGCTGCCGCTCGAATCCAGCATGACGATGGCGGCGACGGGTGTGTTCTTGTTGTCGAACAGTGTGATCGGCTGCAGTTTGCCGTTGTCGTAGACCTCGAAGTCCGCTTGCTCGAGATCGGGGACGAGCCGTTTGTCGGCGTCCGTAACGGTCGCATAAAGCGGCACCGTCAGGGTGCCGCTTTTGAATACCTTCTGTTGTTCGTAGGCGGCCGTTGGGCCAGCCCTGAACGGCTGCACTACCGCAGACGGCGATTCGGCAGCCCTGAAGGGCTGCACTACGAAAATGGTGCCGACGACGGCGGCGGCGAGAGAGCGGGTTATCGACATGCGTTTTAGCCAAGCACGCGCCGCAGCGCGGGTTCGATCGTTTCCGCCATTCGCCGATAGCCGGCGGGCGAGGGATGAAGGTTGTCAGGAGATTCGAACAGCAGATCCCCATCGTTAGACGCCGCGACCGATGCGCGCGTGTCAGCAAAAGCGACGCGGTTTGCGGTGAGTGTGAAAGTCCGGATCCAGTCGTTGATCTCGCGCATCCGCGCGTTCTGCTCCCGACGGGCAGTGTTGAAGGGCACGATCGTTCCGGCAACCACCGCGATCCCGGCCTGTCTGGCCCGGTCGTACATCGCCACCAGTTGATCGATGACGTGCTGCGGTTCGAGCCCCTGGTAGACGTCGTTCACCCCGGCGATGATCACCACCGCACGAGCGGACTGCTCGAGCACGTCAGATGCGAATCGTCCGCGGATCTGATCGCTGCGCTCGCCATCGACCCCCTGGTTCAGCACCATCCATTCGGGGTGGGCCTGCATCAGCCAGTGGGAATACTGGCTGGTCACGTCACCGCGGCCTGAGGGCGGAACCTCGCGCGGGGATTTCCATCCCGGCGTTCCAGCCGTCGTTGAATCGCCGAGCGCGACGATGACGGTCCGGTCGCTCATTTTTCGGTGAACAGCATCGCTGACGCCGGACGCTCGCCCTGCAGCTTCTGCGAGACCTTCTCTGCCGCCCGCATGACGCGAAGGACGTTGAGGCCGAGGATCTTCTTCACATCCTCGTCCTTGTAGCCGCGCTTGAGGAGCTCTGCGGTCAGCGCCGGGTAGGTCGAGACGTCCTCGAGCCCCTGCGGCACCTGCGTGATCCCATCGAAGTCGCCGCCGAGCCCGATGTGATCGATGCCGGCGACTTTGCGAATGTGATCGATGTGGTCGGCGGCATCGGCGACCGTCGCGCGCGGCGCCGGATTCCCTTTCCGCCAGGTCTCGATACCGCCCTTCCGGGCCGCTTCATCACTCGGAAATTGCGCCAGCAGGCGATTGGTCTCGTCGGTCTCGAGCTTGGTCCACGCCGTCACCTTCGGCGAGAGAAACCCGGGAACGAACGTGACCATCACGACGCCACCGTTCTTCGGCAGCATCTGGAGAACGTTATCCGGCACATTGCGCGGCACGTCGTTCAGCGCGCGTGCGGACGAGTGCGAGAAGATGACCGGCGCGGCACTCACCGCGATCGCGTCTGCCATGGTGTCTGGCGAAACGTGGCTCAAGTCGACGAGCATGCCCAGCCAGTTCATCTCGCGCACCACCTGCTCACCAAATGGTGAGAGACCATTGAGCTTTGGTGTATCGGTCGCGGAGTCAGCCCACGGAATGTTCTTGCTGTGGGTGAGCGTCATGTAGCGGGCGCCGAGGCGGTGGAACATGCGCAGCGCGGCGAGCGAGTTGTCGATCGAATGCCCGCCCTCCATCCCGATCAGCGACGCGATCTTGCCCTTCTTGAAGATCCTCTCTACATCGTCGGCGGTCAGCGCCAGTTCGAAGGTGTCCGGATACTTCTTCATCATCCGGTGAACGATGTCGATCTGCTCGAGCGTGGCCGTGACCGCCCCCTGCCCCTGGAGCTCAGCCGGAACGTACACGGACCAGAACTGCCCGCCGAGTCCGCCCGCCTTCAGGCGCGGAATGTCAGTCATGATCGACGGCTGCGGCTTCGTGACGTCCAGCTTGTCGAGGTCGCGTTGCGCGTTCTCGCGCAGCGCCCACGGATAGTCGTTGTGCCCATCGATGAGCGGCGTCTGCTTGTGGAGGGCCCTCGCCCGGTCGAGCAGCGCCGAATCGGTGGACTGTGAGGCGGCAATGGTCATCGGCAGAGTCAGAGCCAGTGTGATCGCGAATTTCTTGAACATGGGAGCCTTCATCTTAGCTCCTGGGCGTTTAAAGGATGGTGCACGTGCAGGTGCAGGGTGCAAGGTGCAGTGCTGTGCACGTGCCATCATTCTCCGTTCATATCCGACTTGACTGGTCGTATATGGCGGGATACGCTTGAAAACGCGATCAGTCTCAACATCGAGGATCTTGGTTCCATGCTGCAGGCATTTGTCATAACGCTCCGCGAGGGGCTCGAAGCATTTCTCATCGTCGCGATCAGCCTCGCGTATCTGAAAAAGACCGGCCGCCACGGACTCATCCCGGCAGTTCATTGGGGCATTGGCGTTTCCGTGCTCGTCAGCATCGCGGTCGGGATGGCTTTCGCCCGCGCCTCGAATCAGGCGCTATGGGAAGGAACACTCGCGATCGTCGCCGCTGCGCTCGTGGCATCGCTCACTGTCCACATGTGGCGGGCCGGCAAACGGATGAAGAAGGACATCGAAGGACGGCTCGAAGCTTCTTCAGCCAGGACAGGATCGGCAGCCTTCCTCGGCGTCTTCGGCTTCACGCTCCTGATGATTACGCGTGAAGGCATGGAGACGGCGCTGCTGATGAACGCGCTCATCTTCCAGGTCAAATCGGCGCAGATCATCAGCGGGGCAGTCGCGGGAACCCTGCTCTCGGCAGGCATTGCCTGGCTGTGGTCGCGATACGGATACCGCATCAACCTCGCCAAGTTCTTCCAGGCAACCGCTGTTTTCCTGTTCGTGTTCGTATTCCAGTTGATGATTTACGGGTTCCATGAACTGACGGAAGCGCACGTCTTCGCGATCGATCAGTGGTGGCACGACATCACCGAGCCCTACGGGCCCGAGGGCATTTACGGGCAGTACCTCACCTACATGCTGGTTGCGCTCCCGGTGGCGTGGCTTGCGATCTCGAGCCTGACGCATCGCAACGCCGGCGCGCATCGTTCGCAGGCGGCGTAGCCGCCCGCACCTGGTGCATCCCTTCCGTCGTCGTGCGCGCTTTTGGCGTACGCGCCGTAGCCATGCGAACGCGGTCAGGGCTGCTGGCATACTCCTGCTGAACCGGCGTCATCCCCTGTTCCGCGTTCGCTTCGAGAAGACCGTCCCTGCGTCGCGACCACCAGCGCACCATCGCGTAGAATCGGGTTAATGTCTGACGCAAAGCCGCCGGTCGTCCTCGAGCTCGTGTGGGAAAACGAGCTGGTCTTCGCCGGCAAGTCCGGCCAGGTCGAACTGCGGGTCGATAGCGACGGTGTCGCGGGCCCCTCTCCGATGCAGGCGCTCGCGTTCGGACTCGCCGGCTGCATGGCGATGGACGTTGTCCACATCCTGAAGAAGGGCCGTCACGACCTGCGTGGCCTCCGCGCCGACCTGGTCGGCAACCGGACCGACGAGCAACCGCGCCGCTTCATCTCCTTCGACCTCAAATACACCGTCACGGGCAACGTGCCCGACGAGGTCGTGGGGAGAGCGATCGAGTTGTCGCGCGACAAGTACTGTTCCGTCTGGCATTCATTGCGGCAGGACATTCCGCTCAACCTGAGTCACCAGGTCACGACGGGAGTCTGATGGCGACACCGGACTCGGCTCCGGTGACGCGCGCACCGCGTCGCGGATACCTGGACTGGCTGCGCGGTCTGGCCGTGCTCGTCATGATCGAGGCGCACATCCTCGATGCCTGGACTCGCCTTGACGATCGCCAATCGTTCTACTACGGCTGGGCGATGATCGCCGGCGGCTTTGGAGCACCGCTCTTTCTGTTTCTCGCCGGCGTGGCGGTGTCGCTGTCAGCCGGCTCAAAGCTGCGCCGGACCGGGGATCCCGGCGCGGCTGCGCGCGCGGTCGCCAGGCGCGGGCTCGAGATCTACGGGCTTGCGCTGCTGTTCCGGGTGCAGGCATTTGTCGTCAGCTGGGGATCTGCGCGTTCGCTTCTCAAGATCGACATCCTGAACGTCATGGGACCCTCGATCGTGGCGGCAGCAGGTTTGTGGGGTGCGTTGCGTTCACCGCGACGTCGCGCCATCGCCCTCGCCGCTGCGGCGGCAGGCATCTCGCTGCTCACGCCGCCGATTCGCGCGACGTGGATCTTCGATTTCCTTCCTGACTGGATCGAGGGCTATATACGTCCGCGTCCCGGGTTCACGACGTTCGCGTTCTTCCCATGGTCAGGATTCGTTTTTGCCGGGGCATTCATCGGGGTGCTGCTCGACCCGGCTCGCACTCCCGAGACGGAGAGGAGTCTGAACGCGCGGTTCGCCGGCGCGGGAGTGCTGCTGGCAGCGGCTGCCTACGGCGTCTCATTTCTGCCCAGCCCGTACGCGCGATCGGAATTCTGGACCAGCTCTCCATCATTCTTCCTGCTACGCACCGGTATCATGATCGCCGTTCTCGGTCTTGCGTTCGCGATCAGGTCGCGCGCGAGCGTCACCGCGTTCGATCCTCTCGAGCAGCTTGGTCGCACATCGCTGTTCATCTATTGGATCCATGTCGAGATGATCTACGGCTTGATGGCAAAGCCCCTGCACAAGAGCCTCACGTTCGGGCAGGCCCTCTGCGCCTGGGGCTTCTTCTGTGTCTGGATGCTGATCTGCTCGCTCCTGAAGGAACGCGTGGTTGCCTGGTGGCGGGCGCGGTCGGTGCCGGCGCCTGACAAGATGCTGCCGGTGATCTGAGGTAACCTCTCGCCGCGTGGCAATCGATCTGAACTGCGACATGGGCGAGTCGTTCGGCCGATGGGAGCTCGGCGCGGACGCGTCCGTGATGCCGCACATCACCTCCGCCAACATCGCGTGCGGCGCCCATGCCGGTGATCCAGCAGTCATGCGCGCCACCTTCGCCCTGGCGCTGAAGCACGGCGTCTCGTGCGGCGCGCATCCGGGCTTCTCCGACCTCGCCGGTTTCGGACGACGGGAAATCCCGATCACACCGGACGAAGCCGGCGACCTGGTGCTGTGGCAGATCGGCGCGCTGGCCGCGATAGCGAAATCACAGGGCGTGGCGCTCACGCATGTCAAGACCCATGGCGCGCTCTACAACATGGCGGCGCGCGACAGAAAACTGGCCGGTGCGCTGGCCGAGGCGGTCGCATCTTTCGATAAATCTTTGATCTTCTTTGGCCTTGCCGGATCGGGGATGCTCGACGCCGGCCGATCGGCCGGGCTCGAGGTCGCCGCGGAAGGCTTCGCCGACCGGTCCTATGAGCCAGACGGCACACTCACGCCTCGCGCGATCGAAGGCTCAGTCATCAACGACGTCAACGCCGTCGTCGAACGCGCGGTTCTGATGGCGCGTGAAGGTCGCGTGCGGACGCGCACCGGCGCGGAGATTCCACTGCGAGTGGACACGATCTGCGTTCACGGTGATACGCCGGGCGCGGCGGCGCTCGCGGCGGCGCTGCGGCAGGGTCTCGAGCGTGCCGAT
>Ga0126305_10000941_pt1 | contig 12727 bp, 8 predicted proteins | sample Plot26_FD_92536 | JGI IMG/M metagenome (GOLD analysis project Ga0126305, IMG submission 92536) | Serpentine soil microbial communities from UC McLaughlin Reserve, CA, USA - Plot26 | ecosystem: Environmental > Terrestrial > Soil > Grasslands | place: USA: UC McLaughlin Reserve, Lake County... | reverse complement strand
AATCCAAAATCTTCATCCTTCAATAAGTTCTTTGTAACATCCGTCCAGTTCCCCATAACATCTCTGGGTACCAGCGGCTGGCGATAGGATGCCAGCTGAAAATCGATTTTTGCAATATGATTATCCAGTGTAGATGTAAAACTTTCTTCTTTTAGTGCAGGAATATTCTTCATCACCATACGATAATCAGTAACATTTGCCTCAAATTCGTACGCTTCAGAAGCACCGGCGCCACTGCCATCAACCACACGAAATTTTTGAGATTTTCCCTTCGTCGTTCTTGATGCGTCATACTGATTTCCCTGTGAAAGAAATACGTAATAAAAGAATTCGGGAATGGAAACGTTATACTCACTCCATAGCCGTGGATAAGCGCCCTGGAACTCCCACGGTTGCAGATTGAAAATAAATTCCGACTGAATGGTGTATTCATATTCAATAATAGATCCTTCTTTTATTGCAGGAAATGTAAATTTTTTAACCAGTTGGTTTTTACTCAATTTATCCTGGAACACTCCTGATTTCTCAAGCTTTGTCTCAACTACTTTTCCATTTTCGAGGTTATAAGTATAAGCTTTCAGGCCTTGCAACTCCTCATCGTTCCGGCCATTTGTATAAAGTGGTATCTGAACATCGGCAAGTTCATACGAACTTTTCTTTAATATGTGAATACGTTTAAAATGTTTGAACTCAATGGAGAACCATCCTTTGATATTACCGGTAATTGATGAAGTGCCAATATCGGTAATGACAACAGCGGCTGCATTGCTATCAATACTATAAACTGAAGTTTTAAAATCTTCGGCAGATATTTTACCGAATTTTACAGGAGATCTATCCTGTGCCCGGCAATTAAATATGAGCAATACAAAGCCGGCAACGGGAAGTATCTTTCTCATGTGGTTGGTTGTGACTTCGAATTTAAAAAAATAAACCCGTTAATTATAGTTAAGATTTGAAAGAAAAACAAACAATAAGGGTAAAAAAAATAGCGGCGGAGCTTGGATTCGATTTTTGCGGCATCGCAAAAGCAGTAAAGCTTGACGAGGATGCAAAGAGACTTGAATCATGGTTACATAATGAGATGCATGGCAATATGCATTACATGGAAAGATATTTTGATATGAGAATTGACCCACGTCAACTGGTGCCAGAAGCGAAAAGCGTTGTTACTTTATTGCTTAATTATTTTCCTACCGAAAAACAACATGAGGGGACACCGAAAATTTCCAAATATGCTTATGGGAAAGATTATCATGAAGTGATCAGGGAAAAACTGAACAAGCTAATAGACTCAATCAGGATCAATGTTGGTGAATTTCATGGCCGGGGATTCGTAGACAGCGCCCCGGTACTGGAACGGACATGGGCGCAACGCAGCGGCCTGGGATGGGTTGCTAAAAACGGGAACCTGATCAACAAACAAATGGGTTCTTTCTTTTTTATAGCAACATTGATAACCGATCTTGACCTGGTGCCGGATGAACCTTTTGCACAAGATTATTGTGGCACTTGTTCAAGGTGCATCGATGCTTGTCCAACCGACGCCATTTTGCCTGGTAAGGTTGTTGATGGAAGTAAGTGCATTTCTTATTTTACGATCGAATTAAAAGATATGCTGATACCCGGCGAAATGAAGGGCAAATTTGAAAATTGGATGTTTGGTTGTGACATCTGCCAGGATGTTTGTCCATGGAACCGCTTTTCAAAACCAACAAACGAAATTGAGTTTACCCCTTTACCTGAAATTCTGGACCTCTCAACCAGGGAATGGGAAATGATGACTGAAGAAAAATTTAAAAAAATATTTGATCATTCTCCATTAAGCCGGAGTAAACTCAGGGGGATCCAAAGAAATTTAAAATTTATAAGCCAGCCTTAACGTGAATAATTGAACTGCCAGCCAAGTCGCAAAGTCAGTCTTTTTAAATTATACTGATAAGTTTCAAAAGTGTTTTCACACGGCGGGTTAAAACACCTTACCGCCACTTCCTTTATCTCTTTTAAGCTTTTATAAGAATAGCCTAATCCAAATGAGAAAGCATTTTTCCTGTCAAGACCAGTAGCAAATCCCAGGATGCCATTCCAATACAGACCTGGCTTAAATTCATGGCTGACTTCATTCCCGGTACTGATCGTTTCATCTTCCCATACAAAGTTTATTCCTGCATCGCCTTGCATAAAAAAGCTATGATTGCGTGGCGAAAGATATTTTATTCCTGAAAAATAAACAGGTATGCTGCGATAATAATAATAATCAAGCCCCGTACCTATACCGGCAAACCAGGTTTTATACCGAATGCCATTCAATAGTTCAATATGAAAGTTCGTGTTATGTTGTCCTTCCACGATTCCGGTTGAAATTTGCGAGCTAAAAATTTTCTTTTCTCCAAAGGTCGCGAAGGACTCCTTCGGAGAGTCCTTCGGGGCCTTTTTTATTTCCTGTGCTGTGATCCCGTTTATGGACGCAATGAACGACAGCAGGATGAGAAACGTTTTTTTCATAGTTAATTATTTACTGCCAGTTTACTGATCAATGAAAGACTGGACGGATTCGAATAGTTATATTGATACAAACCACCTTTTGCCACTACTAACAACCTGTTATTCCATGCTATCACATCATAGGTCTCGATGTTTTTCACCCTGTCAAGCAATTGAAGGCTAAATACGTTTGAAGTATTGTACACTTTTAATCCATCGCTGCCATCGCAGATAAAAAGTAAGTCACCGTCTTTAGCCAGTCCATGCGGATTTGTAAGCCCATAGGTTTTTACAAGCTGTGGCGACATTACATTCTGAACGTTGATGACATCAAGTTCATTATTCACACCCTGGCAAGGCGTTCCTCCACGTAGTGTAACAAAAGCATAAGTGTTATCGGCTACCACAGGATCGCATGCACGGAAATGTGCAACAGAACCTTCACGAACAGGTGCAACCGGGTTAGATATATCAAAAATGAACATACCATTTGAAGAACCTATAAACAATTTGTTCTTGAAAGGGTAAATAGTTTCAATGTTCCAACCAACACCAACTGTATTCCCCGGTTGTGGATCATTGACTGCTGAAATATCTACTACCTTTAAACTCGAGGTATTTACTGCATACAAATAGTTATTTACAATACTAAACCTCGACATGGAACCAGCGATACCAGTTACTGGTGCTGCACTACCGCTCGAACTTGTACCGGAAAAAGAACTCATTGACGCAAAGCGACCTCCGCCTATCCATCCCCTGCCAGGCGGCGGTTGATCTATATTTTCTCTTATTTTTCTTTCGACCCATCCAATTATCACTTTGGTTGAATCCTGAAGGAAACCTGTTGCATAAAATCTCTCCGGAAAAATCTTAGGCACTACTTTTTTCAAAGTTGCGTTTAATGGATCGCTGATATCCACAACCACAAGATCAGTATACAAGTCTGCATACAGCGTGGAACCTTTCACCGCTATGTCTACATTGCCCGGGATATTAATAAAGGCTTTTATTATGGGCTTTGAAGGATCGCTGTTATCTATTATATGCACACCTTTGTTTACTTCATTCAGAAAAATATAATTCCCATACATATATATTTTCCCGGGATTGGATATAGAAACCGCTGTGCTGCTCCTGATCTCAGCCTGCACTTCTGCTTTGCTTTTATAAATGGGTTCAAAAATCGAATAGGTTTTGGTTATTTTGTCTTTAAGACAAGATTGCAAAGCGAAAACTACAATTACCAAAAATGGTAGGAGGATAATTTTTCTCATAAAAGCAATTTTGAAGGTTGACAACACATAACAAATAATCGTTGCCCGTCCGTACCGAAATTTTTAATGACATTACTTTATTAAGTACGTTCGGGCGGACACTATTTTTTTTGATTAAAAAGTACGCCAGTTCGAAGACCAACAAAAAACAAGTACCCGGAATCATCAAAAGGATTATCAATGAGCTTGTTCAAATGAATATTTGCTACAGGACCAACATTCCATTGCACTTTTTTGTTATTAGCGATCGTCCATGAAAAAGCGGTTGATACACTGAACTGGGTTTTGTTGAGCAGCTTTTTATTTTGGTGATAAGTTCCGTTAAAAGCAGTGTCGTACATGATCGCATTGCTTGCTACCAATTGTCCTACTGTAAAACCTGTGCTCCATATAAAAGGTTTTATTTTATTTTTATTCAATTGCCATTGAAATAAAAATGGCAATTCAACAAAATGATAGCTATTAGTGTATTTGATCGTGTCCCCACCTGCATTGTAAACCTGGTTGGCATTAGAACCAGAACCACTATAAAATAGAACGTTGGCAGAACTTCTCATATTCCCAATATGAAGGACATTGCTGTAATAACCATATTGCAATCCCAGTGAAAGACTGGTACGATGTGATAGTTGTCTTTGTACAAAAGCGCCAGCCTGGAAAGCAAAACCGGCTTTAACATCCGATGGCTTTTGTCTTGCTGGTGGCACACCACTGCCACTGCTTACCGGATTAGCGTAATAAGCACGATTCGAATTATTTTGTGGGAAAGCAAGACCTTCCTCACTTAAAGAAGAAACACCAGGTGTGATATGCAACCCCCATTTCCATTTTTTTTCTGAAGGATCTTTTTTAACGATTGGCGTCGGTGGGGTTTTTGCCTCTTCTGCTTTTACAACTGTATCCGTTTTTGTCGTAGCATTTTTTTCTTGTTCACCTGTCCGGGCTTTTGCAGAATCAATTTTACTTTCGATTGGCTTTACCTCAGCCTGGTTGACTTCATTGGGTTCTGCTTGCGCTTCAGGGCTTGTTTTTAACTCTCGAGATCCATCATTCCCAACCTGGTTTTTCTTTTTCGAATTTGCAGCTAAAACAGCAATAGAAACTTCTGTCTCATCTCCTGTTTTAGTTTTTTGACGTACCGGCTTCACTCTATTTTCATCCTTATTTTTCTTTTGCTTATTGATCACATTTTTTGAAACAGCGATATCCTTTTTATCATCAAACGATCTATCATCCTTCGATTTATCATTTATAGTGTTTTCTGTGGTGTTCTGTGTTTCATTCCTCTCTGTATGCTGATCTATTGTTGAAGAATTATTTTTTTCTTTTGTTGATTCAGAATTGGCTTCTTTTTGCTTTTCTCCAGGGGAATCTTTTTGGGCAGTTTTTGAGATATCATTTTTTTGTTTGTCAAACAGGTTGTTGCGCTGCCAATAACCCAACAATGCGAGGCCTGCCAGCAAGAATATAACAATGAATATTCTTCTTTTCTTTTTCTCCCTAATTCTTTCTTCCACATACAGCCATACATTCTCCGATGGCTTGAACCTCAGCTCCTGCATTTCGGAAGAAATCTTTTTCTCAAATTCATTTTCCGGCATATATACCAGTTTTAAAATTTATTTTCTGCAATCATTATTTTATTCGGCCACATGTTATTCGCCCCAAAAATTATCATCGATCATCATGATAATTTGCCCGACAATTTTTTATGGCCCATTTCATCATTTTTTTTTATCCATGATATCAGCAAAGCCCTTGCTCTTGCATACTGCGATCTTGAAGTACCTTCATTTATACCGAGCATCTTTCCTATTTCCACATGGCTGAACCCTTCTATGGCATGCAGGTTAAAAATTGTTTGATAGCCAATAGGCAATTGCCTTACGAGATCAGCCAACTCTTTAGCCGACATTTTTATTTCAGGGTTATCATATGCCACCGGGTGCAGGTTTTCATTATCAAAAGAAAAATCATGATTATAACGGGAATTTTTTTTAAGGAAATTCAGGGCCGTCGTCACCATAATTCTCCTGATCCAGGCACCCAGCTCGCCTTCGAATTTATATTGGCCCAGGTTCCTGAAAACTTTCACAAACCCATCCTGCAGCACGTCTTCCGCATCATCCATCGATTTGGTATAGCGGTAACAAACACCCAGCATCGGTTCGGCAAAATGATCATATAGCTGCCGTTGGGCAGCGGGTATTTCCCTGATGCATTCCTTGACCAGCTTTTGAGTATCCATTATCCTTACTTACAGGTTCTGACAACAAGTATTTCTTCAACGTTGCATTGCCAATTTTAAACTATTTAGTAACAATACCGTCAGAGCGATTGTTTATTTTTACCAACCGAAAAATTAAAATGCTTATGAGAATAATTACCACCAAATGGCTGCTGGCCACCCTATTTATCTCCGTTTTCATCTTATCATGTCAAAAAGAAGTAAAAACTGGCAATCCACCAACCAGCGGTGGCGGCACAGGCACTGTTGTAAACCCGGCTCCCGTGCAGGGAAATGTTACCGGTAAAGTAATTGACAATAATAATAACGCTGTTGCGGGTGCCACTGTAAAAGCAGGAAGTAATACTACGACCACTGACAGTCGTGGCTTGTTTCGTTTTAATAATATTCAGCTTGATAAATATTCCGCTGTAATAACTGTAGAAAAAACCGGATTCTTTAAAGGCTACCGTGTATTTTCTGCTTCTGCCAACAATACAAATTTTGTCAAGCTCAAACTCGTTCCAAAGGCTTTGATCGGGAATATCGATGCGGCATCAGGCGGTTCAGTAAGTCTTCCTGATAATTCTAAAATTACGTTGCCGGCAGCAGGTGTTGTGGTGAGATCAACCAGCCAATCTTACACTGGTAGTATTAAAGTTTATGTTGCTGCGATCGATCCCACGTCAGCAGATATTTCACAAATAGTTCCCGGTAGCTTCCAGGCAATCGATGCAAATAACTATCGGGTGGTGCTAACGTCCTTTGGGATGCTGGCAGTGGAACTGGAAGGCAGTAATGGGGAGCAATTGCAAATTGCAACTGGTAAAACAGCAAAACTCAGATTCACGATTCCTTCTTCTTTGCGTTCAACTGCGCCAGCTACTATTCCTCTTTGGTCTGTTGATGAAACAACAGGTGTTTGGAAACAGGAAGGCAGTGCCACTAAAGGAACCGATTATTATGAAGGTGATGTTAGCCATTTTTCTTTCTGGAATTGTGATGTAAGCAGCCAAACTGTTTTTCTTGAGATGACAATAGTAACTGCAGAGGGGCCTTTAAGCCATGTGCAGGTAAAACTTACCAGGCCCAATGGTTCGGCAAGCTACGGTTACACAGACTCATCGGGACACGTTGGTGGCCAGGTTCCAAAAAATGAAGCATTGACGCTTGAAGTATTGAACACATGTAACCAGCCTATCTACACGCAAAATGTCGGACCATTCAGTTCGAACACAAACCTTGGAACGATCAGTGTTACACTTGCTCCGTTAAATACATTGCACATAACCGGAAGCGCTGTGAATTGCAGCAATCAGCCCGTTACAAACGGCAATGTGGTTGTCTACTTTGAAGGACATCCTTATATTCGCCCGATAAGCAATGGTAATTTTTCATTGACCATTACCCGGTGCTCAAATAGCGCGGCTGCCGTAGAAGTAGTCGCCGTGGATAATGTAACCAACCAGCAAAGCAACAGTCCCTGGACAGGAACCGCTTCAACAGGAACTATAAATACAGGTACTATTTCAGCATGTGGTGTATCATCCATAAGTTATGTTGATTATACGATCGATGGTTCTAACTACAGTTTAAGTTCCGCCAATGTTGGAGATACGATCACAGTTTATGGTAATAGCGGCACTACACAAGCTGCGACAAGCGTGAATGCTTATAGGATCGCTCAGCCAAACATGAAAATTAGTTTCTATACGCCAGGGTATGGTATTGGAACATTCTCGGTGATACATGTATCAGCCAATCAATATGATTCAGTCCAGGTAGTAACTCCATTTAATATAAATTTTACGGCCTATGGCGCCCCGGGTCAGTTTATTGAAGGGAATTTTACCGGCCAAATTCGTGACATAAATAATAATCTTCATACTGTATCCGCTACTTTCAGAGTAAGAAGACAGTTTTAAACTAAACGACATTTCTTCTTTTAAAAAATTTAGGGCTACCAGGTCGGTAGCCCTTACTGCTTATATAGACCGGAAATCAAAAACTCAAATTGTGGGGTCGGCGGGTGTGTTTGTATTATTATCTCTTTCAATAAACGGATAAGGATAAAAGGTTCTGTTTCTTTCTTCGTTTGCTGTGTTGGGCGCAGGACGAGCAAACCTGCGGCTATCTTCAAGCTCCTGGCCAGAAATAAACATTTCAAGTCTTCTTTGTTTATAAATATCCTGCAACAGATCAGCTGTTGTTAATGGACCGCTGTAAGGTGGTTGCGCAGCACCAATACCATAAATATCCGTGGTTTTAGTACGAACAGCATCTAATGCTGTCTTGCTTTGCGCAAAGGAACCCTGGCGTGCATAGTTTTCCGCAATGATCAAACTCATTTCGCCGGGAAGATAAACAGGGTATGATGCAGTCGTATTAAGAGCAAAAGCCTTTAAAGGATAGTTAGTGGCATTTATTTTCCTGATATAAAAACCGACGCGTGGATCTGTAGCAGCAGGAAACGGTGCCAATCCATTTTTTAAACCAAGCGTCGAGTCAATAGCACCAAACACATTATTTCCAAAGTTCTGTTCACCCAATGGGTTTGTAGTGGTAGCGGTAAACTGGAATTCAGACTTTAATATCTGGCTTGCAGCGGCAGCATATGTCACGGCCTTATTACCAGAAGTTGCATTGTATGTTCCGGTGATCATGCTTTGGATATTGTAATAACGTGCAAGAAGCGCTTTTACCGTATTCTTTATATCAATTCCAGCAGGGATCTTGCTGTAAAATTTTGTACTCGGTGTTGTTGTTGCGAGGTCGGCGTCAGCACTTTCTAAAACAGTAATGGCTTTTTGTAATGCATCTGCACGAGGACTGAATTCCGCATTAAGTGCGTTTACCAATGGTATTTTTTCAAAAAACTGGACAAGGGTGCCCATGCTTAATGCATAGAAAATACTTGCATATGCTTTTAGTCCCACTCTATCAGTAGGGTCACCCGCTACCGCTAAATTGTTCAATACTGTTTCAGCTTCTGTTCTTGTCAATAAACATTGCGACCACATTTGTATCACAACCGCATTATTCCGGGTTACAGCTCCTTTTCCTGTTTCCAATTCTACTTCAGCTGTATTTCCAGTGTTTAACGTATGTAATGCAAACACACTAAATCCGCCAGCGATTGGTGCCGTATACAATGGGCTTTGCCGACCAATGGTAAATCTTCGCTGTAAACCAGCACATAAGTTCATCAGTCCATCAGCACTACCGGTTACACTTGGCTCCGAAGCTGTACTTGGATTGATATACTCTTTATTGCAGGAAGTAATAAATAGTAAGCTTCCTGTAAAGAGCAATAAAATGGTTTGTTTTATTCGTACGATTTTCATTGTATTAATTTTTTTAAGATTAAAAAGCAGCTCTGAATATTAATTGAAATGTTCTTGGAATAGGTACGTTCCCAAAATCTATCCCTCGTAACACTGCGCTGTTACCTGCTGCATTGGTTTCGGGGTCATAACCATCATAACTATCAAAGCTGACCAGGTTTCTTCCTACTAAAGAGATCGAGGATGATCTGATAAATTTAACAAATGCAGGGAGCTGATAAGACAGAGCGACTTCGCGGAGCTTGATATAAGAACCATCTTCTACACGCCATTCTTCTGTGTTATAAATACTGAAAATATATCCTCTTGGTAACTCACCCTTTATTTCTTTTTCTGAATAATCACCGATCCCAACACCTTGTCTTGTTCTTCTGTCAGCATTAAATACTTCTTGTCCTAAAGCACCATCAAATAAAAAACTAAAGCTTAGTTTTTTATAATCAAGGCTATTACTCAGGCTCAGTATCCAATCAGGGTTAGGATCTCCCAACGCTTTTCTCAATAATGTTTTAGCTGTAGGGTTATCAACTGCAGCAATTGGTCTTCCTGCTGCATCCAATGTTAGATTGCCTGATTTATCTCTTTCAAAATAATTACCATAAAAAACTCCAATTGGGTATCCCGCTAAAATGGCCGCAGGCGATCCACCTGCATTTGCAAGGAATATCGGGCTTATCTGGCTGGAAGCGGTAACCAAGTTTTTGTTGTGATTTACAGAAGCAAAAATATTCCAGGTCAGGTCCTTGCCGGATACCGGTGTCGCTTTTACTCCAAGTTCCCAACCGTCGTTGGTTACATTACCTACGTTCTCAACTCTTGTGCTGCCCCCTGATGATGGGGCGAGTATTCTATCCACCAGCAAAGTATTATCCACGATCTTCTTAGTATAGTAAGTAAATTGCACGCCTAATTTATTATTCAAAAAAGAAACATCAGCACCGATCTCAAATTCGCTTGATCTTTCCGGTTCGATAAATGCATTTCCAAGTGCAGTATTAAGATTATAAGTAGCTACTCCATTTATATTACTCGCTAGATAGGTTGAAAATCTGTCATAAGAACCGATACCACTCAGGTTCCCGGCTAATCCCCATGAAGCTCTTAACCTTGCAGAAGAGAACAAGGTGCCTTTCATTCCTTTCCAAAAATCCATATCGCTAACAGACCATGTGCCACTTACTTTTGGATACACATAGGTTCTTGTATCTTCCGGAAAAGAAGTACTGCCATCAAGACGGGCGGCACCAGTCAGGAATAATACATTCTTATATCCGAAAGTCTGTTGTATAAAAGCACCAAATATCTCTCTTAGATCATACGTATACCTTGGATCCAGTTTTACTGCTGCTCCGTTAATAGTTGTGATCCCATTTAGCAAGTCGCGCCCTTCATTAAATAATCCTGTTACCTTTTGATACTGATGATTAAACCCGGCAACTGTCAGGGAAGAAAAATTTTTGCTCTTTAGCTGGTATGAAATATTTATATCATTATTAATTAAAAAGGTATTTGCAAAAGCATGTCCCACATACCCAAGCCCCTCCTGTGCTGATATATAAGGATATCTTTCGATCAGGTTTCTTCCTTCCTGGGCAATATTGTCAATACCCAAAACATAATCGATACTTAATCCTTTGGCTGGCCTGATCTTAACCTGCAGATCACTTATTGTTCTGTTTACGGCCTGAGTCAATGACATGTCTTCAATTACACTCAAAGGATTGACCCTTGTAGGTTCTACACCTTTAAGGTTGCCCGAAGCATCTCTTTCCTCAATATTGTAGAGGTTATTGGTAATGTTTACAGAGTTGATCGGGCTCCAGAAAACGTTTCCATTTGGTTTTTCATTTGAAAAACTGTTTGTATAAGCTACTCCTCCGATAATAGTGATAGACTTATTGATTATCTGCTCGATCCTTGCTTTGAAATTAAATCTTCTGAAATCTGTGTTCTTAATTATGCCTTCATTTTTATAAAATCCACCCGAAAAATAATATTTCGTTGCTTCTGATCCGCCGCTTAATGATATATAATTATCAGTGCCTAATCCTTTTTGAAAGATCTCATCCTGGTAATCATACCTTTTAACGTCAACAAGATTTGTTGGCAAGCCACGAAATTGTCCGTCTGATCGGGTGTACCGGATAAAAGTACCCGGACCTCCACTTGAATCAGTGCTGATATTTCCCAAACGAAGTGCAGCAGAACCAAATTGTTTTCCATAAGTACTGATATAAACTCTTTTTCGCAAAGAATTAGAAATGATACTTGTGCTGAAATCAATTTTAAGTTTACCGGTCTTTCCTGATTTGGTTGTGATCAATACAACTCCATTACTTGCTCTCGATCCATAGATCGCGGCTGCAGATGCCCCGGGAATGATATCGATCTTTTCAATATCATTTGGATTAATATCAGCCAGGCGGTTGGTTCCTATTTCTGCACTCGGGCCAGCAGCTACATTAAGATTTGTAACATTTGTGGTCGTATTACTCACAATAACACCATCTATAACATAAAGTGGTTCCGATGAACCTTTAATTGTGCTGGTTCCTCTCATCCTGATCGAAACACCTCCGGATGGATCACCTGATGTTTGTGTTATCTGGGCGCCCGGGACTTTACCCTGCAATGATGCAGCAAGATTACCCGAGCCGGTATTGGTCAGTTGCTTTGAACTAACACTGTTAACTGTATTTCCTAATTGCTTTCTCGATTGTCTTAAGGAGGAACCGATGACAACAACCTCATCAAGGTTCAACGCATCCTGTCCAAGACTTATATTAGCGGTGTAAGAACTCTCACTGCCAACACTAAGAGATTGTTCTTTTGTTTGAAGTCCTACACCAGTGAACTCCAATACATATTGTCCTGCTTTCAGGTCAGCAGAAAAGCTGTAATTACCGTCGACACCGGTGGAACTTCCAAAACTCGTGTTTTTTACAACGACAGAAATAAAAGGAAGTGGCTTGCCATCGGAGCTGGTAACCTTACCGCTTATTTTTACCTGGCTCATGGTGGCGATGGAGGCCAGGCAGAAGACGAGCACAAGACCTAATTGATAATACATTGGTCCCGGGGTTTTTTTTCGGTTCATATGTTTTTTGTTTGATTAGTTAATATGGATATACTTCGTGCGATCTTTTGGGGAACGGATCTATAATATCTCTACGCCTTTTGCTTTATAAGCATCAAAGATCTTTTCACTGGGGTCTGATTCGGTGATCATGATATCCAGCACATCAAGATCTCCGATTTTTAGTTTTTGCTGGGTATCGATCTTTTCAGCAATTGTCAAGGCAACCACTTTTTTTGAAGACTGGATCATCGCTTTTTTTACCTGTACTACATCCCAATCGTTATCGGTAAGGCCATGTTCGGCATCAATTGCATTT
>Ga0126305_10000940_pt1 | contig 12728 bp, 10 predicted proteins | sample Plot26_FD_92536 | JGI IMG/M metagenome (GOLD analysis project Ga0126305, IMG submission 92536) | Serpentine soil microbial communities from UC McLaughlin Reserve, CA, USA - Plot26 | ecosystem: Environmental > Terrestrial > Soil > Grasslands | place: USA: UC McLaughlin Reserve, Lake County... | reverse complement strand
TGCAGGTGACCATCGCCGTCCCACACCAGGTTCACGACGCGGTCGGCGTCGGCGAACGGAAGCGGCCGGAGGAGCACCCCGTTCACGACGCTGAAGATCGCGGTGCTGGCGCCGATGCCCAACGCCAGGGTCATGATTGCCACGACAGTAAACGCCGGCGCCTTTCGCAGCGATCGCAGCGAATAGGACAGGTCCCTGGCGAACGTCCCCATGTTCCATCCTTTGGTGTCTTGGACGGGCGGAATGTACGGACGGTTGAATCCTCGCCGCCGCGCCCCGATTACCACCCGCTTTCAACCGCAGCGCGGCGCCGCCGTCAGAGTCCTTGTTTGACACACAGCGCTCACTCTAATAAAAGTGCCGATCGGGACTTGTTCCGATCCGGAGGCATTATGAAGCGGTGTTTTCTTCCTGCCTTGACTCTTCTCCTCGCGCTATCCACGCTGTCCACCAGCCTCTCAGCCCAGATTGCCGGCACCATTGCCGGCGTCGTCCGGGACGGGAGCGGAGCCGTGTTGCCTGGTGTGACCGTGAGAGTGACCGGTCCGACGCTGCAGCGAGAGAGCGTTACCGTGGTCTCAGGCGCGGACGGGACCTATCGGGTCCCGCTGGTACCGGCGGGGGAGTACGTGGTCAACGCGGAGTTCACTGGGTTCCAGCCGCAGCGCCGGGACGCCGTCCGGGTGTCGATCAACCAGGAGGTAGCGCTCGACTTCACGATGACAGTCGCCGGCGTCAGCGAGAAGGTGGAGGTCACGAGTTCCTTACCTCTGGTCGAGACTACTCGATCGGACGTGACCAATCGCGTCACGACCGAAACCATCGAGGCGCTGCCGCTCAACGGCAGGAACTTCGTCGACCTCATCGGACTGGTTCCCGGGGCGCGTCCCGATCCCACCCCGGGTACTTCCGGCAACAACATCTCTATCTTCGGTGAGCGCGGCGCGGCAGTGTCCTTCCTGGTTGATGGAGCCGAAAACAACGATCCGCTCAACGGAGGGCCGCTACTTCGATACACCCAGGATTCCATCCGGGAGTTCGAGGTGATCACCACTGGCTACGACGCGCAGTTCGGCCGCGCGCAAGGGGGTATCGCCAACATCGTCACTCGATCCGGCAGAGACCGGCTCGACGGCCGCGGGTTCTGGTTCGGCCGGAATGACTGGTTCGATTCGTCCAATATCCCGACCGACGCCGGCGAAGAGCAGCAGGACGTGCCGAAGCTCCTCCGAAATCAGTGGGGCGGATCGATCGGTGGTCCTTTGAAGCGCGGGCTTGCGTACTTCTTCGGCGCGCTTGAAATGACGGATGAAGAGCGTGGAGTGAACATCGATCGGAGCGTGCTGCCGGCCTTCATCACCAGCGGCAGTGCGACGCCGAGCGGGGTCGAGGACTTCAGCATCGCGCCGACGACCGACGGCTTCACCGGACTGTTCAAGAGCGACATGAATCTCGGCACATCCAACCGGCTGTCGGCATCGGTCAACCGCAGCACGAACGACGCGAGTGGCGAGATCAGTTCCCCGGTCGCCGGTACGACGGCACTCCCCAGCGCCGCGCGTTCCACAACCTCTCACGGCACCGGCATCGTCGTGCGCGAGACCGCCACCCTGGGAACCAATCTCTTCCTCGAAACGACAGGCAGCTATCTCGATGGACTGAGCGGCGCCAACCTCGACCAGTCGCAGCGTTCCGAGCCTCTCCTCATTCTTCTCCTGAGCGGCTTCGTGCAGACCGGCGCGCCTTTCGGCGGCCGCACGGAACGGGACCCGTCCCGTTTTCAGTTCGCGCAGACGATGAGCAGCTACAGGAACAGTCCGGCCGGCACCCACACGTTGAAGGCCGGGTGGGACTACAACCGCGTCGGCCTCACGGGTTCGGACGACGTCCAGAACGATGTGGAGTATTCGGCAGCGTTCCTGTCACCCGACGCGCACGCGATCAACGCCGACAGGTTCGTCCGTCTGGGCTTCCAGCAGTCGGCCGCGCGCTTCTTCACGTTGTCGGCAAATCCTGACAACAGCCTTGCTGTGGATATGAAGAGCAACGAGTTCTCGGCGTTCGTGCAGGACGGGTGGCAGCCGACGCGCGAACTTACGCTCAACCTGGGAGCCCGCTACGACTACGCCGGGCTGTTTGGAGAGGATCGCAACAACATCGCGCCCCGCCTCGGCGCCGCCTGGGATCTCGGTGCCCGGCACCAGACCATCGTCAAAGCGAACTTCGGAATCTTCTACGACCGGAACCTGTTGAGTGCAGCGGCAACCGTGCCGGAGAAGGGTGGGGTCTTCACCCGTTCCTCGTTCGACGTCGCGCTGCCACGGCTCGGATCCGACTACACCGACTCATTGATCGACCTGGTGATCACCTCCGGATTCCCGACGGCAACGGGACGAGGGCCTGCGGAGAACCCAGCGTATCGCTCCATGGCGGATGCGCTCCGGGCCGATCCCTTTGCGCTCTACAAGCTGCTCGGGATCGCCGTCGGTGATCCGAACAAGCCAACAGTCGTCAACGCCGGGAACGTGCAGCAGTTGTCGGGTAAGAGCCCCGCACAAGTTCTCGCGTTGCTCGAGTCGACGTGGCCGGGGACTGACTGGGAGTTCTTCGACGTGCCCGGCGGCTCGATCCTGGGGGACCAGGTACTCTCGTTCTTCCCACGCGGTCCCCTGGCGTTGAGCCGGGACGTGTCGCGTTATTCAGAAGATCGCACACCATGGACCCGTGCGTTCTCTACGGGAGTCGACCAGCAGATCGGGCAGGACTACGGTGTCTCGGTCACCTACGTGCACCGGCGCACGCGCGACTTGCTCACGCGTCGCATTACCAACCTTGTCGATGCCAGTCCGGGCACTCCCGGGTTCGGTCAGACGGTTGACGGGGGGCCACGCATCAGCCAGGTGACCTACGATGGCCTGATCAACTACGACGGCGTGGTCGTGGCCTTTCGCAAACGCTTCACGAACCACTACCAGTTTCTGATCTCGTATACCGGGTCTCGCTCCCGTGACAATCTGCTGACTGGCGGGGTCGGATCCACCTTCAGCAACAACAACCACCCGGACATCGATTACGGTCCGTCGAACCAGAGCGTGCCGCACATCTTCGTGGCCAACGGTGTCGTGCAGCTGCCGTGGGATTTCAGTCTCAGTGGAATCGCGTCGTGGCGGAGCGGGAGCGCGTTCAATCCACGCGGCATCCAGGATCTGGATGGCGACGGGCTGGTCGACCAGCGTGACGTGTCGCAGGCGCGCAACGCGTTTCGGGTGAAGCCGTACGCGACGGTTGATCTGCGCGTGGAAAAGGCATTCCGCCTCTCGGGCGATCACCGCGTCACCGCGCTGATTGAAGCGTTCAATGTGGCGAACCGTTCGAATGTTTCGAACGTGAATGCCGTCTCGGGTCCGGCATTCGGCACACCGGTTGCGTTTTTCCCAGGACGGGAGATTCAGCTGGGCGTTCGTTACTTGTTCGGACAGTAAGGGGGGCGCAGCGCAGCCCTACGTCATTCCGTGGAAGTGGACGACGCGATCCGACGTTACAGGTCAGTGATCTGGTAATCTGCCCGCTCGTCGTGCCACATGTGCGCACACAGTTCGCAGCGGCAGTACGAACCGAATGTGGTCGGCAAAGTCGTATGGACGTTCTTTCCGCCACACTTCGGGCAGATGCGGCATACCTGAGTCACGATCGGGCGTGCCGAGTTGGACGAGTGTGGGGGCGGCAGCACGCACCCACCATACAGCCTCCACCGCCAAAAAGCTCGTGCGTGGCCGGTTCTTGTCAGCTTTTCTCGAGAAACATTCTGTTCCGGCGAGGGCAGGAATGCGTTCTGCACCTGCCACCGTCATGAGCCAGACGTCCGGGGAATCTTTGGTGCACTCCGGGGGCGTACTCGGCAGAGCAGGACGAGCCTGTAATAGAGGCCACGGATTCGTTACCGGGCTGGGCACACTGCTGCGAGTGGCGATACCGCTCGTCACGCTCTCTCCTGTTCTCGCTGCCATGCAGAACCCCGCCGACGTGAGGATCCAACGGACCCAGGCCGTGGTGGTCTCGAGCCTCGACCCGACACTGCCGGATGTGCGCCTGGACGGCTGGCTCCGCCAGCTCGTTCCCGCGGGAGCACGTTACGCGTGGACGTCAGGGTCCTGCGCGGGTCAGCGCGAGCGCGACAGCCAAGTCGTACCACTGTGCGGCATTGTCGCTGTCACCGATTCCGACCTCACCGTCACGATCGGAGTACGGCTCGGCGAGTACGATCAAGACACGAAGTCGGACCGTCTGGGGACGCCGCGCTTCGACGAGGCCTACGTCAGCCGAGGCCGCAACCTGGTAATGGTCGAGCGCCTCGCCGATCTCGCGCGCATCCTCAACCTGCCACAGGCGCAGTGGCCGAGACCTGACATCGTGCTGGAGGCGGTGCGCTGCGTACCGGAACGTCCCAAGGCGTACGAGACTGCGACGTGCAGCATGACGCTGGTGAACAGCGGGGCGGCGCCCTCGCTCGTCCGCGCCTTTATCGACGTGCAGGCGGCCCACAGCCGCGCCGGCGGGGAAGTGCTCAAGGTTCAAGCCGGCCAGCGCCGAAACCTGCGCCTGATGTTCCCCTGGCCCGAAGAAGAGGGCGCAACGATCTCCGTGGGCGTCGAACGCAACGACCCCATGCCGTATCACCGCGTGAACGCGCGCGGGGACGTGACCTTGACCCGCGGGGAAGATCTGCTCACGCCCACCGACCTGCTCGAGTGGCAAGACGATTCCAACGCCCTCCGCGCCATCGTCTCAAAGCGCGTCTCTACAGTCGGACGGCCGACCTCGGTCGACGTTCCGGTCGACTCGAGCATCAGCCGGCTGGTGGTGTCGGTGGAGTCGGTCCCCGGAGTGCCTGCCACCCTGGTCAGACCAGGGGGAGCAATCGTTGCCGGCGGGGAGCGTGACGTCAGGTTGTCGGACCAGCAATCGCTGGACATCGATCAGCAGGTTCGGGTCGATCGAAAGGTCTACACAATCGCGCACCCCCCGCCTGGTGTGTGGAAGGTCGAGGTCCCCGGCATGGTTCGCGCCGGCAGCCCCGACGTGCGGATCACAGCCTCAGGAAACAGCCCGATCGGTTTTGACGACTTCGAGTTCGTCCGGTTGCAGGAAGGTGTGCACGGCGGCTATTTCGAGATAGACGGGATGCCTCTGTCCGGGGGCCCGGCGACAGCACGGGCGCGAGTGTCGAGCCATGTGCGGGAGCCGACCTTTCGAATGGTCGATGAGCGCGGCACGTTGGTCGGTACCGCTCCTCTCAGGAAGGGACTCCCACAGACGGGGACCGATGATTACGTCGGCAGCTTCGACCTGCCCGCCGTGCCCTTCCAGGTCGTGATGAACGGAGTCGACGGGTCAGGCACGCCGATCGAGCGGCTGCAGCCATTGACGTATCGCGCGCAGCCGGTCGCGCTGTTCTTCCAGTACGGCAGATCCACCGTCATGGAGGCTGGAACAAGGCGCCGGCTTGCGTTCGCCGTTACGAACGTCGGCAGCGAGAGGGCGACATACGTGCTCGATGTCACCACTCATGGGGGTGAAGTGCTCGACCTGTCACCCACGACCGTTACGATCGAACCGCGGACGTCCGCAACGCCGTCCTTTTTGCTGGCGCTCCCCGCCAATGCCGAACAGCTTGGAAGCGTCGTACTCCGTATCATGGCGACGAGTACCACGGATGCTGCGTCCTATAACACCATCACGGCGCGCATGGAAGTATCACCGCCCAACGATGCCGATTACGACCTTATCGACAACATCAAGGACAACTGCCGTGACGTGCCAAACCACGGTCAGGAGGACCGCAATCAAAACGGCGTCGGCGATGCATGCGATCCGGCGGAAGGCGGCCCATTTGCGGTTCGCCGCCTGAAGCCTGAATCGGGGCCGCCGGGAACCGCCGTGGCAGTATCGGGTTCCGGTTTCAGGGCAGGCGGCTTGTACTTCGTCCTGTTCAACGGCACACCGGTTCCTGCGGTTGCGGCGAACTCAACGGAAATGACGTTTGTTGTTCCGCCAACGGCACCGGTCGGCCCGGTCGTTCTCATCTTCGTCACCGACAACAACAGCTTTGCGATGAGCCCAATGCCGTTCGTGGTGGTGCGACGCGAGTAGGTCGCCGCAGTCGAAGGCTGTAACGCTTGACGTACGAGGGCTTATGCTCAGGAAGACGGGGCGGCTCACCATCGACGACACGCGGGAGGATGGAATGCGACGAGCGATATCCGTGTTTGGGATCGTAGCTGTGTGCGCTGCTCCGGGGTGCTCGAGAGAGTCTGAGCACCGCAACAACGCCAGCCAGCCGGTGGCGGGGCGACCGCCCGTGGCGGGTGAGGCCGCTCGGGCACACGATTCGGCAACCAGGTCAACTCCCCTTGCCGAACCGGGTAATCTGCCAGCTGAATTCCGTTCTCTCTGGACACAGGCAGTCACCACGGGCGGGGTGGGAGAGTTCGCCACCTTCAACTATCGCTATGCGGTGAGCGGCGATCGCGCAGTGGCGGCAATGGTCCCTCATCCCCTGGGCCTGGACGACAAGGGGTTTCACGCAGTCGTCTCGGACTTTGCCTATCGTGCGTTCCAAGCCAAACTGACCGCTGCGAAGCCGCGGTTGCAGCCGACTGCGTACGGAAATGCCCTCGCGTACGATCTCGACCGTCGCACGTACTACCTGCTCGCCATCAATGAAACGCGGGAAGGTGAGTTCGGCCGGCCCACAGCCCACACGGTTCTGCTCTGGCGGACAACCCTATGAAGCACGCGGGACCAGCGTTCCTGGTTGTTCTGTACGTCACGATCGTTCAAGCAGCGTCCCAGCATCCCGCATCGACGAGCCAACTGTCGGACGAGGATCGGCAGGTGATCGGGATCACCCTTGAACAGTTCAAAGGGGACACGTCCGCGCTGCTTCTGGATTCCACCGTTTCAATGTGTGGAGGAGAGATCCCGGCGCTATGTATTCGCCAGGCGTTATTGGACGAGATTGAGCCGGCTGCCTGGATTCCGACCGACAGAACCGCGCTGCGGAACGCTTTCGCTGCGCGAAATAGAACTCCTATCGGCCTTGGCGGGCTGAGTGTCGAGGCTCGGATTGTTGACGGCGCGCAGATACGCACGATGTTTGCGAAGGGCCCGGGCTGGCCCGAGGTCGGTAAGAAGTTTCCGGGTGTCCGACACGTCGTGCAAGTGAGTGCCCCCGCCTACACGGCGGATGGGAACCGTGCGCTGGTCTATGTCGAAGCTCGATGTCCGGGTCGGTGCGGTGGAGGCAGTATTCTGCTTCTTCGTCACCTGGACGGCCGATGGCGGGTCGAGCGAAGTCTGCTCGATTGGGTCGGTTGATGCTCGCTCAGACTAGCAGGCGAATGACGTGGTTCGGAACTGACCGGACCATGGGCTCAGTGCCCGCGGAGGCCGACTCGGCGAACGAGACTTTCAAACCGTGGATCCGAACGAAGTGGATCGAACCCTGGCCGGATCAGGACACCTGGATTGAAGCGCTCTTCGTAACCCCGCTCCAGCCAACTCATGGCCTGATCCGCGTCGCCGAGCGATGCATAGATGACGGAAATCTCCGAAGCAAACGAGTGACCCGGTGTGGACCGTTTCTTCAGGTCGCCGAGCAAACCAATGGCTTCGCTCCTCTTGCCCGACGCGATGTACGCCCGCGCGAGATTCGCGATGCAGGTCGGGCTGCCGCCGGATAATCTCACTGCCTCCTGCATCTCCGCGACCGCCTCGGCGTTCATGTGTTTCTGCAGGTACGCCTGGCCCAGATGATTGTGCGCGAGGCCGAAGTTCGGATCCATTTCGATCGTCTGGCGGCTCTGTTGTATCGATTCGTCGTACGAATGGGCAAGTGCCAGCAGCTCCGCCAGATCCGCGTTGATGACCAGGGAAAGCGGGTCGACGTTGACCGCCTTTCTCATCTCCACGATCGCCTCCTGATATTGATGCAACAGGGCCAGATGCCACGCGTACCAATGGTGAGCAGTCGCGTACCCCGGGTTCAAGGTAATGGCCTGGCGGAACTCCTTCCCGGCAGAGTCGAGATCCCAGTCGAAACCGTCCAGGTCGAACGCAAGCGAGTTGTGGGCTTCCGCCAGTGCGCCGTCCAGCTCCAGAGCCTTCATCGCCGCCGCTTTGGCTTTCGGAAGCGCCTCCCGGGCTGTCATGACCCCGTACTGCCAGTCACCTAACAAGGCGTACGTGTCAGCTAAACCAGAGTACGCCTGCGCGTATCCCGCGTCCTCGTCGATCGCCTCATTGAAATACGCAAGCGCCACTTTCAGGCCATCGGCTGTTCGCTTGTTCCAGAAATAGCGCCCTTTGAGATAGGACTCGTGAGCGATCGGATTCACCACCGCAACGTTCCTCAACGCTGCCTGTTCCTGCGGATTCACATTGATCCGAATTTGAGCGGCGATCGCTCGGGCGACGTCGTTCTGAAGTCTCAGCGTGTCCCGTAAGTCACCCTCGTAACTGTGGGACCAGACCTGTCTGTCAGCAGACCCGGCAATCAATTGCGCAGTAATGCGGACCCGGTCTCCGGAGCGGAGAACGGTTCCTTCTACTACAGCGTCGACGTTCAGCTCCCGCGCAATCTGTGGCAGAGATTTGCGCGTGTGCTTGTAGGACATCATCGATGTACGTGAGATGACGCGCAGCGCGCTGATCTGCCCGAGGGCTGAAATCAGCTCGTCGGTCATGCCATCTGCGAAGTAGTCCTGAGAGGCATCGCTCGAGAGGTTCTCTAACGGAAGCACGGCGAGCGAGCGAATACCTGCCGCGGGACCGCGGTGGATCCTCCACACCGCCACACCCGCGAGCAGTGTCAGCAGCACAAGCGTGGAGGCGACCCACACCCGCGAGGGCAGCGGAGGCGTCAGCGTCTGCTGTCTGGTCGTGAGCTCCTGAGCTGCGCCGGTTTCTGGCGCTGAACGGGGCTGGGTTGCCGGCGCGGGCGCAGCGATTTCATCGGCGACTCTCACGTCAGCGATAAAACGATAGCCACGACGGGCCACCGTTTCGACAAAACGCGGACTCTCGGCGGAATCGCCGAGGGCTTCACGGATCTTGTTGATCGCCTTGTTCAGGCCGTGATCGAAATCGACGAATGTGTCGGCTGGCCAGACGTCCTTCTGAAGCGCCTCGCGGCTGACGACCTGGCCTGCGTGCCGGAGCAGCACCACCAATACCTGGAAGGGTTGCTGCTGAAGCCGGATTCGGAGCCCGCGCTTTCGCAATTCCGCTGCGTGAAGATCCAGCTCGAAGACACCAAAACAGAGCCGCCCGCCAACGCGATGGTCTGCTTCCATCAAGAGCTGAACCTCAACGGGAGCGTACCACAGGCGGGTTGGCGCGCTGACGTTTCAAACAGAGGAGGATCGCCCGCTCTAAACGCCCTGTCGTGTGATGGTTACCCGGGGACCGACACTCCAGCGCGGAGGAATCGTCAGTCCATTGTCCCTCGTCGTGAGTGCAATCCATATTGGCTGCGTTCCGGTGCGCCAACCGTGGCGCGCTGGAAGTCAGGTCGAAAAAGGCAGAAGAGGAGTACAGGGATGTCTGAACACGAAGACCAGCTGTTGCACGATCACAACGATGACGGAGTTGACCGGCGGGGATTTTTGAAATGCATGGCATGGGCAGGAACCGGAGCATTTTTCGTTATGGAAGGGGGCGTGCTCAAGTCATATAGCTTGAGCAAGATGCCGAACCTCGGTTCCAAGCCCGGGGGAGAGTTGAGTTTCGCGCAAATCAGCGACAGCCATATGGGATTCAACAAGCCGGCGAACACTGACGTGGCAGGTACGCTGATGACAGCCGTCGAGAAGATCAACGGTCTGCCCACGGCGCCCGAATTCCTCCTGCATACAGGAGACATCAGCCACCTGTCGAAGCCCGAAGAATTCGACACCGTGAATCAGATCCTGAAGAGCGCGAATGCAAAAACCGCGTTCTTCGTGCCTGGTGAACACGACGTGCTCGAGGATGACGGCAGGCAGTACCTGGAACGATACGGAAAGGGGTCGAAGGGCGCTGGATGGTACAGCTTCGATAAAAAGGGAGTGCACTTCATGGGGCTGGTGAACGTGCTCAACCTGAAGGCAGGAGGGCTCGGCACGCTTGGCGGCGAGCAACTGCAATGGATCGAAGACGATGTCAGGCACCTGAAGCACAGCACGCCGCTCGTAGTTTTTGCTCATATTCCACTCTGGAGCGTATACCCGGAGTGGGGCTGGGGAACCGAAGACAGCGCGCAGGCGCTGACCTACTTGAAGAAATTCGGCTCGGTCACCGTGCTGAACGGACATATTCACCAGACGATGCAAAAGGTCGAAGGCAACGTGACGTTTCACACGGCAGCCTCGACGGCGTTTCCGCAACCGCAGCCAGGAACCGCTGATTCGCCAGGGCCGATGAAGGTGCCGGCCGAGCGACTGAAGAGCATTCTCGGCATCACCGATGTGACCTACGTGCCAGGCAGGCACGCGCTCGCGGTCGTGGACTCCTCCCTCGCCTAGGACGGCCGGCACGCACAGCAGTTCAACCAATCGTTCACGAAAAGGAAGGAATCAAATGAGGAAAAGTGTGTCTATCGGAGTGTTCATCGCAGCGGTCGGCGTCGCGGGCCTTGGGGCAAGGGTCGGTAAGGTGTGGGCAAGCACGCCGCAGAAGACGGAAGCGGCAGAGGTCAAAATCGATAATTTCACCTTCGGACCGGTGGAGGTGCGGGTGCAGGCGGGCACCACCATAACGTGGACGAATCGGGATGATATCCCCCACACGGTGGTGAGCCCGGACAAAGTATTCAAGTCCAGGGTCCTGGACACGGACGAGAAATTCTCGTCGACTTTCCGGACGCCCGGCACGTTTCCGTACTTCTGTTCTATTCACCCGAAGATGACAGGAAAAGTTATCGTGCAATGAGGATGGACAGTGCCGAGACATTCCTGCCAGAACGTTGCGGCGGAGCCACACTCTTGTAGGTGTTTTACTGGCCGCTCACAGCCGTTCCCGTCATCTCGGGATGAATCGAGCAGTGGTAGGGCCCGGCATTCTGGAGTGTCATTGCCGCACTGAAGGCGGCAGGGGCAAGGTTGCCGGTGTCGAGCGCGCCGGCATTCAAAACGATTCGGTGCGTCGTGACGTCAACGTTGTGCCACACCACCTGGCGCCCCGCGGGCACGGTCGCCGGATTCGGTGAGAACGACCGTGCGCCATCAATTCGCAAGACGTCGATCACGATTGCATCCGCTGGGGGAGCGGGGGTGAGAGGGTTGGGCGTTGACGAACCGCCGCCGTATCCTCCGCATGCCGAGACACTCAACGAAAACGCGGCCGCTCCGGCCGCGCGCATCCATCTGCTCATCATCGCTTGTTCCTTCCTGTCAGCGGGTACTACCCGCAGGCGCCACGCTGACAAGCGCGGCTTTCATTCGTCGGTGGCCGCTGCCGCAGAATTCGGAGCACGTGATCTCAAAGCGTCCGGGTTGCGGGGCAGTGAACTCCAGCGTGGCACTCTGTCCGCGCGAAGGGATCGGGAGCTCGAGGTTCAGCTTGCGGATGGCGAAACCGTGCACCGTGTCGGCGGATCGAACGACCAGCCGGACGGATTCACCTGCCGTGACTTCGATCGTTGGCGGCTCGAAGGCGAACTTACTCGCCACCACTTCGATCTCATGAACGGGTCCGTGCGGCGCCGGCGGGGCGCCGACCGGAAAGCCGACAAACGCCCCAAGGAGCATGGAAAGAGAGATTACTCGTCGCATGAAATCATTCCTCTACTGAATTCGCCGCGGCTTGATGTCACGCGCACGCGCTCACAGTCGCAAAAAATCCGCACCCCAGACCATCACGCCGCCGAGATGACCGGCAAACGCGACGAGCGCCGCGGCACCCGACAAGGCGACACGGTAAACCTTCAACCGAGCCGGCGAACGTATCGCGGCATCGCTCGTCAGGGCGGCGGCGGCGACCGTCAGGCAGGCGCCCGTTATTCCAATCCAGCGGTGCCAGGCGAGGAGCTGCGTGGCCTCCACCTCGGGCCCGAGTGCGAGCCACCAGCCGGCGACAGTCGCCGCCACCGTGAACAGTGACGCGATCCGGATGTTGAACACTGAGGTGATACGCCAGCCGTGGTGCCCGGTGACGATGAACCCGGTTTCGGCACCAAGAGCCACCATCACGAGCGCGATCGGAAAGTGAATGAGCAGCGGATGCAAGCGGCCTATCAGTGCCATCTCTCTGCAAGACCGCCCGGCAGCCAGAAATATTCCAGCGCAAGTCTTGTGAGCGGCCCTCTCAAGTGCCCTGTCTGCGGGATCTGGAGCTCCCCAGGGTCGCTGTGCTGCGATTGGCGTTCGACTATGTCACTCGTCCTTCGAAGATCTCTACAGAGCGACTGGTGCTTGGCTCGGTCCTGCTATTCCTCGGCGGCATCAGACTCCTGCTGTGACCCAGTTAAGCGACGTGATGCCGATAGATGAATCGCGGCTCGCGTTCGCTCCCGCGACTCGGCTACTGCTCGTCTCGCGCGGCATTCCGCGTTACGACACCGCTCATGGATCTCGAGTGACTGCGCCACGAGACGCTTCGATCCCTCAACGATGGCGGCAATATATGTAGAGTCTGAACGGGTGCGCTTTGCTTCCACGATGAACCTCACCAGGCTTAGGTAAGGTCACGCG
>Ga0126305_10000939_pt1 | contig 12737 bp, 9 predicted proteins | sample Plot26_FD_92536 | JGI IMG/M metagenome (GOLD analysis project Ga0126305, IMG submission 92536) | Serpentine soil microbial communities from UC McLaughlin Reserve, CA, USA - Plot26 | ecosystem: Environmental > Terrestrial > Soil > Grasslands | place: USA: UC McLaughlin Reserve, Lake County... | reverse complement strand
GTCCTTGTCGTAGTACACGTTATCCTCGCGCCATCCGCCCATCCCTTCTCCAATGTGGGAGTAGTCATCCAGGAACTCGATGCGTTCGATCCACTTGGCCATCTTGAAACCTACTTGCGTCTCGAGCCTGAGTCTCAGGGGAGCCCCGTGCGTTATGGGCAGCGGTCCCCCATTCATCTCGTAGGCCAGTATCGTCTGTTCGTGGTAAGCCAGGTGGAGATCTATAACTTCGTAGAACTGCCCGCTGCCCGGCGCACTCGGTTCGTCCCTCCCCGAGTCCTGCATCGTCCAGAAACAGATGAAGCGCACCTCCGGCCTGGGCCTCACCAACTCGACGATCTGACGCAGGGGCACGCCGGTCCACTCGCCGATGCTGGTCCAGCCCTGCACGCAGTTGTGCAACACCCTCTGGGTCTGCTTTGTGGGGAAGGTGAGGAGGTCCTCCAGCGTGAAGATCATCGGCCTCTCCACCAGGCCCCCGACCTCCAACGTGTAGTCGGCGAAATTGTGGGCGGCCATGATCTTGTACTCTTCGCTGGTCGGCGGCTTGCCGTTGACCCTGTGCTCAGGGGTCAAGTCAGCTTTCGAGTAGTCCTGGCGTGATTTCAAGCGGTGCAGCAGAACGCGCCGGGTATTGTTGGTCACCTTACCCAGGATCCGCTGCGTGCTGCGCGGGTACGCAAGCGTGTACTTGGTGGCAGCCCAGTGCAGAACCACCAGCCCGGCGAGGGCAGCTAGGGCGATGATCGTCACTGCCGCCGGGTAGACCTCGGCTCCGAAGATCATCTTTGCCGTCTCTTTGCCGAAGCCGTGAACCACAACCATGAAGAGGTGGATGACGATAAAGACGAGGAAGGCCAGGAGTGCGAGGAAGTGCAGGCTGCGCGCCCACTGCCTGCCCCCGAACATCCTGACGTACCATGGGAAGCGGGCCTCTATTGCTGGAGACTGAGCGGCACCGGTCAGTATCTGGAAGGGAGCGAGGATGAAGACTACCGCGCCGTAGGTGAGCTTCTGCAGGGCGTTGTAGGGTTCACCCGGCAGGGTCGGCGGCAGATCGAAGCTTAGATAGGTGACCATGTCCTCGAACGCCTGCGGGAAGATAGCCCAGGAGTACGGCCAGAACCTGTGCCACTCTCCGGTGGCGAAGAGCAGAATCACGTAGGTCAGACCACACAGGATCCAGCCGAGGACGCTGACGAAGTGCCAGTGCCGTCCGAGCCCGAGCTGCTTGTGTCCTGGCATGGCGACGGCGGAGGAGTAGTCCTCCTCCTCATCTAAAGTGTCGTAGAGCTTGTCTTTCGGCATCACCTTGCGGGTGAAGCGTGCCCACTCGCTCCCCGGTTTGCTGTCGTCGTTCCAGTAGAGCTTGGGGTGGGTCCCAGGATCTCTATGCCGCTCCGGATCAGAAACGAGATGAAGATGATGTTTATGAAGTGCGTTATGCGGATCCAGGCCGGGAAATCAAGCTCAGGCATCTGAAGCATCCTCCTCAAGGCTTCTTGACGCTCAATACGTAGGGCTCACCTTCAAGCGTCAGGTAGACGTATTCCGTGCCGACCGTCATGCCGGAGATGCCGGAGGGGCTTACGCCCTCGCGCTCGAAGAGCGGACCAAACTCTACCGACTCGACGGGCTCAAGCGTCTCACGCCGCATCGCGACCAGCTTGTCCTGCGTCGCCGCGAAGACGTGCAACTCGCCGCTCGTAAGATGCTGGACCCTCTCACCCAGGCTCCGGGTCGCCATGACCTCCAGCTTGCCCTCCAACAGGCGCTCCGGATCGCCCTCTAGGGCCACGACGCGGTCGGCCTCGGCGATGTAGGCCCGCTGGGAGCTGGCGAGGTCTACAGCGATGTCCTGGGCGTCCATCGGCCTCCCAATCATGCGCTCCGGCGGGTCCCCTCCGTAGAACGCGACGCTGCCCGCGCCCGCGATCCAGAACGCCGGGTCGAGACCTTTCTCCGGGGCTTCCAACAACGTCTCCGCGCCTCCCCCAACATCGACGTCGGGGATCTCCTCGGGGGTTTCGATCCCCACTCCGGAGACCGTCGAGCCGTCCCTGGAGAGGGTGAAGAGAACCTCTGACTGCATGTCCAGGGTCGCGTAGGTTGGTGAAGCCCCGACATTGTAGCTGTCCACCACCCGCAGGCTGTCCGTGTCCAGCGCGGAGATTCTGCCCGAACCCGGACGGGGCAGGAACGCCAGCTCCGGCTCCTCTGGACTCAGGGCCAAATTCTCCCCAACATCCTCGAGCTCAACTGAGTGGACCAGCGCACGGGTACCCAGAGTCGCCTCGCCGACGTTGACCCGCACCACCTGCCGTCGGTCTTCGTCCAAAGCGAGCACTACCTTTTCCTCGGGCACCCAGACCGGCTCTTGCAGAGGAGCATCTACTCGCAGCAGCCCGACTCTCGGCTTCGACCCGGCCGAGGCACACCCGCCCAGCAACACGAGTGCTGTGGCCGGAGCCACCAGCGCCGGGACATGACGTCTTGCGCTAGTCATGCCAGTTCCGCTTGTCGGGGGCGGCGACGGCTAGGCCGGTGATCACGGAGAACCATCCGGCGATAAAGAGGCCTTCGAGGATCATGGCGAGAGTTCCCAGCGGCTCGTCCCACTCCCCTGCCAGCTCTGCGAAGCCGGGAAGGCCGAACAGACGGCTCCCCAGGTACGCCAGGGCTGAGAGGACAGAGATCAGGGCCCCAAGCGTCCAGCCCCAGCCCTTCGCGCCCCGGAAGATACCAATCGCCGCCACGAACGTGGCGGCGAAGTTCATCACGAACAGCACGCCCAGGTAGACTGCGGCCTCGAAGTGCGCCGGGGCCTCGATCAGGTGTATCGCTCCGACGGCCAGGATCAGGGCCAGGCCCGCCAGCCTCGTGAGCCGTGGCTGGTTGAGGTAGATGTACCTGTAGAACGGGACCAGCCTGCCGACACCGGTTATCTTGAGCAAGGTGTTCATCCGTTAGTAGGAAGCTCCCGTGTACGGTCTGCCGCGCACTACATCGCGCGCAGAAGGCTCAGTTGCGAAGTCTTGACTTGCTTCGTGAATGGGTGGGCCCGCAGCGGGAGGTAGAGCTTGATCAGGAAGTAGTATCCGACGCCGAGCACGGCCACATTGAGTAGGCTGGCTGTGGAGGCGACATCCTGGAGTATGGACTGGAGACTCAAAGCAACCACTTCTTACGGCAGTTCGGGCCTCGTTGCGCCAACGTGGCTACCTCCTGCGCAGGCGCCAGAGCAGGGCTGCAGCGGCTGTCCCACCTACGGCGGCCACAGCACTGAGCTTCAGGCCCTTGCCGTCGTCGAGTATGACATCTGGGTAGCGGCGTTCGGGGTAGTTACCCTCGGGCCCGTTCTCGCCGTGGTCTAGCGCCATCTTGATGACCTGTGCCGTGTGCAGCGCTCGGCGCTGGGTGGCGTGCTCCACCTGAGTCTTGCACGAGAAGCCGTCGGCGATGAGGATGGTATCCTTATCGGCGTTGCGGACCGTCGGCAAGAGGCGCCGCTCGCCGATCTTCATCGAAAGGTCGTACTTGTCGTGCTCGAAGCCCCAAGAACCCGCCAAGCCGCAGCATCCCGAGTCTGGTACCTCGAAGTCGAGGCCGAGTTTCGAATACAACTCCTGCTCGGCGTTCATCCCCATTATCGCTTTCTGGTGGCAGTGGCCGTGCACGACGGTCTTGCGGTTTAGCCTGGGCAGGTCGAAATGTTGTGCCTCCTGGGTGAGGAACTCGCTCAGGGTGAGGGTATCCCGGCTCAACCTCCTTGCGTCTTCGTCGTGGGGAAGCATGCTGGGAAGCTCATCCCGGAAGGCCGCCACACAGCTCGGCTCGAGCCCAATAATGGGAACACCTTCCCGGACGTAGGGATGCAGGTCCTCCACAAGCCACTCGAAGAAGACCTTCGCGGTGTCGAGCATGCCGTAGTCGAAGAGCGGGCGCCCGCAGCAGAGTGGCTGCTGCGGCACGATCACCCAGTAGCCGGCGTGCTCCAGCACCTCGGTAGCGACCTTCGCCGCCTCGGGGTGGAAGTAGTTGTTGAAGGTGTCGGGGAAAAGGACTACCGGCGAGCCCCCCGGATTTCTGGGGCCGCGCTCCTTGTACCAGGCTTTGAAGGTCTTCGTGGCAAAGGGTGGCATCTCGCGCTCGGTGGCGAGGCCGGCAGCCTTTTGGATCAACCCTTTCAATCCCGGCGTGCTCGCGGCTAGGTTCGCCAGGCGGGGCACGTGCTGGGCGAGGCGGGCGTGGAACATGATCAAACCCATCGCGTAGGCGTGGCGTGGCCTAAGCCTGCCCTTGTAGTACTTGGAGAGGAACTCGGCCTTGTAGCTGGCCATGTCCACCTGCACCGGGCAATCGCCCTTGCAGCCCTTGCACGAGAGGCAGAGATCCAGGGAGTCGAAGACCTCTTCGCTCTTGAAGCCATCCTTGATAGTCTTCCCGCGGAGCATCTCGAAGAGGATGCGGGCTCGCCCACGCGTGCTGTGCTCCTCGTCGAGCGTGACCATGTAGCTGGGGCACATGGTGCCGGTGATGGTGTCGCGACACTTGCCGGCTCCTACACAGCGCAGAGCCGCGTGCGCGAAGCTGCCGTTGTCCTCCGGGTAAGCGAAGTGCGTCTTCACTTTCGGAGGGTCGTAATCAGTGCCGAGCTTGAGATTATCGGTGATGTGGTAGGGCTCGACGACCTTGCCGGGGTTCATCTTGTCTTCGGGGTCCCAGATCGCCTTGAACTCGCGGAAGGCTCGCAGCAGTTCGGGACCGTACATCTTTCCAAGCAGCTCCGCGCGACTGCCCGTCACCGTGCTCGCCGGAGAGCGAGCCACCGTAGCCGACGACGAGATCGGCGGCCTCGTCCAGGAACGACCGCCAGCGCCGGAGGCCCCTAGCGCTCTTCAGGTCGAAGTTGATGCGGCAGTACACCAGGCCCTGCCCGAAGTGGCCGTACATGGGGGTGTTGTAGCCGTAGCGGTCGAGTAGCTCCTGAAAGTCACGCAGGTAATCTCCGAGGTTCTCGGGCGGCACCGCCGTGTCTTCCCAGCCTTCGTAGTGATCGGCGCCACCAGGGTAGTACGCGGAGGCCCCGAGTCCCGACTCGCGCACCTCCCACAGCTTCTGCTCCTCGTCCTCGTCATCGAAGAGATGCATGCGGGGTACGGTCTCATCGCGCTCTAACGCCTCCATCACCTCGCGGGCCCGGGCGTCGCTCTCTTTGCGCGTCTGGCCACCGAACTCGACCATCAGCCAGCCGTCTCCGTCGGGCAGCATGGGGATCTCGCTCTCGTGCATGCCCTGGCGGCGCATGTCCTCTATGAGCTCCCGATCTATTGCCTCGCAGGCTATTGGCCCGTGGGACATCACCTCGGGCACGAGGTCGGCGGCCTCGAAGATAGAAGGATAACCCAGCACCAAGAGCGAGCGTGCCGGCGGCCAGGGGGTGAGCTTGACGGTGGCCTCGAGCACGAACGCGCACGTGCCCTCGGTGCCGACCAGGGCACGGGCGGCGTTGAAGCCTTTCTCGGGGAGCAGCTCGTCTAGGTTGTAGCCGGAGACCCGGCGCGGGATATCGGGGTAGCGCTCGCGGATAAGGTTAGCATAGCGGTCGCGCAGGTCGCGCAAGCGCGCGTAGATCTCCCCCTCGCGTCCGCCCTTGCGGATGATCCGCTCCAACTCCTCCTCACTCGTGGCGCCAACCCGCATACGGGTACCGTCGTAGAGCACGATCTCCATCTCCTCGACGTTGTCGGAGGTACGCCCGGTCATGACGGAGTGGGCGCCGCAGGAGTTGTTGCCGATCATGCCCCCGAAGGTGGCGTAGGCGTGAGTGGAGGTATCAGGCGGGAAGGAAAGGCCATGCTCGGCCTCGAGCGGCTTGGCCAGGTGGTCCCGGATCACGCCGGGCTGCACGCGTGCGATCTTCTTTTGGGGATCTACCTCTACGATCTCGCGCATATACCTGGAGGTATCGAGGATCACGGTGGCGTTGGTGCCTGACCGGCCAGGCTGGTACCGCAACCGCGCGGCGTGACCGGGACCTTGTAGCGGCGACAGACGGCCAGTGAGGCCACTACGTCATCCGGGTCTCGGGGTACGACGACGCCGAGCGGTGTCTGGCGGTAGTTCGAGCTGTCTGTCGAGTAGGCCGCGCGGTAGCCCTCGTCGAAGCGCACCTCTCCGCGCACCTGCTCTTTAAGCTCTGCCTCCAGCGCCCGGACGTCGAAACTGTGAGAGCCGCTGCGGCTATTCTTCTTTCCCACGTTCACTCGCATGGTCTTCTCCTTCCGAGCGCCTCTCTTCAGGCGGCGTAACGTGCGGCGTCGGCACGTTTCAGCTCGATCCCCAGACCAGGCCTCGACGGATCCGGGGTGAGTACGCCGCCTTCCGGGTCTAGCGCGCCGTCGAAGAGCATCCTTTCAATGCGCGCGTGGTCGTGGAAGTACTCGCAGTGGACGAGCATCTCCGCAGCGCAGCAGGCGTGGGCGTGGATCTGGGGCGCGCAGTGCGCCGAGAGCCCCACGTTGTGTGCCTTGCACAAGGCATCGACCTTCAGGAGACCGGTGATCCCGGCGCACCGCGTAACGTCTGCCTGCAAGATGTCCACCGCCCTGGCCTCCAGCAGCCGACGGAAGTGGAAGACGTCGTAGCCGTACTCCCCAGCGGCTATCGCCATGCTCGACGGTCCCCGGTCGCGCAATAAGCGCAGGCCTTCGAGGTCGTCGGAGGAGACGGGCTCCTCGTACCAGACCACTCCCAGGCGGGAGAACCCCTGGGCCTTCTCCAGCGCTTGCTTGCGATGGTAAGCACCGTTGGCGTCTACCATCAGCTCCGCATCCGGACCGATTGCCTCGCGGGCGGCGATGACGCGTCCCAGGTCCTGCTCCGGCTCGCGCCCGACCTTCATCTTGACGCGAGGAATACCCTCCGCGACCCAGCCGGAGAGCTGCTCCCGAAGACGCTCGACGGAGTAGGAGGTGAAGCCCCCGCTGCCGTAGATGGGGACGCCCTCGTGAAAGCGGCCGAGCAGATCAGCTAGCGGAACCTTAAGGAGCCTAGCTTTCAGGTCCCAGAGCGCAGTGTCCACGGCGGCGACGGCCATCGCGCCCACACCCGTCCGCCCGGCGTTGCGGAGGGCTCGCTGCATCGCGGCCCAGGAGGCCTGAACGTGCATCGCGTTTTGGCCTTGCACAACCTCCACCAGCTTGGATTCGATCAGCTTCCCGGTGGAGACGTCGCCATAGGTGTAGCCGAGGCCGCGTTTCCCACTGCCCGCGGCCTCGGCAAGGAGAATGGTCGTCGAATCCCAACGCAAGGTGCCATCCGACTCCGGCGTGTCGGTCGGGATCGTGTAGGCGGATACCGTGAGGCTCTCGATCTTTGCGCCGCTCACCGCGTGGTGAACTCCTGAAGCTTGCCCTTGAGGGACTGCATGGTGATCCTCAAGGTGTGCGGCTCACCCTTGGCGAGCGCCTGGGCGAGGCTCGTCGCCTGCTCGAAGCGGATGTGCGGCGGCAGAGGCGGCACCTCGGGGTCGGTTATCGCCTCGTACACGACCGGACGGTCCGCGCCGAGGGCCTCATCCCAGGCTGGTGCCACGTCGTCGACGTTGTCCACCCTGACGCCCTTGAAGCCGAGCATCTCTGCGTAGCGGGCGAAGGGGAAGTCGGGGATGACCTGCGAGGCTTCGAGTTTGGGGTCGCCGGCCAGTACGCGCTGCTCCCAGGTCACCTGGTTGAGGTCCTGGTTGTTGAGGACCAGCACTATAAGACGTGGATCGCTCCAGTGGTGCCAGTACTTAGCGATGTCGATCAGCGCGTTGATGCCGAGCATCTGCATCGCGCCGTCGCCAACCGAAGCAATGACGGGCCTGTCGGGGTAGGCGAACTTAGCGGCCAGCGCGTAGGGGACGCCCGGACACATCGTCGCGAGCGTGCCCGATAGCGCCGCCATCATGCCGTCGCGCAGCCTGAGCTGCCTAGCCCACCAGTTCGTGGCCGAGCCGGAGTCGGCGGTGAGGATGCAGCGGTCGGGTAGCCGCGGTGAGAGCTCGTGGTAGACCCTCTGGGGATTGAGGGGTTGGGCATCCTCCATCGCACGGTTCTCCAGGATCTCCCACCAGCGCTCGACGTTCTGTTCTATCCCCTCACGCCAGGAGCGATCCTGCTTACGCCTGAGGTGTGGGATGAGCGCCCTCAAGGTCTCCCTGGCGTCCCCAACGAGGTTGACCTCCATGGGGTAGCGGATGCCGACCATCTTGCCGTCTATGTCGATCTGCACACCGCGTGCTTGGCCCGGCTCCGGTAGCCACTCCGAGTATGGGAAGCCCGAGCCGATCATGAAGAGCGTGTCGCAGTTCTCCATCATGTCGTTGGAGGGCTTGGTCCCCAGAAGCCCGATCGAGCCCGTAACAAACGGCAGGTCGTCCGGCAGCGCCGCCTTGCCGTTGAGAGCCTTTGCCACCCCGCAGCCGAGGATGTCGGCGGCCTCCTTGACCTCCTCGGCGGCGCCGAATGCCCCGGCGCCGATCAACATGACGACCTTCTCACCGGCGTTCAGTACCTCGGCGGCGCGGCGCAAGTCCTCATCCTGCGGGACGACCCGCGGGGGGTGCGGGAACCCGACCTCGGAGAGGACCGCACCGTGCGCGCGAGGCGGTTCTTCGTAGTCCATCTCAGCCACGTCGTCAGGCACGATGATGCAGGTGACCGAGCGGGTGGACTTCGCGATGCGAATGGCCCGGTCGATCAGGTGCGGAGCCTGCTGCGGGACCATCAAGACCTGGACGAACTCGTGTGCCACGTCCTTGTACAAGCTGACGAGGTCAACCTCTTGCTGGTAGTTGCTCCCAAGGCCCATGCGCTTCTGCTGGCCGACGATCGCCACCACTGGCTGGTGGTCGAGTCTGGCGTCGTAGAGACCGTTCAGGAGGTGGATCGCGCCGGGACCGGAGGTAGCCATGCACACGCCTACCTCGCCGGTGAATTTCGCGTGGGCGCACGCCGCGAACGCCGCTATCTCCTCGTGGGCCGTCTGGGTGAACTCGATCCTGTCGCCGACCTCGTGGAAGGCCCCGAGCAGCCCGTTGATGCCGTCACCGGGATAACCGTAGATCCGCTTCACGCCCCAGTCGGCGAGGCGGTTGAGCATAAACTGCGCTACGTTGGGCATCGAAACCTCCCTACTCGTTGCTCGCATACGCTTTGGTGGAAAGCAGCGCGTTCTCGGCCTGGCGCGAATCGAGACGGGTGTGCTGCACCACTATGGGTACGTCCGACTCGATGACGCTCGCGTAGTCGGTGTCCACAGGTATGGGCTCGGGGTCCTCGAGCTCGTTGAAGCGCACGTGTTTCGTGCGCCGGGCCGGGACCGTCAGGCGATAAGGCCCAGCAGGTTCGCGGTCTGAGAAGAACACTTTGATCTCGACGTGGGCATCCTCGTCCGACGTGTTGAGCAGACACGCTGTCTCGTGGCTGGTGAACTGCGGCTTGGGACCGTTACTCCATCCGGGGACGTAGCCCTCGGCGATTGCCCAGCGTGTGTGCCCGATGGGCGCATTCATCGCACTATCACCTCCGACGAAGTGGCCGATAGGTGCTCCATAAAGCGACCTCACGCATCGTTGCCCCCTGTCTAACATGCGGTTTCTCTGCTTCGGTTAGTAGCCGGTAAAGAAACGGTTAAGGCGTCTTTGCAGAACCTTTGGGCTTGGCTCGCGGACGGCTATCGTCACCTCTCCAGAACAGGGGATAAAATAGGGTCGATGGGTTGCTCTAGCGCAACCGTGTTGCGGAGGTGAAGCAGGTTGCCTTCCGAGCCGTCCAAGAACCTGAGCGCATCCGCCCGGCCTCTCGCTGATCCCTCGGCCCGGCTAGAGGAGCGGGAAGAGACGCTAGAGATGATCCTCGACAATCTCAGCGAGGGTGTGCTGGCTACGGATCTGAAGGGTAAGCCGGTCTTCGCCAACCCGAAGGTTCGCGAGATCCTGGACCTGGGCGACGAGCGCCCGCCCAAGGGGATGCCAAACTACTTCGGCGATTGCGATCTAAGAGAGATGATCTCTCGGTACGCCACGCGCCGCGAGTGTGAGGAGAGGTGGGTGCGCGGCCACGATACCCTCTTCCGAGTGAAGTTCGACCACCTTCCCAAGTTCGATAACCACCGGGGCGGGGTGCTCATCATGATCCGGGACCTCTCAGAAGAGAGACGCCTAGAGATGAACCAGCAACGCTTCGTGGCAAACGCCGCTCACGAGCTGAAGACTCCCATCACCACCATCATCGGCGCCGCGGAGCTGTTGCTCACAGGAGCCGACGAAGATCCCGAGGCGAGGCGCCGCTTTCTGGAGCACATACTCTTCGAAGGGAAGCGGATGCAGCGGCTCTCGGACACCCTCTTGCGTCTAGCGAGGATCGGTGCCGCGAGGCGGGAACCGAATCTGCAGAGCGTGGACCCGGAGGCGGTGGCGCGGAGAGCCGCCGAGAGGATCGAGCCGCTGGCGCAGAGCGCAGAGGTAGAGCTCAGAGTGGAGATACGCCGCGACTCCCGGGTTCGTGCCGATCCCGAGCAGCTGGAGCAGGTTCTCCTGGCCCTCTTGAGCAACGCTGTGCAGCACTCCGAGCGCGGCGGTAACGTGCAGCTGAGGGTGAACAGCGGGACGTTTATCGTGGAGGACGAAGGAAGCGGTATAGATCCCGAAGACCTCCCCCACCTCTTCGAGCGCTTCTACCGGGGCAAGGGCTCCGCCGGGGGTTTCGGCCTCGGGCTCTCCATCTGCCGCGACCTCGTCGAAGGGATGGGAGGAAAGATCTCCCTCCGTTCGCGCGAAGGAGGCGGTACGACCGCCGAGGTGAGGTTGCCAGAGGACGATGCCTAAGATACTCATAGTCGAGGACGACCCGGCGGTGCGCGACGTGGTGGATTATGCCCTCTCGCGTGAAGGCATGGAAACCGAGGCCGTCTCAAGCGGCGAGGCGGCAACCGAGCACCTTTTCTCCGACGCTCTTTTCGACCTGGTGATCCTCGACGTCATGCTCCCGGATACCGACGGTGTGACCCTATGCCGGGAGCTCCGGTCGGCGGATTGTGCTTTACGGGACGTACCCGTAATCATGCTCACCGCCCGCGACGACGAGACGAGCGTTGTGGTGGGCTTGGAGGTTGGGGCCGACGACTACGTGACGAAGCCCTTCTCTCCCCGGCAGCTCGTGAGCCGGGTGCGGGCGCACCTTCGGCGGCAACGCCTCAGCTCTCGCGCAGGCGCAGCAGAGCAGGGGAGGCTCGAGTTCCCGGGCCTAACGATAGATCTCCTGCGTCGGGAGGTGTTGGTCGGGAGCAAGCCTATTGAGCTGACCTCCAGGGAGTTCGAAGTCCTGGCGCTCCTAGCCTCCCACCCGGGGCGGGTTTACGGCCGGGAGGAGATTATGGCTCACCTTTGGGGCGGCGACTTCTACGGCGAGCTCCGTGCCGCAGATGTACACGTCCACCACATCCGACAGAAGATAGAACCCGATCCCAAGAACCCCCGCTACGTCCAGACCGTGCGCGGTGCGGGCTATAGATTCGCGCAGTAATGAACCTGCAGCGGCCTCGGAGGGACATACCCTCGTGTTATCAATAACATTTGCGGGGACCAGCAGTCGTGGCGAAGGGAGCGTGAGGACCACCTCACTTGCACGCCTGGGCATTATGGTGCGGCCGCCGAAGCCAGCACTTCTCCTGCGGATCCTTCTGCGTATCGGAGTAACTAGGTTTGTCTTTCGTGAGGCTATACCCTGGAGGATCGGCCGAAGCTGGGCCTGGTGGTGTCCCAGAAGAGGATCGCACCCCGCTCGGGCAGCACGTCAGAGACTCCCACTAAGTGCCACTCTTGGCGTTCGCCAGCATCGAAAGCATCCTGGATCTGCTTCCTGTTGCTCACGCTCTGGTCCAACATCAGTTCCTGGGCAAAGTATCGTCCACGGCGTTGCTCCGTCACGAGCCGTCCTTCCATTAGCCAACCCCCTGACTATCCTGCAGCGCTTCTCAGCCGTAGTTTGATCGCGTTGCCCAGAGCACGAACACGACCCACCACCACAGCGCCAGTTCCACGAGAAGTTCTTCGTCCAATACCACCATCATCAATGACCTTCCGGATGTGTCCAGCATGCCATCGCCGCCCGAGATTGGCGCGGAGGTCTCAGTCAAGAACTATGGCTGCCGTCCCGAATCCCCATGCGATCAAGACGACTATGAGTATTATTAGCTCGTCCTGGCTCACTCTGGACCTCCTCTTCCTGCTGAGTACGAACATAGCATCCCGCTGCCGATGGGCTGTAAAGGGTTAGTAAAGTTCTTGTTAAGGGTCTGCTAACGGTAAGTAACTGCACGCCTATTCACCCAACCTCGTAGAAGGGGTATTCTCCAAACTTCGTTTTGCTCGATTTTAGCCATTTGGCGGTATGACACACCGCATAAGGTAGGCATCCTACGAGGGCCCTTGGGACTTTTTGCGGGTCGGTCTTCCACCGCGACCCGTAAAAAGTCCCCTACAGAAAACAGGGGTCATTTTGACAGCCACGTTTGAAGAGAAGTTGCGTGAAGGAAGCCAACAGAGCTATCACCATGGTCTCGGCAGCGGATAGGCACCTAGAGATCAGCGCTTGTTGTGCAGCGGGGTAGGAAGCGTATCTATCCCTTTTACTTCCAAATGGCTAAAGTCGAGCGTTTTGAAACTGTCTGAAAAGTCGCTCAGTGGTCTC
>Ga0126305_10000937_pt1 | contig 12750 bp, 16 predicted proteins | sample Plot26_FD_92536 | JGI IMG/M metagenome (GOLD analysis project Ga0126305, IMG submission 92536) | Serpentine soil microbial communities from UC McLaughlin Reserve, CA, USA - Plot26 | ecosystem: Environmental > Terrestrial > Soil > Grasslands | place: USA: UC McLaughlin Reserve, Lake County... | reverse complement strand
TATTGCCTCACTTTTGATTTGTCCTTCCTTTCGCCCACCCAGCGGGGGTTCTTCACCCGCGCTGGACTATAAACAAAGCGCGCCCCCGGAGCCAGGGGTCGGCCACCTCTCTAGGCCTCTATTCACCCGAGTGCGTGGAAGGTAGATTCTTAGAACTTCGCACCGGACTCTGGGCGGTGGCATCATGCTCATCGGTGGAAGGTTGGCCCGCTTAGCGCTAAGCGGGAGAAAGGAGGCATGCCGTGTACGCAAGGGTAAGTACCCTGAAGGGACCTCCGGAACTCATGGACGAAGGACTGCGCCAGGCCCGAGAGGTGGTCTTGCCTCAAGGCAGGCAGATGGAGGGCTTCAAGGGCATGATCGCCCTCGGCGACCGCCACAGCGGCAAGACGCTTGGGATAACCTTCTGGGAGAACGAGGAAGCGATGCGCGCCTCCGAGGAGGCGGCCGACCGCTTGCGCGAAGAGTCGGCGGAGGCAGCTGGCGATACGATAGCCAGCGTGGAGAGGTACGAGGTCGGGTTCTTCGAGGTAGAGAGCTAGAAGCCCTAAAGCTATAGATAGGGCCGGGAAGCTCCTACGGGGCGGCTCCGGCCCTTCTCCTTGCCTTATTCACCGGAGTGCGTGGAATTGGAATTCTCGGAAGTTCATATGCAGAATCGTGCATACCCCTGCCCCACTCCCCCGAAATCGCCCACTTCGCACACCCCGCACGGCCCCGCCCCGGTACCGCTTGTAACACCGATGGATAGATATGCGAGATTCTGGATATGCCCATGTACAAACATTGGGTTGCGGTGGCGGGTTTTGGGCCTCTATTCGAAAAGTTGGACCGCCTTACGCTTACGCGGCGCGAAGTTCTTGGGCATTTTGACAGAGGTCGGCTCCAGTATCGAGAGGTTCTCTGTCGGCGTTGTTAGCTGACGCCAAATGCCTGGATCCCCCGGAGAGCGCGTATGTACGTGAAAGACGGAGTAGCCTAGTTTTGTAATCGTTAGAGCATGTGTTGGCAATGCTACTGTCGGACTCTTTACTTCTTCGATGGCTTCTGACAAAACGGAGTCAATAAAAGCGGTCGCCCCCCCGATCGAAAGTTGCATACCGAAAGGCACGGAAGGAGGTGCATAAACCTTGCAAATATGCTCTATCTCTTTAGTAAAGACCTCCTTGAACTTCTCTAGGACCGTACGATCTCCGACGCCAACTATTCCGGTGCGCGGCCTTGGCTCATAAGAGGGCGGCATCACCTCCAAAATCTGCGGAGCTTGTCCGCCTGTACTCCACACGCAAGCTAATAGTTCGGTCACTCCGCCGTAGTACGTGTGGAGTTCTCTGAGGACGCTACCAAGCCGTCTAACGTTGCTCGTGCCTTTGCACCTACGTAAAGCCCGCATGGTTACGTCAACGTAGCTACTCGCGTAGCAGACGATCAGGTTTCGCGAAAGTCCATACTGCTTCGTTAGCAAGAAATCAAATGGCTTATGAGACTGACTCTCAACAACCAGGGTGTCGGTACACATGATTAACCCCGGAGGCTCGAACCCCGGAGGGTTGTCACCTATCAGGTGCGCTACCGCCTTCCAAGGATACTGGGCTATGATGCACACGCTCAAGCTTGAGAAATCACCCCCCGAACATCCGCCGCCACCACGGGCGCGCGGGCGTCTCCGGTTGTGGGGGTGTAGAGGTACCGGGACGGGGCGCGGCATCCGTCTCCGGCGATTCTCGCGTCTCTGCGGGGGGCTCTAGGGCGGGGACGCGCTCCACAAGCCCGGCAATGATCCGCCGCGCTTCGGCGTGTGCCTGCCGTTCGGCTTCGAGCTGCTCCCGGAGCACGGCGATAGTCTCATCCTTGGAGGATATGAGTGCGTCGGTGTTAGATTGCGGCGCGCCGTCGTCTAGCCACACGTACACCTTACCGTCCGCCTTCTCGGACTCCAGCGTCCCGCGTGCTATCCGCTTGCGAACGGCGTCCACAGAGGTACCTAAGACCTCTGCCGCCTCCCGCAAGTCTAGCCGCCGTCTAGTCATACCGCCCCCCGTGCGTCCGCTGCCGTCCAGGGGTATGATACACCGCTCGGCCGCCCCCGATGCCTCACGCGGGCGCGGCGATCGGGGATGCCCTCTGCACATAGATGCAGGTAGCACCCTCGCCGTGGGTGTGGCCCACAGGCCCGCGGCCGCGGCGAAGCGGGTTATGAGCCCCGCCCGGAGGAAAGTCGGGCGGGGTGAATAGACGCGGGGGACGGTTGCTCGGCCTTAGCGCGCTCGCGTTTGGGCGCGTGTGCGCACACCGGTATACCAAGCCGGCGGGCCTGCTCCGTTCGCCTGTTGCCAGCGCCCCCGGGTGTGCTTGCTCTTGCTCGTTACGCGCTGCGCAGACCCGGCCCCGACGGCTTAGGCTGGTAGTCGTCGGGGTCCTCGGCGGGCTCTTCGGCGGGATCGGGCGGCGTCAGGGTGTTGGTGAGAGGCGTATGCCCGCCGGGCTCCGGCGGCGCGGGCGCGGGATACTCCTCGGGGTCGGGTGGCGGGATCTCCGCGGCCGGGCCGTAACTCCGAAGAAACTTCAGCTCGAACTTCCGCCACGCCCAACACGCAAGGCATAGCGCGAAGAGGAGATCGTCGTGCTCGGATTCTCGCCACGGCTCGAATTGCAGACTAGTGGTGCCGATGTTGATCTTGCGCCTGTAGTTGGAGAGCTCCTCTTCGAGCACCCTGCGCTCACGTATCTTAGGCCCCCACTTAAGCCGCCCATCCTGGAGGGGAATCACGCCGCCGTTGAATATCAGCTCGTGCTTTGGAAGCGAGATCCACGCATCCTCGACCTTGGAGCGGCCCGTGCCGCCCGTGATGGTGCACGCCCACAGCGAGACGTAGGGATCGCTCTTGTCGAGATCCTTAAGGCGGCTGTAGAGCATGTCCACAACGCCGCGCCCGACACCCGTAGCATCCACGACGAGCACCACTCTAGCGCCTTCGGGGTACAGGCGGGCGGGGCACAACGCCCGTATGCGTGCTATCACGCCCTCAACCACGTCGGTGTAAGACGTTCGTAGCGGGGGGCGCCCGAGATGCCTTACGAGGTACTGATTTTCGACGTCTTGCCTACGCTGGCGCACGAGCTGGCTCCCTCTCAGGTCGGGGTCATTCACCCGCGTGGTTACAACATAGGGCCAGCCGACGTTCTTCATCCTCCGCTCAACCACAGCGAGGGCCGTGTAGTCCGACGCCTGTCCGAGATCGAGGCCTAGGATGTAGTGTGGCTGCCCACGCTCATAGTTATCCGCTACATGGGGGCTCTTGAGGCCCGTAGCCTCCAGCAAATTCGTTACCATGAGAATCCTTCCAACTGCTCTAGGGGTTGCACGTCTTCGTCAAGGGCGCCGGCTATCATCTCCTGTGTGAAAACCTGGTCCTCGGTCTCCTCGAAGCTGCACTCGTACTCTTGCCTATAGACCCAGTCGGGCAGAGAATGACGCTCCTCATTCAGAAACTTCGCCGTTATGCGCGGGCACTCGCTGGCCGTAGCCTTATAGCGCTCCCACCCGACCCCGTGTTCCCACTCCTCATAAAGCACACCACGCTTGCCGTAAGGTGAGCTAAGCATCATGATAGAGCCGCCCGACACCGCGAGCATCGGCCTTACCGCGTAGTAGAGCCCGTCGTCAATCCGGGCAGCCTCGTCCAGTATCAGGAGATTGACGCCGCTGAAACCACGGATGGTCTTCTCACTCCCGGGCAGCGCTTCGATACGGGAGCCGCTGGGTAAGAGGACCCCGAGCTTGCGGATGGAGTCGGTAGGGATGGTATTCCCGAGCGTGCGGAGATGGTCGACCACTTTCGAGAAGCACTCTTTTGCTTGCCGCTCGCTCGGTGCGAGGATCAATATCAACGAGCCCGGGTGGTAGAGGGCGCGGTGTAGGGCGATGAGGGCGGCCATTTCGCTCTTGCCGCTTTGGCGGCTACAAATCATAAGTACCCGCGCCGCGTTGGAGCGAAGTAGTTGCTCTTGCCATTTATCAGGCGATACGCCTAGGCTCTGGGCAAAGGCGGCGCGGTCTAGTGCCAACCGGAGGTCCGCGGCAAGGCTGAGGTCTTCGGCAAGGCTTACCACTGCTCATCACCCGCCGTGCTCTCGCCCTCTACCGTGCCCTCTAGCGCCCCGAGAACGCTCTGTAACGCGTCGGGGTGGGGCTGTAGGGCCTGCACGATTACCGCCCGGAGCTCTAACCATTCCGGGGAAATGTTGAGGTTGATCTGCGGGCGTTCGTCCAACTCGCCTATGAGTTTAGCGACGAGCTCTAGCTGCCCCTGGAGCCGGCCCGCCGTCTTTAGGATCAAGTCGCGAGGGTCCGCGCTTTTGGTCTCGACCATCACCACGCCCCGCCGCGTATCCCCGGTGTCCTCGACCGTCGCGAGTAGCTCAGCTAGCGTAGCCTTACGGCGTAAGGCCCGCCCGTCGGATTGCGGCTCCTCGTATGTGACCTTCAGCTCGTGGGCACGCGGGCCTAGGTCATACCGCGTGGGGTCATCGGCGTCCGTCAGCCACTCGTCACACGCGCCAAAGAGTTTGTTAATCCGGGCGTAGATGTGCTCCAGTTCATCCTTCAGCCTGTCGGCGTCCGCAATCTCCCGGATCTCTTGTGCCTTGAGTAACTTTTCAGGCAAGTGATCCGCTTTATGCCTCTGAAGTGCCTCACGCGACAGGTCGGTATAGGTTGAATGTAGCTCGTATGGCGTGGCCCCGGAGACGAGGGCGGCGTCGATAGCCGCCCTTGCCGCGTGGGCGCACACGGTGCATTGCCGCGGCATTACTCGCCGCCCGACCCCACACCCGCCGTGATCGCTGCGCCCTCGGTGGGCACGCCAGAGACGTCCTGTGGGGTGTGCTCGACTGGATCGTCTAGGGTGCCATCCTCCAGGCCGCGCTCGTAGTGGTCCACCACGAACCTAGAGGTCTCGTTGGCTACTGTGAAGGCCTCGGGGCTGCCGGTCTCCGCGGTAGCGAGATCGCCCTCGACCACGCGTCGTGCGTGGGCTACGTACCCTTCGAGCCCGGCGAGGGCGTCGAGGTCATCCATAGCAGCGCGCTCTTCGGGTGTCTCGACCTGGTCGGCGAGAGCGTTACGGGTACGACTCCAGGTCTCCGCGAACGCTAGGTCCCCGAGCCCGGCGTCGATCACAGCTTGCACGGCCTCTTCGAGGATGAAGCGGTCGGCTTGACTCTGCGGTGCCCGGTTACGGTAGAGCTCTATGAGGCCTTTCGGATCGTTCGTGGTCGCTGCTGAGATAGCCGGTCCGAGGATAGCGGCGGCGATGGCGCGCTCTTCAGCGGGTACCGTGCGGGCCTCTCGAAGCGCGCGTTCCGTGGCCTCTCGAGCCTTCGCGGCTTGGCTGTCCGCGGTTTTGAGGGAGCTCCCGGTGATCTTCTTCGCCTGCCCTACGCGCTCCCCCACGAACTCCTCTACGCCCTCCGGCGCGTAGTACCCACTGTCGCGAATCCAGTCGGCGCGGGCTCTCGCACTCTGCGCCTCTTTGCGCGCCTTCTCTATGGCATCGCGGGCGTGGTAGCGTGCGTTGTTAACTTCCTTGCTTGTCATTACTGCCTCCTTGTAATTGTGTTGTTGCGGGAGCGTGCCCGGTGGTGATGAAAGGCCCCGGGCACGCGGGTGTGCAGGTGTGCGGGTGTGCGGGTGTGCTAGTGCTCTCAGATGACCCGGCGGAACCTCTTGTCGGGTGCGACGTCCTTACGCCGGACTTCCGGGTCTTTGTTGCTAACCTCAAGTGTTTTATTCTTCGGGATGTCCGCTTCAGTCCCCATGTCCGGCGGGTCCTGACCCTTCGGGACCATGTCCGGTATCGTGCCTTTGGGCGCCATGCCCGGTATCGTGCCCTCGGGGGCCATGTCGGGAATTGTGCGCCGGATTTTCACCCCGGGGATGTCCTTCGTTGTTGCCATGTTGTGTCCTTTCGATTTGCTGTTTACGTTCTACGTGTGCCGCCGTACCCGCTACGGGTAGGCGCGCCGCCGCGCCGCTGCCGGAGCTCCTTATAGCCGGCGCCGGCCGGGTGGAACGGCACGCCGGTGATCCCCGCGATCAAGCGCATTTTTTGCCCGATCGAGAGCTTCGGATTGTTCGAAATCCTAAGCGCGGCCTCTTCAGTTTCATCCATTCTTCATCACCCCCTCTCTATACCTCCTCTCGGCGGCGTCGAGCTTATCTAGCAGCTCGTCGGCGTGGTCTGTGTTGGCGAGGTTCACGCCGGGCGGCTCCCAAGGGATGAGCTCCTCATCGGGGGCTAGCGTGTCGTGCTCCTCTTCGGGTACCCAAAACATCGCGGGGCCCCGGCCGGTCTGTCGGATCACTATCCCTTCCATGTTCCTGCCTCCTAGCGCTTGGGGCGCTTCTTTTCTTTGTCTCGTTTCTGTCGTGCTGCTCTCTTGCGCTTTAGCTTGTCGCGCAGGCGCTCGTTACGGCGTGGAATCTGTCATCGCCTCCTCTCAGATCGGGGGTCGAGCCGGCCCGGGGTCTATGCCAGGCCGGCGACGGCCATGTTTGCTACAAATTAACTACCGTGCTTGCAGCAGCCCCGCCCGTCGGCAGTCCGCTTGGATGCGCTTCCACGCAAGCGGGTCGGAGGGCGTTCGGGCGATGCCGACTAGCACATGCCCTGCGCCGTCGCAGACTTTGTAGTGCTGGGAGCGCGTGTCGATCTCGTAGCCGTCGCGCTCCAGCGTCCGCAGTAGCTTCTTTACATCCTTCTGCGTGTTCATTCGGAGAGCCCGTAGACGCCGCAGAGACCGCACGCGTCCATCCCCCCGTCAGGACCCACAACGCGAGACCGTTTCGGGTGCGTGCATGCGGCTTGCTTCTCGGACAGACGCGCCGCAGCGGAGGAAGCGGAGGAAGCGGATGAACTTTCGGCATAGTTCTCACGTGAGCTAGGGGTTTTCGCGGTTATGCCAGATCTTTGTCCGCTTCCTCCGCTCTGATCCTCCGAAGGGGGTTTTTTTGGCTTATCTATGGGCTTTTGAGCGAAATCCTTCCTCCGCTCTATCCTCCGCTCTCCGCCGCCCGGATCGTCGTCGGGGGCATAATCGCTGCGGATTCCGAGGCCGGCCCACCCGCTACGGTCCTTGTTTACTCCGCTGGTGTACTTAAAACTCCTGTAGCCGCGCTCTGCGAGCCGCATGCCGAACGTACGCTGTTTCAACGCGGTCTCGTTGTGATCCCGGCACCAGTGCTGGTAAACCGTGTGGAGCGCGGTAGCGGGAGTCTCGGCCTCTTCGTCCTCCACGCACACGTCCTCAATGAACGCCGCGAGCACGTCCATTTCGCTTCTGTACGCTTGCGTCGCCGTCGTAACCTCGTCGGGCTCTTGCAAGCCGTTCCGCTGCCACTCGAGGCAACCTTCGACCGCCCAACGCAAGATCCCGGGTAGCTCGGCTTCGAGCTTCGTCGGCAGGTCCTTATCCTGCTCGGCATCCGGTATCGTTACGTCGAAGGGTACGAGCTTCAGCCGCCGCCAGATCGCATAATCTGTGCCGCGGATCTCCGGCTTGTGGTTCGTGCCGAAGACGACGCTGTGGGTTGGGTTGAACTCCCAAAAGTCCTCTCGCATGCGTCGCGCGCTGATAGTGTCGCGGCCTGTGAGTTGCTTTACGAGGCCTTCATTCAGGCGGCGGCCCTCTTCCGACTCCATACACGACACGAGCCGCGCCCCGAAGAGGTCCGCGAGTTCGGTCGGGTGTGAGTTGCCCTTTACCATTAGCAGCTCGGGGGCGGCGGCCTTAGCGTAGTCGCCGAAGGCCTCCATAAGCGCCTCGACTAGGGTCGACTTCCCATTCGAGCCCGTCCCGTGGAAGATCACGAGCACGTTATCCCGGATCTCTCCTGAGAGCGCCATTCCGAAGGCGCGCTGCACGAATCCCCGGAGGGCCTCGCCGGGTAGGATCTGCTCGAGGAACGCGTGGAATGTGGGGGCGGTGGCGGCCGGGTTATACTCGACCGGCGTAACCTTCGTTATCATGTCCGACCGGCGGTGCTCGCGAAGCTCACCCGTGCGGAGGTCTATCGTGCCGTTCTGGCAGTTCAGCAGCCACGGGTCCGGGTCAAACTCTGTATGGGCGGATGCTATGTGCGGCTTCGCGAGATCCACCATCGCCCGCAGACTGCGCGCGCTCTGAGAGGCAATGGCGTGCGCGGCGATCTTACCTTGCTCCTCTGTGTCCACGCCCTCGCGCTGCGCTTCGCCGAAGATGCTTTTGGCTGTTCTCTGCGCCCGTCGGGAAACGTCCTCGAAGTCATCAATCTGCCACACCCGGCCGGACCACACGAGATGCTTGCCCCACTTTTTGATCCAGCGCACGTCTTTACCGTGCTGGGCAGCGAAGCGCTCCCCGTTCCCGGTGTCTGTGCGCATGTAGCTCGGGGCGGGACTGTCCTCGATCCTCTCGGCGATCTTCGTGTACTGCTGCGGGTAGTTCGTGTACTTCCGATACCCTAGCGTCTCGTCGCGCTCGGCGATGGCGGCAGCTACGGCGGAGCGCGTGGCCCGCGCCTTTAGCAACATAGAGGCTATCTTCCACAGCGTCCGCGAGCGGTCGACCGTCCCGTCTTCTTTAAGGGCGGGATCTTCGCCGCGCCACACCCGCATGCTTTTTTCATTGAGTCTCACGGGGGGCTCGTCGGGGTCTATCGGGGTGTGGCTGGCGGGCTCCAGTTCGGGCACGGCCCGGTCGATCTCTTCGGGATCCCACGCCTCCGTGCTGGAGAGCTCTGCCGTCACGAGGTCAACTTTCGGGTAGCGTTTATAGTTCGCGGTCCCGGGCGCCCGCAGCACGGTAGCGCGTGCGGCCTTGCCTGTGTCGCCACCGGCCCAAACGGCTATGCGCTTGGAGAGCGTCACAGCGTCATCTATCGGTATCGGGCGGGTGAGCCTCCAGTACAGGTGTCGCCGGCCCTCAGAGGACCGCACGACGGCCGTGGGGGCCGGCCCGTCCGGGGGGTATTCCCCCTCATCTTCGTCAAGCCACAAACAGCTCACGTTCTCGACCGCGTTCCCCCCTTTGCGGCCGGCGGCGGTCTTGTACAGGTGTATACCCTGATAGGCGTCGCGCCCGTCCTCAGCCTCCGCGGTGAGGAATTCCGCGGCCTCCGCGGCCTGCTCCGGGTAGCGGAAGGCGCGCGTATGCGTGGAGTTACCGAGATCGTTTGCCCTGGCGTCCGGGTCATCTAGGCGCATCTGGCGCCCGGTGAACGCCACAAGCCAGCCCTCGGCGGGAGCGAAGATGTGCTCGAAAAAGTCTTCGGCGGTCGCATGGGAAGCGCCGCGTTCGCGTGGTTCACGTGTTATCATTAGATAAGTTCCTTCCTGGGTAGGGATGGACTAGATCAGGGCGTCCGTGCTGCAAACACGGCGCCCGCTTCTTTTGCTATTGACTCTCCTCGCTGTTGTGGTAGACTCCTACATATCATGAGGGGTGTAGGGGCTCGAAAATCCCTTACGCCCTCCGTACTTCCATAATCACGCCGGCGTCTAGCAGAATGTACGCGCCCGCGATAACGTCCCCCTGACCGCGCCTAGCGGCCTGCCGTAGGGCCGTGTAAGCGTCTTCGGGGTCTATATCCTCCGGGCGCATTTCAAGCGCCTCAGCGAGCGCCTGATGCTCCTCTGGCGTGATTCTCTGGCCTAGCCTCTCTCTCGTCCTCATCTCCTGCGCCATATTATCTCCTTCCATTGGTTACTTTAAGTTTAGCCTTGCCTAAATCTCCTGGGGGTGGGGGTCCTAGTGGGTGGGGGTCCAGGTCCTTACTTCTTAGCTCTTCGTGCACGCGGATGCGCGTCTTGTGTGCGAACTCTTCCGGGCCGTGGAAGTAGACGCCGCCGCTCACGTACCCCTCGCTCATCTTAATAGCGTCGGGGGGCAGCCACTCATCACCTGCGAGCTGCTCTATTTCGATCCAGGCGAAGAGGCGCATACGCTGTAAGTTGTTCACTACGGCCTTGCGCGACATCCCGATTATCTTCGCCATGGTGCGTTGTGTCGCGTACACGTACCCTTCCGCGTCGGCGAAGTGCGACAGGTCGTAGATCATGCGGCGCATGTTCTCCAGGCCGTCCGCCCGCACTTTGTCGTGGCGGTACTCGATAGCGGCAGGGATTAGCTCCGGCGGCTCGCGGTCGAGGACTTCGAGCCCGTCGAGAGATCCGCCGGCCCCTAGGTAGTCGTCTACACCCTTGTGCCCGCTGGCGAGCGGCGGGGCAGCTACCGAGGCCTCGACCCCGCGGTGCTGCAGGTAGCGCTGCGCGAAGCGGGCGTGTCTCAGCACTTGCGGCTTTGCGAACCAATCCGCGTCCGGGACCACGACCACGGTCTTACCCCACAGGTGCGGTAGGAAGTCGTCAAACTCTTCGGCGGCCCACAGGGAGACGCTCGGCACGCTAAAGACGCTCTCCGGCCGGTCCTCTCGCCGGATGGCGCTAAGGATGGAGTCGGCTTTCAAGCACCCTTCGATCCCGAAGTAGATCCGTTCCGCCCGGCCCCACCGTTCCTCCGCCATCGGGTGCACGTCCAAGCGGCGCGCTAGGTTGTCGGTGCTCTTCAGCCGGAGCGTGTGGACGTGCTTACCGTCCTCTCGCGTCTTGGGCGGCTCGGTGTGGTAATTCTCCAGATGCCGCCTTAGAGCCCCCTCGTCCTGGTATTGGCGCGCACTGTGATCGTGTGCCCACGGGTCATCTACCTTCGCCGCCGGCGGGAAGCAATATTTCGCTCTGTTCGCGTGCTCGTGCGGGTCCTGGCGTCTCTCGTGCTCCGTATCGGGCTCGAGGTCGGTGTCGTTTATTTTGTTGCAGTGTTCGTTCCACGCCTTCGAGCCTCGCGGCAGCTCGCGGTATCCGCCGTCCGGGAACCAATCGGCCCCGTCCGGCAGCTCCGGGGGATCGCCCGCGCCGTGCCAGTGTAGCGTCGGCGGCCCTGTCCGCACGAGATCATCCGGCCGGATCTCAGGCCACACACGCGGGGCGTGCGGCACGGCGTGGCGGTTTATAATCCAGCCGCCTTGCTGCCGGGCGAGCATCTTCATGAAGCTCACCTGCCCCTTCGTGAGCCCCTCGTACGCCTTCTCTATAGGCTCTAGGTTATCTGTCTCCCATCGGATGTACGGGCGGGCGTTCCAGACCTCGAGCGAGATTCCCCGCGACGTCCGTACGTCAGGCATCGCCGCCTCCGAGCGTTTCGTAGTCTCCCTCCAGCAACTCGTAAGGGCGCACCCCTAGCGCGTCCGCGAGCCGCCGCACGGTTGAGGGTCGCGAGTGCCCCGCGAACTCTCCGCCCTCTAAGCGCGCGATCGTCGCCACGTTCAGCCCGGAGGCCTCCGCGACCTCGCTCTTGTCGAGGAATTTCTCGAGCCGATACTGTTGTAGTTTCTCGCCGTCAATTTTCATTTCTGCCGTCTTCACTATCTAACCTCCGTGGCGCATATCCGCGCCTTTTCTTTCATTTGACATTATTCTACCGCATACCCCCTATGTAACGACGCTCCTACTTACGGTGTAAGCCCGCCCCGAAAACCATAAACCGCTTACCTATGCGGGATTCTCCCCTTTATCCCTTCACAATTCCTAACACAAATGGAACACATCGTTACATCGCCCAGAGTGTGCGTTGCCCCGTCCCTAATGACCCAGGTGCCCACGATGGCCACCGGGGGCTTCTCCGTTTTTGTAGTGTTTTTGTGGTGGTTCCCCTGGAGCCGGGTAGGCGCCGTAGGCGATACGGCCGGAGCTATGCGTCCTCCGCAACGATCTCACTCGGATCTACGCCTAGCGCTTCGGCTAGCTTGCGGATCGTAGGCAAGTGCGAGCCGCCCGGCCACGCCCCCGCCCCCCGATCGGCCCCGACGCGGTAGGTGAACGTCTCTAGTAGGGTGGGGCGTATACCCTAGGAAGCCGGGGCTAGCGAGGAGGTAGCTGTGGGAAATCGAGCGCTTCGGGTACTGGTATATGTCTTCGCGGCATTCATGGAGATCCTGTTTACGCTTCGGGTGTTTCGGGTGGCAAGGATCGCCTCCCAAGCGGGGTTGGTCGCAGGAATCCTTGTGGCGGGGTATCTCCTCCTCGGACCGCTCCTGACCATCCCTCGCTTTACAACCGAAGGCCCGGTGGTGAGAAACGGCGTTGCCGCTGTCATGGTCTGCGGTAAGAAGAGCGCACCCGAAGGAAGCGGAAGATTCACTGCGCGAGAAACGAAGGGATTGGATGCAGCAACTAAGTACGCCCCCGAGCCACGGACGGGCGGGTGGTGGCCTGTGAGAAAGGGCGAGTGTACGGTGTGGTATCACCGCCCACCGGATGCCACCCAGCGCTATAACCGCCACGAGCGTGCGCAGCAAGAAGGTTATTCACCGTAGTGCGTGGAAGGGAAATTCTGCGAACTTCGCCTTTTGGGGATTCTCGGAAGTTCGGCGCTTTCTTGGTGCTCCGACGTGTTTTTGTGCCATAGCGCACATACATTCACCTTAAACAAGAGTACGCTGCGCTTGTTGCGTGAGCTATGGACGCCACGTGAGGGCTCAGGACAGCACCCTGGCTCACTCCTACACACTAGGGTCAGCTACCCGAGCACCACCACCACTACAGGCAAGAAGCATCTACCGAAGAAAAGAGCTGATGAGACATATGACTAGAACAACGAGCTACTTGTTGAGGCCGCTTGTGCTGCTTATGTTGGCAGCCCTGGCAGCAAGCG
>Ga0126305_10000936_pt1 | contig 12753 bp, 3 predicted proteins | sample Plot26_FD_92536 | JGI IMG/M metagenome (GOLD analysis project Ga0126305, IMG submission 92536) | Serpentine soil microbial communities from UC McLaughlin Reserve, CA, USA - Plot26 | ecosystem: Environmental > Terrestrial > Soil > Grasslands | place: USA: UC McLaughlin Reserve, Lake County... | reverse complement strand
GAGCGTCGAGGCGATTGATCCAGAAGACGCGGTAGCGCGCGAGCCAGTCGTCGAGCTCCGCGAGCGGGGCGGGGTCGAGCGAGTAGACACGGCGCTGCCCCTCCTCACGCGCGAGCACGAGCCCGCTCTCGCGCAGCACGCGGAGGTGCCGCGACACGCCGGGCCGGCTCGTCTCGAACTGCGCGGCGATCTCGCCGGCGGTCTGCTCGCGCTCGGCCAGCAGCTCCACGATCCGCCGCCGCGTCGGTTCCGCCAGCACCTCGAGCGCCCTCACACTCGGATACGTAACACACGAGTTACGTAACCGTCAAGTTACGTACGGACGCGCTTCCCCGACGCGACCACCTGCGCGAGCGCGACCTCCGGCAGGTTCTGTCCGGCCGCCGAGAGCTTGACGCCGTTCAGGCACCGCCACGCGAGACCGCCGGAGGAGTACGTCCTGTTGCCGTCGACCTGGAAGCCCTTCTCGTTGCCGGCGGCGCAGTCTCCGCGGAAGGGCCGGGCGGTGAACGCGATCGTGTGCGCCGCGCGGTTCGCGTAGCGCTTGTCGACGAGCCGGATCGTGAGCGTGCGCCGAGCTGCGTCCCACGTGTAGGAGGAGTACGTGTAGCGGAAGGGTGCGCGTGTCGGGACGTACGCCGCGGGACCCGCCTTCTTCGCGGCGACGCCCTGTATGAACTGCGGCACGAGCGGGTTAGCGGCCGCCGCCCCGGCGGCAAGTGCCGCGGCGGCAACGCCGGCGACAACGAGGGTCGCGAGCTTCTCCACGCTCCCGAGTGTCGCAGCCGGAGATGACGAGCCTGTTCGGGTCGTGTGAGGCGACTACTTCGAGAACTTGAACAACGCCTGGTGCGACGTCCCGTCGTTCAGCGTCAGCGTGAGCCGGTAGCAGTTCCCCGCGTACGAGGTCAGCGTCTTCCAGATGTAGGCGTACTGGTTTGCGGTCGCGTCGTAGACGAGCTTGCTCGTGTCGGAGGACACCGTCTGCTCGATCGCGTCGAGGGCCGCCGACGCGGCACACACGACCTTCGTCACGGTCGGCGCGCCCGCGAGGATGCCGAGGCCGGCGTTGTACCCCAGGGCGAACTTGACGGGGAACGCGCTTCCGGCCTTCGCGGTGTTCACGGTCGGCAGGTTGTCGACCGGGTCGAAGAAGCCGCCGAACGCGTACTGCACGGTGTACGTCGCGGTCTTCGTGATGGTGTTCCCGACCACGTCCTTCGCCTCGACCGCGAAGGTGTGAACACCGCCCGTGGACGTGTCGACGGTTCCACCGTTTCCTACCGGCCCGGCGCACTGCGCGACACCGCCGTCGTCGGAGCACGAGTACGACGCTTTGACGGGTTGGCTCAGCTGGAAGACGCCGCCGTCGAGCGGCGTGTCGATCCGCACCTGCGGAGCCTCCGTGTCGCCGGCCTTGGACAGGTACAGGAAGCCCTTCCCGGTGGTGTAGGCGACGTTGCCCGCGCCGTCCTGGCTCAGGAAGGCCGCTTGGATCTCGGTCGACGAGACGTTCGCGGTCGCCGTGTAGAGGTCGCTCGTGCCGACGCGCTGGAGCGGAACGAATCTCCAGACGTTCGAGCCTTCGGTGAAGAAGGCTTGGACGACGACGCCGGCCGATCCCGCGTCGCTCGTGCGCGCGAAGAGCGTCGCGACGCCGTTCGCGACGACGGAGCCGACCTGCGTGAAGACCGGCGGCTCGAAGTCGGAGCTCGTCGAGTAGAGGACGTCCATCGCTATGTGGTCGACGAGGCGCTGCGTCTCCTTCGCTCCGGCCGCCGGCCGCGACTGCCCGGCGACGAGAACGACCGTGTCGCGCGGCGTCCCCAGCAGCGTCGACCGGTTCAACGAGACGAAGCTCGCCGGGAACGCCAACGACGCGGCTCGGTGCTCGGGCTCACGCGCGCCGAGGTCGATCGTCGGCGTCGCGATCACCGGATCGAAGTCACCGGCGTCATGCGTCGTCAACGCATTGATCCGGACGCCGTGTGCGCGCAGCCCCGCGCCTGCCGTGACGTCCTTCGACAGCCGCGGCTCGATCGGGCGATCCTTCGCGTATTCGACGGCGCCGTCAGGCGGAAGGAAAACGGTGCCGCGCGCGGCGTCGACCTTCGGCGTCAGCACCGGGTCGAAGGTGAACGATGCCTTCTGCACGTTGCCCGAGTCGGCGATCGGCACGACAGGCGCGGGCGCCTGCGTCTCGCCCGTCCCGAGGCGATAGAACGGCAGCCCGTAGAACGTGGCCTCCGTCAGAGCCTTCTCCGCGTACGGGTCGTACGTGGCGATCGAGTTGAAGTACTCCTGCTTCGCGGCCACGAACTTCCGTCCGATCGACCCGTTCGCGCGCAGGTTCGACGCGAAGATCGCGAGCAGCCGCTCCGAGAGGGCGATCGTCTTGTAGTCGCCGTAGCCGTAGCCCGTGTTCGCGACGTAGGCGGCGGCGCGGTTCTGCGCCAGCGCCTGCGCCCAGTCGCGCAGCCGCTCGGGCGTCGGCCCACTTGGGAACGTGTCGGAGACGCTCAGCCCGGCATGGCAGCCGATCGTGAACAGGAGCGACGACGGGAACTGCGGCGCCGTCGCCCCGAACGCGGGCAGCACGCTCGTCGGCACGAGCGTCGCAGTCGTCAGCGGCGTCGGCGAGGCGGGTGCGAGCTCCCAGTGGTTGTAGTGGCCGTTGACGGAGAGCACGTCCCGCTGAACGGCGGGCAGGACGCCGAAGTAGCGCTCGACGTCGGTCTTCGTCCACAGGTCGCCGACGAACGGGATCGTTCCCGCGCTCGCGGTTGCATCGACCGTGAGATTCGGCCGCGCGGCGAGGCTGTCGCGGACGGCGGCAGCTTCGTCCGCCATGAAGTCGTAGCCCGTGACGAGCGCCGACGCCGGGTTGAGCGTCCCGCCCGAGGCGACGTACTGGTCGAGTTGGCCGCTGATCTCGTCCGCGGTCTCGACGAGCCGGCCGCCGGCGACCTGCGGCAGGTACAGCTCGCGCCCGAACCACGGGATCGTCGTCGAGGCGAAATACGCGTCGTCGGTGAGGACGTTGCCGAAGTACAGCGACGCGTAGGTCGCGTTGGCGCCGTTCGCCGCGGTGAACTGGAGGTCGCCGACGGCGGTCGACTCGTTCGCGTCGGTTGTGAGGTCCGGCACGCGGGCCATCGGCATCAGCTCGTCGCCGCCGACGATGACGATGTTCTCGAGCGCCGAGAGCGATGTGCGGTAGCGCGCGACGACGGCGTTGATCGCGCGCACGACGGCGTTCGCCTTGTCGACCGAGCACGGGCTCGCGTCCCACGCGCTTTTCGCCGCGCGGACGTCGGCGTCGCCGTCAACCTCGAGGATTTGCCCCTTGACCTCGCTGCGGCCGGCGACGAGCGCGAGCTTGCTCATCATCTGGCTCGCCGCCGTCGTGTCGAAGGTATTGAAGGTCGCGCCGCGATTCACGAGGAAGAGCGTCTTCGTACCGGACGCGACGCCGACGGGCAGCGTGCCGACGACGCCGGTGGAGAACCTGAACGAGCGCGGGTTGCACGCGGGGGGGTTGGGCGGCGGGATCACCTTCACCCGCAACGTGTAGGCGTCGTCGCTGTGCGCGCCGTTGTAGCCGTCGACGACGATCTTGACGTCGCCCACCTCGCCGCCGGCGAGCTCGACCTGCGCGACCTCGACGCCGTCACCGCGCGTGATCCCGGCAGCCGCGATCTCGCTGTTCGGGATCGGCGCGTCCTGGAGTCCCTCCGGCTGGAGGTTCTGCGCCGTCTGGTTGAGCGTGCCGCCGTTGTCGGGCAGCGGGCTGTTCGGAATCGGCGAGTTCGGGATCGGGCTGTTCGGGATCGGGCTCGACAGGAGCGTCGGCGCACCGGGCTTCTCGAGGTAGAGGTCGAGGTCCGTTCCAGCCGGAGGCCTCAGGTAGACGAGGATGCGTGTCCCCCGCCCGGTGCTCGGAAGCGCGAGCCGCCGCCAGTCGAGGTCGCCGCTCGTCGCGACGTGGCCGATCGCGATGTGCCCTGGCGCGACCGACGGCGCGGTCGCCGCGTTGTCGTCGGGCTCCGAGTTCTGCTGCACCGTCACGGGCGCCTGCCCCGGCGCCGTCGTGATCGCTCCGCCGACGATCAGCTTCGCCGCGCCGGACTGGCGGCCGAGACGGAAGCCGGCGAGCCCCGAGAAGTCGAGGCGGACGCTCTGCGTCCCGGGGCACGTGATCGCGGGCAGGCTCCAGGTGGCGCCGAGCCTCGAGTCGGTCGCCGGATCGGCGACGGGCGCGGCCGTCGCGTTGCCGACGGCGAGCGCGCTCGTGCCGCGCTTGACGAGGAAGCCGACCGGGAGCACGGCGCGCAGCTGGTACGGCGACCCGCACGGGACGGAGGCCGTGAGGTGGTAGTGGACGACGTCGCCGGTGCCTGCGAACTCCTGGAAGCCGTCGATCGGCCACGACTCCCAGGGCATGTTGTCGAGGCCGATCAGGGCGATCACGAGCTCGCTCAGCTTCACGTCCGCCATCGGCGACCGGCCCGTCGTCGGGTTCGGCAGCAGGAGGTCGACGTACCGCGCAGTCGACAGGATCGCGCCCGCCGCCTGCGCGTCGGCGAGCGTCCGCGTCTGGCAGGTCGTCAGCTTCGTGCAGTCGACGACGGGCCGGTAGTCGGCGAGGCTCCCGACCACGATCGAGCCGATCGTCGTGAGCGTGAACGCACTGTTGGGGATCGGGCTGTTGGGGATCGGCGAATTCGGGATCGGGCTGTTTGGGATCGGGCTGTTCGGGATCGGCGAGTTCGGGATCGGCGAGTTCGGGATCGGCACCGTCGGCGGCCCCGGGTCTGTGATCTGGCCGATGGTGACGTTGCCGAGGCCAGCTGCCGGCAACAGCCCCGCGACGTCGAGGCCGAGGACGGTGGTCGTCGTCACGTCGATTCCGGCGCAGCTCTGGAACTTGGCGCACCACGCCGCCTGCGTGTAGGGCGGGATGTACCGGAGCCGAGTTCCGCCGAGCAGCACGGACACGAACCGCACGCCGCGGAGCAGCGAGTCCTCGAGGTGCAACCGGCCGAGCGTGAGCGCGTCGAACCGCGCCTTCGCCGTCTGATCGGCGAACACGTCGCGCAGCGTCAGCGTCGCGGGCGGCAGGCCGGCCCTCGTCGTCCCCGCGAAGATCGGCGCCCAGTCGATCGGGATGCTCGACAGCTGGACGTTCTCGAGCAGCGAAGCCGGGATCCCGTCGAGGCCGCTGTTGGGAATCGGGCTGTTCGGGATCGGCGAGTTCGGGATCGGGCTGTTCGGGATCGGCGAGTTGGGAATCGGGCTGTTCGGGATCGGCGCCGCCCCGACCGGCGAGTTCGGGATCGGGCTGTTCGGGATCGGCGCGCCTGCGAAGAGGCCGAACGTGCTCGCGGGCACACGCGAGAGCGGAACGTCGCCGGCGCCTGCCGGCACGGCGAGCTCGTCGGCCGTCAGCGAGAGGCCGACCTCCACCGTCGTCTCGCTCGCGGTCACGCAGGTCGAGAACTGGGAGGTGCTGCCCGAAGCGTTGGTGGACGTCGCGGTCACGGCGTCGCCCGCGGTGATCGGCGCCGTGAGACCGGCCTGCGTGTCGATCTGCGCGAGGCCGTTCGCATCGGTCGAGACGAGTGACCAGCCGAGCCAGCGTGCGCCCTCGCCGGCGCCGCCCGCGTCGCAGCTGTCGCTCGCGTAGTAGTCGATCGTGTACGGCGTGTTCGCGAGTCCCCTCATCGTCCCCGTGATGCGCTCACCGGTCGCCGTCACCGTCGCGGCGGTCAGAACGGGTGCGGCCTGTGAATTGTTCGCTTCGCCGTAGAGCGCGATCCCGAGCCCGCCGTTGTCGTGGACCGAGTTGCGGCGGATCGTGTTCTGTGTCGCTGCCGCGCCGAAGCATGACCCGTCCCTGTACACCGCGATGCCGTCAGAGCCGTTGCCCCAGACCGTGTTGCCGGCGCCGTCGGGCCCGGCGCTGCCCGTCGGGACACCGACGGTCGTGTTCGAGGCGCCGCACATGCGGATGCCGTTGCCTTGGTTCGGGACGGCGGCGGTGCCCGCGGCGTTCATGCCGGCGAAGTTGCCCTGCACGATGTTGCCGGTCGCTGCGGCCGCCGAGCCGACCTGGAAGATCGAGATGCCCTGGTTGCGGTTGCCCGACGAGAGGTTGCCGGCGCCGGGCGCGGTGCCGCCGATCGTGTTCCCGCCGCCGCCGCCGTCGACGGCGATGCCGTCGATGTCATTCGCGAGCGCGTACGAGCCGGTCGCGTCGAGACCCGAGTAGTTGCCCTGCACGACGTTCCCGGTGGAGTTGAAGACGAAGATGCCGTGGCCGCTGTTCCCGCCGACGACGTTCCGCGCCCCGACCGTGGTCCCGCCGACCGTGTTGCCGTTGGCCGTGTCGATGCGGATCCCGTCGAAGCCGTTCCCGAGCGCGGCGGCGCCGGCGGTGTCCGTTCCGACGAAGTTGGCGGCGACGACGTTGCCGGTCGAACCGCCCTGCTGGATCTCGATCCCCCAGCGGACGTTGCCCGAGGCGACGTTGCCCGTCACGCGGTTGTCGTGCGCGCCGCTCAGGACGATGATCCCGGTTCCGTTCGGCAGCGGCTGACGGCCGCTCGCGGTCGTGCCGATGAGGTTGCCGACGACGTCGTTGTTCGCGGCGCCGAGCGCGATCGCGACTCCGGCTCCACCGCCGAAGCTGATCCCCGTCGTGCCCGACAGGACGTTACGCGCGTCGGGAGTGGCGCCGCCGATCGTGTTCCCGGAAGCGCCGCCGGTGACAGACACGCCGTACTGGTCGACGCCGACGGCGGACGTGCCGGTCGGATCGGTCCCGACGAAGTTCCCGGCGACGATGTTGCCCGTGCCGGAGCCGATCGCGACGCCGTACTCGAACCCGCCGTTGATCACCAGCCCGCGGACGATCGCGCCCGACGTCTCGACGTCGAGTGCCGCAACGGGGGGCGCGCTGACGCCCGCGAACGCCGCCCCCGACAGCACGACCCGCAGGACGGCGTTGTCGCCGACTGCGAGTGTGTTCGGCGTCGCACCCGGCTGCGTGTAGCCGTCGATCGTCACCCGGTCCGTAAGCGCCGGGAGCGGCGTGAGCGGAACGATCGTCTGCGTCCCGCCGCCGGGGATCGCGAAGGCGATCGTGTTCGGCCCGGCCGCGGCGTTCGCGGCGAGGATCGCTTCCCGCAGCGTGCAGTCGTCGGTCGTGCACCCGTCGGAGCCGTCGCCGGCCGAGTTGACGGTGAACGTCGACCCCGACTGGAGGGGCGGGATCGGGAAGTCGGCGCGCGACCGGTCGCCGTCGGCGTCCGCCACGTCGGCGTACACGTACATCCCCGCGTCGGCGCCCGCGATCTGCGTGGACCAGGCGCCCGCTGCGTCGGACGGCGTCGTCACGTTCGCGATCACGTTCCCGCTGAGGTCGAACAGAACGACCCCGACAGTCCGGTCGGGTGGTGCGGTTCCGGTGGCGACGTCGGTAGTGGTGTTGATGCCCGTGATCGAGATCGACTCGAGCGTGAGGGTCTTCTGGCCGCGCCCGTCGTCGCCGGTGACGACGACGCCGGGCACGAGGTTCACCGGGGACGGGATCGCGGCGTCGCCTGCGGCATCGGTGGTCGCCGTGAACGCGGTGCCGCCGACGTTCATGGCGACGCTCGTATTCGGCCAGAAGTTCTGCAGGAACACGATCTCGACGTCGAGCGCGCCGTGCACCGACCCGAGGCTCGGCGAGGTCCCGTTGTTGATCCCGACGCCGATCCCGACCTTCGACGCGTTCCCTGCTGTGTCGAAGGCCTGGGCGTAGACGGTCGCCGCGCCCGAGGGCCGATCCGGGAAACGGGTCGTGTCGAACGTCGCCGAGTACGGCGGCGAGGAGTCCGTTCCGAGCGTGTAGAAGTGGGGGCCTGTCGTCGCGAGTGGGTCGTAGTACTCGAACGTGACGTGGTCGACGCCGACATCGTCGGTTGCGTCTGCCGTGACGTTGACGTTGCCGCTGAGTAGCCCCGGCGCCGGGTTCGTGATCGTCACGCTGGGCGCCGTGATGTCACCGATGCTGAGGTCGGCCCAGTTCAGGCTCGGATCGAGCGTGTCCACACCGGGGCCGGTGAAGAAGGTGGCGGGTGTGGTCCCGGGGTCGTACCCGAAGTCGACGCCGAGGTCGGCCCGGGCGCGCGCGCAGATGTCATGGGCGACGTCGTTCGAGCACAGCGGGTGCTTGATCTCGAACGTGACCGCGCCACCGGATGCGGCTGTGGCGCCCGTCGTTTCGACGGTGCCGGCGTTGTTGAGGTCGTTGACGTGGCTCCCCTGCCCGCCGGACGCCGCGGGATCGAAGAAGAAGTCCTGTGACAGCCCGGGGAACTGGAGCCACGCGTCGTCTCCGGGATCCTTCAGGCCGTTGTGTGTGTTGTCGAAGTAGACGTCGAAGCTCGCCGACACAGCGAGGGTGTCCTGAACGACGGCGCCGACGTAGAGGTCGGTCGCGGTGTGGACGAAGCGCACGGTCGCCGAGCGGATGCCGGTCGCGCTCGAAAGCGTGACGGTGTAGACGGGCGCGCCGGACCACTCGGGCCCGGTGACGACGCCGTCGAGCGTCGGCGGCGTGTTCGTGGGCGCCGAAACGTACGAACCGCCGCCGTGACCCCACGCGGTAGCCGGCAGCGCCAATCCCAGCCCGATGGCCACGCCCATCCCGACCCGCCACAGCGGGATTCTTCTCAAGAGCCACCCCCGTCTGGTGCCGCGCACCAACATAGGACGGTTGGACTGGACTTTCAAGAGGGAGAACGAAGGTTTCCAAGCGATAGTCGATCGGATCCGCACTTGGCGTTCCATGCCAATAGGAGCACAATGTGCAAATGGGAATCGCCGAGGCCCACGGCGCGCCCCGGACGGACGGCGTCATGTCCACGCGCGACCTGACGCCGTACGTCCCGCGCCTCGTCGTCGAATGGCTCCGAAGCAACCCTGAGGCGGATTGGCGCAACGTCGACGGGACGATGGCGTTCGTCGACATCTCCGGCTTCACGGCGCTCTCCGAGCGGCTCGCACGCGAGGGCAAGGCGGGCGCCGAGCAGGTGACGGACGTGATGAACGGGACGTTCGAAGCGCTGCTCGAGGTCGCGTACGCCGCCGGCGGCGGGCTGCTCAAGTTCGGCGGAGACGCGCTCCTGCTTTTCTTCGACGGCCCTCGCCACGCCGTGCGCGCGGCCCATGCCGCACACGCGATGCGGCGGACGCTGCGCTCGCTCCGGCCGCGCACGACCGCCGGCGCGGTAACGCTGCGGATGCACGTCGGCATCCACTCCGGCGCCTTCTCGTTCTTCCTCGTCGGCGGCGCGCACCGAGAGCTGATCGTGTGCGGGCCGGCGGCGACGGCCACGGTCGAGATGGAGGCGGCCGCCGAGGCGGGCGAGATCGTCGTGAGCGCGGCTACCGCGGCGCTGCTGCCCGCGGCCACGCTCGGCGAGGGGCGCGCAGGCGGTCGCTTGCTCGTGGCGGCTCCGCGCGCGCCGCGTCGCCTCGAGCTGCTCGAGGACACCACCGCACTTCCGGTCGAGGCGTGCGTGCCGCCGACGTTGCGCGAGGTCGCGGGCGTGGCGGAGCCCGAGCACCGGCAGGCGACGGTCGCATTCGTGCGCTTCTCCGGTGCAGACGCGATCGTCGCCGTGGAGGGCGCCTCCGCCGCCGCCGAGGCCGTCGCGGAGCTCGTCGAGGCCGTCCAGGCGGCCGCCGACGCGCACGGGGTCTGCTTTCTGGAGAGCGACATCGATCGCGACGGCGCGCGGATCGTGCTCGTCGCGGGCGCGCCGCGGACGACGGAGGCCGACGAGGAGCGGATGCTTCGGACGGTTCGCGCCGTCGTCGAACGCGGGACACGGCTTCCCGTCTCCATCGGCGTCAGCCGCGGGCGCGTCTTCGCGGGTGAGGTCGGCGCTTCGTTCCGGCGGACGTACACGATCCTCGGCAAGACCGCAGCGCTCGCTGCGCGCCTGATGGCACGCGCCGAGCCGCGCCAGGTCCTCGCCGCCGCAGACGTCGTGGAGCGGTCACGGACCACGTTCGAGACGCGGGCGCTCGAGCCGTTCCTCGTCAAGGGCCGCGACGAGCCGGTCGAGGCTGCCGACCTCGGCGCGATCGCCGGTACGGTCGAGACGCGCCCCGCGCGCCGCGTCCCGCTCGTCGGCCGCCAGCGCGAGCTCGCGGTGCTGACCGCGTCGCTCGCTCCCGTTCGCATGAGCTTCGGAACCTTCGTCGAGCTCGTCGGCGAGGCCGGCGTCGGCAAGTCGCGCCTCGTCGACGAGGTGCGTGAGGCAGCGGCCGACCTGATCGTGCTCGGCGCGCAGTGCGACCAGTACGAGCAGGGCACCGCGTACTTCGTCTTCCGCTCGATCCTCCGTGAGCTCGTCGAGGTGGAGGCGGACGGTTCGCCCGCCGAGAACACGGCGGCGCTTTCGCGGCGGCTCGAGGCGATCGCGCCCGAGCTGATCCCGTGGATCCCGCTGCTCGCGCTGCCGCTCGACATCGCGGTCGAGCCGACGCGCGAGGTCGACGACCTGCAACCGGCGTTCCGGCGGGCGCGGCTCCACGGCGTCGTCGAGTCGCTGCTCGACAAGCTGCTCCCGTCGCCGTCGCTCGTCGTGCTCGAGGACGTGCACTGGATCGACGAGGCGTCGAGCGAGCTCCTGCGCCACCTCGGTACGCAGTGCGCGAAGCGGCCGTGGGCGCTGTTCTGCACGCGCCGGCCGGGCGACGCGGGATTCGTGGCCGCGGCCGGAATGCCGCCGGTCGCGGCGATGACGATCCACCTCGAGCCGCTGCACGCGGACGAGGCACGCGAACTCGTCGCCGCGTCCGCGGAGCGCTCGCTCGTCGACGCTGACGTGACGGCGATCGTCGATCGCGCCGGCGGCAACCCGCTCTTCCTCCAGGAGCTCGTCGCGACGACCGGCGCCGAGGCGGACGAGCTGCCGGAGACCGTGGACGCGGTCGTTGCCGCCCGCATCGACAAACTCGTGCCGACCGACCGCGCGCTGCTGCGGTGGGCGTCGGTGGTCGGGGTCGCGTTCGAGGGCGCGCTCCTGGACGAGGTACTCGCCGCAGATCCGTCGGCGGCATCGGACGACGACGCGTGGGAGCGCCTGTCGGAGTACATCGCGCGCGACCCGCACGTCCCCGGAGGCTTCCGGTTCCGGCATGCGCTGATCCGCGACGCTGCGTACGAGGGGCTGCCGTTCAGGCGACGCCGCGAGCTGCACGCGCGGGTGGGCGAGGCGTACGAACGGCGCGCGTCGGATCCCACGGAGATCGCGGAGCTGCTCTCGCTCCACTTCTCGCTCGGCGGCGACGCCCCGCGCACGTGGCAGCACTCGCTCCTCGCCGGCGCTCGCGCGAAGTCGAAGTTCGCGAACACGGAGGCCGCAGCGTTCTACCGGCGCGCGCTCGAAGCCGCCCATCGGCTCGAGATCGACGCGGCCGAGCGCGCGACGGTATGGGAGTCGCTGGCAGAGGTGTCGACGCTCGCCGGCCGGCTCGCCGACGCCGTCGAAGCGCTCGCGAACGCGCGCAGGCTCGCCCCCCCGGCGGCGCAGGCGTCGCTGATGCTGAAGGACGGGCTCGTACGCGAGGAGACGGGCGACTACAGCGGCGCTCTGCGCTGGTACGGCCGCGCGGTGAAGGCGCTTGCCGGCATCCCCGACGACGACGAGCGCGCGAGGCTCGCCGTCGCCGTGACGCGCGCGCGGGCGCAGGCGCGGTTCCGCCAGGGCCGCTACGACGAGGCACTCGACCTTGCGGGAGAGGTGACCGAGCGCGCTCTCGACCTCGGCGATCTGAGCGACCTCGCGCACGCGTACTACCTCACCCACGTGATCCACACGATGCGCGGCGACCCCCGGCGCAGCGCGTTCCGCGGCCTGGCGCTCCCGATCTACGAGGAGATCGGCGACCTCGTCGGCCAGGCGAGCGTCCTCAACAACCTCGGCATCGAGGCCTACTACGAGGGGCGCTGGGACGAGGCTCGCGACCTCTACGAGCGCAGCCGCCGGCTGCGCGAGCGGATCGGAGACCAGATCAACGTTGCGACGACCGCGAACAACATGGGCGAGATCGACTGCGACCAGGGCCGGTACGCCGATGCCGAGGCGCGCTTCCGGGAGGCGCTCGCGATTGCCGATGCGGCCGGGCACCGGCTGATCGGTGCGGTCGCGCGTGGGAATCTCGGGCGCGCCGCCGCGCGCGCGGGGAGGTACGACGAGGCCGAGACGCTGCTGTCGGAGGCGGCCCTGACGATGTCCGACATCGGCTCGACGCCGTTCGTCCTCGAGCTCGACGTCCGGCGGGCGGAGCTCCTGGCGCTGCGGGCGGACTCGCCTGCGGAGGCCGTCCGACTCGTAGACGAAGCGCTGGCGCGCGGCGGCGTCCCGCCGGCGCTCGAAGCGCTTCTCGAGCGGATCCGCGGCTCGGCCTTTGCACAGAGCAACGACGCGGAGGCGGCGCGGGCCGCGCTGCGGCGGGCCGTCGAGATCGCCCGCCGCGACCAGGTCGACTACGAGGCGGCGCTCGCGTTGCGGACTCTCGCGGAGCTCGACCTCTCGGACGACGTCGAGGCCGCAGCGATCTTCGAGCGGCTCGGCGTCGGTCACGCCCCCATCCCCCGCCTGCACTAGGGCCGAGCGCCGAGCGCGGAGGCGGCGGCCGGCGGCGCAGCGGCCGGCGCTAGGGTCCGCGGCGTGATCGACCTTCGCTCCG
>Ga0126305_10000935_pt1 | contig 12755 bp, 14 predicted proteins | sample Plot26_FD_92536 | JGI IMG/M metagenome (GOLD analysis project Ga0126305, IMG submission 92536) | Serpentine soil microbial communities from UC McLaughlin Reserve, CA, USA - Plot26 | ecosystem: Environmental > Terrestrial > Soil > Grasslands | place: USA: UC McLaughlin Reserve, Lake County... | reverse complement strand
TTCCTCACGCCAGGGTGGCACGCGCCGCCCGCGCTTCAACCCCCACAAGGGGGGTTCCCCTCACCTCCGACATTCGTCTCCGGCTCGGTTCCGCGCGTTCGGTCGCGCGCCCTACCTGAGCTCGTCAATCGAACCACCTCTCAAAGGAGGCCCCGAAATGCAAGGCATCAACGTCGTAGTCCTCAGCGGAAACCTGACCCGCGACCCGCAGCAGCGAACCACCGAAGGCGACAACAAAGTCACCAACCTCCGCTTGGCGGTGAACGGCCGCCGCAAAAACGGCAACGGCGAGTGGGTCGACAAGCCCAACTACTTCAACGTCAGCGTCTGGGGCAAGCAGGGCGAGCGCTGCTACGAGTACCTGAAGAAAGGCCGCGCGATCGTCGTCGAAGGCCGCCTCGACTGGAAGGAGCAGGGCGACGGAGACGACCACCGCGAGTACGTGCAGGTGGTCGCCAACGTGGTCCAGTTCGGCGGCAAACCGAACGGCAACGGTAACGGGAACGGCGAGAGCCAGCAGGAGCTGAGCGAGGAGCAGAAAAAGGAGGGCGGCGAAGACGACATCCCGTTCTAGGCGGTCCCGCTCCGGGCGTCCACCGCGAAGGTGGGCGCCCCTTTTTTTTGCCTCGCCGGCCGGGCTTCTCGACCCGAAAACTTAATCCGCGAGGGGGGACAACTTGCGCCCCCGCCGACTTACCGCCTATACAATCCAAATGCGCCCTGGGGCGGCGCGGTCACGCCAACCCCAGGACGACTTCACAGGAGGTGTGAGCTCCCATGCACGACGACGATAACCCGCGGCGCGAGCCTTTGAACCACGAGGAAGACGACCGCACCGAGGCGGCCATCATGGGGCTGGTCTTGGAACAGCATCCGGCCCAACTGACCCTCGCCGAGCTGACCCTGATGATGGGCGGCGCCAACCCAGACTACGCGGGCACCGATGCGGTCAAACGAGGCGTCCGCGACTTGATCGGAACCGGCCTGCTGCATGGCAGCGACGAGACGATCCGACCGACCCTAGCGGCGCTGCGCTTCCACGACCTCCTCATCGCACGCTAGGGGGGAGCGGCAGCGGCTTCTCGGGTGTCGGGGCACCGCCTCACGGCGGCCATACCTCCTGTCTCGCTCCCGGGAAGCCGCTGCCGCATTTCCTCCCCGCCGGGGGGACAGTTTGCGGTCCCCTCGACTTCACCGGGGCGGAGAGACTTCAATCGGCCCGGCCTTATGGTCGGCCTCTAAGGGGGAGGTTGCGCCCATGAGCGCTACGAGTATTCGAGTCGGCGACTGTCTACCCGCTGGCTTCCCTGTTGACGACGAGACCGCTCAGGTCCTCGTCCTCGCGGTCCTCGCCTCGATCTATCCGATGGGGATGAGGATCGTTGACCTCACCCGCGAGTTGAGCGACGAGGATGACGGTTGGGTGGAGCGCGCCGTCCGCGACCTGGCGGTCGCCAACCTCGTCCGCTGCGAGAACGGCAGAGCCTTCGCGACCTTCTCCTTCGCGGACGTCCGCCATCCAGATCGGGCGACCATGCACTAGACGTTGGAACCCAAGGGGCTTCGCTCGGCTGGGCGTCCCCGGCGACTGCCTCGCCGCTCGGCCCGCGCCCCGGTCGCTTCGCTCCCTTTGCCCTCGCTGCGCTCGGGCGGCGCGGGCCTTGCGGCGTCGGCGTCGAAGCAGCCGCCCACCGACGCCAGCCGACCAGCTGCGGGGCTCGCCAGGCTCGGCCTCGCGCCCGGTCGCTTCGCGACCTTCCCTCGCTGCGCTCGGGTGGCGCTCGCCTCGCCCGGCATCGCGGCGTCCCCAGCGACTGCCTCGCCGCTCGGCCCGCGCCCCGGTCGCTTCGCTCCCTTTGCCCTCGCTGCGCTCGGGCGGCGCGGGCCTTGCGGCCTCGGCATCGAAGCAGCCGCCCGACGATCCCGAGAGCGATTCGAAGCCAGGTCTTGAAGTCTCTACTCAGATTGCAGCCAGCCAGCCAGATAGAAGACACCCACCGAAACAGAAGCCAAACGCAAGAGGCAGCTAAAGGCCGAAAAAGCTAGGCAATACGAAGCGAAGCAGCGACCCCTACCAACGTCCCCTTAGCACCAACCTCATAGCCCGACACACTACGAACCCTCCGGTTCGTCCCGATGCAATCGAGCCGCGCGGTGGACAACAGGGGCGATGGTGGGAGTCTCAAAGATCGGGCGCGCCAACGCCAATTACTGGATCGAAGCGGTGGCCGAAGGCGGCGACGACTACTACACGAAGCCCGGCGAGGCGCCGGGTGAATGGATGGGCGAGCTGGCGGCGCAACTCGGTCTCACCGGCGAGGTCGACCGCGAGGCATATGCCGCCGTCCTCGCCGGGAAGCATCCCGTCACCGGCGACGTCTTGGTCGCCCGACCCAAGCCCCGCAAGTTCGTCGACGCCGAGGGTCGAGAGCGCCATCTCGAACCGATCCTCGGCTACGACATTCGTTACGCTGCCCCGAAGTCGGTCTCGCTTCTCTACGGAATCGGCTCGCCCGAAGTCCGGGCGGCGGTCTTGCGAGCCCACGACCACGCCGTTGCCGAGGCCGTCGGCTACCTCGAGAGGACCGCCTGTTTCGTCCAGCGCGGCAAGGGCGGCGTCGTAATCGAGCCGGGGTCGGGCTTCCTCTCGATGAGCTTCCGGCACGGCTCCTCGCGTGCCGGTGACATGGCGCTCCATACGCACCTCGTCACCGCCAACATGACCCGCGCTGTCTCGGATGGTCGCTGGCTCAGCCTCGCGAACCCAAGGCGTCAGTCTCCGCTTCTGCGGGAGGCGAAAGCCGCCGGGTACGTCTACCAGGCGGCACTTCGCGCAGAGATGACCCGCGAACTCGGCGCCAGGTGGCAGGAAGTCGTCAACGGCTACGCCGACCTCGCCGGCATCGGGCGGCCGGTGATCGACCACTTCTCCCAGCGACGAGCTGAGATCGTCGCGGCGATGGCCGAGCGGGGTACCACCTCCGCGGCTGCGGCCGAAGTTGCCGCCTACCGCACCCGCGACGCCAAGGACTATTCCGTCGACCGAGGCACCCAGCGCCAGGAGTGGATTGCCCGAGCGGCCGAGTTCGACCTGACCCCCGACTCCATCGACCGGCTGCTCGCCCGCGCTCGACCCCGTGAGCCGCAGTCGATCAACGCCGACCACCTCAGCGGCGCCATCGCCGAACTTGAGGCCCATCATTCTCATTTCGACCGCCGCGATTTGTTGTCTGCGGTGGGAAATCAACTTCGCGAAGGTGGCGACGCCGCAGCCCTGGAGGGAGCCATCCGCTCGATGATCGACAGCGACCAGCTGATCGAGGTTCACCGAGGAGCGGGCCCTCTCGACGCTACCTACTACACGACCCCCCGCCTGTGGGAGCTGGAGCAGCGCTTCATGGCGACCGCGAAGAAGGGGGAAGCGGCGGGCGCGGCCGTGGTCGACGGCGCAACCCTGGCAGCCGTTCTCGATCGCCACCGCTACCTCAGCGACCAGCAGGTCGAGATGGTGAGGAGGCTAACGACGGGAGGCGAGCGCGTGATCGCGGTCGCCGCCCTGCCAGGAACCGGCAAGACCACCGCGCTCGCCGCCGCACAGGAGGCATGGGCGGCAGCCGGGATCCGGGGGATCGGCGTCGCCACCGCCCGCAGCGCATCGGGCGAGCTCTCCGATGCCGGCGTTCCCGCAACCTCCGTCACCCATTTCCTGATCCAGACCGGCGAGCTGGCCGAGCGCGGCATCGCGCCCCTGCCCCGAGGGACGGTGATCGTCCTCGACGAGTCCTCAACCACGCCGACCCCCGACATGGCCGCCCTCGCCGACCTCGCCGAGGGGTGCGATGGCAAGCTCGTGCTGATCGGCGACCCCCGCCAGATCGGCGCGGTCGGCCCCGGAGGCCTCTACGGCAACCTGACCAACGAGATCGAGCCGGTGGTGCTGACGCAGGTCCGCCGCCAGCGTGATCCGGTCGACCGCGAAATCGTCGAACTCGCCCATGAAGGACGAGGGTCAGACGCGCTCGACGTGCTGCGCGCCCAGGACCGCCTGGTGATCGCCAACACCCTCCCCGAGGTCTTCGACGCCCAGGTGCTCGACTGGCACAAGCGCTACGCCACCGGCGAGGACGCGGTAATGATCGCGCGCCGCACCCGCGACGTCGCCGAGCTGAACGAACGCGCTCGCGAGTTGCTTTCCTCGCAAGGGGCGCTCGGCAAGGACGCCCTGATCGTCGGCGGACAGCCTTTCTCTGCTGGTGATCGAGTCGTCACCCGGATAAACACGCCAGAGGTGTCCAACCGCGAGCGCTGGGAAATGGTCGGCGTCGACCAGGCAAAGCACCACCTCTACCTCCAGCGCTTCGGCATCGAGGGGGAGGGGGTCCGGCTCGACCGCCGCTACCTGGAGAAACTGACGCCCTCGCGGGAGCCGGCGATACAGCACGCTTACGCGCTCACCACCTACAGCACCGAGTCCAAGACGTTCGATTCGGCCTTCGCCCTTCTCGACTCCGGTATCAGCCGCGAGGACTTCACCGTCGCCATCTCGCGCTCGTCGGGTCCGACCACCGCTTACGGAGTCGCCGCCTCCGAGCTGACCGACGCCGACCTGGGCCCCGGGAGGCGCGAGGTCGAGGATGCGGCACACGATCTGCGAGTCGGCGCCGAGCGCGCCGCTGGCGAGTACGCCGCCATCGAGGTCGGCCCCCGAAAGCGGATCGAGGCGATGGCACCGCTCGACCTTGCGGCCCGGCGGGCCGAGCTTGAGCGCCGCCTTTCAGCGGCAGCCGAGCGCACCCCGGCAGATGAACGTCTTGCCGACCTCGAGCAGCGGATCGCAGCGGCGCGGGATCGTCTCGCCGGCATGGATGCGGAGCACGCCCGCCAACTTGCCACGAAGCAGCTGCGCCGTCTCGAAACCGAGCGCGACGGTCTCACCGTTGACGTCGCCACCGAGGCCCCACGCCGCTCGCAGCTGACCGGCACCGAGCGGGCCGAGCTGGCGCTGATCGAGGACCGCCTTGTTGATCTTCGTCGCCGAGCGGTCGCCGCCGAGCGGACCCAGCCGAGTCCGATGATCGTTGAGACCCTTGGCCCGCGCCCGAAGGACCCGCTGCACGCATCCCTCTGGAACAACGGCGTCGACGCCATCTACGGCTACCGCCAGCGTTACGGTATCGCCGCGACCGGCAAAGACCCGCTCGGCGGCAAGCCACTAGACGCCGTGCAGCGGCGCCACCATCGCGAAGCCCAGTTGCGGATCGCGCGGGTGCAGAAGCAGCTCGGCAAACTTCGTGCCCGCAGCGCCACGCGGGCGATGCGGATCGGCCGCTGAGCTAGTTCGTAGCTCACAGCGGCGGGGGAGGCCACGCCGCCCGATGGTCGCACGCTGCGCGTGCAGGGGCGGCGCTCATGGCCTCCCCGCCACAGAGCCGCAGAACCCCGACGGAGCAGCGCAAGGATGCGCTTGACCAGCTTCTTCGCTCCCACCGAGACACGCTCCTGCGCCAGGCTCGTTCTCACTCGCGTCGCCCCGAGGACGCCGACGACGCGCTCAGCGATGCCTGTATTCAGTTCCTTCGCTTCTACGACGGCCCCGCCGGCAGGGACGCCCTGCGGTGGATGCTGCTGGTGGTCAAGCGCTGCGCCTGGGCGATTCGCCGGCAGTCAGTCACGCGCGAGTCGCGCTACCTCCTCGCCCTCCGCGAGGACAACGGCGAGTCGACGGAGGTAGTCATTCCCGACGACCGCAGCGGACCCGACGAGCTCGTCGAGCGCGCCGAGGAAACGGCGAAGCTGCTGACGCTGATCGAGCAGTTGAAGCCCGACGAGCGCACCGCCTTGATCCTCCGCGGCCTCGGTTGCAGCTACGCCGAGATTTGCGAGCTTCGCGGCTGGAGTCGGCGGAAGGTGAACCGCTGCCTGGCCGAGGGCCGGTCGCGAGTGAGGGACTTGCTGCAAGGGGGGGACAATTTCTGATGCCCGCGCCTTTGTCCTACATGGATGAGATAGGGCAAATCGACTTCAACGATGCGCTGGCGCGTCTCCAGGCCCTGATCGGGGTCCAGGTCAAAGCCACGGTCAACTTCTACAACCAATTCTTCGGCTGCGGACTGCAGGGCCACCTAGATCGGATCGAGACCCTTCCGCCGGATCACGAAGCAATAGCTCTCGTCCTCGACGGGCAGACGGGGTTCTACCTCGATCCGGCCGACACCAAGGTTTACATCGGACCTGAGACCGAGCAGACCAGCTGGCTTGAGTTCCGCACGGCCTTTGGGGTCTCCGTGGTGGTCGAGGAGGGCGAGAAGGATCATTCGATCGCAGTCGAGGGACCGACCCCATGAAGCAGCGAGACGAGAACGCTGCGAAACAGCTTGGGCGGAACCTGTTTCTCGCTCGACGCCGCGTCGGCCTCTCGCAGGAAATGCTCGCGAAACTCTGCGGGCTGCATCGCACCGAGATCAGCCTCGTTGAGCAGGGGCGGCGCATCCCTCGCGTCGACACCCTCATCAAGCTCGCCTCATCGCTCGAAGTCGGCGAGGAGGAGCTGCTGAAAGGAATCGCCTGGGTCGTTTCCATGCCGGAACGGCCCGGTCAATTCGTCATTGAAAAACCCCTCGGGAGAGGAGGCGGCAATGCCTGCCAATAAGAAACCGAGCGGAAGGGAGGAGGCTCTGATGTTCCTTCTCGGAAACCCGCTGAGGAAACAACTCCTACGGCTCTACATCGAAGCGGAAGGAATGCGAAGCCCGAAGGAACTGACCATCCCGACGAACTCGCCGATTTCCAACGTCGGCTACCACGTTCGCGTCCTGGCCCAATTCGAGGCGATCCAGCTGGTCGACACGCAACCCCGGCGAGGCTCGGTCGAGCACTTCTATGAAGCCACGGACCTGATCGACGAGGTGCCGTGGGCGCGGACTGCTCTCGGCCTGTGAGGCAGAAGGCGATGAGCCTTCGCCTCCCCGAGGATCAGGCGGCTGAGACTGCCGCGTCGCCCGCACCGACGGAATGCCGATCTCTGAGGCTGTCCGCGAAGCCATCGAGAAGCACATCGCAGACCGCAAGGGCGACCCGGTTTTTCAGGACCGTCTCAAAGCGCTCTTGGAAGCAGACCAAAAGACGCTTGAACGCCTGGCCCCCGGCTTCGAGGCCAAGGACGACATTCCCTTTTAACCCTCGGTGCAGAGCGATCCCGGCCTGGACAACCGGGATAGATGCACCTTTGGCACAGAAACCGAGGCTCTGAGACCGCTTCTGAGGCCCTTCGAGGGGTGCTCGCTTGTGTTCCTACCCAGGACTTTGCACTCGGCGCCGCCTCTGCGGGAGCCGCTTTTGTGCCCTCAATTTGGCACGCCTGCGGCGTGCGGGGGAGGGGCACCGGCTCCCGCAATAGGCGGGGGCCAAGACCCGAAGGGAGGCTCCCATGAGCCAGCCTGCCGTCAAGCAGGACCTCGATGCCTTCGTGGAAGCGGAGACGACGGAGGGCGAGGGCGCGGACGTCGCGGTCCTTCTCCGAACCCAACACCACAACATCGGGGCCATCCTCAGCCGAATGACCTTCGACCAACGAGTCCACGCCTACCGACAACGGGTCTTCACCCGTCACGAGCTGTCGGTCGCCGCTGCGCGCGAACCCGACCTGATGCCGACGCTCAACGGCGAGTTTGAGCACATCGCCGTCAGCCTTGCCGACCTCGACTAGCGCGGCCGGGACCGGCGGCCGGTGAGTAGCCGCAGCCGCGCCTCTCGCTCCTCGTCCTCGACGCGCTCGGTGCCGAGGCGCAGCGGCACCGGCTTCTCGTCGATCAGGGTCGTCGGCGGCTCCGGCTCCGGCTCCGGCGACGGTGGGACGGAGCCTCGCAGCGGCACCGCTTCTTCGCCGACGATCCTCGAGGTGGAGGCCTCGCTCATCTCCGCGCCTTCTCGGCACCGCGTCCGTCGCGCAGCCGTCGCAGCTCCCGATCCTCGAACCAGGGGCGCAGCTTGATCTTCGCCGGCGGCAGGTGCCCGTAGACCAGGAGCCCGGTGCCGGGGTCGCGCTCGCGCACGAAGTTGGCGGGGGCGAGGTCGCGGTAGGTGTCCCCCTCGGTCTCCGAGCGCCGTCCCTTCTCCCCGGTGCTGCGCGACCGCTGCTCGAACTCGCCCGCCCCGAGGACACGCGAGACGTAGGAGAGCGTGTCGGGGTCGGAGATGCCGGAACCGAGCACCGTCGCCCGGTGGTTGTTGACGATCGTCGACGCCTGCCGCCCGTAGCGGGAGCTGACCTGCGCCAGGTCCTGAAAGACACTCAGCAGTTGGACACCCTGTCCGGCCCCAGTGGAGGCGATCTCCGCCAGGTTTGGGATCGGGGCGATGTTGGCAAGCTCGTCCAGCGCCAGGAGGAGCGGCGGGTCCAAAGGCTTCCCGGTGGCCGCGACCGTCTCGTAGACGACCGCCAAGACCTCCTGAACCAGCATCGAGAACACCGTCCGAAGCCGCTCCTGCTCGTGCAGCGGCGCGCAGAGGTAGAGCGTGTTGGCCCCGCCGTCGAGGAGCGCGGCCGGGCTGTAGTCGGCGCCCTTCGTCTCCTCGGCGACCCGCGGATCGGCGAACGCGGCGACGATCATCTCAGCAGTGGTGTAGACGGAGCTGCGCTGGCGCTCCTCGCGGTTCTGCGTTGCCTGCCAGGCCCGCTTCGCCGCCGGCTCGCCAGCGTCGGTCAGCAGCTCCTCGATCAGGGCGTCATTCGCATCGGGCCCTTCGTCGAGCCAGCGCACGACCGACTCCATCGTCCGCCCGGTGGAAGCGGCGGCGAACAGCAACGGAGCGAGCAGCTTCTCGGCTGCCGCGTACCAGAAGTCGGCATCCTCCAATCCGCCTGAGCCCGTCTTTGCCGCAGAGGCGAGCCAATGAGCTACCCGCATCGCGCCCCGCCAGGTGCCCGCTCCCCACAGCGGGGTCGCCCGCGACGGCTCCATGCCCGTCACCAGCGCCGGATCGAAGATCATCACGTCGCCGAGCCTCTGCCGGTGGGCCACGGTGTCGGCCAGCAGGTCCGTCTTGACCGAGGTGGCGAGCACCGGACCCTTCCACTCCAAAAGTGCCGGAACCACCAGCCCGGTCGTCTTATGGCTCTGAGTCGGCGCGAAGACGATCACCGACTGGCGCTCCTCGGCGGCGAGCAGGGAGCGGCCACTGTGGCCGAGCGTCAGGCGGCCAGGTTCGGGCTTCGGGACGCGCAACGGCCCGAGATCGCGGCGGTTGGCCCAGCGAGCGCTCGGCGCCCGCCGCTGTCGGCGACCGATGGAGGGGAGCTCGCCGAGGTCGACAACTCGGCGAGCAAGCAGGAGAAGACCGCCGAGCGCGCCGAACACGATGACTGCGCTGACGTAGAAGCCGGCCGCTCCTGGAAGCTTCGCCTGCACCGGCTCCGGCCAGGCCGCTCGAGGATCGCCGAAGTGGGAGGGGAGCTTCACCGCCGTCAACGCCACTTCGCTGACGCCGATCGAAGTCCAGCCCCCGCCGAAGACCAAGCCCGCGAGGGCGCCGATCATCCAGACCGTCGTCAGGACCCCGGCTCCGATCGCCGCCAGCGCCAGGTAGAGCTGTCGCTCGGAGTCGGTCACGCCGCCTCCGCGAGCGATTTCTCGGCCATGCGCCAGTCGGTGTAGACAAGCTCTCGCTCGATCTCCGAGAGTCGATGCTGAACGAGGAAGGAGCGGCGGCCGACCATCCACAGCGCCTCGCCGAGGCGCAGCGTCGTCGACAGCTCCGCCTCCGTTCGGCTCAGGCCGAGCCGTGAGCGAAGCAGCTCCTGCTGGTCGTGAGGCTGGCGGTAGATGACCTTCGTGTCCGCGTCGCCGATCAGCCCCTCCGCGATCCGAGCCTCCCGCGATCCAGCGTCGCCCGAGGCGCCGAGGTCGGTGAGGCGATGGACCACGACAAGGTTCTGAACCCCGAGGGCGCGGCAGAGCTTGAAGTTGGCCTGCAACCACTCGGCGACCCCGATGTGGCTCGTGACCCGCCAGCCCTCCTCGACCACCGAGATCAGCTTCGGGCTCTCGCGCCCCTCCTGCTCGGCCGCCTGCTTGCGCTCCAAGAGGATCGACTGCTGCCAGGCGGCCGCGCAGGTCATCAGGATCCCCAGCGCCGCGGAGTCGCGGACGGCGCTCAGGTCCAGCACGACAAGGGGCGCGTCCAGGTCGAGCCCTTCGCTCGTCGGCCCGTCGAACATGCCGCGCAGGTCGCCGGCACAAAGGCGCTGCAGGGCGAGGGCCGATGAGCGGTTTGCCTCGGCGAAGTCCTCGCGGCTCGTGGCAGAGACTCCCTGCACCATCGCCTCGCGGGGATGCAGGAGCGCGTCGACCACCTGCGGGAGCGTCGGCTCCGCCGTCCCGGTTTCCTCGTCGACGACCTCCAACGCCACCCGCAGCCCGGCGTCCTCCTCGGGGCTCAGCTCGCGACGGAGCGCCGCCTGCGCCACCGACCGCAGAAGGCTCAACGGCCCCTCTCGACCACCTCGCGGACTGAGAGGGTTCAGCCGAACCTCGCCACCGGGGGCGAGCGTGATCGGCTTCACCCCCAGCGCCTTCGCCAACGGCCAATACTCGCCCTTGATGTCGAGTACCCACGCCTGCCGGCCGAAGACGGCCTGACGGTAGATGTAGGTCTTCACCAGGCTCGACTTCCGCGAAGCGATCCCGCCGAGCATCAGCATGTTCGGACCCGGCAGATGCGCCGGATAGAGCGCCCAGGGGTCGTACATCCAGGCGCCGCCGTAGGCGTCGCGGCCGATGTAGGCGCCAGCAGCGCCGAGACCGCCCTGCCCCAGAAAGGGGTAGACGGCCTGGAAGTGCGCGGTGGTGCCGCTGTGGCCGGGCCGCTCGGAGGGCAGTCGCCTCATCGCAGCCCCCGGCAGATCGGCAGGGTGTTGCAAAAGGCGGTGTCCTGCTCGCCGAAGAACGGCTGCAGACTCAGACGCGCCAGCTGCGCCCCATGCTCGACCTCGCTCTTGGCGTAATCGAGCTCGTCGGTGGTGCGAGCCGAGGTCCGCACACAGCCGATCCACCGCATTTCCGCGTGCCCGTCCGCCAGCTCCTCCTCTCGCCGTGACGCGGCCTGCTGCCGGCGGCGAATCCGCGCCGTCGACATGAAGCCCTGACGGCTGCGGTTGATTTCCTCGGCGACCTCGGCGGTCTGCGCCGCCTCGGCGCGGCGCATCGCCAGCGAGTAGGGAACTGGCTCGATCGTCACCGCCACCGTCCGCAAGGCGCTCGTCTGCATCAACAGCGGCGCCATGAACATCGGCCCCACGTCCGAGCGCGGCCAAGAGGCGATCCAGTAGGTCGCGTGAAGCGCAGAGTCGGTTCGATAGGTCGACCAGCTCGTCTCGTCGGCGAGCGGTCCCATCAGCGCCGGCTCGACTCCCTCGCGCCCGTCCTGACCCAGCGCCGCGCGGGCCCGACCCTGCCGCCCGAACGGATCGAAGGCGTCGCGGATCAGACCCGCGTACTGGCGCGGGCGGAGCAGACCGGAGACGGAGACCTCGGCGATCGTCAACCGCTCGGCAAGGCTCTCGGCCTCTCGGAGGAGCAGCTGACACGCTCCCTCGACGCCGCCGCCCAGGCGCCGCAGTTCCTTCGCACCCCGGCGCTGGTCGATCTGCACGGCGATCAGGACCTCGTGCTCGGTCGTCTGCGGGGCCGCGGACTCCACCAGCTCGATGTAGGAGCGAACGACGTCAGAATCGAGCGGGACGGCGCGGTCCCGCTGAGCTTGGAAGTGGGCCGCCAGCTCGTCGCCCTGGCCCGGCAGCGTCTGCTCGATCCACTGAAGTCGACGGATCGGACTGCCGTCGCGGGCGCAGCTCGCCAGCACCGCGCCCCAGGCGTCCAACACCCGCTCCTGCTCGGCGGAGTCCCGCATCGCGAAGGCACCGGCCCGGACTGCCAGCGCCGCCGTGAAGGTGCCCCCACGCCGGTCTTCGATGATCCCCACCTCATCGGCTCCGTAGGGAACCGCGAGCATCTTGAGGTCGGCCAGCGCTGGCGGCAGCGAGGTCTCATGCTCAGCTTCGCCCTGGCCGTTCTGGCGAGTCCCCGCCCCCGGCGCCGCCGAGCGGTAGCCGCGTTCGGCACCTCGACGCCGCCGCAGCCACCGGCCGACAACCGGCGCCCACTCCTCGGCGGTGCGGCCCTCGACCGGGAGGGTGATCGCGGCGATGGCGACACACAGCGAGGCCACGCCGAAGACCAGGCCGAAGACGCTTCGCGACGCATACAACGACCCCAGCCCGACAACAGCGCCGAGGGCGACGATGACGACCTGACCGGCCCGCAGCGGCCCCACCACGGCACGCTGCTCGAGAGGACCGAAGCGGTAGCGACGGACACTCACGATTTCGTCCCTTTCTCCGGCTTCGTCCGTGGCTGCTCAGGCGCGGGCCGGGGCGGTTTCTCCCCGGCGCTCGGTGCCTCCCCGCCATCGGCTTCGCGCGGCCTCGGGACGCTGCGCGCCTCGCTCGACTCCCCCTGCGAGGTAGCCGCCGACGCGCCCCCGTCTGCCGGCGTCGACGCCGAGCTACCCCCTCCCGACGAGTTCCCCGCCTCTTTCGCGACGGAGCTGCCCTGGAGTCGTTGTGCGGCGGCCTGGGTGCCGCGAACCGCAGCGGCCGGCACAGCGGCAGCTGCACCCGCACCCCCCGCAGCTGCACCCGCTCCTGCTGCCCCGGCGCTGCCACCCGCCGAAGCCCCCCCCCCCCTTTCCGCCCCCCC
>Ga0126305_10000934_pt1 | contig 12759 bp, 9 predicted proteins | sample Plot26_FD_92536 | JGI IMG/M metagenome (GOLD analysis project Ga0126305, IMG submission 92536) | Serpentine soil microbial communities from UC McLaughlin Reserve, CA, USA - Plot26 | ecosystem: Environmental > Terrestrial > Soil > Grasslands | place: USA: UC McLaughlin Reserve, Lake County... | reverse complement strand
GCGTTGATGCGCATCACCCACAGGCGGCGGAAGTCGCGCTTCTTGCGGCGGCGGCCGACGAAGGCGTACTTGAGCGCGGTGTCGACCGACTCTTTCGCGGCGCGATAGAGCTTGCTCTTGTTCTGGTAGAAGCCCTTGGCGCGCGCAAGAAGCTTCTTCCGCTTCGCGCGCCGGACGTTTCCTCTTTTTACTCTCGGCATTTGTGCTCTCTTACGTTCGTCTGCGGGTGGTCAGGCTTTCGACTTCAGGAAGATCTTTCCGAAGCCCGAACGCCGATTGTCCTGATGTCTTAAGGCAGCATCAGTCGGAGCTTGGCCTGGTCGGCTGGTGACACTGCGACCGTGCCCCGCAGGCTGCGCTTCCGGCTGCGCGACTTGCTCGTCAGGATGTGCTGCTTGAAGGCCTTGCTCCGGGTGAATTTCCCCGTACCGGTCTTCTTGAACCGCTTCGCGGCTCCCTTGTGCGTCTTCAGTTTCGGCATAATCGTCTCTTCGCTATTCCGTCGTCTCTGCCCGTTCTTCCCGCTTCGGCGCCGACTTCTTGCCGGCCCGCTGCGAAAGAATCGTGTGCATCTGGTTGCCTTCCTGGCGTGGCGCGGTTTCCGCCACCGCAACCTCTGCCAGTTCCTCGATCAACCGTTCGAGAATCCGCCGTCCGATCTCCGGGTGCGCCATCTCGCGCCCACGGAAGAAGATCGTTGCCTTGACCTTGTCTCCTTCAGCGAGGAAGCGCTCGATGTGCTTCTTCTTGAAGTTGTAGTCGTGCTCGTCGACCTTCGGCCGGAACTTGATTTCCTTGACCTCGATCACCTTCTGGTGCTTCTTGGCGGTCCGGGCGCGCTTCTGCTCCTGGTACTGGTAACGCCCGAAGTCCATGATGCGGCACACCGGCGGCACCGCTGTCGCGGCGATTTCGACGAGGTCGAGCCCCTTGCCACGCGCGATGGTCAGCGCTGCCTGGGGAGCCATGATGCCGAGCTGTTGTCCGGTGTCGTCGATGACGCGCACCTCGCGAACCCGAATCCGTTCATTTACCCGGGTGCGGTCGTCCCGCCGCGGGCTGCGGTCAAAAGCGATAAGAGCCTCCGATCAAACCGTGGACGTTCAGCGTGCCGCGCCCATGGCGGCAGGCGCCGCGGCCTTGGCCGCGATCTCCTGCTGCGCATGTTCGAGGAACTCCTCGAGTCGCTGAGACCCGATGTCTCCCTGCGTGCGATGTCGTACCGAGATGGTGCCTTCAGCGGCCTCGCGGTCGCCGGCTACCAGCATATAGGGGATCTTCTGCAGTTGAGCCTCGCGAATCTTATAACCGATCTTTTCCTGGCGATCGTCGAGCTGTGCCGCCAGTCCGGCAATCGTCAGCCGTGCGAGGACCGCCCTGGCATACTCCAGGTGACGATCCGCAATCGGCAGCACGGCAACCTGCACCGGCGCCAGCCAGAGCGGGAACGCACCGGCGTAATGCTCGATCAGCAGCGCAATGAAGCGTTCCAGGCTGCCGAAGATCGCGCGGTGAATCACGACCGGCATGTGCTCCGCGTTGTCGGCGCCGATGTATCTCAGCCCGAACCGGTCCGGCATCTGGTAATCGAGCTGGATCGTGGCGCACTGCCACTTCCGGCCGATCGCGTCGGTGATGTCGAAGTCGATCTTGGGCCCGTAGAACGCGCCGTCACCCTCGTTGATGGTGTAAACCTGTCCGGAGTTGGCAAGCGCCTGCTTCAGCGAGGCTTCAGCGTGGTCCCAGGTGGCGCTCTCGCCCAGGAACTCCGCCGGACGCGTCGACAGCTTCGCCTCGAACTGCAGTCCGAAATCGCCGTAGACGCGCTGCACCAGCCGCAACAGGGCCTCCACCTCGGATGTGATCTGCTCCTCGGTCACGAAGCAATGCGCATCGTCCTGCGAGAACTGGCGAACGCGGGTGAGACCGGTCAACACGCCTGACGCTTCGTTCCGGTGCAGCGGGGTCTGCTCGTGAAAGCGCAGCGGCAGATCCTTGTAGCTGCGCATTTCGCTGCCGAAAACGAGCATATGGCCCGGGCAGTTCATCGCCTTCATGGCCATCTGTTCGTTCTCGGTCTCGATGATGAACATGTTCTGGCGATAGTGCTGCCAGTGGCCGGACGTCTCCCAGAGCGCCTTGTTGTAGACCAGCGGAGTTTTCAGCTCGACGTAACCGGCGGGGAAGAGCACGTGCCGCATGTAGTTCGCGAGCGTGTTGTAAAGCGTGGTTCCCTTGTCGAGCCAGAAGGTCGCTCCCGGTGCCCACTGGTGAAAGGTAAAGAGGCCGAGCTCCTTCCCGAGCTTCCGGTGGTCGCGCTTCCTGGCTTCCTCGATCCGCTGCAGGTGTGCTTGCAGCTCCTTGTCACTGAAGAACGCAGTCCCGTAAATCCGCTGCATCGGCTGGTTCCTGGCGTCCCCTTTCCAGTAGGCGTTCGAGGTGCTCAGCAGCTTGAACGCCTTCAGCCGGCCGCTCGACGGCACGTGGGGACCGACGCAGAAATCGACGAAGGTGTCGCGATCCTTGATGGTGTAGCAGGAAACGTCAGACTGACCTTCGGTCTTCTCCTCGATCAACTGGACCTTGAGGTGCTCGCCCCGCTGCGCGAAGAAAGCCAGCGCCTCGTCGCGCTTCCACATCTGCCGCTCGTAGGGAAGATCCTCCGCGGCGAGCTCCTTCATCTTCTTCTCGATGGCATCGAGATCCTCCGGTACGAACGGACGATCGACGATGAAATCGTAGAAGAATCCCTCTTCAGTCGCAGGACCGATCCCGCACTGTGCCCCCCGGAACAAGTGGGTGACGGCCGCTGCGAGCAGGTGGGCGGTGCTGTGCCGGTACACGTGCAGCGCCTCGGGGCTGTCCTGGGTCAGCACGCGGACGCGCGCGTCCTTCTCGATCGGGTACGAGAGATCGACGAGGCGGTCCTCGACCGCGGCGGCAAGAGCCGCTTTTGCGAGGCGCGGAGAAATACCTCCCGCAACCTCGCCGGGCGTAGTTCCGGCGGGCACGCGACGGCTCGATCCGTCTGGCAGCGTGACGGTGATCTCTTGCATCTAAATGTTGACGGAAGGCGGGGTTCCCAACCGGAGCTCGCGTCGGCGAGCGAAGATTGGTAGGCACGGGCAGACTCGAACTGCCGACCTCCTGCGTGTCAAGCAGGCGCTCTAACCAACTGAGCTACGCGCCTATGTTACGGAAACACTGGCCTTACCGAAACAGAGAGTTTAACACAGAGGTGGCCGTACAGAGTACGGCCACGTGGCAGCAGGGGTCTGTTTACGCGGCTTTTTTGGCGGTCAGCCGGGCGACCGCGGCATCGAGGATCGGGTCTGTCGCAGGCGCCGGTGCGCCGAATTCGACATCAGGCTCGGCGACGTCGACGTCAGGTGCGAGGCCGACACCGTGGATCGCCTTGCCGGCGGGATTCAAGTACCGGGCGTATGTCAGCCAGAGGCCGCGATTCTCCGGCAGCTTCACCAGCTTCTGGAGGCCCGCCCGGCCGATCGTATGTTCGCCGACCAATTCCGCGCGGTTATTGCCATCGAGCGCGGCGGCAAACACTTCGGCCGCGCCGGATGTGCCGGCGGTAATCAGGACGAGCGTGGGTAGTTCGATCAATCCGTCGCCGGGGTTCGCGTTGATCCTGGTGCCGCCCACCGTCAGATCGCGAGTGTCGGGCTGCGGCTCGCGTGCTCCGGGCACCGGTTCCTTCGCCGCTGCCGCGACGCGGACGCCCTGGTACGCAAGGACGCCTGATTTCACGAAGATCCGCGCCGTCGCAATCCCGTTCTCGATCGCTCCCTCGGCGTTGCGGCGCACGTCGACGACGAGTGATTTGGCGCCGGATTTCGTCAGTGCGTCGGCCTGGCGCTTGACGTCGGCCGCGGTCGTCGCCGTGAACGCGGGGATACGAATGTAGCCGGCATCGCTGCCAAGCATCCGGGATGTCACACTCGATGCGGCCTTCTCGCGAACGAGTGAAACCTCATGAGGATCCGCGGCATTGCCGCGGATGACGGTCAGTGTCACTTTTGATCCCGGCTGGCCATATAGCAGCCGCGTGCCTTCGAGCACCGACATGTCACGCGTGGGTCTGCCGTCGATGGCGCGGACGTAATCACCACTCTGCAACCCGGCCTTCGCCGCCGGTGAGTCGTCACGGGTCGCAATCACTCGCAGGTAGAACGTTCGCGTCAGCTGGATACCGACGTCACCGTCGGGGAGCGGATTCCCTGCTTCCACGATCTTGAGCTCGGAAGGCGTCAGGTAAGCACTGTCGGGATCGAGCCCTTCGGCGAGGCCGCGCATCGCTCCTTCCATGACCCGATCGACCTTCACCTCTTCAACGTAGTTCGACATCACCAGGCCGACCACATCGTCGAATACCCGAAGGTGCGGAAAGGCGCCGTCATCGCCACGCGCGGCGGCGTTGTTCCCCATCAGGCCGCCGATAATCACGAAGGCGAGCAGGGGAGTCGAAATGAGGAGGACCGACAGCCGGGTTTTTGTTGTCATGTATAGGCTCTGGCGCGCAGCCATCAGGGCTGCCTCTTCAACCATTGTAAAGGATCCACGGGCTTACCGTCGACGCGTAACTCGAAGTACAACGCGGGGTTGCCTGCCGGATTGCGTCCGGAAAAGCCGACCTGGGCCTTTGCCTGGACGTGGTCTCCCTTATTGACGGAAAGCGCAGACAAATGGCCGTAAAGCGTATGAGCGCCCTGGCCATGATCGACGATGACGAGAATGCCGTACCCGGTAAAAGGGGCCGCATATGAGACCACCCCGTCGTGGACCGCGACGACGGCGTGCCCCTGGCCCAGCGAGATTTCGATCCCGTTCCGCACCACCTCAGCACCATTCAGGGCTGACCTCTGCCCTCCGAAGCGGCTGAGCACGATGCCGTCAGCCGGCCAGGGGAGCAAACCCTTGAAAGGACCAAGCGCCACGCCGGCCACCCCGCCGCGGGTCGCCGGGGTGACCGACAACTGGAGTTTGTTCTGCGCGGTCTCGAGCTCCCCCGCCATACGAGAAGCGAGGTCACGTCTTTGTTCGATGGACGTGACTAATGCGCTCTGCGCGGCAACGGCACGATCGCTGGCCGTCCTTGCCGCGGCGATCTGGTCTCGCAGCGCGGCAAGCTTGCGAGCCTGTGCCTCGAGTACCTCGCGCTCGGATGAGAGCGACTTCAAGGTGCCTTCGTGCTCGTGCACGCGTTGTGTATCCACCTGGCTCAGCGCTGCTGCCGTGCGATAGGCGCGGCCGATCGATCGCGCATCATCCACGTCGAGGAGCAGCCGCCAGTACCCGGCGTTTCCCAGCTTGTAGAGCCGCACGAGTCGAGCTTCGATGTCGGGCCGCTGCGCTTCGGCGGAGGATCCCAGCGCAGTTGCGCGTGCGTTCGCGGCGGCAATCCGCTCCTCCGTTGTCCGTACTTCCTCTTCGATGCGCGCCAGTTCCTCGCTCTTGACCTGCCGATCGATCTCGAGGCGGCGCAAGTCCGCCAGGAGTGACTTCTCTCGAGTGGCGAGATCATCGGCTTCGCGTTTCAGCGCACGAAGACGTTCGGCCGCACGCTGCGATGCGGCCTCCGGTGACTGCGCTGCTGCGTACGGCGCGCCGGCGGAAACACGAGGTCCACCAAACACACCAAGAGCACAAAGCACCAGGCTGCCGGAGATGATGTGCGCGGTTCGGGCTACCACAGCGGCTTTCCGTCGATGTAGCCCGGGACCTGGAGACCGAAGTATTTGAGAACGGTCGGAGCGATGTCCATAATCGTCGGATCGGTCTTCGAGATCGGCTTGCTGGAAACCAGGACGCCGGCGGTGGTCGCGTAGTCGTAGCCGCCGTGATCGCCGCTCCACTTTTTCATGTTCGCGTAAACGATCCCCGCCGGAGAACCCCCAAGGGTCGTCTGCCAGGATACGCGGTACCCGTCTTCCATCCCCACCTGCAGTTCCGCGGCGTTGCCGATGAACTCCCCGCTGTAGACATCGTCGCGCTGGTAGACGGCGCGAACGATCTTTGCGCCGTCGTCGGGATCCTGCAGCGTGAGCAGTCGCGCACTCAGTTCGTCGGCGAGTTGCTTTGCCTCCGCTCCCGGCGAGACGATTCCATGCCCTTCGCGTCCGCGCAGGTTGAAATACACCTGGCCGAGCCCCATCGCATACGCGCGCGTTCGCGACCAGTCGACGTTCTCCCAGAACTCACCGCCGCCCCCAAAGAGATCGTCCAGCTTTTTCTCGCCGGGCTGCTGCCCGCGAAGGACCATGTAGCCCTGCTGCACCAGCCATGTGTTCAAGTTGACGGACTTGCGCCACGAATGAAAGCCGTGATCTGACACGATCAGCAGTTGCGTGCCGGGTTCGAGGTGGTCGAGGACTTCGGCCACGAACTGGTCCGCGCGTCGATAAATGGTCTCGATCGAGCCGCCGTACTTCGCAGCCAGCGCCGCGTCGTACATCGGATGCTTCTCGTCCATCAGGCGCCACATCATGTGCTGCACCCGATCGGTGGACTCGATGACGCCGACCAGCACGTCCCACTTGCGCGCGTCGATCCGGTTGAGGATCACCTGCGCGCGATCGTCGAACGCTTTGTAGAGGTCTTCCATGAACGTCTTTTCGTCCATGCGTCCCTCGTTCAGCGGCCACGTTGCTTCGGCCCAGCCGAGTGTTCGATACGGACCGATCTGGCGAAATAGATCACCAGACAGCGGCGCCGGCGAAGACATGGGCATGGGCGGATTGTCAGGCTTCCAGTTGACGGGCGACACATACAGCTGCAATTCGTTGTTCGCGTTCATGAGGAGCAGCTGTGCCATCCCATGCACGCGGACGAAGAAGTTGATGCGGAACTCGAGATCGATCCATTTGCTCATCTTGCCCACTTCGAGCGGGATCGATTCGCCACTGAGCTCGACGGTCGCTGTCTGGCCGGCGCGATTCCATCGAATCGTCAGTGGCAGGCGCACGTCTTCCTTCTGCTCGAGCTGTGCAATCGTCTTTCGGTCCGCGTCGGTCAGCGCCTGCGCCTTGGCGCGCAATGCGAGGAGTTGTTTGCGAACGACAGGATTGGGAGGGCCGATCAGCTCCGTGCGGGCAACGTCATTTTCCAACACCAGCCGCTTGAGCACGCCGCCGAACTCGGTGTTTCCTTCCTCGTACCGGCTCAAGTCGGTCGCAAAGTAGTAGAAGGTTCCCATCGTTCCGCGAATGTCCGGCAGGGGAAGACCGGCGAGGAGCTCACCGTTGGGTACGTTCTCGGGCGGGAAGGTGACCGGAACCGTCATGACGCTGGTCCGTACTCCCGCCTCGCCGGCCGTTACCCAGAACGACGTGCCACCGCGGATGGAGGTGATCTTCGGCTTCGCGACCGGAATGTAGTCGAACAGGAACCTTGCCGGTTCCCTATGCACCATGCCGAGATCCGGCAGGTAAGTGGACGTGTCGCGCACCAGGAAGTCGTAGATGTTGTGCTTCCCGGCGTTGACACCGGTGGCGAAAGACGCCCAGGACGTCGGTGATTCGGGCGAGTGAGTCGTACCGAGCGGATAGAGCCCGCCCTGTTCCGCGAGGCGCTTGAAGGTCGGTAGACGTCCTGCGTCGATCCACTGCTTCAGCAGATCGGGATCCATCCCGTCGAAGCCGAGGATCACGAGCCGCTGGGAATACCGGCTGGCCGAAGGTCCGCGATTACATGCGATCACGCCTGCCGCGATTGCCAGGGCGAGGAGGGTTGCCGTCACCCGTCTGTTCATATGGACATCGCCATTGTACGCTTCTGGGACATGCGCGCTCTCGGCGTCGATTATGGGGCGAAGCGGATCGGGCTGGCGCTGTCGGATGCGACCGGCCTGCTCGCGCGGGCGTGGAAAACGCTCCAGCGTTCGGGAAATCCTTCGCAGGTCGCTGCCTCGCTCGCGGCGGAGGCGCGGATCCTGGCGGCGGAAGACGACGGGCTCGGTGTGATTGTCGTGGGCTTTCCCCGCCGCTTGAATGGTGAGCCGACTGATCAGACCGCTAACGTGCAGGCGATCGCCGACCGGCTCCGCACCCTGATCGCCATTCCGGTGGTGCTGCAGGACGAGCGGCTATCGACTCACGAAGCAGACGCGCGGCTGGCGGCGCGTGAGAAGGATTGGCGCAAGCGCAAGGCGCTGCTCGACGCGGCGTCGGCGGCCGTGATCCTGCAGGACTATCTGGATTCGCGTTCGGAGGGCAGACAGTGAAACGAGTCGTGCGTTGGGCGGTCGTCGGATTGCTTCTCGGTGTGCTGTCGGTTGCCGCATGGACGTACGTCAGCTTCCACCGGCCGTACAAAGGCTACGACGCTGCCGAGCAGTTCGTCGAGATCCCCGCAGGCAGCGGCACGACGTCGATGGGACGGCGGCTTGCCGATGCAGGTGTGATTCGCTCGGCCGCATCGTTTCGCGTCGCGGTCTGGATCCGGGGCGCCGGACGGCGTCTCCAGGCGGGCGAATACCGCTTCACCGAGCCGATGACGATGGCGCAGGTGGTTGACAAGATTGCGCGCGGCGATGTCTACGTTCGCTCGATCACTTTCCGCGAGGGACTGACCGTTCGCGAGATGGCTGACGCGTTTCAGGCCGGCGGCTTCGGCAGTGCGGCACAGTTCATCGCGGCGTCAAAGAAGGCGAGCCTGATTCAGCACCTGGATCCCGTCGCACGCGATCTCGAAGGCTACCTGTTCCCCGACACCTACACGATGACTCGACGGGCGAACGCGGAGGAACTCGTCGAGCGCATGACGAAGCGCTTCGAGAAGGCGCTCGCGCCGGAGATCCTGCAGCAGGCGGGCGCGTGGGGCCTGAATACGCGACAGCTCGTGACGCTGGCGTCGATCGTCGAGAAGGAGACAGGCAAGGCGGAGGAACGCCCGACTGTCGCCGGCGTCTACACGAACCGGCTGAAGATCGGGATGGGGCTTCAATGCGACCCGACGGTGATCTACGCGTTGATGCTGGCCGGCCGGTACGACGGAAACATCCGGCGCGACGACCTGCAGATCGACTCGCCTTACAACACCTATCGCTACGCGGGCCTCCCGCCGGGGCCGATCGCCGCTCCCGGCGAGGCGTCGCTTCGGGCTGCCGCCAATCCAGCCGACGTGCCTTACATCTATTTCGTCAGCCGCGGTGACGGCTCACATGTGTTCTCGACAACGCTCGATGAGCACAACCGAAATGTCAACGAGTTCCAGCGGCGGCGTTGAGGAAGTAACGAGTCTTGGTAGTACCGCCTCCGCCTGACGAATGATCGTCGGCATGATCCTCAGCTGTATCTTCTTTGTCCTGTCATGTGCGCCCGCTGGAGTTTCGGAGGAGCTGCCCACTCGGATCAGCGGCGCGGTGCGCGATTCGTCGGGCGGGGCGGTGACCAACGCCGACGTCTCGTTGCTCACATCGGCGCTCACCACGCTCGCTTCATCGCGAACCGACTCGCAGGGCGGGTTCTCACTGGAGGCACCGTCGGAAGGGAATTTCCTCCTGCTGGTGCGCGCCCAGGGGTTCGAGGAGGTCAGGCGGGCGGTGACGGTGGCCGGTGGCAAACCCGTCCAGCCGCTGACGATCGTTCTTGAAGTCGGGGCGCTCGTCGAGGACGTCACCGTGACGGCGACCCGCGGGACGGTCGCCGATTTGTGGCGTGCCTCCCAGCCCGTGAACGTGATCAGCCGGGACGAGATCGGCAGCCGGGTCAAGACGGTCGTCACTGAGGCGGTGCAGGAAGAGTCGGGTGTGGCGCTGCAGCGCACGAGTCCGACGATGGCGGGCGTCTTCGTGCGCGGACTCACCGGCAACAAGGTGAACGTATTCGTGGACGGCATGCGGTACTCGAACGGCGCCCAGCGCGGCGGGGTCAACACCTTCCTCGATCTGATCGAACCGGAAGCCATCGAGACGATCGAAATCGTGCGCGGACCCTCGAGTGCGCAGTACGGCAGCGATGCGCTGGGCGGCAGCATTCAATTCTTCTCGCGGCCGCCGTCGCTCGGCGTTCCGGGTGGACGTTCATGGCGGGGATGGCTCACCGCCGACACCGGGAGCGCACATCGCACCGGAGGCGGTGCTGCGCTGGTCGGATACATGGGACCGAAGGTCGGCGTGACGGCGACCCTCGGTGGCCGCAAGACCGGTCTCATTCGCACCGGCGGTGGCTACGACTCGCACGCGGCGGTGACACGCTTCCTCGGAATCCGGTCAGACGAGTTGATGGACGAGCGGCTGCCCGACACGAGCTTCCACCAGGTCGGCGGTAACGTGCGAGCCAACTGGGTCCCATCGGCCAACACGCAGTTCGTGGCGAGCTACATGAAGTCCGGCCAGGATGGCGGCAAGCGCTACGACCAGTTGCTTGGCGGTGACGGCAATCTCGTTTCCGACTTGAACGATCTGTCCCTGGACCTGTTCTCGGCCCGGTTCGAGCGCGCCTCGCTCGGCCCCTTCGATCATCTTTCGTTGACCTACTCACTGAACAGCCAGCGGGAAGAGCGCGTCAACCAGGGAGGCAACGGCAGCCGGACGGCGACGATCGGTCACGAGCCGGAGCGCACGACGGTGCACGGCACCCAGCTCGCGCTCTCGCGCCAGCTCTCGGCGCGCCAGTCGCTGACGATTGGTGCTGATGCCTACTTCGAGCGATTGACCTCGGACGCGTTCAACGTGAATCCGGTGACCAATGCCGTGTCGGTCAGGCGCCCGCGTATTCCGAGCAACGCGCGCTTCCGGCAGGGAGGTGTTTACGCGCAATCGGCCTACGACCTGGTTCCCGACCAGGTCAAGCTCACTGGCGCCGTTCGATGGGGAGGTGCGCAGTATCGGGCCAGGGCATCCGACAGTCCATCGACGAGCACCGGGCCACTCTGGCCGGACGATGAATTGGACGTCAGCGACTTGACCTATCGCGCGTCCGCGGTGATGACTCCCAATGACTCGTGGAGTTTCATGGTCTCGGCCAGCCGCGGCTTCCGGGCGCCCCACATGACCGATCTCGGCACCCTGGGGCTGACCGGATCGGGTTTCGAGGTCGCGGCGCCGGACGTCGCCGGCTTGAACGGAACCGTCGGCACGACGGCCGATGCGAGCGCTGTCAGCACCGGGACGGCAGTTGAGCAGGTGGGACCAGAGACGAGCATGCAGTACGAAGGGTCGATCCGGTATCGCCACCACCGGCACTTCCGTTCTGACCTGACGGCCTTTGTCAATAACGTCCACGACAACATTCAGAAGCAGGCGCTGATTCTCCCGCAGGGCGCGGTCGGCATCGTCCTCGGCGGCTCACCGATCACGTCGCAGAATGCGAACGGCGCCGTGTTCGTCGCGGCAACCACGGTGCCGGTCCTCGTCCGGGCCAACTTTGACGACGCGCGGATCTGGGGCATCGAGCATGCGGCAGAGTTTCGGTTTGGCGACGTGAGCGCCCGCAGCGCCTTCACCTATCTTCGCGCGCGTGACGTGAACACCGACCTCCCGCCTAACATCGAAGGGGGCACACCGGCGCCGGACCTGTGGCTGTCGGCCCGCTGGCAGCGGGACGGCGGACGCATGTGGGTCGAGCCCTACGCACATTTCGGTTGGGAGCAGACGCACCTCTCGTCGCTCGACCTCGGCGATCGACGAACAGGCAGCGGCCGCTCGCGCAACAACATCCAGGCATTCTTCCGCAACGGCGCCACCAATCGCGGATGGGTCTCTCCAGGTGCGGACGCTGCATTCGGCAACGCCGACGACACGCTGATCCTGACCGGCGAGACGCTGGCCCAGATCCAGGATCGCGTTCTCGGTCCAGGGGTCAATTCCTCATCCCTCTTCCCGTCGATTCCTGGCTACGCCACGTTCGGTGCTCGTTTCGGCCTGCGCTTCGGCGTACACGAGTTCGTCATCGACGCGTCCAACTTGAACGATGAGAACTATCGAGGCATGAGCTGGGGAGTGGACGCGCCCGGCCGGGGCGTGTCAGTCAAGTACACCACGAGGTTCTAAGGTTGGAACCCTGGAACCCTGGAACCTTTACCTTTGTGACCATTTCAGCTTCTCGCGAAGCACGTCGAAGTAGGTACGCGCAGGAGCACGCACGAGCCGGACTGGCCGGGAGGCGCGCTGAATCACTACCGCGTCATCGGCCTGCAGCGAGTGACCGGACTGCCCGTCGAAAGTCACGAAGATCTCATCGTCGGAAGATCCTGCTCCGGGCTGCACGCGGACTTCGGCACTCGCGGGGATCACGATCGGGCGGTTGGTCAGCATGTGCGGCGCGATCGGGGTGAGCAGGAGCGCGTCCACCGCAGGATGGACGATCGGTCCGCCGGCAGCGAGATTGTAGGCAGTCGATCCGGTCGGACTCGCGACGATGAGGCCATCGGCTCGAACCCGCATGACGGGTTGATTCGCGATTGCGACTTCCAGGTCGACGATGCGCGACAGTGCTCCCTTGGTAATCACGACGTCGTTCAACGCGAGGCGCTCGAGATACGTGTGGCCGCCGCGGATGGTGCGTGATTGCAGCATCAGCCGCTGGTCGATCTCGGCGGTGCCGCCGAGCACCGCCTCGAGAGACGCGTAGAGCTCGGGCAGGGTGATCTCCGTCAGGAATCCAAGGCTGCCGAAGTTGACGCCGAGGATCGGAATGTCGGCTCCGGAGTGGGCGACGCGCCCGGCCATGCCGATCAACGTCCCCTCACCCCCGAGCACGACCACGAGATCGCAGGCCGACGGAATCTCGTCGCGGCTGAAAG